>Ga0209188_1003683_pt1 | contig 10423 bp, 17 predicted proteins | sample C_130625_EF_Meta_FD_187307 | JGI IMG/M metagenome (GOLD analysis project Ga0209188, IMG submission 187307) | Freshwater microbial communities from Lake Croche, Canada to study carbon cycling - C_130625_EF_MetaG (SPAdes) (version 2) | ecosystem: Environmental > Aquatic > Freshwater > Lake...
AATCCTATGGCTCTTATGGCAGCTAAGATGGAAGCTGCTAAACAAATAGACGCAGCTAAACCTACACCTTCATCTGCAAACATGGATCGTTCAGGTGCCAATGAACTTTCTGCATACACTAAGCAACCACCAACAGGTCAGCAACCACTAAGACCTACAGGACCAAGAGGATTTGCGGCAGCAGTAGGACCAACAGCAAATGACCTTGCTCAAGGCCCAGCTATAATGAATAATACTCCTGGAGCAATTTCTATAGAAAAGTCGGGTGATATAGCCAAAGTTAAATTGCCAGATAATGCAACCGATGAACAAAAACAAAATGCTGCTAAATTAGAAGCTTCTGATAAAGCACAGGGTCTTACTCCTAAAAGTCCTATTGTTGGTTCCGGTCGAGGTTCTGTTATCGAAGAACCAGGCGCACGTGCGCTCGCGCAAGAAATAGATTCTGGACGTAAAAAAGACGCAGCTCCTAAACCAAAACCAGCTCCTATTGCTACTCCTGCTATAGACCCGCACGCTAAATCACGTGCTATGTTCCAAGCTCATCAAGAAGCTGAAGCTCGTGGTGAATCAGGCACATCAGCAATGTTTTTTGCTGCTGATAAACAACGTACTTTGGAATTAAACGCATTAAAAAACGCACCGCCAGAAGCAAAAGCAAAAAGTGGCGCTCCAGTTAAAGCAAAATCAAAAGCCGAAATACCGCTACCGCCTCGTAGACCACAAGGAACATTTGGTGCTGGTTTAGGAATGAATGAGCCTGAGGAACCATCTCTAAAAGGTCTCGGTGGTGGTGAAACTGGTATGAGTGATAGAGAAGTGCGTTCAGCTAATATGCAGAATACATCTAACAATATGCAAAAGGAATATGACGCAAAAGATCGCCTTGCACCTATACAAGATCCTATGGCAGAAATGGTTAGAAAAAAAGAAGAAGCACAAAGAGCTGGCGAAGCGCAAGATAGGCAAGCAGTAGATGATGCTGATATGGCTCGTGCTCCGGGCGAACGTGCAACTATGGCTGCAGACCAAGCTAAGATAGGAGCTATTCAATCTGGTGAGTCTACTCCTGCGCAGGTTCGAGGGAGCATGCGCCAAGCAACACAACAGATTGGTCCCAAACCAGCAGACTTAGAACCGCCTCCTAAAATGTCAGAACAGGGTGGCGGTGAACCTACTGTAATGAACAACAATCAAACACAAAATAGTGGAACAACATCTGGTGGTGAAGGTAATAATGTTTCTGGGCAAAATCTGCCTATGAAAGCGACTAATGATTGGTTGAAAGATTTTATTGAACGTCAGCAGATAGCATATCAATAAAAAAGGGAGAGCCGAAGCCCTCCCAGGTACTCGTAGGGGAAAGGAAAAAACCCTACGATTAATCATCATCCTCAGCAAGCTTGTTGAAGAAATCAAGATCGTCATCATCTGCTGCCTTCATAGACTTAGCTGACGTTGTCTTACCTACTGCAGGCGCTGCTACGGGGCGAGCAGTAGGACTTTCAAAAGGGATTTCGTCTTCCTCAATTTTACGAGAATTGGGTTCAGACAGAACCTTATCCAAACGAGCCTTAAGATCAGCATAAGACTTGAACTTATCTGGAGCAACCAACTCGGCAAGTGAATACTCGCTCTTCCAGATAGCTTCCATGTTATCGTCATCGTCAGACAGCGGAGCAGACTCAGAAAACTCGCTCTTGTCGTAGTTACGATAACCTTCAACCTTACGAATCTTGAGCTTGAAATCAGATCCAGCCCAAAGGTCAAAAGGATTCATGGGAGTTTCATCCTCGAACTGAGGATTCATCTTTTCATTGATCTTATCGAAAATTTTCTTACCAAACTTATACAGGAAGACCTTTCCTTCGTTCTCAGGATGAGCAGGATCCTTGACAACGTAGATATTGGTGATGTAAGTCAAACGACGCTTGCGCTGACGTACGATTTCCTTATCCTTATCGTTGCCTGAGTTCCAGAGCTTGGAATTCATTTCAGATACAGGATCGGGCTGATTAAGAGTAGTGAGAGAGTTCTCGATATACCATCCGCCTGGACCCTGAAATCCATGATTCCAAAGACGAACCCATGGGAGTTCTTCGCCGACAGGAGCAGGGAGGAAACGGATAACGGCATAACCGTTACCGACCTTATCAACTTCAGGTTGCCAGAAACGTTCGTCTTCGTTTGAAGCAGTTTCCTTATTAGCAAGCTTGTTGATTTCTTTGGTCAAGCGCTCGAGAGAAGAAGTGCGCTGACGCTTTAGAGCAGAAAAAGATTCATTCATTGTATGTCTCCGTATTTGTTGTATGTGTGTATAACTTCTTATCCACGTTGATCATAATATAGTATTATATAGTCATTGTCAAGAAAGAAAAACGCTCTTCATGACTTTTTTTATCACTTCACGATCAACGCGAACAAAAGGCCTGTACTTAGATAGTTGACGATATACCTCAGGCCATATGATAGGATCGTCAATTAATGCATTCCACTTCTCGAGCATATCGCCAGTGAATACGTCGAACGCAATAATAGTTTCTGCCTTGATTTTCCCGCCCAGATACATTTTTAGTAGAGCAGGATGGGTATCAACGCAGGTCATGCACTGTTTCCAGTCGCCGTTGTCTTTTATATATTCTAGGTCTTGCTTGAGATGATATGAGAAAGTTTCCATACGACCTTTCCAAGCATTGTAAACTTTCTCAGACTCAGGACCAGACATTTCACCGACCCAACGAACGCCAGCTTGTGAAATGAAATTCGCTACAAAGAAATCAGTCAGCTCGTTATCATCGTACTTACGCTCGAGTTTGCGAAACAGAAACTGATCTTTGCGCTTTAGAAATGACTCATCAGATATCTTGCGAACCTTGCCGCCGTACTTGATGAAGTCGTAGTCGCTAGTGAAATGGAGCTTGAGTGCTTGGTATTTCTGGTAGGCTTTAACACCTTCTGTCATCAAATCGACCAACCTCGTCTTTTCATTTTTTCTACTCTAAAATTAGGTATTGGTTGGTTGTTAGGAACAATTTTCTTATTCATGATAGAGTCGTACGTTTCTTTTGTTATATGAAGCGTGTTATCATAAAATGTATAATATAATCTAGAATGCATCATGTCGGGATAATCAAGAAACTCTTCGATAGTTTTATATGAAGTCCTATGAATTTCGATAAGAGTTTGATATGGAATAGTTTTCTTATCGAGAGTAGAAAGAGCTTTGTTTATTTGATATTGTGTCATTTCTTGTGTATAGTAATTATCTAATACAAACAAATCAATATCGAAAGGAATTTCGTTCCAAAAAAGTGAAGCAAAACAACCACCCGAAATGAAAACATTTCTGTTTTCTAAAATTTCTTTATACACCTGCAACCAAAAATTGTTTTGTAATTTAGACTTAACAAGATCAATTTTTTGTTGTTCTTCAGGTGTAAACATTTCGGGCAACGCCATTAGATTGGTAACCGTGATCCAGTGCGTTTCAGGAGATTAAGAGTATTCGCTTCTGCTGCAAGCAACTTACGCATAGATGGGGTCATTAGCTTGGAGACGTTTTCGAACTCCAAGCCAGTCTTTTCGCAGACATCAGTAATCGCTTCGAGATAGCTCATACCTTGTTCGCCGATACGATTTTCGACCATTGAGATGAAGGTGTTCGCGCTCATCACGCTCGCGACTACTGTTTCTGTCACTTGGTGTATCCCTCAGGCATATGTGAAAGTCCGTAAGCCTGAATCTGCTCGCGAGTACGATCGCAACCACGACATTTGTTAGTCATCGGATCAATCTCGCACACATTGCAGCAAGGGGAAGTAACACTGGCAACAGTGTAGGCATAAGTCTTTAAGTCTGGATAATTTAGGTTTTCCAAACCCATAGTAACCTGGCCGCTCATAGAATTCAGCTTTTCTATAGTAGACTTACCACCAACGCTCTTGCGAACAATATCTTCGCTTAGAGTTTCTGGATAATAAAGTTCTAGTGCAACGCAGTCGGAAATGCTATTGAACCAATGAAACTCGCCAGGACGAACAGTAGTAAAGTCGCCTGCTCCGAGAATAGTAACATCAGTGAGCTCGTAGTTATTCTTTCGTACATGGATTTCCAAAGTTCCTGAGATGACGTAGAATCCGTTCCATTTGTGCTCATGCTTATGCTCCGAACATTTATAGCCAGCCTTGATATTAATCTTATGCAGTTCAACAAGTGGATTCTGAATAATTACGCTGGTGTCGCCCCAGACTTTTCCTGTAATATTTCCCACGGCTTTTCATCCTTTCTCAATTTCAAACGATATTTAACGAAGATATCCAACTCTACTAAATCATATACTAATTTGTAGAAGTCGTCAAGATAAATCATGTTCGGACCATCAGAAGGCGCATTGGTCGGGTCTTGATGAACTTCCAGGAAAACAGCAGATACGCCAACAGCAACAGCAGCACGAGCCATAAGAGGAACATACTTACGCTCACCCGCAGAACTAGTGCCATGCGCGCCCGGAAGTTGGACCGCATGCGTACAATCCATGATAACGCTGTTAGTATATTGCTTCATGACTTCGAGCGAACGGAAATCAACTACGAGATTATTGTAGCCAAACGTCGTGCCGCGCTCTGTGAACATATACTTATCACAACCAAACTTACGCAGCTTTTCTGCTACATTACGCATTTCCCACGGAGATAGGAACTGACCTTTCTTCACGTTGACTGGCTTACCTGTTTCTGCAGCAGCACGAAGAAGGTCAGTCTGACGGCAAAGGAACGCAGGAATCTGAAGAATATCAGCATTCGTTGCAGCACATTGCCAGGATTCGTGAACGTCCGTGAGAACCTCGATTCCTCGAGCACGGACGGCCTCCATTCCGTAAAACGCCTCGTCGAAGCCGCCACCTCTGTTACTATCCGCGGAACTTCGATTCGCTTTATCGAAAGAGGTCTTATAAATGAAATTAATCTTACGACCTACTACTTCGCCGATTCTTTCGCAATCGGCTTTCAAGTGTTCTGCCATCATGACAGCATGTTCTGTATTCTCGAACGCACAAGGACCAGCAATGATACTTAGCGGCTTATCGTTATGGCAGTTCTCATAGAAACTCATTTTTAATCCCACAGTGCGCGATAATATCTACCGAAAAGCTTAAACGCATTTGCCTTACGGTCATCGAACTTAGCATTTTCTTCGTGATAAATTTCCCACGACTTAACATTCTCTGGCGACTCATCAAACGGAACAGCATCCATTATCTTACGAGTATATGCACTAGGGCTTTCTGGTGCATCAGGATCGTCATTTGATTCCTGATAAAACGCCCAAATCATTTCGTCAAGAATCCAATCCCAACGAGCTTCGTGAAGACTATCGGTGCCGCCATAGTTCTTTTCTTCTTCGGTCAGCGGAGGCGCGGCAGCAGAACGCAAATGCTCAGGTACATCTTCATCGTCTACGAAAGGAGAACCATGCTTAGTCGCTTTCAACTGAACGAGCATAGGATGAATGATCAGCGAAAGAGTATGATCCATTGACCAAGTATCATAGTTATCTAGACGAATCTCAACTTTGCGCTTTTTCTTCGACTCGACCCAATTACAGAAATCAGTAAGCCAATCAAAGCTGGCTAACCAATCACCAAACTTATCATGCGCTTTGTAGTCCCAGCGTTCATGTCGAGGATCATCATCAGAAAAGATACCGCGACGATCTATCCAAAAGAAAATCTTATCAGCGATCTGATAAGGACCAACCCAGTTATTGTAGGGACCTATATGAACTTTCATGTATCACCAATTCTCGTAATCTGTGATATCTTTCCAGCGACCTTCGCCTTCAGACGTTTCGATTTCTGCGCGAATACAGAATCCAATTCCAGTGCCTCCGCCTATGAGCTTAATCTTATGAGGCTGAGGATTCATATCTTTGATCCACTCAGTCAAAGACTCTAACTCTTTAGGACTAATCATTAGTTTCTGTTCGCTCATATCATACTCCAAAATGTTGTTTAATATAATCACCAACAGGACAGAAGCCTTTGTTGAAGTTGTCATCAGCAATCTTGGCACATTCCTTTACGATCAACTCAACGAACTTTTCCAAATTACCTGGAAAAACAGTCATATTTGCTTTATAAGCAAGCTCCGCTATCAACTTATCGTTCATCATCACATATCTCCAAAATTGGCTCGGGGTGATGGGCTCGAACCACCAACACGCAGATTCAAAGTCTGCTGTTCTACCAATTGAACTAACCCCGAATAATCACTTGTTCATGTGTTCTGTGAGCAGCTGAGTAACAGACTTAACAGTTGGGTCAGCTGGATCATCAACGAATGTCATAAGCTTTTTAGCCTTAGCGATAACGTCATCCTCAGAAGGAAACTTACGCTTGGCATCGCGCTTAACTTCCTGCGCGAAAAGATACTCTTGGTCGCACATAGTTTGTGCCATCTGAAGAACTTGGAATCGAAGTTGCTTATCATTATCGGTCATTATAATCACCTCTGTTACGAAAAAGTGGGAGGATTCTGTTTCCAAGCTCCTCCCGAGCTCATACTTACGCCGCTAGGGCATAAGAAATAGGTGCATTGTCGTTTGCATCTAGAACGTCGCTTTGGTCTACTCGTACCTTTACTACAATCCGTCGAGCCTATTTCGCCCCCATCAAAGATACACACCCAAAGCTAGAATGCCTCATAGGATCACGAAGCAACTAGGGACTTCAACCCTCGTATGTATCTATGGTGGAGGCGTCGGGTACTGCCCCCGAGTCCGAATCGTCTATTCCGAACGCATCAACAACCTTAGCGTATTATTTATAATACCACTTTACGGGTGGATTGTCAAGAAAGAATTCTAAGCTATTTCAGCCAACGCCTTACGCACGCGATACTCATGATCGTCACGCACGCGAATGAGATCAGCCACGTAGTCGTTTCGCTCACCATGAAAAGTCTGGAACTCTTGGTCTTCACTAATCATAAGGATAACGATATTGGGCGTTCTGATTCCAGTATGTTCCTCGAACATAATTGAATAAGCCGTAGCCTGTAGGAAGTAATCCTTAATCATGTCACGAGTTTTCATTCGCGTGGCGGTTTTGAAATCGACTACTGTGACTTCACCATTCCACTCACAAATTAAGTCTGCTGTCCCCGCGACTCTGAGGATATCTGAGAACATCGGTGTTTCAGAAGCATATACAAGTTCGAGATTTTCGTCAATACACTTTTGAACAGGACGAAAGTATGAGAGGGTCGTAGGTAATAGTTTTCTGACATCTATTTCATCTCCGAGAATATACTTTTCCATGAGATTATGAAGAGCGGTCCCTCTACTAGCGGCTTGTCTGCTTATCTTGTTAGCTTCTGCTTCGCCAACACGAGCTCGCCACTCAGCAAGAGATTTCTTCTTCTCTGGTTGAGAACCAAGGACGGTTGTTATTGATGGATATACGTTACCATCGGGGGTCGAATAACGACGCCCCAATGATGTGTTGATTTGATGAGCTTTAGGTAAATCAATGTGCGGACTAAATTCAAACTTTTTCATGATATTATATATTACGCAATAATGCCGCGTTCCTCGAGCTCTGTTCTTGTTATGATATAATCTTTCACAAATCCTGAACGAACGATATCATTTTTATCGAATTTTACGATATCAAATGATTTCATCTGAGCAGCAACCTTGAGCAGATTGGGCATACCGCTACCTTCACGAGTGTAGTCTTTTTGCGTAAAGTCGCCACAGAAAATGACACGACATCCTTCACCCACGCGAGTCATTACCGTATGGATTTCGTGGTCACTCATGTTCTGACACTCATCAATTATAATAATGTTATCGCGAAATGTCAAGCCGCGTAGGAATGATGTTGTGTCGAACTGGATATATCCGTTCTGTTTCAACCAGTCATAAGGCTTATCACAGACTTCTGATACGATCCCTTGATAAGGGCTTTCGTACACAGCGGCTTTATCCTTAGCGTTGCCTGGCAAGAAACCAATATCACGAGTTGGTACTACGCTGCGTAGGATAACGATTGGCTTAGGAGCATCACCATTAATCATAGCATTTAATGATAACCACAGAGCAAGAAACGTCTTACCTGTACCTGCGCAACCATGAAGGATTAGATTTCTGTCAGCATGAAACGCATCATATGCAATACGTTGTGCTGCTGTCTTAGGGGATATACGACTCAGATTAGGAATCGCAGGTTGTCGATAACTCGACGCACCTTTCGATCTCTTTTTTGTTTTTCGTTCTTTTCTGCTCAAATACTTATTAGCTTCGGTTTCTAGAAATACTTCGTCTATGATTGCAGGCTTCATGACTGCTCCGATTGTTATTGTTGTGGGGAATCATAACGAAAGAGAACGAGTCTGTGTCGTAGTACCTCCTAGAATGTGTTGACAGTTGAACGAGGATGTCGTTTCTTAATGGTTCTCAGAATATCTCTGAAACCCTGATCTGGTTTATTTTTGCTAGAAATGACCCCTGCTACGATTGGGGGAGCGCTTAATACCTGACGAATGTGCGGATTTTCCGCTAAGTGTTGCTCTAGTGAAGACCAAGACATGAACTCGGTCGTCACTTCGCCAGTTTCAGTATTTTCAAGATTATATGTTGGCATCTTATCCTTTATTTAGCTATCGACGATAACTTCACTCAATGATGGGAATTCCTTGAGAATTTCGCTCCATGCCATCATAGCAATTTCGCGATGCTCTTTTTGCGTACTCACATCAGACCGAACTTGCGCATAATGAATCCAACTGCGTAGAGACCCAGCCATATACATACGACTAAGAATAAGTCCCTCAGGCAATACAGCACGAGCTTGCTCCTTTGCTATACCGTTATCGATAGCCCACTGGTAAACTGTTTTTGCTGATTCGATAAGGTTTTGTTGAATATATTTCCAGTCTTGCTGTAATGCTTCATCGGAAGTCTCAATTGAGTTCTGTCGATTTTTTGTGTCTTGTAGACGGGCTTCACGGGCAACGAACCCCATGTCTTTCGTTGGATCGGCATAGCGTTGACTGAACTCCTGAAAGCTGAATGAACGATGACGCAGAATCTGACGAGCAATATCACGAGTCGTATTGATTTCCATACAGATATGGACCATCTCGAATGGCGACCAGTGCTTATGCTTCGCAAGATACTTCAACAGTTTTGTAGCCGTCAGATGATTATTCTGATTGCTAGGATTACTCACACGCGCAACGTATGCGATGAACTCATCAACACTAAGAACGAATCCGCCGTCATTGACGACACGAGGTTCACTTACAGCTACAATTTGCGCACTTTGCATTCTTATTCCCCAATGCTTCATTAATCAATTTTATTGTTTGTGAAAGGCTTTCTTCAACAAACCATTCTTTTTCGTTCATGCAATATATTGTAGTCGTAAACCCACCATCTGGCCCGCTTCTACGGGATTCGTAAACCGTAAGGATATGAAGAGCATTGATATATACAGGTTGATCTAGATGATCTCTATTAAGATTCGTTAACTTGACTAACATTAAACCACTCCGGAATTTCACGATTGGTCCACTTTGCGAATCGTGCTTTATGATTTATATAGTATGCGCGATAGCCCTCAATAGGATCAGGACGCTTACAATCATCAGGCATCGCCTGAGGAAACTCGTAGACAGGACCATTCTTGAGACCATTTGGTTTATTCGAAAGAGTTTTCCACAACATTTCGCACTTATGCACTTTGTTGTAGCGATAGCGATACTCGTTGAGCAAACAACGGAACAACATCGTAGCCCACACATAGTTATCTGAAGACTGCATCACCCATTGAGTGCAGGGATGACCAGTATGAGTAGCCTTGTATAGAGTGAGCTCGCGATCATCATTCAGACGCCAACGCTTGATCTTACGACCAGACGAAGCGTCAACATACTCGTTGCCGTCGATGATACGATGCGCCGTAGAAAGCATCTGTGCTTCCTCGAGAATCATCTTGACTACATGTTTGTCACAATGATACTCAGCAGCCTTGAGTGGATTTTGATCTAGTATGAAACGATTCATTTGTTAATCTTGCTCATTGTTTTTCTACCGATAGTCTCGTTCACTCGCGCTCGTACATACGCATTTTCCCAAGTCCAGGACTCGCCTGTGTCATCTTGAAAGCACACCCACATCAGGTCATTTTCTGGACCATAGTCGATGATGAAATGAGCAATTGCTTTACCCTTTGGAGTCATCAGAGGAATAGGTGGATTCAACTGCGTTATGGTATTGCTCATACATTCACTCCCAAATATTACGTCTATTCATCGTTGTCAACCTCTAATATCGCATAGACGATAGGCACAACCTTGCGATATATCCAACTTTCTGGTTCTTCAAAACGAATCACAGGTAGGATATCATCTTCTTTATC
>Ga0209188_1003689_pt1 | contig 10412 bp, 6 predicted proteins | sample C_130625_EF_Meta_FD_187307 | JGI IMG/M metagenome (GOLD analysis project Ga0209188, IMG submission 187307) | Freshwater microbial communities from Lake Croche, Canada to study carbon cycling - C_130625_EF_MetaG (SPAdes) (version 2) | ecosystem: Environmental > Aquatic > Freshwater > Lake | place...
CGACGATCTTGGTAGAGCCCAAGATTTTAAAGGGTGTAGAAGCAGGTGCAGCTGGATTTGATGCAACCGGTACAACAGTTACCGAAGTTGGAACGGTACCTCCGAAGTTCAAGGTGATTGCAGGAAGCGCTGCTGTTGCTGGAATAACTGCTGCTTTAATGCTTGAGGAAAATGTGGCTACCTGTGAGTTTGGTACTGATCCAACAGTGATTGCTGCAACCGGTTCGGCGGCAGCAAATGGTGAGAAGCTAGTTGTAACACCACAGACTTGGCCATCGGCATAGCTTCGCGAAGGCAACACTTCCCACTTTCCGCCAACAAAGTGGAAGATGCTATCTGTAGGAGCACCGTCAAGACAGACAGTTGCAGAACCATTGAATGTGCCTGTGATTTGAATATCCACAATTTTTGTAGATCCCGATATCTTAAATGGCGTTGAAGCCGGTGCAGCCGGATTTGATGCAACTGGTACAACGGTTACAGCTGTTGGAACTGTTCCACCAAAATTGAGAGTTGTTGAAGGCAGTACATCTGTTGCTGCCATGGTGGCTGTGGTCACACCCAGTGGAATTGCAGCAACCTTAGAGTTCGGTGTTGTGCCAGCAGAGACACGTGCCGCAGAAGTACAAGTTTTGGTTTTACTCCCTAGTCCTGCAGCCCATAAGACAGCAGGATCAAGGGCTACCTCGCAATATTCATAAGAGGTCAGAGATTCGATATTCGCGAATGAATTATTTCGAATGTCCGTGACACTATTAGGAATGGTAAGCGAAGTTAATGCAGTGCCACTGAAAGCATCGTACCAAATGGTTCTAACACTATTTGGTATTGTGATTGACGTTATTTGCAGATTAAGAAATGCATCACCACTAATGTATGTAACGCCATTTGGTATCGTCACGGAAGTCAATGGTGCCCCAACGAAAGAATAAGCTTCAATGTAGGAAACGCCATTTGGAATCACATATGAAGTTCCAACTTTAGCAATTGGGTATTGCAGAATCTTTGATCCATCTTTACTAAAAAGGACGCCATTAACTGACTTAAAACTGGCGCTATTTGAATCAACGTTAATTGAACTCATTTTCGGGTTATTATAAAAAGAGGTCGGAAAAATTGCTGTCACGCTACTTGGAATTGATATCGACGTTAATTCAGGCATTTCGCGAAATGACTCATATATCACCTTTACGCTGCCTGGAATTGTTATTGAATTTATTGCCGTTTCCGCAAAAGCATAACCTCCAATTGCCGTAACGGTATTTGGTATCGTAAAGGAACTTAAATTATTGCAATTTCTGAATAAACTCCCAGGGATTGCCTTAATTCCATTCGGTATTACTGCACTAGTAAGTGATCGATTACTTTGAAAAGCTCCGGTGCCAATGTAAGTGACGCTACTCGGAATTGAGATCGAGGTTAAACCCGAATCACTAAAGGCTCGAGATCCAATGTAAGTGACGCTACTCGGAATTGTTACAGAGGTTAAGTCGCTGGTATCAGAAAAAGCTGAATCTCCAATTGCAGTTGCTCCTGTTGGGATAACCACTGATCCTGAGCAAGATATTCCGTCGGATACCACACCATTTGTAATTGTATAAGTCGGTGCAGCCGATGAACGAACACCTGAGGCACAGCTATATGTTCCATCCTGGATAGTTGCTTGGGAATTGGTAAGTGTAATTTTGGTGACAGTAGTGTCGTTATTTGTCGTATAAATACTTCCCGAATTGTAGATAACCGCTCTGGGTCCTTGTCCTGTGGTGCCTAGTATTGAAGTCACACCTGCTGGAGTAATCTTGCTGACATTGTTGTTGACAGGATTCGATGTGTAAATGTTTCCTGCCGGATCAATAGTGATTCCATACAATCCAGCGCCTTGGTTCGGAGTACCGAAAATGGTTGGAACCCCTGCCGGGGTGATCTTACTAACGGTCGCATTTCCGTTACCTGTATAAAGATTGCCTGATGAGTCGAAAACCATAACGGACGGTGAAGAGCCTGTAGGTAGAGTCGCAAAAATAGTTGAAGCACCTGCCGGAGTAATTTTGCTGACATTGTCAGCGCTCCAATTTGATGTGTAGATATTTCCTGATGAGTCGATCGCAATACCGATCGGGTTTGTTCCTGTAGTGCCAAGAATAGTTGAGACTCCTCCCGGAGTAATCTTGCTGACATTGTTGGAGCCCTGGTTTGCTGTGTATAAATTGCCAGCTTGATCAAAAATTAGAGACGAAGGACCCGTTCCGACAGTTGCAAAAATTGTTGAGACACCTGCTGGCGTAATTTTGCTGACATTGTTTGAGCCAAAGTTTGATGTGTAAATATTTCCAGATTGGTCGATTGCAATTCCTCGCGGATTAGCACCTGTGGATGCTAAAGATTCTGAATCGCCAGTCGGATAAATCTTTGATACAAAGTTTGCCCCATAGTTTGCTACGTACATATTTCCTTCTTGGTCGAAAACCATAAATCGTGGCCCTGATCCAACGTAACCGTATGTTGTCGATGGGTCAGCTTGCGCTGCATTAACCGGTAGAAAAAGCCCCACAACAAGTGCGGCTGCTATGGTCCAAGAAATTCTTTTCACTTTGTGATCTCCATGTATGTAGTGGGTTGGCTTTTTCTATTTGGTAGAGCTGTTGTGGTGGTCGTTTCCAGTGCTCGAAGCGTCATCCTTTTTATGGAATGACCTTCCATATTTCTTAGTTAACCATAAAATGGAATGACTTTCCAATATTTTTTGGATGCGCCTTTCAATTTTCTCTAGTATCTGAAGCTGGGTTTTGAGTAGACTCCACTTGTGTCAGCCAAAAAGACGGCCCAGCCCCCAAGCCAACCTGCGCTTTCGCCAACAAATGAGCGCAACCGCCAAGAGCTGATAACCGGTGCCCAGCAGGTACTGGCCAAAATTGGGCCTTCTGCCACCATTGAGCAGATTTCAGAGATGGTCGAGGTCTCACCCACCACTATCTATAAGTATTTTGAGAACAAGGATCAACTTTTCATTGCCGCTCTGGGCGATTTGTGGCACAGCTGGGTTTCCTGGTCGTTCGCGCAAACCACCGCCAAGGACGATCTTGTAGCCGTTATCGATACCGCTCGAAGTATTTTTCGAGTCAAGCAAACCCACCCCCACTTTGCCCAGGTGCTTCACAACACCATGAAGGTGTTTCCAGATTTTTTCCTCAAGTCAGATGAAGGAACGGCTAAGCGAGTATTTAGCGAATTAGCTGCTGCAGGAAAAGTAGATGGCGAAGATTTTGATCAGCGGTATGAGCTTTGGGCAACCATGTATTCGGGCTTATTAGTCGCCGTGCACGTGAGCGAAGTTTTCTCGCCAACTGAAGCCGATATTGCGCTAGGAATTGCTTTATCGGTTTGGGGAATCAGCGGAGCTAAGGCTAAGAAACTAATTTCGCGCCCGCTTAATTTAACGCCGGTTAAGTAATTTCTAAATTAGCTAAAGGCTCTACTTTACTTTTAAGCAGAAAAGCAAAAGGGACTTGGTAATTAACCAAGTCCCGATTACTACCAATCCATCGTGAAAGTATTACCTAAATCGTCGTGACGCAGAGTAATAACTCATCAATTGGTGGTTTAGCTTTACTAACCGACCTTCTTGAATACAAAGTCCTTAACTAACGTCGCTGGCGCCTTTGAAGGACCAGATACGGTGTAGGAAATTGTGCAAGTATCTTTCGTTAGCGCCTTGACCAAGCCAGCATCAACTTTTGCAGTTGTGCTAACTATCGAACAGGACTTAGGTGTAAGAGATGTGGCGCTAACAGTTGAGGCAAGTGAGACCGGCACCTTGATAAAGGAGCGTATAGGTGATGTCTCAAGTGAGTTGAACTTAGTTAATAGCCCAAAGAGTCTGGCGGCTTCACCATTGCTATAGGTATTAGCTGTTAGCCAGGTATTCCAGTAGTTAAGGTTCTTAACCACATCGGTTTTAACGCCAGTCTTAAAGGTCAGACTCTTTGACTCACCAACTCCATCAACGCTAATTGCGTAGATAGAGATTGTGTATGAGGTCTCAGGAGTTAGGTTTCTAATGCTGCCATTCCAACTACTTGAGAAAGCCCCGAAGATAAATGGCCCTGGGTATGAGCCAGCCGGTCCGGTATAGAGAACAGCATCGATCTTTGAACCAACCCAGGTGAGCTTGCCAGCTGTGCCTGAACCATCGTCGGTAAAGGTAATTGATGTTAGCGATGCAACATCTGCAGCACTTGTCTTAATCGAATTCGAAGTTCCAGCAGTTGAAGTTCCATTGGCATTTTTAGCTGTAACTGCAAATGTGTAGGAAGTACCAGGTTGTAGGCCATCGATATTGAATGTGCCACTACCAGCTTGATTAAGAGTCTTAGTAATTCCGCCAGGGGTAGATGTGGCGGTGTATGAAGTAATTACCGCGCCACCATTTGAGGCAGGAGCTGCGAAAGCAACTGTGGCGCTTCTCTTACCAGTTGCAGTTGCGACAACAGATGCTGGAGCATCTGGAGCACTATTTACTGGTGCGCTATTTGCTGGCGCGACTATCGCTAGTGCTTCAGCTGCAGCAAATGGTGAGAAGCTGGTTGTAACACCACAGACCTGACCATTGGCATAGCTTCGCGAAGGCAACTCTTCCCATTTTCCTCCGACGAAGTGGAAGATGCTATCTGTTGGCCCGCCATCTAGACAGACAGTAACTGGCCCAGTTATGCCAGTAACTTGAATGTCTACGATTTTGGTCGATCCCTTTATCTGAAATGGCGTGGCCGCACTAGATGCCGGATTTGAACTGACTGGCGTAACCGTTGCACTCGCAGTTGCACTCGTGGAGGTGAACTTCAAGGTGGTATTCAAGATTGATGGTGATGAAAATACGGCACTGGAGGCAGTTGCCGGGATAGCTGCTGCTTGCGCGCCGTTGTTTCCCGCCGTGATTGTGGGGACAACCTCGTAGTCAACACAAAGTGGAGCCGGCGCATCCAACGCAAGACCAGAAACCGTGGAGATCGTTCCCGCAGATACATTGATCGCTTGAAAGGCGGATGATTCTGATCCTTCTGTTAAGAAGAAATCATGACCCACGTACAAGGTTGAGGTTCCAGACGAGAAGGCGAGCTCAATACGATTACCCAAACGCACGCTTGTTGCGGGCGCGCCAGCAGATACATAATTCAAACTTCCCCCTCCGGCCACCAGTGAAGTTGGACCCGCCAATAGAGTTGTTTGAGAAGTTGAAGCATTTAGAATTTTCCCAATTGTGCGTATATTTTCAGGTGATTCATTTGCGTAGTAAAGAGTCTGGGTCGCAGGATCAATGGCTAGCGCGCGGACAAAATGAGTACTGAGAGTCGCAACTGACGTTACCGTCGGCGACGATGAACTAATGTTTATCTTCTTTATTGCACTCTCAGTAGAAAAATATAGAAAATTGTTTACGGAATCAACACTAAGGCCTGTAATTACTGCAACTCCGCTAGCTATGTTTGAAAGCGTTGGATTTGCCCCGGCTGTAATTTTACGAATAACGTGATTTGTGTTGTCGGTTAGATAGACATTTCCCAGAGAGTCAACGGCAATCTTGTCGGATCCGCCTGCGGTTATAGGTGACGAAGCTGCAGAAACATCCGATACTGAGTAACCACTAGTACCCGTTCCTGCAATCGTAATAATCTTTCCGTCACTTACCTTTATTTTACGAAGTCGATTATTTCCAAGATCTAGAAAGTAAACATTTCCCAGTGCATCTAATGCGACGGATCCTGGAGTATCAAGTTTTGCACCCGCAGCAGTCGCCCCATCGGCGGTGAAGCCGCCAGAAGCGGTCAAATCTCCAGCGATGTTCGTAATCAAACCTGTCGACTTAGACGCTTTGACAACTGTGTTGTAATTGTCACGGGCGGAGAAGTAGATATCGCCATTTGAGCTTGCTGCAAGACCTTGGGCAAATCGGTAGTTTGCGTAAGTCGCTTTGGTCCCATCTGTTGGGATATAGACGTTACCAGTTCCAACATATCGCGGAATACCTACATAATTTGAAATTGTAAGAGTTGATGGATCTATTTTTTTAATCAAAAATTGATTTGAATCGGATACGTAAATATTGCCTGAAGTGTCAACCGCAATTGAGTGCGGAGTGCCCAGTCGATGTTCTAAACTGTTGCCAGGGTAGTTACTACCGCCGTCGCCAGCAATTTTTGTAATCACTTTTGTAGACGAGTTGATTTGGTAAATCGCGCTTCCTTCTAGGTAAGAGACGGTGCCGTTACCATCAACTGCAATTGATCGTGCGGAAATCGGGCTACCTTGCGATCCAGCGAATATTGAAACATTTCCTACTACCGTCCGCTTAAGGATTAGTCCATCTCCAGTTGCAATAAACAATTGTCCTGACGAATCTAAAGCGAGAGGACCTGGGGCGCTTAATTGCGTGAAAGTAGCACTTCCCCCCACAACAGTGTTTATTTTTCCGTCAGATGCATTTATTTTGCGAATTACATTTTCAGAGTTATCAGATATATAAATATTGCCAGAATCATCGACTGCTAATCCACTTGGATCATGTATCTTGGCTGCAGTTGCTAGACCGCCATCACCCGTGTAACCATCAGTGCCCGTGCCTGCAACCACGGAGACAATGCCACTTGGGGCAAGCTTAAACACAAAATTCACGAGGTTCCAGCCGGAATCGACAGCAATAAACAGATTGCCACTCGCATCTAATCCAAGGCGCATATTCCCACCTCTATAACTTTCTAACTCATTTTTAAGCGCTTGACCGGCCACTGAAGTATCATCAAAAGTTACATTTACTACAGAGCGAGAACCGCGAAGTACTTTCCTTATGACAAAATTATTTTGATCGACAAAAAAGAGGTTTCCTGACTTATCTATAGCGAGCGGTCGCGGATAACTAAGGATCGCGCTACCTGAAGCACACGCTTCCGTTGTTGTCCCAGCCTGCGCTGCATTTATCGGTAGGAAAAGCCCCACGATAAGGGCTGCGGTAATGGTCCAAGAAATTCTTTTCACTTTTAGCTCTCCAGATATGTAGTGGGTTGGCGTACTTATTCGGGGTCCGGATTTGGTTAGTCATTCCAACATTGGAGTAATCTTTCACATTTGAAAGAATTGTCAAATTATGGAGGGGATTCCCGAGTGTCGTGACCCATTGCATATCTGAACTGTCGGTGTAATCTTTGTTAAATGCCAGCAAAGAAGAAGGTGGAGCCAGCCCCGGGTGGGCGACAAGCCGCTTATAGCGCGCGAAATCGGGCCGCTTTGCTAAAGGCTGGCCGCGAAGTTCTGGCTGAAATTGGACCTACCGCCACGATTGAACAGTTAGCGGCACATGCCCAGGTCTCACCAACGACTATTTACAAATACTTTGAAAATAAGGATCTGCTTTTTTTAGAAGCGATAGGTGAAGCCTGGGGTGCGTGGCTCATGTGGGCCAACGAAATGAAGGCTACCGGCGATCGACTTGAACGGACCTTAGATTCTGGCCGTAAGCTTTTTTGGGCAAGAAAGACGCATCCGCAATTTGCCGAGATTTTACATAACACCTTGGCCGAAGATCCAAATATTCTTATTAAGGCAGATCAAGGCATTGGAAAAATAGTTTTTGGGGAAATGGCTAAAAGCGGAGTTTTAAAGAGCGATGATTTTGAGCAGCGCTTCATTCTCTGGAGAAATCTATATTCTGGTTTACTGACCGCAGTCTTTGTGACCGAAGAGCTAACACCTGAAGAAGCAAATGTAGCGTTCGGAATTGGATTGTCAGTCTGGGGCGTTAGTGAAGCGAAAGCGAAGAAACTTATTTCGCGTAAACTTGAATTTGCGCCAGTTCAGTAATTTCTAAATTACTTTTTACTTACCATCCCAATTAGCAAGTTCTGCGGCAAATGGATCAAGACCCATTGGGCCAATCTTTAACGCATAGGTGTGGAATTTCTTTAGTGAGAATTCAGCACCTAAACGCGCTTTTGCATCTTCGCGTGCTTTCATCCAGACGCGCTCGCCCACCTTGTAGGAAATAGCTTGGCCCGGCCAACCTAAGTAGCGATCGGTTTCGCTGCGCGAATGCACATCATCAAGTAACGCTTGTTCGTTAAGAAGCTTGCGACGTTTGTTGGTCTAAGGGCCGCCATCTCGAGTGAGATCCAACCACCAAGAGAGTTTCCGGCCACGTGCATCTTGAGCACATTATGAACTTCTTGCATATGGCGCAAAATCATTTCCCCGAGTGAACGTGGATCATATTTTTCATAATTATCTAAAGCCGCATCGCCATGACCGGGTAGATCTATGGCGTACACAGTGAAATCTTTTTCTAATTCAGGAATCAAACTTTTCCAAATTGTTCCGGCAGAACCTAAACCATGGACCAGCACTAAGGCAGGGTTAGAATTTTTGGTCATTGATACGGTAGAAGTAATGCTCACAACGCAATTATGGCTGAGAAGTCCGAAAAATTCGTCCTGCAAGCTTGAAAACTCTTAGCGCTTAATGAGTCTCTTTTTTATTGAATCTACCGCAAAGATAATTGAACTGACTTTTAGTCGATATCCCAGACCGGCGTATATTGGCAGTGCAATTGCTCCAGAGAGAATCAAAGCCAGCAGCGAAGTAATTAGATTTGGCTCCCCTGCATTAAGCAGGTTTTCAAGAAACCCATAAACAAATAAGCACGGTGCAAGTGCAACAGCCGAAATACCAATGATCGAGATTAATTCTCTTTTTAAGGTCATGATCCCAATTCGCTTGCTGAGCAGATGTCTGGCCAAAAGCGAGCTTGATAGGTATCCGATGCCAAATGAAACCGCTATTCCTACTGTAATTAAGCGAATCGGTAGAACTAAGTAGCTAATACCTGCGCACAAGATAGTCACGATATTCATTAATAGTGTTATTGCCGCTGGTGTCTTGGTATCTTCGAATGCGTAGAAACCACGAAGCATTACATATGAACTACAAAATGGGATTAAGCCCAATGCAAAGCCCGACAAGATCATGCCAATCTGACCAGCATCTGCACTACTTGAGCCAGCAAAAATTAAGTGCGCTATTGGCTGGCCTAGAAATAACATCGCAAATGCAGCCGGGATTATCAGTGAATAGAGATTCAATAGCGTCTGCTGAATTTCATTTTTAACATCTGAAATTTGGGCTTCTGCTGCCAGGCGAGAGATTCGTGGAAGTAGCGCTGTCACTAATGAAACGGCGATGATCGAATGTGGTAACAAGAAAATGAAGTGAGCATTTTGATATGGAGTAAAGCCAACTCCCACATCAATGCCTGACTCTTTAGCGCGAACCGATGCAGCTGTTGCTAGATTCACAATCACCATAAAGCCAGCTTGATTTATCAGAACGAAAATCATCGTCCATTTTGCTAAGTGTGCTGATTTACCAAGTGAAGACCAATCAAAATTCGGACGTAGCCTTACACCAGACTTTACGATTACTGGAATTAAGATTGCTGCTTGCGCAAATGCACCAAGAGTGGTTCCAAAACCCAAAAGCGCTTTAGCTGATGCGCTAATGACACCATTTTTAGCATCTGGTGCTATTGCAATGAACCCAATAAGAACACCGATGACAACTAAGTTATTAAGAATTGGCGCCCACATCATTGGCCCAAAACTTCCGCGCGCATTAGCTATCTGGCCAAATAAAGTGAATAGACCTAAGAAAAGAATTTGCGGTAGACAGTAACGAGTAAAGAGCACAGTTAATTCAAATTCGGTTTCTAAGCCGCTACCGCCAAACTTGGCTGCATAAAGACGAACTACCAGTGGTGCGGCAAGAACTCCAATTGCAGTTGCTGCCGCCAAAATCGTAAACGTTGCGGTAGCTAGTTGTGAAACAAAAGCGTGGCCACCATCGGGTTTCTTCATCTCGCGCACAATTTGTGGAACAAAAACTGCGTTAAGCGCGCCACCGGCGACCAAGATATATAAAACAGTCGGGATTGTGTTGGCTACCTGAAAAGTGTCACCAACGATTGCGGTGCCAAGGGCTGCGACTAAAAGTAGATTTCGGGCCAACCCAGTTATGCGCGAAAAGATAGTGCCGACAGCCATAATGGCTGAAGATTTCAAGATCGATTGTTCGCTCATATCCCTGAAGCTACTTAGCTAAAGCTGATCTGGTCGAAGGTCGTAGTTGTGTAACGAACGCGCACCTTTAATTCATCACCTGGCTTTGGTTGATTAGAACCACTGCAGATCAAGAGCGAACATTGCATATGTGGTGCTTCTAAGAAATCTAAGGTCTTGCCATTATGACGATATGGGCTTCGCATTCTGCCGAAAGCTGCTTCAAGTGCGCGCGCAATAATCTTTATTCGACCTAGAAGTGAGAAATCATTTTGCGGCGCAGTCAGACCAATACCGTGGGCAGTGCCACCGCTT
>Ga0209188_1003691_pt1 | contig 10411 bp, 10 predicted proteins | sample C_130625_EF_Meta_FD_187307 | JGI IMG/M metagenome (GOLD analysis project Ga0209188, IMG submission 187307) | Freshwater microbial communities from Lake Croche, Canada to study carbon cycling - C_130625_EF_MetaG (SPAdes) (version 2) | ecosystem: Environmental > Aquatic > Freshwater > Lake...
AAATCAAAAAAATGATTTGTTCTTTCATTGGCGGAAACGCTGAATTTGAAAGACAGTTTTTAGCCAAAGAAGTCGAAGTAGAACTGACTCCCCAAGGAACTCTTGCAGAAAAATTACGCTCAGGAGGCTGTGGCATTCCGGCATTCTTTACCAAGACCGGTGTAGGTACACTCGTTGCTGAAGGTAAAGAGACCCGTGAGTTTGACGGGCACACGTATTTAATGGAAAGAACCTTAGCACCACAAGTTGGCCTCGTCAAAGCATGGAAAGCAGATAAGGCAGGAAATTTGGTATATCACCTGACCGCTCGCAACTTTAATCCGATGGCAGCGATGGCAGCAAAGATCACCATTGCTGAAGTAGAAGAGATTGTTGAGAATGGCGAATTAGATCCAGACCAGATACATACACCAGGGATCTATGTTCACCGGATTGTTTGCAATCCAACGCCAGAAAAGCGCATCGAACAAAAGACAACGCGTACAGCGTAAATCTAGATAAGATCATTGAGGAAAAATTAACATGGCATGGACAAAAGATCAAATGGCAGCAAGAGCTGCCCAGGAATTACAAGACGGTTTTTACGTGAACTTAGGCATTGGTTTACCAACACTCGTTGCTAATCATATTCCTGCAGGAATGGAAGTATGGCTTCAGTCAGAAAACGGCCTCATGGGTATTGGACCATTTCCGACAGAAGAAGAAGTCGATGCTGACTTGATTAACGCCGGCAAGCAGACCGTTACGACGATGGCAGGTTCATCCATATTTTCGTCAGCAGATTCATTCGGCATGATCCGCGGCGGCAAAATCAATGTCGCAATCTTAGGGGCGATGCAAGTGAGCTCCAAAGGCGACCTTGCGAACTGGATGATTCCCGGAAAAATGATCAAAGGTATGGGCGGTGCGATGGACTTAGTTGCCGGTGTTGATCACGTCATTATTGTGATGGAACACGTTGCACGTAAAAAAGACGGCACAGAAGATTTTAAAATCTTGCAAGAATGTACATTACCCTTAACAGGCGTAGGTGTTGTAAGTCAGATCATCACAGATTTATGTGTAATCGATGTGACGCCAACCGGCTTGAGACTCTCTGAGTTAGCGCCAGGAGTAACAGTTGCTGATGTGATTGCTAAGACTCCAGCCAAATTAGAAATCGGAGTATAGGGTGGCACTCGGACACCCTCATCACACAAAAGCTGAGGGTGGTACTGCGCATGAATTACATGCACATAAAGCGGGTGACACACCACACTCGCACGCCAAAGAAGTTACCAGTCAAAAAGTATTGTCGATAGCGCTCACGATTACGATCGGCTTTGCCATTGTCGAAGTATTGGCGGGTATTTATTCAAACTCACTGGCACTGATCTCAGATGCAGGGCATATGGTCACCGATGCCGCGGGGCTCTTCTTAGCAGTTGTTGCGCAATATCTCTCAAAAAGACCACCATCAGCAAAATATTCATTTGGCTTTGGAAGAGCAGAAGCCTTAGCGGCATTTGTGAATTCGATGGGAATGATTGCACTGATCGTGTGGATTACGATTGAAGCCCTTGACCGATTTAATAACCCCCATGAAGTGGGCGGTCAGACAGTAACGATTGTGGCATTTTTAGGATTGATGATTAATATATTCGTAGCATGGATGTTGTCTCGCGATAACCAAAGCATGAACACGCGCGCAGCCTTAGTGCACGTGATGGGAGACTTACTCGGTTCAGTCGCCGCCATCATTGCGGGCGTGGTGATTCAGTACACAGGGTGGATGCAGATAGATCCATTACTCTCGCTCGTTGTTTGTTTGTTACTGATTCGCTCGACCATTAGTATTTTGAAAGAATCCTTTCATTTTCTGATGAAAGGTGTGCCACATCACATTGATTACCTGATGGTCGGAGAAGACCTCGCAAACATTGCTGGCGTTAATGCTGTACATGATTTACATGTATGGGAAATGACACCAGGCTTTCCGGCATTAATTGGCCATATTGAAATCAGCAGCCTAGAACAATGGCCGATCACCATGGATTTGATTCGTGCAATGTTAATTAAAAAACACGGCATTGACCACGTCACACTCCAACCAGAAATCAGCACCACTTAGAACTATTTAGCACCACTTAGAAAGTCAGCACATGAAAAAAACATCCTGGATCACAAAATTGCGTGGGGTGTTCAGTTCAAAATTTGCTAGTGAGCGTAGTGATTTTGCAGCAACAACCACCCCTCAAACAGCAACACCCGTAAATCCCCCAAGCGCTATTCATCAGCCGCATCCTGCGGGTAGTGAACAAGGTAGCGTGCAATGTATTAGCCCATCAGGACTACATCGCATGGCTTATTTGACCTGGGGCGATGCCAAGAATCCCAATGTACTCCTTTGTGTTCATGGACTCACACGACGCGGTAGTGATTTTGCCCACTTAGCCAGAGCAATGTCTGATCGCTACTATGTTGTTTGTCCAGATGTCGTAGGGCGAGGCAACTCCGATTACTTGGCCAATCCCATGCTCTACGGCGTTCCCCAATATGTGAGTGACATGATCACACTCATCGCCCACTTACGACCAGGTAAGCTAGACTGGTTTGGCACCTCCATGGGCGGGCTGATTGGCATGGTGCTGGCAGGCATACCCAATCAACCCATCCATCGACTCTTGCTCAATGATGTTGGACCACGAATTGATCCCGCATTTTTTATCCGCTTAATGAAGTACCTCAGTAAACCCGTAAGCTTTGCCACACAAGAAGAAGGATTGGCCTACGCCAATCTCTTAACGACCACCTTTGGACGTCACACACCCGAGCAGTTACGCGAATTAAATCTTCCACAGTTGATTCAAAAACAAGGTCAATGGCAACTCCACTACGACCCACAAATCAACGCACCCATCATGGCCACCAACCCCATGACAGCCCTCGCTGGTGAAAAGGCGCTATGGAATAGTTTTGACGCCATACAGATTCCGACCCTCATCGTGCGCGGCGCCGAGTCAGACCTCTTATCAAGCGCCACAGTGGCAGAGATGTGTGCGCGCAACCCACACGCCAGCAGTATCGAAATCCCAGAAGCAGGGCATGCGCCAGCATTTATACTTCCTAATCACATACAGATTGCACGGGAATTTTTCACGTAAATTGCAGTAGCCAAACAATTTCGTATACATTGATGGGTATGCGAGTAACAGAGATCAAGAACCCACCAGAAACCCCAATACCACTGACCTGGTTTGCAGAGCCATTACCAGCGCACATCGAAGGCATGCTCGTCATCGCCAAGACCCTTTATCTGGATAGTCCGACCCTCAGCGCCATAGAACATTTGGACAGTCGCCTGAGTGCGCCCAAAATGCTAGCCACGTATGGCGAAGAAACGACCAACCTAATTAAAAGTTTTCAGGCACTTGAGGCTACTAGAAGTAAAGCAGCCGGAGGGCAAGTAGAGACACTGCGTAAAATGTTGTTGGCATTCTCACAAGACATCCGCGTTGTACTCATGTATTTATCCTCACGACTCCAAACCCTGCGCTGGGTCACGCAAGGCAAATTAGAAGTACCGCCCGCATGGTCAGCAGAATTATTAGAAATCGATGCGGCACTTTGCAATCGATTAGGTGTTTGGCAAATTAAATGGGAAATGGAAGATTTAGCATTTCGGTGCATGGATCCCAAAGCCTACTTTGATATTGCTAGCCTCCTTGACGGCAAACGTAATCAACGTCAAACCTTTATTACCCAGGTGATGCATCATTTTGAGCAGTTACTCAAAGAACACAAGATACCAGGAGAGATCCAAGGACGACCAAAACACATTTATAGTATTTGGAAAAAAATGCAAGGCAAAGCACTCGACTTTGGCAACCTCTATGACATCAGTGCGATCCGTATTTTAGTAGATACCATCCCCCAGTGTTACTCCGTGCTTAGCATTGCGCATGACGCATATAAACCCGTCTCACAAGAATTCGATGACTATATCTCCAACCCCAAGCCTAACGGCTATCAATCCTTACACACTGTTGTTAGTGATGAAAACGGCACCACCTTTGAAATCCAGATTCGCACACAAGAGATGCATCACCAAGCCGAATACGGAGTGGCAGCCCACTGGAAATACAAAGAAGGAGAAAAAAACGGCACACTGAGTGACGCGGCACTGTATGAGCAGCGTATTGCCTGGGCAAGGCAGTTGATCTCTTGGAAAGATGAAGCTTGGGAGCAGATGAAAGGACAGAGCATTGATGATCACATCTATGCTCTGACCCCACTGGGACGCGTAATTCCTTTAGATCCAAATTCCACACCACTAGATTTTGCGTATGCAGTCCATACCAATATCGGACATCGCTGCCGCGGAGCCAAAATTGATGGCCAGATGGTCACACTCGATACCATTGTCAAAAGTGGTCAGACCGTAGAGATCCTCACCGTTAAACAAGGCGGGCCGTCCAGAGATTGGTTATTGCCAGATAAAGCCTATCTGGCATCACACAGAGCCAAATCTAAAATAAGGGCGTGGTTTCATGCATTGGAGTCAGATTTCGATCCAAGAGAGAACAGACCAGAAAAAGAGTCAAAAGACAAACACGAAGAAGAAATACCCACCCCAGAAATACTTCTGCGACCATCCAAGCGCAAACATGAAGGCGGAGATATCTTGGTAGTGGGTGTGGATTCGCTCATGACCCAACTCTCCAGATGTTGCAGGCCAGTACCGCCAGAAGAGATCAGTGGATTTGTGACACGCGGGCGGGGCGTATCGATTCATCGCCAGCAATGTCCCACCCTCAAACAACTCATCCAAAGGGCGCCAGAGCGGATCATTAAAACCGCCTGGAGTGCATCCTCCCAAGCAGAAAAAGCCTTATTTGCTGTTGAAATCTTTGTATTAGCCATTGATCGACAAGGCTTGCTCAGAGATATCTCCGAAGTGTATTCGAAGCTCAAAATCAATGTGATCGGCGTCAATACCCTCTCAACAAAAGGGATGGCCACCATGAGCTTTTCCGTTGAAGTACACCAAGTCACCGATATCCAGACAGCCCTTCATGCCATATCCGAAGTCAGGGGGGTGACAGAAGTAGCTAGAAGATGATAGAATATCGTCTTTAGGCTCGTAGCTCAGTTGGTTAGAGCACTACCTTGACATGGTAGGGGTCGCTGATTCGAATTCAGTCGAGCCTACCAAAACACATGATGCGAGGACTTTAAAGAGTCTTCGCATTTTTTATTGACTACACCATAGCCCTTTCAGTTGTCAGGTTTTTCTCCAAAAACAATTTTTCTTGCGCTTGCATTTTCTGAATCAGTGTTTGAAGATCATCCACAAATTGACGCCAAGCGATTTGTTTTTTGGCGAGTTGCATACGTAAGCATTTACGGTCTTTATTGTAGTCATCCATGATGGTCACATAGTCAGCTGATTGATAGTCCTTATAGATAGAGAGAGTGATCTCATCGCGCTGCTTTTGCAGAACCTCGAACCATTCAAGCCCCTCTATTTCATCAGCGCTGGCATATTCATTGACGCCTAAATCTGGATTTGAACGGTAGTTAACGATTTTTTTAAAAAGATAATCAATCTTCGTGCTTTGAGAATACAGCCCTTGATAATAGTCATTTACTTTCGTAAGTTCCTTTTTCATTGAAACCTGCTTACTAGATTGCGAAAACCCCAGCATTGAAAAAGAAAGCAACAGACAAGCGATTAAAAGTTTCATCATGATGAATGCTTATTTTTGTTTAGCAGGACTATAGCCAATACGGTTGCCATTGTTATCAAAAATATTAGTAACACCTTCATTTGATTTGGTCTCATAACCAATACGATTACCGTTGTTATCAAAGACCCCATTCGAAGAGTTCGTATTTAAAGGAGAATTTTGATAATTCAGAGGGGAGTTGTTGTAGTTCAGAGGCGAATTCTGATAATTGAGTTCAGAATTTTTATAGTTAAGAGGGGAGTTTTCCCAACTCGTGATTTGCCCAAAAGATGGGCTAACGATAAAGACAATAAACAACAGCCATATTTTTTTCATAGATTCTCCGATTGATAGATCTCAATCATGAAGGATCTAAAGCTCATCAAGTGAGCGAGTCAAGCCTCACAATCAAAAAATTCCACATTTACCAAAAAAGATCCCATGATCATGATTAGCCTATTCATGACAAAAAATATAACTAAATTATGATAAAAAATATAACTAAAATATGACAAATAAATGATAAATATTTAACGAAAATATGACAATAATATGACATAAATATTACAAATAAAAATTTATCAAATAAATAAAAATTAACTTCCAAAAAAGATAAAAATCTTATAGATTAGTAAAAGTTTTTTAATAAAAAAACACTCAGTTTTAGAAATTTATATTCAATTTAAAGTAATTAAGGAGAAAAAAATGGCACAAGAAGGCTCAGTAGCCCCAAAGGAAAGAGTCAATATTACCTATAAACCATCGATTGGTGATGCCAAGTCAGAAGTCGAGTTGCCTCTTAAATTATTAATTGTTGGCGACTTTACACAAAAAACGGATGAGCGACCTATCGAAGATCGCGCCCCAATTAATGTCGATAAAGATAATTTTGCAGAAGTTTTAAAAGCCCAAAAGCTTTCTCTAGATTTAAATGTACAAAATCAATTAGAAAAGCCGGACTCTGATGAGAATTTAGCCGTCAATCTCAAAATTGAATCTTTGGCAGACTTTGAGCCAGATGCAATTGTTGCGAAAGTTCCAGAATTGAAAAAAATGATGGAATTGCGGGATGCTTTGAAGGCCTTAAAGGGACCCCTCGGGAACATTCCTAGCTTTCGTAAAAGCTTGCAAGAACTTGTTCATGATGAAGCAAGTCGCGCTAAATTATTAACCGAACTTGGTTTAGATAAATAAATCTATCTTTACAGGTTCAATATTAAAAACGATTAAAACTTACTGAAAGAAATTTTTATGAGTGAAGAACAAGCAAAAAAAGCAGAAAGCGCTAGTGCTGCTGCTGAAGGTGGATCATTATTAGATCAGTTATTGGCTTCCAATAATATTAAATCGAGTGATGAATCCTATGCGATGACCAAGCAAGGGATTCAGTCTTTTGTGGCTGCTTTATTAGATCCAAGTCGCTCGACAGATCGTGTCACAGCTGCACTTGCTGATGAGATGATTGCTGAGCTAGATAAAAAATTAAGTCGTCAAGTGGATCAAATTCTCCACAACACAGAGTTTCAGAAATTAGAGTCTTCCTGGCGTTCCCTGAAGTTTTTGATTGACCGCACGAATTTTAGAGAAAATATCAAGATTCAAATGATTAGTACAAGTAAGGAAGACTTGCTGAATGACTTCCAAGATGCTCCTGACATCACAAAATCTGGCTTATACAAGAACTGCTATACAGCTGAGTTTGGTCAATTTGGTGGACAGCCTTATGGTGCCATTATTTCTAACTTCTCGTTTGGACCTGGAGCGCAGGACGTCGCACTACTACAGTATTGCGCTTCTGTAGCCGCCATGTCACATGCACCATTTGTTGGTTCGGCTGGTCCTGAGTTCTTTGGCATTGATGATTTTTCAAAGCTGCCTGACCTCAAAGACTTATCTGCCATCTTCGAAAGCCCAGTCTATACAAAATGGAATGGTTTCAGAGACAGTGATGATGCCCGAAATGTTGCATTAGTCATGCCTCATTTCTTGTTAAGAACACCTTACGGTGCTGATACAGTCCCTGCAAAAAGTTTTAACTTTACCGAAGATGTATCTTCTGGTAACAGCAGTTTCTTATGGGGTAATGCTTCCTTTGCCTTTGCTTCTAGACTGACACAAAGCTTTGCTGATTATCGTTGGTGTGCCAACATTATCGGTCCTCAGGGTGGTGGTACAGTCGGCGATTTACCGATTTATAACTATCAATCGATGGGTGAGATTCAGACGAAGATTCCAACAGAGGTATTAATTTCTGAGCGTCGTGAGTTTGAATTAGCAGAGCAGGGCTTTATTTCGTTAACGATGCGTAAAAACAGCGATAACGCAGCATTTTTCTCGGCTAACTCTGCACAAAAACCTAAATTCTTTGGTAATACTAAAGAAGGTAAAGAAGCTGAAACCAATTACAAACTCGGTACACAATTACCCTATGTATTTGTTGTGAATCGCTTGGCACATTACATCAAAGTACTCCAACGTGAAAATATTGGAACATGGAAAGAGCGTGGCGACTTAGAAACCGAATTGAACAATTGGGTTCGCCAGTATGTTGCTGATATGGATGCCCCAGGACCTGAAGTGCGCAGTAGAAGACCATTGCGTTCTGCACAGATTACCGTAAGTGATGTTGATGGTGATCCAGGTTGGTATAAGGTGTCATTAAGCGTTCGCCCACACTTTAAATATATGGGTGCGTCATTCACATTGTCATTAGTTGGAAAATTAGACAAGAAGTAATCGTTAACTTATTGAGGAGAATTTAGTATGACAATGCCAGCATATTTAACAGTAACAGGAAATACCCAAGGCGAAATGCAGGGGTCTTGCAACATTAAAGGCCATGAAGATACTATGATGATTAATGAAGTACATCATTCAATCGAAATTCCAAAGTCGCCACAGACTGGCTTGCCCACTGGAAAGCGTATTCATAATCCTTTAAAAGTCATGAAAAACATTGACAAAGCTTCGCCAAAGTTATTTCAAGCGTTATGCAGTGGTGAGCAGCTGAGTGACGTCAAGTTATCGTACTATAGGATTTCCCCTGCTGGTAAGGAAGAACTGTACTTCGTGACAGAACTTAAAAATGCCATCATTGTGTCCATTGATTATCTAAAGAGAGACGTCTTAGATCCTCTTAGTGGACCACATGGGGATGAGGAGGTTGTCTCGTTCACTTATGAAACAATCATCCAAACATGGACGCCAGATGGTATTGAAGCTCAGGACTCTTGGAGTGGAAAGTAAACAAGTAGGTTTAATTGTTTAATTTGCGCTTATTGGGGCGACTAACTGAGTTAGAAGCCCCAAACTCTAAAATAAGTTTAGAAAAAACTTATATCAATTCAATTGTGAGTCATTTGAGTGGACTATTGAATACCCGTCGGGGATCGGTCGGTATTGATTCTTATTATGGGATGTTTGAAATGGCTAATTTAGCTGGGACGTTTTCTCAAGGAATGGTCCCTGCCATCTTAGAGGACACACTTAAGCAAATAGTGCTTTATGAACAGCGTCTTCGTAACCCTAAAATTCAACAGATTACGGAAGAGCGAGAAGTAATCACCTTAAAGTTTCTTTTGACAGGTGAGATTGATTTTGGGAATGACACGCCTTTTTATCGGGAATGTAAGTTTTTTTTACGCATCAATTCCGCTGGTAAATTTTCTATAGAGCCTAATGATGAATTTTGAACAGATATATAGTGAAGAGCTTGCATTATTAGATCAACTCGGTAGTGAGTTTGCCCAAAATTACCCTGCGATTGCAGGTTATTTATCTTCGCATTCCACAGACCCAGACGTTTTAAGACTACTTCAGGGATTTTCTTTTTTAACGGCGATGGTACGTAAAAAGATCGATGATGATTTACCTGAGATGGTCAACAGCATCGCTGGGCTTGTTGGCCCCAATTTGATAAAAGCATTTCCTGCGGTTACCGTGCTTAATTTGGCGATTGAGGGCAAGAATAATCAAGGCGCTTTAGTCCCTAAAGGCACAACATTTGCATCACAACCAGTCGATGGTGTGAATTGTCAATTTAGTACATCGTGGGATGCCGCGATTCAACCGATACAAATTCAACAAGTTAATTTAGAGCCAACTGAGTCCGGCTCCAAATTGACTTTGACATTTGAATGTCAAGGCATACCTGCCTCCCAGTGGTTAGGTGAAAGTATCTCTTTATATTTATCTGGGCCTTACCAAGAAGCAAGTACTTTAATCATGGCACTGCGTCATCAGTTAAGCGGCGTGTTTGTTTGTGAGGAAGGTGATGAAGATCATGCTACACCTATTCAAATTGATTTTCCGGGACTTGATATTAACTTACCATTAATAGAGCAGCATCAGGAAATTACGCATCATTTGCGTTGGATTAGAGAGTTTATGTTTTTTCCTGAAAGAGCATTATTCATTGAATTAAAAAACTTAAACAGCTGGAAAACAACTTCTTCGAAAAAAACTTTTAAAGTAATTTTTAAGTTTACGGATTCAGTGAAGAGTTTTCCGCGCATGCATTTAAATCAATTCACATGCAATGTTGTACCTGCGGTCAATATTTTTGAAACCTTTGTTGATCCTATTGAATTGACACATTTACAAGAACACTACTTATTAAAGCCAATGGGTTTTCGTGCTAATGAAGCGCAAATACTCGATGTGATTTCTGTTATTGGCAGGGTACAGGGTTCTTCGAATGAAAA
>Ga0209188_1003694_pt1 | contig 10406 bp, 8 predicted proteins | sample C_130625_EF_Meta_FD_187307 | JGI IMG/M metagenome (GOLD analysis project Ga0209188, IMG submission 187307) | Freshwater microbial communities from Lake Croche, Canada to study carbon cycling - C_130625_EF_MetaG (SPAdes) (version 2) | ecosystem: Environmental > Aquatic > Freshwater > Lake | place...
GTAAGACTCCAGCCCGGTGTTATCATTGGATCCGACGGGTTTGGCTATGAATTTGTTGGCGGTAAACAACAGAAGGTACCTCAAGTCGGTAATGTCATTATCGAAAATGATGTCGAAATTGGGGCAAATTCTACGGTAGACCGTGCTCGTTTTAGCCAAACCATTATTGGTGAAGGAACGAAAATTGATAATCTCGTTCAAATTGGGCATAATGTAGTTATCGGAAAACACTGCATCATTTGCTCTCACTGCGGCATTTCAGGAAGTACTACCTTAGAGGATTACGTTGTACTTGCAGGTCAAGTAGGAGTAGGCGGACACCTCACCTTAGGTAAAGCAGCTAAAGTAGGCGCACAAGCCGGAGTAAATGAAAGTGTCCCTGCAGGCACTATGGTGCGCGGTATGCCTGCACAACCTTACATGACGGAACAGCGTCTTGAAATTTTACGCCGTAAGCTACCCGAACTCTTTAAGCGTGTTCAAAAGCTTGAAGAAGAGCGCGCCTGACAAAGGCAAGCTAAGTGCCCTCGAATTTTAATAATTTAGGTTAAGGTGTACCGTAACGAGAAATTTTAAAATCAAATCCGCTTTAACATGAGTGAGCCTAAAATCTTTTATCTAGCGTTTGTGACTTGCTAGAAAAGTATTTTGTAAGCTCGATTAACTTACCAAAAAAAATATTCCGTGCTCCAATCCCTGCATATAAAAAATCTAGCCCTCTTGGAGGAACTCAGTCTCGATTTCGAGGCTGGATTTACGGCGGTTACCGGTGAAACAGGAGCGGGTAAAAGTATATTGCTGGGTGCCTTAAGTCTTCTTGCTGGAGAACGAGCGGATAAGACTATGGTGAGGCAAGGAGCAACACTGTGTGAAGTGGAAGCGTCCCTTTATTTTTCTGATTCAAACGCTATTGATACACTTTTAGACGAGTTAGAATTACCACGGTGTGAGGAGGGTCTTCTTCTTTTAAAGCGTTCCGTTCCTACGGATAAGGCGCCTAAGATTACGATTAATGGAAGTCTAGCGACGCTAGCTGCCCTTCAGAAATTAGGAAGTCGGTGGATTGATTTTCATGGTCCAGGAGAGCCGCGTAGGCTCCTGCGCGGTGAATGCCAGTTAGATCTTTTAGATTTGTTTGGTAAAACAAGTAAAGAGCTTACCGCTTATACTGATTCCTATTTGCTATGGCGTGAAAAGAAAGCGGACCGAGAACGAATTGCAGGAGAAGAAAATCTTACATCGGATCAAATCGATTTTTTACGCGAACAAGTCGCTAAAATGGACGCGGTTGAATTAACACCTGAGGCAATCGATACCTTAGAGCGTGATATGGCGAGAATGAGTCGCTCGCAAGAGTTGCTGGAGCTTACGCAGTCGCTTGCGTTGGGCTTAATCGGAGATGAAGGCCTTCAATCCCGTTTAGCTGGTCTTGTGCGAGATGCGAGGCGCTTAGAAAGTATTGATACCTCCTCTAAAGTTTTAGCCGATAGACTCAGCAGTCTTTCGATTGAACTCACTGAGCTTGGTGCAGAATTTACGACTCTAGGTTCAGAGCTTAACTTTGATCCTGAGCAAATAGAAGCGCTTCAGTCTAAAATGAATACGTGGCTTGATTTAAAACGTAAACATGGAGGAAGTCTTACGTTAGTAAAAGCTGCTCGAGAAACGATGCGAAAGCGGCTTGAGGCACAGGGCGATGTAGTGGGCACACTCGCTCGGCTAGATAAAGAGATTCAAGCAGCTGAAGCTACGTTAAAAAAACACGGATCTTTGCTTGCAACACGCCGTAAAAAAGCAGCTGAGGAGTTAAGTAAGGCTACAGCGAAGGCAATCGTTCAACTTGGCTTTGCTAAAGCAGAATTTAAAATCCACGTCTTTGATTTACCTACTCCCGGGCCTAAGGGGGATACCTCCTGTGAATTTCTTTTTTCACCTAATGTCGGGGAGGAAGCCAGAGCACTGGCTAAAGTTGCCTCCAGTGGAGAACTTGCCCGAGTCATGCTCGCCTTAAAATCTATTTTAGCTGAGATCGATGATGTACCGCTCTTAGTTTTTGATGAAGTAGATGCTAATGTAGGTGGAGAAATTGGACGAGTCGTTGGAGAAAAAATGGCGAAGATAGGAGCTACACGTCAGGTTTTATGCGTTACCCATTTACCTCAAGTAGCAGCCCAGGGAACCTGCCACCTCGTAGTAACTAAAGACCAAACAAAGCAGCGCGCCGTAGTCACGATTGCTCCTATTCAGGCCAGTCGTAAGGCCCGGATCAGTGAACTGGCTCGCATGCTGGGTGATCGTAATGCAAAGAGTGCGCTAGCGCATGCTGAAGAGCTACTCAAAATCTAGGTGTTTGGGTAGCCCATGGATTTAGAAGGCTATTTCGGAATGCTTTGGTGAGGTAGCTTACTTACAGTAAAGGCAATAACGATAAGGTCACTTGGTTAAAATACCTCGTACGCTGTTTTAACTTGGGTGTTCTCGCGATAGAGGTAAAAGTTCAAAAGATTCGGCCGTACCGCTAGGTTAAGGCTCTACGTAGTGGCATGTCTATTACAGGAGCTGTTAAGCACTCGCCTTAAAGCTACGCCAATATTTAAGGGGAATATTTCCTAAACCAATTAATACGAGCTGACTTATCACGAACAAAGCTAAGGACCAAAACGCGGCCTCTGTAAAGCCGTAGCTGTGTAAACCAATCCCTAGCATATTTGTACCAAACCAACTCCAAGCGGTTACAATATTTCCAAAAATTGCGAAGCACATAATACCGCGTTGTTTTACTAGGCCACCCCAGCGTGCATGAAGGATGAGCGCATTCCAAAGTACTATAATTAAAGCGCCGTTCTCTTTGGGATCCCATCCCCAGAAACGTCCCCAGGATTGATCCGCCCAGACACCTCCTAGGATAGTACCTACTAAACTAAAGAGGGTAGCAAAGCATACAATACCATACACCATGCGGGTAAGACTTTCTGCAGTAACTTTATCAAGCGATTGAGTAAAGAGCCCGCGTACGATGTAGATAATTGCAAGAAAACCGGCAAGAAAAGTGGAAGCATATCCAGTCGTTACGATGACAACATGCGTCGCAAGCCAGAAATTGGAATCCAGCACTGCGCGCATCATCTCTAAAGTATCTCCCGTTAATGCAAGATGGTGAGCTATTAAAAGTGTACTAAACCCAACTAGGCCTGCTGCAACGCTACCGATCGCATTTTTAAAAACGGCTTCTAAAATAAGACACAGTCCAACAGCTCCCCAACCAACGAATAAGGCCGACGAGTAAAGGTTAGTTACGGGAGGTCTTCCTTCAAGCCACATGCGAGTACAAATACCTGCTGTAGAAAGAAGCCATGCAGCTAATACAAAAATGAAGGCAGTTCGTCCTAGCGATTCTGGCCATTTTAGCCATGAGATGACTGCTATAATAAACGCTGCAACATAAAGACACATACTAATGTAAAAGGGTTCTGCAGCGTTAAACCGTGTCTCTACTTTTGTTTTTTTAACAGCCTGACTGTAGCCAGCATTTAACTCATCTCGGTAAAGGGGGATCAGTTGATTGAATTGATCTGCACTTTGCTTTTGCCAGGCATAGCCTAGTCCTGCGTAGGCAAGAGCAGAGGAATCAACACCCCCTTGCTCAAAGGATTGTAACAGGGATTGTCCCATCGTTGACCAAGCGCTTGGGTGAGCTACAGGATCGCCCGAGGGAATCACCATAATTGATGTTGCTTGGCTAAGATCCATGAAGGATTTGCCCTCTTGAATTACCTTCTGAGCTAGGACCTCATCATGGGGTTTACCCTCCTGTTTTAAGCGCACAGCTTGAACGCCTGCTGGAATGTCTTTTTGAAATTGAAGAAGTTCTCCTAAGAAATCCGTCGTTCCTGGTGTTTCTATCGTATGCTCTAAACGTTCATAGAGCATTAAGTTTTCAGCCACTTGTGTGACAGATCTCTGAAATGCCGTGCGTGATTTTTCTTCTATTGGACTTGCCAGTTTGGCTTGGTCCTCAATCGATTGCAGATAAGGAATAAAATCTTTGAATGCTAAGTACTGGCTTGATTCATTTTCACTGCCTTTATGGACAAGACTTAGGAGTTCTGGGTTGTGGACAGCAAAGATAGGGTAGGTATCTGCTTTATCAGGCCTAAAAAAAACATCGAGTAACCAAGCCTCGGGAGTAAGGCGTATTCCATCCGCTAGCTTTACGGCTTGTTTGCCTTGAAGTTGTAATAAAGAGCTGCGAGCTACGGTATCTAAGGGTTTGATACGACCGTTGGAGAGAACGGGGAGTTCACCAAATCCAACAAGATCAAACGCTGTTTTATTTTTTACAGGAGTAAGGGCAACCGCGATGACTAAAATCGCAATGACAAGTGCAAGAAAGGGAATAAATTTTTTCATGCGTGAGCGGTAGCTGGTTTACGGCGATTAAAAAATCCAACTAAATGAAGACTAAATTGGAAGATAAGCCCCAAAGTCATCAGGAGGCAGGCTACATAAGGAAGCTGCCAGCTCGGGTTACGTACCACTTGAAGAATTGCTGTTCTATCCTGATTGGCGAAGCCACTTTGATAAAAGGTAAGGCCATGCGTTCTTAAAGGATTATTCATGTAGATTAATACTTCCCGGTTTGTTTGGCTTGTGCCTTCATGCAGCCGTACAAGACTAGAGAAGTTTTTTGGAATATCGGTACCTGCGTACACATCATGGCTAAATTTTACTAACGTAAGCGAGAAGGGTAGATAGCGCCGAGTTGCCCGCATCGCGATTTTCCACGTCTTTCCTTTATAATCAAATTTCTGAACAGGCATGGCAGGATCTGCTGAGACAAGCCATGTCCCAAGACTACCTTCGGAACCAATCAGTTCTATACTCGCAGCGGGCTCATTGCGTTCATTATCTTTTACAGTAGGCGCAAGTGGCATAAGAACAGCCTGCGTGCCTACGCCTTGGGTAGCAGGAGCTGCAGGGGCATTGGGCGCTTGTGCACGACTTGCGATTTGGGCGTTCGGATAGAACAGTTTAGGTACGATCTGAAACGGTATCTGGGGAACTTGAACGGTTGTAAGGTCAGCAACCAACGCGACAGGAATTGCTGTAACATCGTCTTGTTTAGGATCTGTAACATCTGTGATCACTAATTCATTTTGGCGCTGGCTCTCAGCATAGTTCTTTGTTTGACCATTATCTAAGACCATATCATTATCCTGTTGAAGTAGTCCGCTCAGTAGTTCCCCAATGAGCAGTAAGATTAGCCCCAAGTGCGTGATCCATATCCCAAACTTTTTCCAGGAAAGCCGCAGCCTACTTACTTGAGCAATAATTAAGTTAAGAAATAGCAAAGCCCCTATGAAATAACCGCCGGGGAAAATAGGAAACGGAAAATCAGTCCTCGGAATTTTTTCCATAATGAAGAGACTATGGAAAAACTTTTGCTGTACGCCGTATACGCCTAGGTCGGTTTGAGCCAAGGTAGCCCAAAATACTAAAATGATCGAAAGTCCAAGAAGGACTACGGTCAATTTCAGTGACACAAAAAGATCTCTAAACTGGCGAAGCAAAGCGGTCATGTGTGAATGCTATAAATAACCTATACTCCCTCCCAGATGCAAATTTCTTTAGTGAACCATAAGGTTAATTCACAGGTAACTACGATCTCGCTAATAGGCTTATATCCCTAAGCTTAGTGCTTAACCCTACTTAAAACGCTAGATCTCAACTAAATCAGGTCTAAGTTCCCCTTAGTTACTTAAAAAATAGGGGCTTAAAAAGTACTTAGTTTGACGCTTTTCCTTATCCTTGTTTTAATCAGCAAGACTTAAAGGATGGTTCACGGGGAACTAAGTAAATCTTCAAAAACGCTTTTAAATTCGCATGCAAGTTAGGCTTAAATCTCAGGCAATATCCTTCTCTGCGCTGGGGGATTCGGCCCTTGAGATCTCCTTAGGTGATGCGTCTGAAGCGGGTGTAATTGAGCGTGTTCATGTTTTAGTTGAGGCTTTAAAAAAAGAAAATCCAAGGTGGATTAACGCACTTTTACCTGCTTACGGCACAGTCGTTATTTTTTATGACGCAATTAAATTGCCTCCTAGTTTAGGAGGCGAATACGAGGCCGCTTGTGCCTGGATAAAAGCACTTGCTGTTTCACAAGGAGTGCTTGCTCGGCGCACCCCTAAGCTAGCGAATAAGGCTAAACCAATAGAAATACCTGTCTGCTATGATAGTTCACTTGCCCCAGATCTCGAGCTAGTAGCTGCTAAAGTAAAGCTTTCGGTAGAGGCAGTGATTAAACTGCACTCAGCTGTAACCTACCGCGTTCACGCGATTGGTTTTGCTCCCGGTTTCCCGTATCTTGCAGGACTTAACCCTAAACTCAAGCTGCCTCGGCTTAAAACGCCGCGAGAAAAAGTTGCAGCAGGTTCGGTTGGGATTGGAGGAGATCAAACCGGTATCTATCCTTTTGCAACACCGGGGGGATGGAATATTATAGGACAGACTCCAGTGAAACTCTTTGATGTCAAAAAAGAGCCACCGTCTCTTTTAAGCGGGGGGGATGAGGTAATCTTTAAACCAATTACTAAGGAGGCTTTTTCTCAATGGATATGAAAATCCATAAAGCGGGGCTCTTAACTACGGTTCAAGACCTAGGCAGAACGGGGTATAGGGCATCGGGAGTCCCCGTCTGTGGGCCTATGGATAGTGTTGCACTACGACTAGCAAATTTATTGGTAGGTAATAGTGAAAGCTGTGCGTGTTTAGAAATTACACTTGTAGGTCCTGAAATAGAATTTTCAGGGGACCGAATTATTGCGTTAACCGGTGCTAAACTGCAAGGCTTGGAACCTAATAGGCCGCACCTACTTAAAGCCGGACAGAAACTAAATTTAGGATCATGTGTGTCAGGGGCTCGTGCCTATCTCGCAATTTCGGGTGGAGTTAATACAGAGCCGGTCTTAGGTTCACGAAGTACGTATTTAAGAGGTGAATTCGGTGGATTTAAGGGGAGAGCCCTGAAAGATTCAGACAGTCTTAAACTGGGAGTTTCCCGTAGCTTTAAATCGGGGGTAGGTAATTTTTATTTGCATGGGTCTCCGCTACCGCCTTACAGCTCAACCGTAAACTTACGTGTTATTTCAGGTGCTCAAGGGGCAGAATTTTTACCTGGGTTATTTACGCAAAGCTTCACGGTAAGTTCAGCGTCAGATCGCATGGGACTACGCTTAATGGGCAAAGCCCTTCAAAGGAAAGTCACCCAAGAATTAAGATCGCACGCAGTTATACCAGGAACGATCCAAGTGCCTGCGGATGGGCAGCCTATTATCTTAATGGCAGATGCTCAGACCCTAGGGGGCTATCCTCAAATCGCTCATGTATGCTCGGTAGATCTTCCTTTAGTCGCTCAATTAAAAGCAAACGATACGCTAGCCTTTAGTTTGATTACTTTAGTTGATGCTCAGGAGCTACTTAAAAAAAGAGAACATACGATTACTTTAATTCGAGAAGGACTAAGAGAACGTTTCATTTAAATAAAACTATATGCACCGAACAATCGATCTTAATTGTGATATTGGAGAAGGTGGTCCTTTTGACTTACAACTCATCGAGCTGATTACATCGGCTAATATTTCATGCGGTGCGCATGCAGGCAACATGCAGACAATGCAAATTGCACTTGAGGCAGCTCAAATAGCGGGTATCTCAGTGGGTGCGCATCCAGGAATTCCTGATCGTAGTGGATATGGACGTACACTTAAAAAAATTAGCCCGCAAGACGCGTACGATATTGTGTATGATCAAGTATCGCAATTTTGTTTGCACGCTTCGAAGCAAGACGTGCAAGTAATGCATGTTAAGCCGCATGGCGCATTGTATAATATATCCGCTAAAGATCCCGACGTTGCTTATGCCATAGCTCATGCCGTAAAGGATGTAGATCCAGGCCTCGTTTTGTTTGGCCTTGCAGGAAGTGTTTCTACCTTTGAAGCCCGTGAAATGGGACTACGTACAGCAGAGGAAGTTTTTGCTGATCGAAGCTATCAACCCGATGGAACACTGACTCCGCGTGGAAATTTTAATGCGACGATAGAAAATGGGGAGCAAGCCGCCGCCCAAACACTCGAGGCGATGGAAAAGAAATTTTTCATTGATGTAGACGGTGTTAAGGTTCCTGTAAAAATTGAAACCATTTGTATTCACGGCGATAACCCCAATGTCTTGGAAGTAGCATGGAGTGTAAGGTCCATGCTTAATCGCTCGGGCTATTCGCTTACACCGTTTGCGTTTACGCTTCCTAAAAAAGCTTAATTACCAAATCTGAAAAGCGCTACGTCTCCGTCTTGGAAAACGTACTCTTTACCTTCTAAGCGGTACTTTCCTGCATCGCGTGCTGCAGCAACACTACCTAATCGAGCCAAATCCTGATAGCCGACGACTTCTGCTTTAATGAAGTTCTTTTCGAAGTCAGTATGGATAACGCCTGCAGCTTGAGGTGCTTTCCAGCCTTTACGAATAGTCCAAGCTCTTACTTCTTTTTCACCCGCTGTGAAATAAGTCATCAGGCCTAAAAGGCTATACGTGGACCTAATCAAGGACGATACGCCAGAATCATCAACGCCTAGATCTTTTAGAAATGCTTTAGCTTCTTCTACAGGTAAATCAATTAGCTCAGATTCGATACGCGCACTGATTGGAACGTAGGCTGCGTCATGATGGGCTTTAACAAATTCTGCTACTTTTTTAACAAACGGATTTGCTTCAGCCGTTGCAAGTTCACTCTCTGCGACGTTACAGGCGTAAAGAACTGGTTTACCACTTAAGAGCTGAAATAATTTAAGCAGTTTAGCTTCATCCTCGTGTACGGGTAAAATATTAGCCGGCTTATTTGCATTTAAATGCGGTACTAATCGTTCGAGTAACGTCAGTTCAGCTTGAGCTTCTTTATCTCCGCTCTTCGCTTTCTTCTGTGTTTTATCAATACGTTTTTGAACATTATCTAAATCCGATAAAATAAGTTCTGTCGTAACGATATCAATATCACGGACAGGATCTACGCCTCCCATCGTATGAATAACGTCAGAATCCTCAAAGCATCTGACCACATGAACAATTGCGTCTACTTCACGAATATTAGCTAAGAACTGATTGCCTAGCCCTTCTCCTTTACTAGCACCAGCAACAAGGCCAGCAATGTCTACAAATTCGATTGCGGCTGGTATAAGAACGGTCGTCTTAGCTATTTTTTGAAGTACCACCATCCGCTCATCGGGTACAACGACAACCCCAACATTAGGATCGATCGTGCAGAACGGGTAGTTAGCCGCCTCAGCCTTACGGGAGCGTGTAAGGGCATTAAAAAGAGTTGATTTGCCAACATTAGGAAGACCGACGATACCTGCTTTTAGCATAAGGACTCACCGTCGCCTCCAAAAAGAGGGGGGTCAAATGAAATTGTCATCAATCTAACGGCTTGACACTCGGTTTACCGCCCTGTGAGCTATTCGGCTTTTCCATTCATATCAGGCTCTAAGCAATCTCCATGGCACTCAAAATCCGTCTTACTCGTATAGGTACCACTCACCAACCTCACTACCGTGTCGTTGTAGCTGAGGCACGCTCACGCCGCGATGGCGATCCAACAGAAGTTATTGGCACGTATGATCCACGCGCTAAAGCAAATGGTGTAAAGCTCAAGCTTGACCGCGTTGACTACTGGATTTCTAAAGGCGCTAAGCCAACCGATACACTCCACGCGCTTATTAAGAAAGCTCGTCGCGCAGTAACTGCTGCTTAATAAGAGGTTACGGTCTTTTCAGGCCGCCTCAGGCAGGGTTAAAACCCAACCTATGCAACCGGCACAAACCTCGGATTAACTTTCCGGGGTTTTTTATTTTATGCTCAGAATTGATGTTATCACGTTGTTTCCCAAGATGTTAGATGGTTTCCTAACCGAAAGCATTCTCGGGCGTGGCTGTGCAGCGGGGTTACTCGAGGTAAAAGTACATGACTTAAGGCACTGGTGCCTGGATAAGCATAAAAAAGCAGATGATAGCCCTTTTGGAGGCGGAGCTGGCATGGTGCTTAAGCCTGAACCTGTATTTGCTGCCATAGAGGAGCTTCAGACACCGGGTTGTAAGCGGATTTACCTCACACCGGATGGAGTTCCGTTATCTCCTAGTATAGCCAAGGGATTTTCACGCTTACAGCATCTTATTTTTTTAAGCGGGCACTATGAGGGCATAGATCAAAGAATTAGAGATACCGTTATAGATCAGGAGATTAGTATAGGGGACTATGTCCTCACTAATGGTACTTTAGCAGCAGCCGTTACCATTGATTGCCTGAGCCGTTTTATTCCTGGTGTATTAGGTGAGGAAAAGTCATTGACGCACGAATCCTTC
>Ga0209188_1003695_pt1 | contig 10403 bp, 11 predicted proteins | sample C_130625_EF_Meta_FD_187307 | JGI IMG/M metagenome (GOLD analysis project Ga0209188, IMG submission 187307) | Freshwater microbial communities from Lake Croche, Canada to study carbon cycling - C_130625_EF_MetaG (SPAdes) (version 2) | ecosystem: Environmental > Aquatic > Freshwater > Lake...
GCAGCGTTATCTGAGGTGCCACGTGCCAAAATCAAAATTGAAGAGATGTTGTTTGCGGTCAAAATATCTTTAATTGGCTCTAGCGCATCGAGGTTACTCAAAATGCGACGGAATACTTTTGGCGTCTCTGAAATTTCTGAAGCCATGACAGCTCCCAAGGATTCATTAGCCATATTCATGGCTCTATCTTCCCATAGTCTTTAGCGAGCTTCCATGACCTCTTTTAAGCGCACTAATGTCTTAGCAACGACCATTTGAGTCCAGGGGTACGCTTTACGAAACTTTAACCAGGCTTGCGAGATTGATTTACTGCCATCAAAAGTTTCAGTCACTTCGCATTGATTTGGGCTGATTTCGCGAATCTCATAGCGCCAACGCCAGCGACCTAAGTGTCGCCAGGCGATGAGTTTATTTTCCTCAAATTCAACAACGGTATTCATGATTTTATAATCAATTCCAAGATGCATCGCCATTCCAAATTTTGCACCAAGTGACAGGCGCTGTGGTCCGCTGAGGCTATTTTGAATTGTGCCTGATCCATCAATTTCTTTATGGCGACTGGGATTTGCCAAGAGATCAAAAATTTTGGCAGCAGGGGCGTCGATAATTATGCGAGCAGCTTTAACTCGTTCGTTACCGGTTTCAAAAATCTCCGCCCGGACTTTCTTTGCTTCAGCCATCTTTACTAAGCCCTTTCTAATAGCATCGGCCAATGCTAATCCTCTTACCACCAAGCGAGAAGAAGAAAGCAGCCACTAATCCTGAGAAATTGGAATTAAGTTCACTAGTTTTCGCATCTGAGTTATCTGAAACCAGAAACCAAACCATGGCCGGTTATGACTCTTCGCAAACTTCGCCAGCTATTGAAATTTATGACGGGGTTCTCTATCAAGGTCTCGGGTGGCATTCACTTTCGGCAACCCAAAAAAAGCGTGCTAATTCACGTGTGTTAATTGTTTCGGCGCTCTTTGGCTTAGTTAAACCGCTAGATCGGATCTTTAACTACAAGGAGAAGATTAACAATAAGTTATGGCGTGATGCAATTGCCCAAATCGCAGCAAAGTATTCAGATGAATTAATTATTGACTGTCGTTCTTCAACATATAAAGGTGTTTGGCCGATAAATCCAACAAGCACTATTGAGGTGCGAGTTTTTCAAGTTGTCGCAGGCAAACGCACTGTTATCACCCATATGTCCAAAAAATTTCGGGGTGAACTAACAGACACTTACTCATTCAACCAAGCGAGCCAACAACACCGGCCGATGTCCACCGCATGGCTGCGCAATTATTTGAATGCGAGCTCCTCCCGCCCGCCGATGGTCAGCCATGGGCGCTTGATCTACTGATTTCTTAAGGTCAAAGTAGGCGAGATACAATCGCGCCATGGATTTACATAAGGTCATTTTGTATTACGGCTTCACGCCGATATCTGACCCTGCCGCAGTTAAGTTATGGCAGCGCACCCTTTGTGAATCTCTAGGCTTAACTGGACGCATCATTATTTCTAAGCACGGCATCAATGGCACTCTAGGTGGTGAGATTGAAGCGCTTCGTACCTACGTAAAGAAGACAAAGAAGTATGACGGATTTCGCAAGGTTGATTTCAAGTGGTCTGCTGGCGATGGCACTGAATTTCCGAAGTTATCAGTAAAGGTTCGCAAGGAGCTCGTAGCATTTGGCCACCCTGATGAAATTAAAGTTGACGAAAACGGTGTAGTTGGTGGTGGCATTCATTTACGCCCTGAACAAGTTAATGAACTAGTAGCAGAACGCGGTGATGATGTTGTGTTCTTTGATGGTCGCAACGCCTTTGAAGCCAAGATCGGAAAGTTTAGAAATGCGATTGTTCCTGATGTTGAAACTTCACGTGACTTCGTTGCCGAAATTGAGAGTGGCAAATACGATCACTTAAAAGATAAACCAATAGTCACTTATTGCACCGGCGGCATTCGTTGCGAAGTTTTATCTGCGGTAATGAAAACACGTGGTTTCGAAGAGGTTTACCAAGTTAAGGGCGGAATCGTTCGTTACGGAAACAAATTTGGCGATGATGGCCTATGGGATGGCTCGCTCTATGTATTTGATGACCGCATGGCAATGGACTTTTCATCAAAAGCTAAAACCATTGGCGAATGTGAATCTTGTTCTGCGCCTACCAAAATCTTCGTTAACTGCTCAAATATCGCCTGTCATAAGCTGGTTTTACTCTGTGAAACATGTGCAGCGAAAGACCGTTCAAATGGCTGCGAGCATGATTTAACGAAAAAGCGTGATTCTTCGTTAATCGGTTAGCTTTTTACTGCATCGCGAATCATGCGAATATAGAACTTGCCAGCCACTCGTGAACTTGGTTGTGGTTCTCCCATTGCTACAAAACCTAACTTTTCATAGACAGTTATTGCTGAATAGTTATCTTCCCAAACGCCTAAACCATGCCGCTGCCAGCCATTATCTTGGGAATGTTTATCAACAAATTTGATCATCGCTTTCAAAAGTCCAACACCGCGATATTCCGGCGAACTCCAACAGCCACCTATCCAAGCTGTCGCCCCGAAATCACCAACGAGATTTTCAACTGTCATGATCGCGCCATCAGTTCCATCAACTGAAGCAACTAAGTAATGAAGGTTTTCGAATTTAGTCCGCCATTCGATTTCGTTTTGCGCGCCTTCAATTTCAAGATTGCCGCCGAAAGCATGAGGGCTATCTCTCAGCGAAGCTAATCGCAATTCTTTTACTCGAAACCAATGTTCAGCAGTTAATAGTTCGACCACAATTTGTTTCATAGATTAATCATAAACCCTTGACTTAAGCATGAGTAGACTCAATAAGTGATGGCCAACTGGACTAAAGCGATTATTAGGCATCGTTTTTCAGTTGTGACCACTTGGATCGTACTCATCATTTTCGGCGGGTTTACCGCGACTAATTTAAATCAACATCTGACTACTTCGCTAACCGTGCCCGGCAGTGATTCGGCAAAAGCGCAAAGTATTCTGCTTGCAAATTTTCATGAGAATCTCGAAGGCAGTTTCACCATCTTTTATAAGTTCAAGCAAGCAAGTGACGCTGAAATCACCGGATACAAAACACGGGTAACAGAGGCCGTCACTGAAATTCCAACGGCCCGGGTTACTCATTTTACAACTGTGCCCTTGTAGCAAGTTATAGTTTTATTGGCTGCATTAGCACTGGAAATACCACCGAGTACTAGGGATAGCGTGGCTATGACAAGAGCAAACTTATTTACTTTCGAAATCTCGTTGGAATTCATTTCTCTGCCTCAATCTCTCCGTAAGTAGCTCTTACAAGAGAATCTTGGCACTCGAAAAAATCAATAAAGTTAAAAAACTGAGGGGTAACTCTTTCAAGAGTGATTACTAGATCACAAAAAACCTATTAAGTTATTGGCTTAGAGAATGAGGGATAACACTCAAGATCGTTCATACTGAACTGTTATAGAGCTTGACGAAATAATTTTTCCATTCATAGCCGCTAGTAAATTCTTCTCTGTTGCTTCAGTATTTTTCAGCGTTAAGTTTTCAGATAAACCATATAAATTTATGGTGTAACTCTTTGAACCTGGCCCTTGAGAACAAGGTGGCGTATAGCCAAGTTTTTTACCTTGGAAATTCTGTCCTAGAGTTCCAATATTCGTAGCACCTGCCGGTAATGATTTAATCGACACTGGAATGTTATATACCGTTAGATAAAAGTGATTACCAATATCTACTTCACCTGGTCTAAGCGGTCCTGGAACTGTGTCCATAATAACTACGTAAGAAACTATTTTTTTAGAGCCACCTGACCAACTTAATGCCGGTGAAATACCTTTCCCATCGCAGGTATTTTCTATTGGTAATTTGCCGCCATTAATAAAATCCGGACTTGCTAGGGTGAGCGGTGCTTCACTTGCTACCGCTGAATCAGTTGAGGCGGATGTAATTTTTGGCGCCGAAATTATCTTGCGGAAGAGAATTGTGTTATCAAGTTTCAGATCACTTCCCCAAATAAGTTTGGCGGCTTTTGACCACTCAATATTGAAGTATCCATCCTTAACCCCGACAGCTTCCTTGCTAAATTCAGTTGCATTGGTCCAGGATGAATCCTTGAAAGTCGTCGAGTACCAATTTGATGCCGACTTAGTCGTTAGAGATTTGCAATCAATTAGTGGAGTTTTTGAACTTACACATACCGGATTGAGAGGCGCTTTAAATACCACTAAAGACTTCCAGGTAGAGTCGGTATAGCCCACTATTTGATTGGTTGTTAGATCGCGGATCTGTAGCACTATTCCGCCATCACCAATTTGCTGATTGCTCTTGCCTATATATTCCAAGCCTGATGCATTCTCAACAAAATCTTTGGCCATCAACCCAATCGTGAGTGGATAGGTTGCAGTGAACTTGATTTCTTCACTATTGAAAGACTTTTCGGTCGTGATTGGAACAGAATCTTCGCCCACTTTTTTACCGTTTACATAAAGTGAGAACCAATTATCGGCCCACACCTCAGCTTGGAACGAAACACTTTTGCTAACTGAGGCATGAGAAACATTCGGGATCGGAATTATTAAGAACGCAAATACCAAGGCGAGAATCTTTTTCATTTTAGGCATTTCTTGTATAGGAATCGGCAAGTTTCCCATCAAACAAAATAAAATCGACTTTTGCCTGGATTCCACTTGTAGTGACTTTAAGGAATCCGGAACCACCAACACCTTTTCCGGATGTATATCCGTATTGATTCACGTTTATTTTGTCACCTGGATGGCTGGGCTGAGGAACTGTCTGATAAACAATTCCGTCTAGCTCTTGTTTCACATATAAGTGGTCGTGCCCTTTAAATACAAAGCCTACTTTGTAATCTAATAAAATTTGATGAATTGGTTTACCCCAACCTGGGCGATAAGTATCAAAGCCGTAAGTTCCATCATTGTTCTTGCCGCCCCATTCATTCTTCATGGCAATTTCTACGCCGCCACGCGAGGTTGGATCTCCTACTAATAAATGATGAATGTAAATGAATTTGTGCTTCTCTTTAGAATTTTTGAGGGTTTCAATAAGCCAGTCGTACTGCGTTTTTCCAAGAGTCCATTCCCAACCAAGCGCTGTTGGATTCTTCATCGTATAAGTAAAGGGATCTAAAACTATATGGAGCTGGTCTGGACCGGTGAAGGCGAAATAAGCCAAGTCCCCGGTTTGTTCTGGGAAATATTCCTTTCGATAGTTCTTGGTGTTGAAGTTGCTGTAACCAAGTTCTCCATCGTGATTTCCAAGGCAAATTTTCAACGGAATATTTCCAAGTTTTTGGTAAAAGCCCTTCATTAGTTCAAAGCGAGCCCGAATATTTGCTTCTGTCTTCTGCGGCAATTTATCGACCATAAATATGTCGCCAAGATCCATTAGAAAGGCAGGAGTAGCGGCCACGATTTGTGCCAAAGTACCGTTATATACATCAGCGCTCGAGTTTTCATCCATATGCGGATCGGCTTGGATTGCGAAAGTAGCATTAGCCAACTCTTTGGTAGTCATAAAGGTTGACTGGGGTAATGATAAGAAAGTCTTACTGGTTCCTGATGCGTATCGCAGGCGATAATAAATCTTTGAAGCGGGTTTAAGCCCGATTAAAACTATATTCTGACTCGCGCCTTTAGCTAATTGAATCGTTGAACTCTTTAATTCGTATCCAGTTTTCAGATATCCATATTCAACATAAGCCTGAATCGAATTAGTGGAACTAAGTGATTTAACCGTAATGGTCGCAGAAGTGGAGCTTGCAGCTCCGAACAAACTCGCACTTACTATTTTACTAGCCGCCATCACTCGACCAATCGAAGTTGAGGTTAGAAGGGCAATTACTGAGCCACGTATTAAATTGCGACGTGACAGTGAGCCAGTCGCCCAATTAAGAATTAGTTTCTTTGCTCTGCTCATTTTCTCTTGTAGACCTCTGTTCTCGTGGCTCCGCTTGCGTCAATAAATTGCATGTTTACATCAGTTAATGTTGCTGAATATTTGATATGAAAGTCGGCACCATTCAAGGAATACTTCAAATCAAAAGTATCGCTGCCAGTTCTTTCTAATCCGGTAATTGCAGCGCCTCTCAATGGAGCACCTGCAGGTCGAAACCCTTTAGTCGCTGCTTGCGGAGATACCTGACCGTCTATTTCTTGAACCACACCTTTAAACCCGCCATTTATATATGGATAGGTTTTTGTTCCGTGATAGTGATACTTCTTCTTACTATCGAAATGTCCATTAAATTCATCAAGGCCCATAACTTTCTTGCCATCAACTTCAGTCTCACCGTAGATTGGAAATCCATCCAGCGCATAAGCGATGGGTGATTTAACGCCCACAATCGATTGCAGATGAAGAGGTGCTGTGTGGTAGTGGTAATCATCGGCACGTCCGCAATGTCCGCCCCAATCATCGAGTTCACCAGCCAATAAGGCATCGTCTCCACGATTGTTTAGGGCGTTGAAAATTGGGACACCATTAACAGCAATAGCTATTGCACCGCGGAGAAAGTGAGTTTTTGCTGACATTGGTGTCGAGCTAATCACTGGAGTAATCGGAATAGACCATGCGTTCGAACCGGAATACGGCTGCACCGTAGGTACTTGCTGTTGCCAACTCTTGATACCTACCATCATTTGATGATCAGGTATTCCTGAGCTCTCTACTAAATAAAAATTTCCGCTCCGAAAAACTTTTACGCTATTGCTAAATGCTGAAAAACCAGCCAACTTAACTGCAGTTGCTCCAGTAGCGCTCGTACTAAAAACCAGATTTCCAAGAAGTCCAAGGCTTGAGGCAAAACCAGCAACTTTCAAAAATTTTCGTCGATCTAATTCAGAAAGATGAAATATCTCATGATCATGCCCGGCGCTACTCATTTCATTACTCGCTCTCTATTTTGGTTTCACAACGTAGCTATGTGCCAGCTGCAAGTTTTTTCGAGCAGTATCCTGAGGTCTAGCTGCTAAGAAGTATTCAACTTTTGCTTGGGTTGCGGCGATAGAAACTCGAACATGTCCTGAGTTTGGAGCTTTGGTGCCACTTGTATATGCAGCTTCATTAAACATACTGAAGGTGTCATCAGCTGGATTAGGCATTGATTGATAAATCAAGCCATCACGCTCTTGAGTGCAGAAAATATGATCGTGACCTTGGAAGAAAATACTCACTTTGTTTTTAACCATCAGGTCGTGAATTGGGAGTTCCCAATTTGGTCTTTCTTTAGCAAAAGTACTTGTTCCTTTGGGGTCTTTGCCGCCCCATTCGTAATTAGTGGAAACTTCGACTCCACCACGCCCGGTTCCTAGAACGTGATGTGCAAATACAAATTTATATTTGGCTTTGCTGGTCTCTAAAGTTTTCTTTAGCCAGACATATTGTTCATCGCCAATTCCAACTGTCCAAAGATTCGTAGTTTTTCCATTTCCAGTTGCTGCGCCTCCAGCGCCACCGCCACCTCCGCCTGCGGGAGTTTTAGTAGCTTTTGGTGAGGCTTTTGCACCACCGCCACCGTTTCCTCCACCTGGAACTTTTGTCACACTAGGTGATGGAGTTGCCTCGACAGTTGAAGACGGAGTTGCAACAACAGCAGTCTGGTCTTCTGGAACCAATACGCCAGCAACATTATCGACCGCGCTCTTTGAATGCCAATATGGGTCAAGCGTTATGAAAAGAGCATCGCCCCATGTCCATGAATAATAATCACGAGGTCGACCAACAAATTCAATATTGTTTGTATCAGCACTGTAAAAACTATTTATGTCTGGAAGTGCGAAATATTTATTACGCGCATTTCCAGCTAAAACTGCTGGATTAGAATTAGTACCATCAAGTAAATATGCAGCAGCTTGCTCATGATTTCCGTTTACTAAATAGATTGGAACCGATGAACCAGCAATGCTTAACCAATTTCGATGAGTTCGATAAATACCTTCAACGTTGGCTTGGTTTGCCGCGCCTTTACTAATTAGCGGATCAATGCTGAAATCATCTCCGAGCATTATGTGAAAATCAGGTTGTTGAGCCGCGATATTAGCCATTGTTACGTAGTAAAGATCTGAATTGAACATTTTCCCCGCACGTTCAGGGTGAGTATCGCCTTGAACCGAGAAGCTAAATGCAGTTCCCGATTTGCGTTGTGTAGTAAAAGAATTTTGCTTCTCACTAATTACAGTTTGAGAGTCGGCTGTTTTATACGAAAGGCGATAATAAACTTTGGTACTTGCGCGAAGCCCGGATAGTTCAAAAACTGCCGGAGTTCCTGCTTTAAGCGCAATAGTTTCGGTTTTTGAAATATATCTAGTTTTGGTAGTTCCATATTCGATGTAACCGCTCACATCTGCGCTCGACAAAACACTTATGGCAATTGAAGTATTTGTAGGTCTTCCCAAAATCTTAGTTATAACTGGCGCTGAAACTCCTAATGCTTTGCCAAGCGAAGTATTTGCAAGCGCAGTAATAGCAGCGGCACCAAATAATGAACGGCGTGAAATGGGATTCTTGGCCCAAGTCTTTAAAAGGTAATAACTCATTTTCCAAAAATAGAGGAATCCCTACGGAATAGGCCCTTTAAACTTTGTGAAAATCGTGTGGATTCAATTTCAATCAAAATGCTAAAGCGGATACCTCAGAATAAAATTCAAGCCTTAAGCGCTTTTGAAGGCTTAGGATTGGTTGAATCACCTGGTTTTGGTTTTGTAGGTTTAACTGGCTTTGCAGGTGGCGTAGGCATTGGTGCGGGTGTTGGTTTTGTCGGCTTTGCTCCTGGCTTAACAACAGCTTCTAATGCAGCGTTACGTGCTGCTATTGCTGAGTCCATTTCAATTTTTCCAGCCGCGTTAGCAGCTTTCTTATCTTTGGCATTAGTTGCGGCAGTTACTGCGGCGATTGTGCGAGCCTTAATCGCATCGGCATCGCTCTTAAATTTAGTTGCAATATCCTTGCGAGCCTGCTCTGCTGCTTTCACTGCTGCATTCCAATTTTGCATAGCCATTTTGAAGTTTTCTTGCTCTGCTTTCATTGCAACGTTCCAATTTGTTAGTGCTGTTTGATATTGCTGAACAGCTAACTGGTAGTCGCTTTGTGCATCGGCTAATGCAGCATTTGTCGAAGCGAAAAGCGCGGCAACTGAGATTGCAGTGATTACTAAGTGCTTTTTCATTTTCGACCTTTCGATAGCCCGTCCCTGGGATGAGACAAGAATGCGGGATAAGTTTGTGAAATCCTTGTGAATCTTAATGATTTCGCAAATGAAATAGGTGAACTGGCCAGCCTGGCCTACCCATAAAGTGCTTAACGAACTAGCCTTATAGACATGTCCGAACGGCCAAAAGTGTTAGTAATCGATGACGAACTAGGGGTCCGAGAACTAATTAGCGAGGCGCTAAGTCTGGCTGAAATCACTGCGGTACAGGCTGCCGACGGACTTGAAGCTTTATCTCATTTGCGACGCGAAAGATTTGACCTGCTGATCCTTGATATCAATATGCCGAAACTCGATGGATTAGCTTTGCTCGAAAAATTGCGCGCCGAAGGCATGTCGGTTCCAGTCTTGATGCTCAGCGCGCGCGCAGATAAAGCCGATATTAATCAAGGGCTACGAATTGGCGCTGATGATTACTTGACTAAACCTTTTGGTATCGAGGAATTGGTACTGCGAGTCAAAGCAATCATGCGTCGCAGCAAAGGTGAAGTAGACGAAGTTAAAGTACTAACTTGTGGCCCAATTTCGATGGACTTTTCAAAATATTCAGTAAAGTTTAATGATCAACTAATCGAATTGTCCCCCACGGAGTTCAAGTTACTTGAGCAGTTGATTTTAAACCGTGGAAATGTGGTCACTAAAGAAACTTTACTCTCTGAAGTCTGGGAGATAGATTTTAAAAGTAACTCAACCGTTGTTGATACCTATATTTCATACTTACGCAAAAAACTGCATATCGAGGGCTTTGATGGAATCAAGACAGTTCGTGGCGTTGGTTTTCAGATTGTTGCTGATTAATGAAATTACAGACTCGCCTTACGGCTTTAGTCTCAGCCATAATTATTTTAATATCCGCCGCAATCGGACTTTTTGCCATCAGCATCACAGAAAACAATGAAATCAGCCGAGTTGATTCGATTCTTACTTCGGCAATTAACCAACTAGCCGATAGCCAGGATGATCCACTTTCTTTGGCTTTGCTCTTGGCTGATCAAAGTGATCTTAAATTTACGGTTACTTATATTTCTGCGGCACGAGAAATAACTTCACTTAATCAGAGTTCTGGCGATCTACAAGCGACACCAACGAACCAAGATTTATCTGCTTCACTTTCAGAAGGTGTGACTCTTAAGTCGGATGGTTTAAATAGAATTAGAGCTCTGAAATTACCAAATG
>Ga0209188_1003698_pt1 | contig 10401 bp, 9 predicted proteins | sample C_130625_EF_Meta_FD_187307 | JGI IMG/M metagenome (GOLD analysis project Ga0209188, IMG submission 187307) | Freshwater microbial communities from Lake Croche, Canada to study carbon cycling - C_130625_EF_MetaG (SPAdes) (version 2) | ecosystem: Environmental > Aquatic > Freshwater > Lake | place...
CAGTGGGCCGCCCTGCATCATCGGGAAGACCGCCTTGTCAATTGCCGCGGCATGCTCTTCCTTGCACACGATCATGCCGCCACGCGGGCCGCGCAGAACTTTATGCGTGGTGAAACTCACAACATCTGCGTAAGGCACCGGGCTCGGAATCGCCTTGCCGGCAACCAGACCAATGAAGTGCGCGGCATCGACCCACAGGATCGCCCCAACTTCATCGGCGATCTCACGGAAGGCAGCGAAATCGATCAGTCGAGGAATAGCCGAGCCGCCGCACACGATCATCTTCGGCTTATGCTCGCGAGCCATTGACCGAACTTGGTCGTAGTCGATGTCTTCAGTTTCGGCTGACACCCCGTAGTGCACCGGGTTGAACCACGCACCCGTGTACGAAACCTTCGCACCGTGGGTGAGGTGCCCGCCCATGGGCAGCGCCATGGCCAGGAAAGTTTCGCCGGGCTTGAGGAAGGCGCCGTAGATGGCGAGGTTGGCACTGGCACCTGAGTGTGGCTGAAGGTTGGCATGATCGGCGTCAAAGAGGGCCTTGGCGCGCTCTACCCCGAGCATCTCTGCCTTATCAACTTCTTCGCAACCGCCGTAGTAGCGACGACCCGCGTAGCCCTCGGCGTACTTGTTCGACAAGGTCGAGCCCAGAGCGGCCAATACTGCCGGCGAGGTGAAGTTTTCACTGGCAATCAACTGAATGCCACGACGCAAACGACTCAGTTCGCCAAGAACAATGTCTGCGATTTCTGGGTCTTCGGCTTGCAGGGCATCGAAATCTGGGCCCCAGAACGTGTCACTCACCAATTGCTCCCTTTTGTCGACGTGTGAGGGCCAGCCTACGCGCTGGTGGCATCAACGAGGTTCGGCGCCACCTCACGCAGGCGATCGAAAGTGAATGCACCGGCGCGAACCATTCGCGGAACATCTTCGGTGACATCGACCACCGTTGAGGCCAACCCCGACTCGAGTTCGCCAGCGTCGAGGTAAACGGCAACCTCGTCGGCCAATTGTTCACGAGCAGCATCAATCGTTCTTGGCGCTGGCAGTCCGGCACGATTGGCGGCCGTAAGAGCAAGCGGACCGGTCTCGCGCAGCACCTCAAGGGCTAGCGGATGAATTGGCATGCGTACCGACACGGTGCCATAGGAATTTCCGATATCCCACCGCAGCGACGGATGCGCCCGTGCCACCACCGTCAGTGGTCCGGGCCAAAAGGCCTCGACGAGTGCGCGACCTTCAGCCCCAAGTGTGAGCACCAGACCATCGGCGGTGGTTGGGCGACCGATGAGCACCGGAATCGGAACCTCGCGAGTGCGGTTTTGCACCTCGCGCATGTGGTTGACTCCCTCGACGCTGAATGCGTCGGTGGCCAATCCGTAGACGGTCTCGGTGGGCAGCACCACGAGGTGGCCTCGCTTTGCCGCTGCAACCGCTGCCGCGACTCCCTGAGTTCGATCAACCGAATTCGTGCAGTCGTAACGCCGCGCCATTACTGACCTCGTGCACGCCGAAGCGCGGTGGTGAAGCGCGATCGACCCGTGTAGTCGTTTCGGTCAAAGATCGACACCCAGGCCGGTCGCCCGGTGGGGTCTTCCCACGTACGAAGCAACTGCGGAAGCGAGGCATCGGGGCCGCCGTCACCTTGACTGTCGGCATGTTCGATCACGAAAAGCCCTTCAGGTCGAAGCAGGCGCATGGCCGTGTCGACCGTTTCGCGTACTACGTCGAAACCGTCGGGCCCTCCGTACAGGGCAATCTTGGGATCATGCAGCGCAACTTCGGGATCTCGCGGCACTCCTGCGTCGGGAATGTACGGCGGGTTGCTGATCACCACATCGCAGCGACCTACCAGGTCGAACAGCGCACCGCCCTCAAGAGCAGCGCCGGTGATATCACCATCACGCAGCAAGATGGTCGAGTCACGCTCGCCCGCTGCACCAATCACCGATGCAAGATTGCGCTTGGCCCACTCTTGAGCCACGGGATCGATTTCGAGCCCCACAACATCAACGCGATCGCATTCAAATGCGACGCTGAACGCGATAGCACCCGACCCAGAACCTAGATCAACAACGGTTCGACGCCCCGGTGTTTCCAGCCGACGCAGCCACGTGATCGCACTATCGGCGACCACCTCAGTTTCAGGCCGCGGAACCAGAACTCCGGGCCCCACGTGCAACACGAGTTCGCGAAACGGCGCCCAGCCGGTGAGGTGTTGCAGCGGAATGCGTGCCATGCGCCGAGCGATCAGACTTTCATAGCGAACCGACTGCGAGGTGGTCATGCGCTGGCCGAGAAGTAGTCGCCCTCGGGGCAGTTCCATGACATGTGCGGCTAGCAATTCGGCATCAACGCGCGGGCTCGGAACCCCCGCCGCAGCAAGCCGTCGTTCACCATCAAGAACGGCGCCGCGCAAGTCGCGACCGGTGGCGCTAAACGTCGCCGTTTGGTCGGGCCGATCAGGATCAGCCGTTTCGTCTGCCATCCCGGTCACGGCTCGATTCTTGCACGCAGATCAGGATTGACCCGATTCTGCGAGCCTTTCGGCCATGTCGGCATCGATTAAGGCTTGAATAACGGGGTCTAATTCCCCGTCGAGCACCTGATCGAGGTTATGCGACTTGTAACCAACCCGATGGTCAGCAATGCGATTTTCTGGAAAATGGTAGGTACGCACCCGCTCGCTGCGATCGACCGTGCGCACCTGACTCTTACGAGCAGCACTCGCGCTCGCGGCGGCCTTTTCTTGCGCGTCGGCCAGCATGCGCGCACGCAGAATTCGCATCGCCTGTTCCTTGTTTTGCAACTGACTCTTCTCGTTCTGGCACGACACCACGATGCCGGTCGGAACATGAGTGATTCGCACCGCCGAGTCGGTGGTGTTGACGCTTTGGCCCCCGGGCCCACTCGATCGAAACACATCGATGCGTAGGTCGTTCGGCTCGATTTGAACTTCAACATCTTCAGCTTCAGGTAGCACCAGCACGCCCGCCGCCGAGGTGTGAATGCGCCCTTGCGACTCGGTTACCGGCACACGCTGAACCCGATGCACGCCGCCTTCAAACTTCAACCGCGCGTACGGCGCCATACCCGGCTCAACAGCACCGCGTGCCTTGACGGCAACCGCGACATCCTTGTATCCGCCAAGGTCACTTTCATTGGCTTCGAGTACCTCAGTTGACCAACCCATGCGCTCGGCATAGCGCAGATACATTCGCACGAGGTCGCCAGCAAACAGTGCCGACTCTTCGCCACCTTCGCCTGCCTTGACCTCAACGATGACGTCTTTGCTGTCGAGCGGATCGCGGGGCACCAGCAGGCGCGTCAACTTTTCTTCCACCTCAACCCGCTGGGCATCAAGACGATCGGCTTCAACGAGCATGTCAGCATCGATGTCACCAAGCTCGCGAGCCGCGATAGCGTCTTCGCCCAGGCTCAGCCATTGACGGTAGGTGGCCACAACCGGAATCAACTCAGCATGGCGTCGGCCATAGGTTCGAGCCTTCGCCTGATCAGCGTGCACGGCAGGGTCGGCGAGGATGCCCTCAACCTCTTCGAGTTCAGCCATCATCGGAATGACAGTCTCGAACATGGCACCTCCTAAAAAATTCTTCGCCGGAAAACCACAACCGGCGCCTTCGGTTCTTATTCAGAACGAAGGACGCCGGTTGCGAAAGCTATGCGTCTGCTGGCTCGGTGGCCGATTCGGCCGGTGCCTCTTGCTCGGCGGGAGCCTTTGCTGCACCTGACTTGGTCTTGTCGCCGAAGCGCTTCTCGAACTTGGCGATACGGCCGCCGGTGTCGAGAATCTTCTGCTTGCCCGTGTAGAACGGGTGGCACTGTGAGCACACTTCAGCGTGGATCACGCCATCTTTGGCGGTGCTACGCGTGGTGAAGGTGCTGCCGCACGAGCACGTAACCGTGGTCTCGTTGTAGGCGGGATGAATATCGGGCTGCATGGTGATCTCCTTGTCGATCCGCCGGGTCGTCGGGGTGACGTGAACCGAACGGAAGCCTCATTCTGGCACTTCGGGGCCGTGCGGGGCAAAACGCCTTAGTCTTCGGTAATTCCATTCGATGGCTCGCCAGGAGCCGACGGGGTGGTCTTTGCCACCTGCATGAGGAACTCGGCGTTGCTCTTGGTGTCGCGCAACTTGTTGAGTAGCAACTCAATTGCCTGTTGCGGCTCGAGAGCGTGCAGAACTCGGCGCAGCTTCCACACTGCCTTGAGCTCTTCATTTCCGAGCAGAATTTCTTCCTTTCGGGTACCCGAAGCATCGACGTCGACAGCCGGGAAGATGCGCTTGTCGGCTAGGCGGCGATCGAGTTTGAGCTCCATATTTCCGGTGCCCTTGAACTCTTCGAAGATGACCTCATCCATGCGCGATCCGGTTTCAACCAACGCCGTAGCCAAGATGGTGAGCGAGCCACCATCTTCGATATTGCGCGCCGCACCGAAGAATCGCTTGGGCGGGTACAGGGCGGTTGAGTCGACACCACCAGACAGAATTCGTCCGCTTACCGGTGCGGCCAAGTTGTAAGCGCGACCAAGCCGAGTCATTGAGTCGAGCAACACCACGACGTCTTTACCCTGCTCAACCAACCGCTTGGCTCGTTCGATCGCCAATTCGGCAATCGTGGTGTGATCTTCGGCCGGACGATCGAAGGTTGAGGCGATAACTTCACCCTTGACCGAGCGCTGCATATCGGTGACTTCTTCAGGGCGCTCGTCGACGAGAACGACCATCAAATGACATTCGGGATTGTTGGCGGTGATGGCGTTGGCGATATTTTGCAACACCATGGTCTTACCGGCCTTGGGCGGCGACACAATCAAGCCGCGCTGACCCTTTCCGATGGGCGACACCAAGTCGATTACCCGGCTGACCAAGTTGCTGGGGTCACTTTCTAGGCGCAACCGATCTTGCGGGTACAACGGCGTTAATTTGCCGAATTCGATGCGGTCCTTGGCCAGGTCAGGATTCATACCGTTGATCGTGTCGATTCGAACGACCGGATTGAACTTAGGCCGCGACTCACCTTCACGGGGTGATCGCACCATTCCGGTGACCGCATCGCCCTTACGCAAACCGATTTTCTTGGCCAAGCCCATGGCTACATACACATCGTCAGAGCTAGGCAGATATCCGCGGGTGCGAACAAATGCATAGTTGTCCATCATGTCGACAATGCCCGCTACCGGAATCAGTACGTCGTCTTCGTTGTAGTCGTAATCTTCGCGGCCACCGGTTGGGGCACCGCTGCGACGGTCGTTGCGATCGCGGAAACGGTCGCGCCCACGACGGCGGCGACGGCTGCTGCCATCTTCACCATCGCCGCTGTCGCGGTTTTGGTTGTCGCGGTTTTGGTTGTCGCGGTTCTGGTTGCCACCGTTACTGTTCTGCTGACGGTTTTGGCCGTCACGGTTTTGGTTGCCGCCGTTGTTCTGCTGACGGTTTTGATTGTTGTTATTGCGATTGTTGTTGCGGTTTTGGTTTCGGTCGCCGCGATCGTCGTTGCGAGCGGCCGGCTGCTCAGCAGACTTGTCGGCCGAGCCATTCGAACTCGCGCCGTCAGCGCCAGCGCCATTCGATGACGACGTTTGTGTGACCGAAGCTGGTTCGGTACTGGCAGCGGGAGCGGCGGTTGATTTCGAACCAGACGCGGCGCGCGGCTTGCTCGAACCGCCTTGGCGGCCGGCAATTGCTCCGACGAGATCGCCCTTGCGCATAGCTGATGAGCCTGAGATGCCGAGTTCCGCAGCGAGCTTCTTGAGCTCGGGGAGCTTCATGGCAGTAAGAGTGGTGGTATCGGTCACTGACCGGTGTCCTTCCGAAGGTTGGTTATTCCTCGCGCGTCGCGGTGCTTCACGCAGCACGTGCCGCGGTTACGTGAGGACAGATACACCATGAGCGAACTGTCACTTAACGCTCTAGTGGGTTCATTCGGTCTAGTTAGCCCGAGCTGTGTGCGATTCCGAGAAGGGAAAACGCAGGGAGTCGGCGAACCGAACTCCTCCAGAGTAACACCTCGCGGGGTAAATGGTCGCCTGAGGGCGCGAGTTGAGTTACGGGTTGGTCACAGAGCACAAGCACCCGTGGCGCAGATTGCCAAGGCAACGACCTCGAAGTCATCTCCGGCAACCGCGCGAGTCATCACCTCGACATCGTGATCGGCAAGCACAAGCACCGATGGCCCGGCACCGGAAACAACAGCGGCAAGCCCCTTTGCGCGCAAGGCGCCCACGAGCGCCAAAGTCTGCGGCATTGCCGCAGCTCGATACGGCTGATGCAACAGATCGTCCGTGGCCTCAAAGAGCAGGCTGGGGTCTTGGGTTAATGCATGAACCAACAAGGCGCTACGCCCCGCGTTATGGGCAGCATCAGAGTGCGGCACGGTTTGGGGTAACAGCGCACGAGCCTTGCTGGTTGATAGTTCCAGCGATGGAATACACACAATCGCTTTCACCATCGGATGAACGGTTAGCGACACCGCGCGAGCTGATCTAGCCGAAGACCAAGAAATCGTGAATCCGCCGAGCAGTGCCGGAGCCACATTGTCGGGGTGTCCTTCAATCTCGACCGCGAGATCAAGTGCGCGTTGATCATCGATCGGCGAATCGGGCCCGCCTGTCAACGCACGCGCAATTGAGATTCCGGCAACGATGGCCGCAGCACTTGAACCTAAGCCCCGACCATGCGGAATGCGATTGACCGCACTCAGGCTAATTCCGGTGGGTTCAACGCCAACATCACGCAGCGCTCTCAGTGCGGTAGCGGCCACGAGATGGGTGTGGTCGGTCGGTAAATAGTGGGCACCGTGTCCTTGCACGTCAACGCGAATGCCCGGCTGGTCAGTAACTTCAGCCGTGACCTCATCGCGTAATTCCAGTGCCAGACCAAGTGAGTCGAACCCCGGCCCAAGATTGGCGCTGGTAGCCGGAACGCTGACAGACACTGGCCCTGACGTGAGGGGCACGCTCATACCAACCCGAGAGCGGTGGCTGCAATCTGTGCATCAACTGGAACCTGTAGCGGTGGCGGCGCGCCTTCGATCGCCCACTGCGGATCTTTCAAACCGTTTCCGGTGACGGTACACACGATGCGTTGACCCGCATCGAGTTGACCACGCTCTTTCATAAGCAAGAGACCGGCAACACTGGCAGCCGATGCGGGCTCGACGAACACACCTTCGCGCGAGGCTAACAGGTGATAGGCAGCCAGGATCTGCTCATCGCTCACCATGTCGATCAGTCCGCCGCTTTCATCACGCGCTTGTTCGGCCTGCTGCCACGACGCGGGGTTTCCGATGCGAATTGCAGTGGCAATGGTTTCGGGGTTGGTGACCACTTCGCCGCGAACGATGGGTGCTGCACCTTCAGCTTGGAATCCCCACATGCGCGGGCGCTGGGTGGCTAGCGAGTCGGCCGCGTACTCGACGTATCCCTGCCAGTACGCGGTGATGTTGCCGGCGTTGCCCACCGGTAGGCAATGGATATCGGGAGCATCGCCAAGAGCGTCAACGATTTCAAACGACGCGGTCTTCTGACCGTCAATGCGAAACGGATTCACACTATTCACAAGCGCAACCGGGTAGCCCTCTGACAAGTCACGGGCTAGCACCAGACAATCATCGAAGTTTCCGTCGACTTGCAGCAGAGTGGCTCCGTGAACTAGCGCCTGGGCCAACTTGCCTGTGGCGATCTTGCCGCTAGGCACCAAAACCGCAGCAGTCATTCCGGCCTTGGTGGCATACGCCGCTGCACTAGCCGAGGTATTTCCGGTCGACGCGCAAATGACAGCCTTGGCACCATCTTCTGCAGCCTTCGAGATGGCCATTGTCATACCGCGGTCTTTAAAAGAACCGGTGGGATTCATTCCCTCGACTTTGAGCCACACCTGACATCCGGTGAGTTCGCTGATGACACACGCGTAGACGGCCGGAGTTCCACCCTCTCCCAGAGTGACGACCGGAGTTGCATCGCTGACAGGCAGTCGATCGCGATATTCGTGAATGACACCGCGCCACTGATGCGCCATTAGGCCCCTGCCTCACCCTCAACTCGCATAACACCGACGACTTCCTGCACTGCTTCAGTCTGGCGCAAAGCGGCCACGGTTTTCTGTAGCGCCGCGTCGGTGGCTAAGTGTGTGCGCACGAGCAGCATGGCATCGTCGTCGCTGCCGTCTTGGCGCACAACCTGAATTGATACGCCCTGCTCGGCGAACACACTGGCAATGCTCGCCAGCACACCGGGCTTGTCAGCCACCTTCATGTTCACGTAGTAGCGCGTTTTGGCATCACCAATCGGGCGGACTTCAAGATCGGCGTACGCCGATTCGCCCGGCCCACGTCGGCCACCGACCTTGTTGCGCGACACAGCGACGATGTCGCCTAGTACGGCGCTGGCAGTGGGGGCGCCACCGGCACCGCGCCCATAAAACATCATCTGCCCAGCGCTATCGGCTTCGACGAATACCGCGTTGAATGCCTCACGCACGTTTGCCAGAGGATGCGACAACGGAACCATCGCCGGATGCACGCGAACGATGATGCCCTTTTCGTCGTCGGCAAGTTCGGCAACGGCAAGTAGTTTGATGACAAATCCCATATTGCGAGCCGCTTCGACATCTGACGCGGTGACTGTCGACATGCCTTCGCGTGCGACATCGTCGATGGTCACGCGGGTATGAAATGCCAGACTCGCCAAAATTGCGGCCTTGGCGGCGGCGTCGAAACCTTCAACATCGGCTGTGGGGTCAGCCTCGGCGTAGCCGAGCGCTTGAGCTTCGGCCAGCACCTCGCTGTAATCGGCACCTTGCTCACCCATCTTGGTGAGGATGAAATTAGTGGTGCCGTTAACGATGCCCAGAACGCGCCGTACGTTATCGCCAACAAGTGATTCGCGAAGCGGGCGTAATAGCGGAATTGCGCCAGCCACAGAGGCCTCGTAATACAGATCAACTGCGTTGAGCGCGGCTGCTTCGTACAACGTCGAGCCATCTTCGGCCAGCAGCGCCTTGTTCGCCGTTACCACGCTCGCACCGTTTTCCATGGCGGCCAAAATGAGCGAGCGGGCCGGTTCGATTCCGCCCATTACCTCGATGACTACGTCGATGTCGCCGCGAGTAACGAGCGCCATGGCGTCGGTAGTAACCAACGAAGGGTCGATTCCGTCGCGCACCTTTGACGCGTCGCGAACGGCAACGCCGACTAGCTGCAGCGGTGCACCCACGCGAGCCGCAAGATCGCTGGCATTGTCGTTCAGTAGCCGCGCCACCTCAGCCCCCACAGTTCCTGCGCCCAAGAGGGCAACCTTGAGGGGCGGATGAGCGACATGTGCAGCGGTAGAGGTAGTCACGGGATCAGTCTGCCAGCCCCATGTCGAGGGCGAGCAGGTCGTCTACTGTCTCGCGGCGCAGCATCACGCGCGCCTGCCCATCGCGCACCGAAACCACCGCCGGTCGCGGAATGAAGTTGTAGTTGCTCGCCATCGGTCGACAGTAGGCCCCGGTAGCTGCCACAGCGAGTAAGTCGCCGGGAACGAGGTCGCTCGGAAGCCATGCGTCGCGCACCACAATGTCGCCACTCTCGCAGTGCTTTCCGACAACGCGGGTGAGCATCGGCTCGGCGGTACTGGTGCGTGAGGCAAGGCGAACGGTGTAGTCGGCGTCGTAAAGGGCGGTACGAATGTTGTCACTCATGCCGCCATCGACCGACACGTACGTACGCACCTGGTCATGCCCAATCTCAACTGGTTTGACCGTGCCCACTTCGTAGAGGGTGATGGCCGACGGCCCGACGATCGCGCGACCGGGTTCGACGGCCAGTTCGGGCACCGGCAAGCCCGATGCTGTGGTTTCGCGCTCGATGATCGCGCGAAGTTGATCGGCCATTTGGCCAACATTGAGGGGATCATCGCCCTCGACGTACGCGATACCCATTCCGCCACCGATATTCAACAACGGAATCGGATAGTTCAACGTTTCGCCGATAGTCGAGGCCAAACCCACCACCCGATGGGCTGCCACGTCAAAGCCGGCTGAGTCAAAGATCTGCGAACCGATATGCGAGTGCAATCCGGCAAGTTTGAGCGACGACAGGCCTAGTACACGTTGCACCGCCTCGAGAGCCGCACCGGAGGAGAGACTGAACCCAAACTTTTGATCCTCGTGTGCAGTGGCGATGAACTCGTGGGTGTGGGCTTCAACTCCAACAGTCACGCGAACGAGAACATTGGTGACCACACCGGATTGGGTGCTCAGTTGCGCAAGGCGAGCGATCTCTTCAAACGAATCGACCACGAAGAGCGCGACGCCAGCTTCCAGTGCTGCTGACAATTCGGCTACCGACTTGTTATTGCCATGGAAGATCAACCGATCACCAGCGACTCCCCCA
>Ga0209188_1003705_pt1 | contig 10390 bp, 3 predicted proteins | sample C_130625_EF_Meta_FD_187307 | JGI IMG/M metagenome (GOLD analysis project Ga0209188, IMG submission 187307) | Freshwater microbial communities from Lake Croche, Canada to study carbon cycling - C_130625_EF_MetaG (SPAdes) (version 2) | ecosystem: Environmental > Aquatic > Freshwater > Lake | place...
TTCAAAACATAGATACGCGCATCAGCAATTGATTTCAGAATTCTCAGAAAACAACCCCTTCTTAGATTTCTTAGTTTGTTTCATTAGTATTTTATTTCTAGAAGTTGTATACAAACTCAATCCAGATCATTTAATTACAATCTATTTTCTTATCAACATTCAATACCAAACTCAAAATAAATTAATTTCTGGCACAATAATTGGATTATATGTCAAGATAACTTGAAATCAAACAATAAAAATGTTATTGATTCGTTTTATCAAATTAACCAATATCTCATTTCATTATTGCGAATGTATTAATCCAACATTGCATTAATGTGATTGAGTTAATATTATAACCTCCAATTGAAAAACCATGCTAAAAGTCTATCTTTCAAAGATTTTACTTTTTGTTTTGCTGACCATTTTAACAACAACTACAGCTTTCTCCAGAAAGTTTTATTTCAGCAGCTCAACAGGAAACGATTCTTACACAATTACACAGGCACAAAATTCTGCTACTCCTTGGAAGACGTTGAAAAAGCTCCAAACTTTAGTTACCAATGGAAACACAACATTTCTACCAGGTGATACAATTGCATTTAAACGCGGAGATATTTTCGATAACGGACATACTGCCGCAACTGGATTTGAATATGTTAGTTGTTCATGGATTAATTATCCCTCATATGGATATACTGCTCCAAGTGGTACTCAACAAAATCCAATAGTTTTTACAAGCTATGGTGATATAAATCAACCTAAACCAAATTTTATTTACCCAACCGCTACTACACCAACTACTTCTAATTCAAATAATGTTATAGAATTTGCCGGAGTGAGCTGGATTATTATTGATGGATTACAGTTTAATGACTACCGATTTCCTCAGGCGGATAAAGCAAATCCAGCTTACACTAGAAGTGCTATTTTATTTGGAGAATGGACTCCAACAAAATTAGCTGCTAATGGGGTTGATACAATTTGGGGGGCAAACAGAGATACAAGCAATAGAAAATGGATGGTAAAAAATTGTACCATCAAAAACTGCTATTTTAGTAACGTTTCATTTGCAATAGGTTCAATAGCAGCGATTAATTGTAGCCTTCAATACAATACTATTGAAAACTTAAAAACTACAGCAGATACCTCAGGATATACAGATATTATGTCTGGTGCATTTGAAGCTATTAATGGCTTTAATATAAATATTTCACATAATTATATTAAAGGGGCTTGGGGAAGAAGTGGAAGAGATAGTGATTGTTGGGGCCTAGGTGGTGTAGCAATTGATATGTTTTGTGTAAAAAACTCGAATTTTTCATACAACACCGTTATTGATTGTTCCGGTTTATTTGAAATTGGCAATACAGACAGATATGATAATTTATCAGGTTCATGGTATGATACATTTGCTTATAATAAAATTATCAACTGCGGACAAATTGGGTACATACATGGAAGCCCCGGAGATGTTTTTAGTGGCAACAACAGAAATGTGAGTTGCTTTAATAATGTCTTTATAAATAATAATTCTTCCAGAATGTCTGGCCCTAATTTTGGTTATGACTTATACAATGACGGGCAGTCATTTAGAGGTGATGCAAATGGGAATTACAAATGGTGGTTCTTTAGAAGTCCTACTCAGTGCCCGGACAATACACTCCCAATTTCAAATACCACATGGAGTAATCCAATAAATCCCCCTTATTGTAATTATTTTGGCCATCGAAGCTCGGTTCAATATTCTTCAGATAATATCAAAGGCAACGCAGACACGCTTGTTGATTTAAGAAATAATATCTTTTATAGTACAGTAGGCGATCAAATCATTTATGATGCTTCTAGAACAAAATTCAAACACAGAAATAATATATATTACATAAAAGGAAGATTTCTCAATCAAACTGCTCTGGGTGGAACGATTGGTGTTGGCGAAGTAGTAACTACAAATCAGATTTTTGTAGACACATCTGCGGCTCTACCTGAGAATTGGGATTTGCATCTTTCAAGCAATAGCCCAGCAATTTCAGCAGGGGTTAGCTTGGGATACAATCTTGATTATGGAGGAACTCCAATCTCAGGAAATCCTGAAATTGGTTTATATGAATACAATTCTAATGTCACCCCAAATCCTCCACCTCCAGTTAATTTTGTTGCTTCATCCACACAAGGAACAATTTCATGTAATGGTGGCAATACAACAATAACAGTTTCTGCTTCTGGTGGCACAACTCCTTATACTGGTACCGGAACATTCACTGTTAGTGCAGGAAATTATAATTATTATGTTTCGGATGCAGCTGGAAATAGAGACACTGTATCAGTAATAGTTAACCAACCCTCTATTATTTCTGTAACTGTTGCATCAGGAACGATAACAACTATAGGAGGAACCACTTCAATACAAATTAATGCAACTGGAGGTACTGGTGCTTCATATCAATATAGTTTAAATGGAGGTCTTTATCAATCTTCAAACTTATTTACAGGTGTACCAGCCGGCAACCATATTGTAAATGTAAAAGATATTAATGGTTGCGTTGTACAAAAAAGCCTTACTATTACTGGGCCATCAGTCACAGCTTTAACTGCTTCTTCTACTTCTGGAACAATTTTATGTAATGGAGGCACTACTATAGTAACTGTTTCTGCCTCAGGAGGAGTAACGCCTTACACTGGTACAGGAAGCTTCAACGTAACAGCCGGATCAAGAACTTACACAGTTACCGATGCTGCTGGTACTACCGCAACTACTACCATTAATGTATCACAACCATCTTTGATTAATGTTACAATTAATGCAGGAACCATTTCCGTTTTAGGAGGTAGCACCACAATAACAGTGATTGCAAATGGTGGCACCGGAACGCTAAATTATAAACTTGACAACGGAGCTTTTCAAACTTCAAATATTTTCAATAATGTTTTTGCTGGAACACATACTATTACAGTGAAAGACTTAAACAGCTGTACGAAAACATCTACCGTTACCATTAACCAGCCAGCTTCTATTCCTTTAAATGCAACAGCAATTGCAGGAAGTATATTATGTAATGGAAGTTCAACTTCAGTAACAGTTTCTGCTACCGGAGGAACCGCACCTTATACTGGTACAGGAACATTTAGTGTATTTGCAGGCACCCATGCTTACACCGTTACCGACGTCAATGGCAATACTAGTACTGCAAACATTATTGTTACAGAACCACAATTGATAAATGTAAATCCTATTTCAGGAAACATCACTTCAAATGGAGGTTCAACTTCAATAACTGTAAATGCAACTGGAGGTGTTAGTCCATTTACTTATAAATTAAATAATGGAAACTACCAGTCTTCAAACATTTTCAGCGGAGTATTTGCAGGTACACATGTAATTTCAGTAAAAGACGTTAATGGTTGTACTTCATTGAAAAACGTGAACATCACACAACCTTCTAACAATCCTATTATTGTAACTGCAATTCCTGCACAAATAAATTGCTTTGGTAGTTCCACAATAGTAACTGTATCTGCTACAGGCGGAACCGCACCTTATACAGGAACTGGTATTTTCTCTGCTACAGCAGGAACAAGATCTTATACAGTAAGAGATGCTGTTGGAAATTCGAAAACAACAACTATCACAATTATACAACCAACTGAAATCAATTTAATGGTTTCTGTTGCCAGTGATATATCAGTTATAGGAGGCACCACTTCAGTATCTGCAGTAGCAACTGGGGGAGCTGGTTCTTACAGATTTAGTCTTGATGCCGGACAAACTCAAACTTCTAATTCCTTCCGAGCGGTTGGTGCTGGAACACATTTTATTACAACGGTGGACGCCAATGGATGCTCTAAAATGACAACTTTCACAGTAAATCAAGTTAGTTCTAATGGAATGACATTAAATCTGCTTTCAAAAACTGATGCAACTTGCAAAGGCGGAAAAGACGGAAGCATTGAAGTTAAAGCCTCTGGCGGAAGAGAACCTTATCAATATGCAATAGCTTCTGGAAATTATCAAATCAACAACAGATTTTATGGATTAAGAGCAGGCTCTTATCGTGTTTTTGTAAAAGATGCCAATAACAATATTGTAAACATTGTGGTTGTGATTTTAGATGGAAAAAGACCCTGCAGATTAGGAAAAACCGCAGTTAACATTAACACCTATCCTAACCCAACAACTACATCATTTAAACTTTCTTTAGATGCCGCTTCAGATGAAGAGGTAAATGTAGAAGTAATGGATCTATATGGAAGAAAATTATTTCAGGAAAAAGGAGTCGCAGACAAGATTTATAATTTTGGCCAAAACTTTATAGCAGGATGCTATTTTGTAAGGGTGACTCAAGGTGAAACACAATCCACCCAAAAAATTATAAAGCAATAAAATTCAAATTAATAAGTAATAAATCTCCAATTTCTATTCAATTGGAGATTTTTTTTTGCCCTTTAACTTCTTACACATATTCGAAAACCTTATTTATTTTTTTTCTTTGTTTTAAACTAGGAGTGATTTTTTATATTTTTAAACATTCTGGGAAAATAAATGTTAATATCTATAATTTGGCATATTTTATGTATTAGTTATACCAATCTGTCATTCCTTAAAAAACAAAATCTCCTCTACACTACAAGACTGCTATTTTTAATTAACTAATATCAAATTTGATATCGGAATGAAACAGTTTTTGATTTTTATTTTTCTAGTTTTTATTTTTTCTAGTTCCTATTCTAGGAAATTTTATTTCAGCAGTTCAAGCGGAAATGATTCTTATACAATCACTCAAGCTCAGAACATTGCAACACCATGGAAATCACTTCAAAAATTACAAACTTTAATAACCAATGGCAACACTACTTTTTTGCCGGGAGACACTATAGCCTTTAAAAGAGGGGACGTATTTTCAAATGGCCATACAAGTGCTACCGGGTTTCAATATGTAAGTTGCTCCTGGATTAATTTTCCTTCCAATGGCTATACTGCTCCAAGCGGAACACAGTCTAACCCAATTGTACTTACCAATTATGGAGATATAAATTTACCGAAGCCAAATTTTATTTACCCAACCGCTACTAAACCAACTACTTCTAATTCAAATAATGTTATAGAATTTGCTGGGGTAAGTTGGATTGTAATTGATGGTTTACAATTTAATGATTATAGGTTTCCTCAAGCTGATAAGGCAAATGCAGCTTACACAAGAAGTGCAATTATATTAGGAGAATGGACGCAATCAAAATTAGCTACCAACGGCATTGATACTATATTCGGATCTAATAAAGACACCAATAATAGAAAGTGGATGGTTAAAAATTTTACAGTTAAAAATTGTTATTTCAATAATGTATCATTTGCATTTGGTTCTGTTGCTGCAGAAAACTCGAATTTGATTTACAATACAATAGAAAACTTAAAAGCAACAAATGATACATCAGGCTATAATGATATAATGGCTGGTGCATTCGATGCAATTAATGGCTACAAACTTAATTTTAGTCATAATTTTATTAAAGGCGCATGGGGGAGAAGTGGCAGAATTAGTGATTGCTGGGGTTTAGGCGGGGTCGCTTTTGATATGTTTTGCGTAAAGAATTCTAATTTTTCATATAATACAATTATTGACTGTTCGGGCATGTTCGAGATTGGAAATTTAGATCAATATGATACTCTATCCGGATCATGGTATGATACTTTCGCGTACAACAAAATAATTAATTGTGGGCAAATGGGTTACATCCATGGAAGTGCTAGCTCTGTTTTTAGAGGTAACAATAGAAATATCGCTTGCTTCAATAATGTTTATATAAATAACAACACCTCTAGGATCTCAGGTCCAAATTTCGGATATGATTTATATAATGACGGTCAATCTTTCAGAGGAGATGCAAATGGAAATTACAAATGGTGGTTTTTTAAAAGTCCAACTAAATGCCCTAATAACGCCTTACCTATTACAGATACAACATGGAGTAATCCTATAAATCCTCCATTTTGTAATTATTCTGGGCACAGAGCATCTGTACAATATGCAGATGAATATATAAGAGGCAATGCTGATACACTAGTAGATCTAAGAAATAATATTTTTTATAGTACTGTCGGTGATCAAATAATTTATGACAAAACAAGAAATAAATTTAAACATAGAAACAACATTTATTACCTAAAAGGAGCTTTTTTGAACCCTACTTCTTTAGGAGGGACACTAGGAACCGGAGAAATTTCAAGCAACAATCGATTATTTTCAGATACGTCTGCAGCTTTACCAGAAAACTGGGATCTTCATCTTTTTTCAGGAAGTCAGGCTACAGGGGCGGGTACTAATGTTGGATTTAATAAAGACTTTGATGGAACTATATTTTCAGGAAATCCAGATATTGGTTTGTATTCTATAAATTCTTCTTCAATAGTTTCAACCACATTTAATGCAACATCAACTCAAGGTACAATTAGTTGCAATAACAATAACACAACTGTTACGATAAGTGCTACAGGAGGCACCCAACCATACAATGGTACAGGCACTTTTACAGTTAGTGCAGGAACTTACAATTATATAGTAACTGATGCAGCTGGCCATAGAGATACAGTTTATGTATCTATTTCTCAGCCAACCGCAATCAATACAAATATTACTGCCCCTAGAATAATAACATTTGGAGGAACTACCACAATTACCGTAATGGCTACTGGAGGTAACGGAACTTACAGTTACAAACTAAATAGCGGTATTTACCAAGCTTCAAATATTTTTTCGAACGTTTCAAAAGGTATAGATACCATTTATGTCAAAGACGCTAATGGTTGCATTGCTACCAATTATATTACCATCACACAACCATCTGCAGCGTTAGTTGCCAATGCTACTGCCACATCTTTAAACATTTGCAATGGCGCAACAACTATTGTAACAGTTACTGGTAGTGGAGGTACTCCTCCATATTCCGGTACTGGAAATTTTACAGTTAGTGCTGGAACATACACCTACACCATATTAGATTCAAATGGTGTTTCAGCTACCAAAAGTATTACCATATCACAATATGCAGCAATTACTGCTACAGTATCAAGTGGTTCAATCACATCATATGGCGGTAAAACAACTGTTACGGTTTCAAATGCTAGTGGTGGTCTTAGTCCATTCACTTACTCAATAAATGGTGGCTTATTTCAAACTAGCACCAGCTTTAGTAATGTAGAAGCTGGCACACATAATATTACCATTAAAGACAACAGAGGTTGCACACTCACAAAAACAATATTCATATCTCAACCTACCAGTACATTAAACTGCACCGCTACTGCATCTGGCTCTATTTTATGTAATGGCAACTCAGTTTTAGTAAGTGTTTCAGCTACCGGAGGTATACCACCTTACACAGGCACAGGCAGCTTTAATGTACCGGCAGGAAATTATACATACACTGTAACAGATGCTGTGGGTTCTATAAAAACGACCTCAATAAATATTACACAACCAACTTCTATAACACCAACAATTACTGCTGGTAGAATTATTTCCTTTGGAGGTACTACTACAATTACAGTAAATGCGGTAGGAGGAATTGGAACTTATACCTATAAGTTAAATAGAGGCTCCTATCAAACCTCAAATATTTTTAGCGGAGTGTCTGCAGGAACTGATACTATTTTTGTAAAAGATGCTAATGCTTGCATATCTTCTGGCATCATCACAATTACACAACCACTATCTGCATTGAGGACCAATGTAACAACTCCCTCAAACACTATTTGTAATGGGTCTACTGCAATAGTTTCTGTAACTGCTTCAGGAGGAACACCACCTTACTCAGGCACTGGAACTTTTACTGTAGTTGCCGGTACTTACAATTATACTGTAACTGATTCTAATGGAGTAAGAGTCACATCAAGCATTACTATTAATCAGTATGCAGCAATTACAGCTAATGTGAATTCAGGTACAATTTCAATTTTTGGAGCAAAAACTACAGTTACAGTTTCTAATGCAAGTAATGGATCGTCTCCTTACACATATTCAATTAATGGAGGTGCTTATCAAACATCAACCTCGTTTAGCAACATAGGTGCTGGTGTTTGTAATGTAAATATAAAGGACAGTAGAGGTTGTGTGTTAACAAAACCTATTACTATAACCCAACCTCCAAGTACCTTAAATGTTACGGCCACACCATATGGCAATATCACATGTTATGGTGGATCTGTTCCAGTTTTAGTATCAGCAACAGGAGGTACTGCACCTTATACAGGAACAGGTACTTTTAATGCCAATGCCGGGAGTCAAACATTTACAGTTACAGATGCAGTAGGATCTGTAAAATCAATTACACTTAATTTAGCTCAACCAACATCCATTGTTCCTATTTTAACATCTGGAAGAATAATTAATTTTGGAGGGAATACGACTATAACAGCAACGGCTTCAGGTGGGACCGGCACTTACACGTATAAATTAAATACAGGCAGCTATCAAACATCTAATACATTTTCTAATGTCTTAGCAGGCACACACATCGTTTATATAAAAGATGCTAATAGTTGTATAGTTTCAGGTACTTTAACCATTACACAACCTTCTGCATTATTAACTGCTAGCGCTACGTCAACAGTTGCTGTATTATGCAATGGCGGCACAACTACTGTAAATGTATCAGGAAACGGGGGAACACCTCCTTATTCAGGTTATGGCACATACATTGTTACTGCTGGTACATATAACTATACAATTACAGACTCAAATGGTGTAACAGCCAATACAAGTATTACCATAACACAACCTACAGCAATTACTGCTACAGTTAGTTCAGGCACCATTGCAAATTATGGAGGAACTACAACTGTTTCTGTTTCATCAGTTACTGGGGGGCAATCACCTTATACTTATGCGATAAATAATGGTGCTTATCAAACAGGAAGTACATTCTCAAATATTGTTGCTAGTACACATTCAATTAATATTAAAGATTCAAGAGGCTGTATTCTCAATAAATCTATTACTATTACACAACCTGCACCACTAAGTATTGTGATTGTTTCTGTCACTCATAATACGTGTAGATGGCTATATAATGGCACTATTACTATAGTTGCTACAGGTGGCACTCCGCCATATCTATATCAAATTGATAGATGGGGATATAGTACAAATAATTATTTCGACTTGCTTGGTCCGTTTACTTACAGACTTGCCGTTAAAGATTCAAGAGGAGATACTTCAATCACCAATGTAATAATACTACCTAGCATGGTTATTTGCACTGCAAGGAATAATAATACAAATGAAAATCGTGATTCCTTATCCGTGTCAAATCCATTATTTGATGAGAATTTAATTTCGATTTCACCAAATCCTTCAACTGGGCAATTTAATATATCAATTGACAATAAAATTAAAAATGTCAATTTTATTAAATTATACAACAATCAAGGCTTGTTGATTAAGATGATTGAAAAACAAAATGATTACAACAATTTTATTATAAATGAAAATTTAGCCCCGGGTATATACTATATTAAATTTGGCAACAACAAATCAATAGGAGTAAGAAAAATCATCAAACTATAACAAAAAAGTTAATTAATTATTCTTAAAACAGTATCGAAACATTTATCTCTAAACACAAATTTTGACTATAACTAAAAAAGGCTGATTTAAAATACAAGACAGCCTTTTTTAGTCAATTCAATCAAAATTATGATTTCAGTTTTACAGTTTTATAAATCCACTCTTTTTTACCATCACTAACTGGCTCAATTTCTACATCAATAAAGCTTTTAGAAATATTAGCCCAAACTCCTGCGGATCTTGGGTCTCCTGAATACATACCAATTAAATAAACACCGCTATTTTTTAAATATTTAGTATATCTCAATAATAAAGAATTAGGATCCTTGCTAAAATAAAGTACTTCATTCAAAACAATTACATCAAAAGGAGCTTTTTTAGGTTCATATACTTCCATATCTGCAAATGTAAAATATGAATTAGGTGTAGCCGGAATTCTGTTTATAGCAACTTCAGAAATATCCATCCCTTCAAAATAAGAATAATCATCTTTATCCATTTCCAAGAAGAAAATACCTTCACCACATCCGATTTCAAAAATTTTCTTGTCGGCTGGATATTTTCTAAGCATTTTTTTTGCGACATATATTCTTTCCAATTCATTAGGGTCCTTTAAAAATTCCCAGCCACCTTTGTTGTATTCATCATCCCATAGTTTCTTATCGATATTTGAAAAGTTTTTTCGTAATGCCTTATTCATAAGCCATTTAATTTTTTTAGGCGCATTTTTAATTTTCTTAACTAACGACATGATTAATAAATTTTAATTGTTAAATAAATGTAATAAAATATGTTTTAATAAACTAATGCTAATGGTTTAAATTTATTTGAGCTATCTGTTCAGTTGG
>Ga0209188_1003709_pt1 | contig 10377 bp, 8 predicted proteins | sample C_130625_EF_Meta_FD_187307 | JGI IMG/M metagenome (GOLD analysis project Ga0209188, IMG submission 187307) | Freshwater microbial communities from Lake Croche, Canada to study carbon cycling - C_130625_EF_MetaG (SPAdes) (version 2) | ecosystem: Environmental > Aquatic > Freshwater > Lake | place...
TACCACTATTATTATAGGTCAGGATGGGGGAAGCTATGCAATGGATACTTTAACTAAAATGTTTAAAGACCATTCCATGGCAGTGAACGTGGGAACCTATACAGGCCAAGCAAGTTTAAGAGAAGAAGTGATGGGAGAGAATGATGTGTATAGAGAAGCTAGTCAAGCAGAGATAGATAAAATGAAAATTATTTTACAAAAAGAATTAGCGAAAGGTTCATTGGGTTTATCTACAGGCTTGGAATATGAGCAAGCCTTTTTTTCAAGTAAAGATGAAGTAATACAACTTGCACAAGTAACAGCTACTGCTAAAGCAAGGTATATGAGTCATTTAAGAAGTGAAGATATTAGATTCCAAGATGCTATTGATGAAATTATTGAAATAGGAAGAATTACTAAAATGCCTGTACAAATTTCTCATATTAAAATTGCCCTAAAAGACGATTGGGAAACTTCTAAAGCATTAATTACAAAATTAGAAAAAGCAAGAGCTGCTGGAATTAATATTACTGCCGATGTATATCCTTATACTTATTGGAATTCCACATTGAGGGTTTTATTTCCAACTAGAGATTATACCAATCCCGTGAGTGCAGAGTTTGCGGTGAATCATACATTTGATGCGAATGAATCTTATTTAGTAAAGTATGCGCCTGTAGAAGCCTATAGAGGTAAAACACTTGCAGCCATTGCTGCTATGAGAAATGAAAAACCGTCTGTTACTTTAATGGCGTTAATTGCTATTGCTTCTGATTTTAAAGAAAAGAATCCAAATTTTAAAGGAACCGTAGAAGCCATTGCAGCAAAGTCAATGATTGAAAAAGATTTGGCTAATTTTATTGCTTGGCCTTATGCCAATATATGTTCTGATGGCAGTGCAAGTGGGCATCCTAGAGGCCACGGTGCTTTTACAAGAGTACTAGGCAAATATGTTAGAGAAGATAAAATCATTTCTTTAGAAAATGCAATTCATAAAATGACAGGCTTAACTGCAGAACATTTAGGCATTAAAGACCGTGGTATAATTAAAGCAGGTAATTATGCCGACTTAGTTTTGTTGAATCCAGTAACGGTAAAAGACAATGCTACTATTCAAGACAGCAAAGCTTTATCAACAGGTATTGAAATGGTATGGATTAATGGTCAGCTTACTTATCAAAATCAAAAGGCTACTGGTAATTATCCGGGGGTGCTTATCAAAAGAAAATAAATTTCAAAAAAATAATTTTAAAAATAAATTAAGGTTAGCAAGATGAACAATGCAATTGTATTAACAAATGGATTATTGAAAGCATTAGATGCTAAAACAGCACATGGGCTTATTAGAGGTACAGATCGCTTTTCCATTAAAGGCGTGGTAGACTGCGCAGATACTGCTGGACAAGATGCTGGAATATTATTAGACGGTAAAAACAGAAATATACCCGTTTTTGAAAACTTACAGGATTCGCTAAATGCGCTTACCGATATTCAATTTTTAGTAATTGGAGTGGCTACAGTAGGTGGAAGATTACCTGGTAATATGTTAGCTACTATTATTGAAGCTATTCATGCAGGGTTATCTATTGTAAATGGTTTGCATGAATATTTAAATGAGAAGCCAGAGATAGTGGCGCTTGCTAAAGAAAAAGGTGTTCAATTAATTGATGTAAGAAAACCTAAAACAAGAGAGCAACTTAGTTTTTGGACAGGAGATATTTACAAAGTAACTGCACCCATTATAGCAGTAATAGGTATGGATTGTGCCATGGGCAAAAGAACTACTGCTAGAATGTTAAGACAGGCTTGTGAATCAGAAGGACTCAAGGCTGAAATGATTTACACTGGTCAAACCGGCTGGTTACAAGGTGGTAAATATGGTTTTATTTTTGATTCTACTTTAAATGATTTTGTTTCTGGAGAATTAGAAAATGCCATTGTTACTTGTTGGAAAGAGACTGCACCTGATTTTATTTTCCTAGAAGGGCAGTCTTCTTTAAGAAACCCAAGTGGTCCTTGTGGTATTGAATTATTAATATCAGGCAATGCTAAACATGTAATATTGTTATTTGCCCCTAAGCGTAAATATTTTGACCACGATGAAAAATGGGGGGCTATTCCTAGCGTTGAATCGGAAATGGAGATTATAGAAAAATTAGGTTCAAAGGTAATAGCTGTTGGTATTCATACCGAAGACTGTACCACCGAAGAAGCCTTTGCCTTCCAAAAACAGTACGAGCAAAAATTAAACATACCTGTATTATTACCTATTCAAGAAGGAGTAGATAAAATTTTACCTACTTTAAAAAACTTAAAAAAATAGTCTGTTTAGTATTAGCAAAATATTTATACAATAGTGTAAATAAAGAATCAAAAATAAATAATTAGTATCCAATGAAAATAGTTGCCGTAAGATCTTATCTAAAAAAAATGGCTTTAACCAAGCCCTACACAATTGCCTATAGTACATTCACCGATGTAAGCTTGGCTTTTTTTGAAGTAGAGTTAGCAAATGGCATGGTAGGCTATGGTTCTGGAAGCCCCGCAGGAGAAGTGGTGGGTGAAACAACAGCACAAACAGCAATAAACTTAGAAACTGAATTTGTTAAAAATTTTGTAGGCAGAGATATTCGTCATTTTCAAACTTTGATTTACGAGAGTAGACGACAATTTGACCACCTACCTGGAACACAGGCTGCTATTGATATTGCCATGCACGATGCTTTTGGTAAATTCATAGGTATTTCAGTGGCTGAATTTTATGGTCAAAAAATAAAATCCTTACCTACCTCTATTACGATTGGTATTAAAAGTGTAGAAGAAACTTTAGAAGATGCTGCCGAATTCTTAAGCCTAGGCTTTAAAGTATTAAAAGTAAAATTAGGATTAAACCTAGAGGAGGATATTGAAAGAATAATTAAGTTACACGAAAAATATCCCACTGAATATATTATAAGAGTAGACCCAAATCAGGGCTATAGCTTAACCGATTTAAATAAATTTATAGAGGCTACTAAAAAACTGAGTATTGAGTTAATAGAACAACCTTTACCCGTTGGTAAGGAATTAGAATTATTAAAAGTAGATGCTAGTTACCGTTCTATATTAATGGGAGATGAATCACTGAAAGACCCGCAAGCTGCTTTGGAATATGCCATAAGCAAACCTTTTGGTGTATACAATATTAAATTAATGAAATGCGGTGGAATTATGGGTGCTATGGAAATAGCTACCATTGCTAAAAATGCGAACATTAACTTATTCTGGGGCTGTAACGATGAAAGTATTATTAGCATTACTGCAGCCTTGCATGCGGCCTATTGTTGTGTAAATACTAAATACATAGATTTAGATGGCAGCTTTGATTTAGTAGAAGACTTAGTTACAGGTGGTTTTGAATTAAAAGATGGATACATGCATATCAATAGCCAGCCTGGATTTGGGGTTATAAAACTATAGTGAACTAACTATTTGAAATAATGTAGTTTCTATAGAATTCCTTAAATTGTAGAATGGAAGTATTAAAACCCAAAATAGGACTAAGCGCTGCTACTTTTTTAGTAGTGAGTTTAATTATTGGTTCTGGTGTGTTTAAGAAGTTGGCGCCCATGTCTCAGGAACTAGGTTCTCCCTTATTAGTGATACTTTGTTGGGTAGTTGCCGGGCTTATTAGTTTAGCAGGCGTATTATCTACTGCTGAGATGGTAAGTATGTTTCCTAATTCAGGAGGGGAGTACTTTTATTTTCAAAAAGTATATGGCCGCTTTTTTTCTTTTATGTATGGATGGGCCAGCTTCACTGTTATTAAAACGGCTTCTATTGCAGCCTTGGCTTATATTTTTGCGCAGTCCATAACAAGTTTATTTCCAATTCCCATAGTTGGAGACAGCATTCGCTTTTTAGGGATAGCCATTACACAGTCTTTATTTATTAAATTAGTAGCTTCCTTTTTAATTATAGGACTTACCATATTAAATTATAGAGGCGCAAAGTTTGCTAGTAAATTAAGTACAGTACTTACTTATTTAATGTTAACTAGTATTGTTGCTTTTTTAGCTATTGGTTTTGGTTCTTCAGAAGGAAGTGTGGCTAATGTAACCACTACAAGTCATTTACCGAATGCCCCCAATTTACATGGGTTTAGTTTACTGAAAGCCTTATTTGTAGCCAGTTTAGGTGCTTTTTGGGGATATGAAGGATGGAATGGGATTGCTTATATTGGAGAAGAGATCAAAAATCCAAAAAGAAATTTACCACTAGCATTAGGTATTGGTACTTTAATAGTCATGACCTCTTATGTTTTATTAAACATTGTTTTCTTATATATCTTACCCATTGATTATTTTATACAACTCACCCCCAATAAAATTGCGGCAGTAGAAGTGGCTGGAAAATTAAGTGGACATATTGGAATGGTACTTGTAGCTAGCTTAATTGTTGTGACTACTTTGAACTCTACCAATAGTACTATTTTAACTTCAGCTAGAATGATGTATGCAATGGCAAGAGATAAATTATTTTTTTACAAAGCTGCGAATGTGCATCCCAAATACAATACACCGGATATGGCTTTATTCATTCAAGCCTTTTGGGCCATTGCCTTGGTATTCTCTGGAAGCTTTGATCAATTAACCGATATGCTAATTTTTGCTTCTTTTATATTTTATGGAAGCACGGCTTTAGGTGTAATTATATTAAGAATAAAGCATCCGGAATACGAAAGAAAATATAAAGTAATAGGCTACCCTTTTGTGCCAGGCCTGTTTTTATTATTCTGCGCAGCCTTATTTGTTATTACTATTTTCAATAAACCCTATGAAGCCATTTGGGGCTTAAGTCTTATTGCTACTGGCTTTCCTGTGTATTGGTATTTGAATCGTAAATAACTACCTTCTCCCATAAATGGGCATAGTTATTTCTAAATTCATCATGAATAGGATGTCCTTGATACACTATTTCTTCTTCAGCAGTATTGAAAATACATAACCAAGAATAAGTATAGCCTTTTTCTATTACCGACCTATTGGTAGCGGCAGGTGTTCCAATATCCGAAAAACGAATACATTCAATAGTAGCTAATTTTTGAAGCCCCTCTAATAATTTATTTTTATCAGCAACCGACGTAGGGTTTTTTAAATAAAAAAGTACATGATGTATAAAAATATTACTAGAAATATGCTGATTCATAATTTTTAATAGTTATTAAATAAAAAAATGATTAAATATATTATCCTTCTAAAATGGCTTTAGCATACTCGAAACATTTTTTAGTTTCTTTTACTGCATCTGATCCTGCAGGAATATCATATTCTAATTCAATAGAAGCAGGTATTTTATATTTTTTTGTTTTTAATAATGTAAGCACTTCTTTAAGTGGTGTATCGCCTTCGCCCCAAGGCATATTTTTTGTACCATTTACTTTATTCTTACGATCCTTAATATGCATACTAGAAATGCGATCATGTTTTGCTTCTATTAAAGCTAATAAAGAGGCTGTAGTATTTGCCCCACCTGCTGCTATATAATGGCCACAGTCAAGGTTCATAGCATTATAAGGAGACTGGCTCAAAGCCAGATCCCATGCGGTATCTGTTGCCTGCATATGTGCATGATACCCTACATTTACTTTATGTTTTAATCCAAACTCTCCTAATCTTTGTGAATGTGCTGCATTGGTTGGAAGCTCCACATTCACTGAACTAGCACCTAATGCTTTTGCTGCTCGCATAGCGTAATCAATCTCAGCATCTGTACTTTTCTCTCCTAAGGCTGCATCTGGTTTAAAGGCATAAATAGTAATACCTGCATCATTAAACATTTTTCTTAGCTCCACAAATTTATCCATGGAAGCTGTTTCTCTCCAAGCTCTTGCTTTTATATTTCTTTCCTCCATTACTTTCATAAAATTTTCACGAGTCAATTGTGGCATTGGACCTACTGGACTTCCTGCATAGTCCTCTGCAGGGTCTCCCATTAATTCAATGGCAGAAATCCCTGCCTCTTTTAAATACTCAATTAATTGTTCAGCACTGCCGGGCATAGATCTAAAAGAATAAGTGATAGCACCAATTTGTACCCCTTTAATTTTAGAGTTTGGATTAGCTATAAATAAAGAATTAGCAGCTAATGAGTTTTTACCCATAAATACTAAGCCTAATGAAGCTAAAGAACTTTGGTATAAAAAATTACGACGTGAATTGTTTTGAATATTTTTCTTACTGTTTGACATAGTATTTTATTTATTTTTTAATAATGTAACTTCTAATTCAAGCAGGTTAAAAATAGATTGTTTCCAATTATTAATACAACCTAATTAATTAGAATATTAAATTAAACAAATTCTTCTAAAGAATAAAGGAAATATGATAAATGGTTGTTTGATTAGTACAAGTCAATAAGCTTACCTTGTTCAGCATACTTAATGGTTAGCCCCTCAGTATTGGAAAGAGTTATATCCTTTTTAATAGCGCTTTCGCAACTTGCACAAGGTTTGATATGCGTAACGTAAATGGGTATCTTTGGAAGCATACCATTAGCAAGCTTATTCAATACTTTCATTTCTTGTAATAATAAGCGTGGTGTTAGGTGACCGTATAATGCTTTATCTGGCATAGCATTGTCAAAAGAAACTTCAATAAAAATGGCTTTAAGTGAATGCGATATTACTTTATCCGCAATGGCCTTCCATAAAAATTCTAATTGATTCGATTTTTCTACTTCATCTGCACCTGTATCTCCTAAATAAAGTAGATAATCATTTTGATTACGCACTAAAAAAGCACTGCTCTGATAAGGATTTACATGGCTTAGTATAAAGGGTGTTACTTTTAATTCGGTATTAGGAATTTCTATTTCTTTTCCAGGGATTAGGTAGTTATAAGTATACTTATTTAAAATGGGTTTATCGCCTTCGCTTCCAAAATTAGCCCAGCTCTTGGCGGTAAAATAATTATTTTTCATTATTTCAATTACCGAGCTAAAGCCATAAATATTTTTTGGACTATCATTAGGCGAATTTAAAATAAGTCCTGCAACATGATCTAAATGTGCATGCGAAATAAAATAAGCCTTAATTTTATTTTTTTGAACTTCTTCAGCACTTGATTCAGTAAATAATTTATTAGCTACTGCTTTTTGCAACCCAGCATTAATAGTGCCAGCGTCTAAACATATAAAATTATTAGAACCTTTTGCAGCCACCATATAAGAAGAGAGGTTGGCTTCGTCTAGTCCACCTTTTACTCCTAATGGAATAATAGTAAATCCATTGGAGGCATTTTGTGCAGCGAGATGAATGCTTATATGAATTGTTATAAAACAAAAGTATAAAATACGTGATTTCATGAATATATCTTAATTAAGTAAAATTAATTGAATAGAAATAAAAAACCTTATTTTTATCTATATAATATTCAATCATTATTCAATATATTTTTTAAATGCATTTATTAAGAAATTTAACTTCTTTTTTTACTTTACTGCTATTTTTAATTTTTATAAGTGCTTGTAAAAAAACACAATCTTTATCAGAAATACCTATTACTACAATTGCTGTAGATACCACTACCAATATTATTGCTAACACTAATCTACAACATATATCTGTTACTACGCAACACAATGATAATGGCAGAACTGGACATAATAGTAACGAAACAGTATTAAATACAACTACTGTGAATGCTACCCAGTTTAGAAAGCTTTTTTCTTTATTAGTAGATGACGAAGTGTATGCGCAGCCTTTGGTGATAGGAAATTTTGAGATAAGCGGAGCCAAGCATAATGTAGTATTTATTGCTACAGTAAGCAATACTTTATATGCATATGATGGAGATAATGGCAATTTATATTGGAAAAAAAATTATACCGTAAATGGTATGAGAACGCCAATGGCTAGTGACGTAAAATCGTCTTGGTGTACCCCTTATTTGAATATTACTGCTAATATTGGTATTATTGGATCCCCTGTTATTGATTCGGTATCTAAAACAATTTATTTTGTTGCAAGAAGTACTGACGGTGTCATATTTAAACAACATTTACATGCAGTTGATTTAACCACTGGTAATGAAAAATTAAATAGTCCTGTTGAAATAACAGCGCAAACTGCAGGCAAGGGTGATGCTAATAATAATGATAAAGTATCTTTTGATCCACTTAGAAATAATCAAAGACAGGGCTTGGCTTTAGTTAACGGTGTAGTGTATATTTCTTATGCATCACATTGCGATTTAAATCCTTTTCACGGATGGGTTTTAGGTTATGATTCAAAAAATTTACAACAACAATATGTTTACAATACCACACCTGACGGTGAAGAAGGAGGTATTTGGCAAAGTGGGATGGGCATTGCAGCAGATGAAGGCGGTAACTTATATATTGTAACAGGTAATGGAACGGTGGGAACACCTAGCCCCTATAGTATAATACCAGGTAATGGTACTGCAGAAAGTATTGCCAGTATTTTCCCTGAAAATTTATCGGGAAGGTCGGAGAGTGCTATTAAGTTAACACCTTCAGCAAATGCATCTTTAAAAATTACAAGTTATTTCACGCCCAATAATTATGTGCAAATGAACATAAACGACAATGATTATGGGGTAATGGGTTCTTTATTGGTTCCGAATTCAAATATTTATTTTACTGGCGCCAAGGATGGCAACCTTTATATTTTAGACAAAGACAATATGGGTGGTTATGCTGCTAATTTTAATAATATAAAACAAACTATTAGAATTAATGGAAACTTACATTGTCAGCCAGCTTATTATAAAGGAGCAAATAAAGAGTACGCATATATTTGGTCAGAGAATGATAGATTAAGAGCTATTGAATTTAATAGGGCTGCTAATAGCTTTAACACCACTCAAACATTTGCAACTGTGCCAGGCCCTTCAGGGCAAACAGGTGCAATGTTATCTCTTTCCTCTGACAATGGAAAAATAGGAACTGGTATTCTATGGGCTTCTTATGCAAGTTCTGGTGATGCAGAAAATGGAACCATGAAAGGAATACTAAGGGCCTTTGATGCGAATGATATTACTAAGGAGTTATGGAATAGTGGAAATAATCCAGGAGACTATGTTCCTTCTTTTGCTAAATTTTGCTCACCCACTATTGCTAACGGACGTGTTTATTTAGCTACCTTTTCGGGTCAGGTATTGGTTTACGGATTAATTAAATAAGTGTAATAAATTTATTTAAATAAGTGTAATAATTTTATTGCTGCAGCTTATCTACCTTATCTAAAAAGGCTTTCAATGTAGTAAGGTATTGTTCTTTATTATCTTGCATGGTTGCATGACCTGCATTTTTTATCATTTTGAATTCTGAACCTGGAATCATCGTTTGAAAATGTTGAATGGTGCTAGGTCTTGCTTCATCAAATTCACCTGCTACTAATAAGGTTGGCACTTTAATGGTAGGAAGAAAAGCTAAACGATCATACTTTAATAAATTCCCAGTGGCTGTGAACTCACTAGGTCCCCACATAAATTCATATACATTAGAGCCTGAAAATAATTTAGCAGTATCGGCTTGTTCTTTTGTTCTCTCCGTTCTTCTTAAAAAGTTTTTATAATAAAGAGTTACTGCGTCTTGATACGCTGGGTTATTATAAGTTTTATTTTTTTCATTAACTCTAATTTTGTTTTGAATAGAGTCTGGAAGAGAGGCAATTAAAGTATCCGCGTCCTTGGTCCACATTGCAGTACTAAATAAAGGGCTACTAAAAATAATTGACTTTATATGCTTTGGGTATTTAATATAATAATCCATTCCAAGCATAGTGCCCCATGAGTGACCGTATAAGTAAAAATTTTCAAGGTGTAGAGCAGATCTAATTTGCTCAAGTTGTTCTACATAATTTTCAATAGTCATTAAAGAGGTATCGGTAATTCTTGTAGACCTGCCACAGCCCAGCTGGTCTATAAATATAACAGGTCGGTCATTACTTAATGCCTTCAAATTTTCTAAACCATAACTTGAGGAGCCAGGCCCGCCGTGTAATAAAACTAAGGCAGGTTTATTGCCTGACCCATTAATGCGGTACCAAATCTTTCCGCCTTTTACTTCTATAAAACCCTCTTTAACATCATTTAAGCTAGAAGAGCAGCTTATAAAAAGTGTGTAACAAATTGTTAAGATTAAAAAGGGTAAAAAAAATTTTGTTTTCATGGCGAATAATTTTTTATAATTTTGAGTTAGAATAAATGATACTAATAATTTATTTTAAATTCAAATAAAACCTATGAGTAAAATTAAATTATTCCTAACATTTCTTTTCATCTCTATCTTATTTACTTCATGTATTAAGATGGAAGATACGAGTATTCAAGGTAAGAAAGTAACCCCACCAGCTCCTGTAAGAACAACTTAAGACCCTGCAAATGTCCCCAC
>Ga0209188_1003712_pt1 | contig 10374 bp, 7 predicted proteins | sample C_130625_EF_Meta_FD_187307 | JGI IMG/M metagenome (GOLD analysis project Ga0209188, IMG submission 187307) | Freshwater microbial communities from Lake Croche, Canada to study carbon cycling - C_130625_EF_MetaG (SPAdes) (version 2) | ecosystem: Environmental > Aquatic > Freshwater > Lake | place...
CGTCGGTTCCTTTTCTGGCGGTCCCTCTCCCGGCGGGAAAGACGCGGGGGGAAAGCCGGCCCAACAGCCGCTTCTGGCGGCAGCGGTCGAGAAGCAGCGGCAGCTCATCGACGATTTCGCCGCCATCGCCCGCCAGCTGGCCGACGTGATGGCGAGGCTCGAGGGAACGACGTTCGTGAAGCGTCTCAAGGCGGCATCGCGGAACGAATTGAAGGTCGGACAGGGGCTGTCGACCGTCGTCGCCGGTGCATTCGGTCGTCCCGTCGGCCGCCGCACGGACGACTCCGTGGTCAAAAAGGTCGAGTCTGCGACCCGGGGCAACGACCAGGTGGGAGAGCGGATGTCGGTGCTCATGGATGACCTCGATGCCTATGCCGAGCGTCGTCCGCAGCCGGCGCTCCGCACGGTGCTCGAGGAGATGAAGGAGCTCGACGTCCTCGGCAGCCTCCGGCAACTCTCCGCGGAGATTCCGCAGGAAACAGGCCTGTCGATCGCCCGATCGGAGTTTTGGTCTGACACCTTCGACCGCTGGGCCGACGAGCTCGTTCCCCCGCCGAAGGATTCCCAGGGGGGGCCGGGCAAGAGCCCTCCAGCGGAGAACCTGCCGCCTGAGATCGTCCTCGAAGCGATGCAAATCCTCGAGGCCGAGACGAATCTCCGCGAGGAGACCCGCGTCGCCGAACAGCGCCGTGTCGGCCTCGGATCCGACGCTTACGCGACCCTCGCCGGCCGGCTCGCGGAGACGCAAACCGCGCTCGCCCGCCGCGTTGGCGGGATGATCGACAAGCTCGCCGACATGCCCGACGGCCCGGTGCGGTTTGACGAAGCGATTCAAAGGATGGAGCGGGACCTGCTGCCTGAGGCCGATAAGCCGCCGCGGTTTGCCCGGGAGATCCGCCTCTTTGAGGCGGTCGAAGGGGTGATGGACGAGGCGGCGGGAATCCTCGCCCGCTCCGAGACCGGCCGCCGCGCGATCGCCGCCGAGACGGAGGCGATCGAGCTTCTCCTCCAGTCGCAGTTCGGCGGCGGTGGCGGCGGCGGCGGAGGGGGCGGCAACAGCCCGGGGGGGGGCGGGGGTGGCTCGACGCGCGACTCGGCGCTCGCCCGGTTGGGCGACGGGGTCAATGCCCGTGCGCGGCTGGAGGCACCGGAGGAGGATCAAGCGGTGGGGCAGAGCGGACGGGTGCTGCCGGAGGAGTTTCGCGATGGGCTCGATGCCTATTTCAATGCCTTCGAACGGGGCCGGCAAAGGCCGGGAGCGACGCCATGAGAATCCTGTCACGGGGGAGCGGAGATCGCAGAGAGGTCGCGGCCCCCTGGCCGGTTGTGTCGCTTTGCTGCCTGGGCTTGATCACCGCGGTTGCTGTCGGGAGCGGCCGAGCGGAGGGACAGGTGGCGATCGACGTCGACGTGGCCCCGGCCGAGGCTGCTGCGGCCGACACCACGGCGCCTGCCGCGCCCGAGGATCCCACCCCGGCAGTGCCGGCAGCCGAGGAAGCGCCCCTGACACCTGAGGCGGCGGCCCGGCAGCAGATCGAGCAGATGGCCGCGCAGTACGAGCCGATGCTCATGCGGGTGCTCCAAGACGACCTCGAACTCCTGCGCACGCTCCATGGCGACCTCCCCGTCGAGGCGCGGCGGGCGATCGTCGCGGCGGGTGAGGAGGCGGTGAAGGAGGGGGCGTTTGTCTTCAGTGAGGCGATGAATGCCCCACAGCCGATGCCCGCGGCCCCGCAAGGGGTGGCCGGCGGATTCCTCGGTGCCGTCGGAAGGGCGTTCGGTTTGCCGATCCCCGAGGAGCCTGCGACGAGGGCCGATGGGGTAAAGAAAGCCGAAGCCGCGAAGAAGCCGATCGATCCCTGTCAGCTCGTCAGCGACGCTGTGGCTGCGAGCCTCGTCGAACAGATTGGAGAAGAGCAGGGGAGGAATTTCCTCGACGAGCTCTCGAAACGGGAGCAGCGTCGTCGGGCGGCGAGCATCCGCCGCCTCGTCGGGGTCTTGGACGACGATTTGTTCCTCTCCGCCAAGCAGCGGGAGTCGATCGAGGCGGCGATCGGAGAAAAATGGGACGAAGGGGTGGCGATGGCCCTCGATCACCAAATGGAAATCAACGGCCGGAGGATCTATCCGGGACTACCGTACAAACGAGTGCTTTCCCATCTCACCCCAGCGCAGCAAGCGAAGCTGGGCGACGGAGAGCAGAGCCGGGAGATCTTCCGGTCGAATCGGCAGGGGATGTTGCAATCGAGGTTTTTCAGGCGTGCAAACCTCGCCCAACAAGCGGAGCGGGATCCATGGTGGTTCGAATGAAGCCCTCAACGACGGTTGTTTCGCAGGCTGGAGCGTGTCGCCCGACGCAGGTGGTCGTGTTGCTCCTGGGAGCCCTCCTTGCCGATCGGCCGCTCCGGGGGAGCGATGACACCATCGGCGAGGAAACGGAAGCCAATCAGCAACAAAACCAGTTTCAAACCATCGCGCTCGACCAGCAGATGCAGCAGATGCTCGGGGGCGGGAACGGTCACGGGATTGAGGGTGTGCGCACCAAAGCGATGGCGCATCTGCAGCTCGAGATCGACAGCCTCGACGAAGCCTGTGGCCTGAGCGATGCTCAGCGCGACAAGCTCACCCTCGCCGCCCGCCTCGAAGCGGCCGAGTCGATGCAGCTCTTCGAGGGCTTTCAGCGTCGTTACTCGGGACGCACCGTCGACTTCCAGACGCGGGAGGGGCAGGAAACCTGGCAGCAGTTCCATCGAGAGCTCAACGAGATCCAGCGGGCCACGTCCCGGTCCGGCAGTGCGCGGCATCTGCCCGGCAGGGTCGTCGGCAGTCTGCTCGACGACCGCCAGCGAGACGCGTGGAGGGCAGAAGCGGCCTCGCGCCGGGCCTCCCAATGGCGGCGGCACATGGACGGGGGGCTTGCGTTCCTGGAGTCCACTGTCGGAATCACCGACCGCCAGTCCGAGGCGGTCGTCGCGATGCTCATGGAAGATCCACCGCGGATCGACATGGGCAGGGCCCGGGAAATGTTCGGCGACCACAATCCCTATGTCTGCTGGTATGCGCTGTCGCGGCTCGATCAGGACCGGCTCGAGGCGATCTTCGACGCCCGTCAGTGGGAGAAGGTCAGCGCCATCGTCAGGCAGGGGGAGCAGTGGCAGCCCCAGATCGACACGCTGAAATTGATCGAGGACTGAGGGATGGATCGATCCATGGGGATGCTGAACAAGGTGCAGAGGATCGCCATCCGGATGGCGATCGTGGCGGCCGCCGTCTGGCCGGTCGCGGCCGCGGCGCAGGCTCCGTCGATCCGCAGCGGCGATCCGGTGCCGCGCGATGTCCGGGAGATCTACGACGCTGGTTGCCGGTATCTCGCCCGCACCCAAGACCCGTCCGGCACCTGGAAAGACGGCCAGGAGGGGCCCGGGGTTACCGGGATGGCGATGATGGTCCTTCTGGCGTCGGGGGAGGATCCCAACCACGGCGCCTATGCCACGAACATCCGCCGGGCCCTCCGCAGCATCATCCGCTCGCAGGATCAAAGCACCGGGTTTTATGGCGGGAACGCCGGGATGGGGCATTCGAGCATGTACCAACACGGCTTCGCGATGCTTGCCATGGCCGAGGCCTACGGCACCGTCGACGATCGGCGGCTCTGGTCGGAGGAGGGGGGGGATGGCAAGGGACTGTCGACGGGGAACTCGCTCGAACTGGCGGTGAAGCTCGCCGTGACATCGGCGAAGAAAAATCCTGTCGGGGCGTGGCGCTATTCCCCCGATGCCACCGACCACGACACCTCCGTCAGCGGCGCGATCCTCATGGGGCTGCTCGGAGCGCGAAATGCCGGGATCGAAGTGCCCGACGAGACGATCGACCGGGCGATCGACTACTTCGCCTCGATGACAGGCCCCGACGGCCGAATCGGCTACGCGAGCCCCGGTGGAGGGAGCGACGCGACGACCTCGATCGGCACGCTCGTGATGGCGATCGCCCGTCGCAAAGAGATGCCGCAATTTGTCAAAGCGGCCGACGCGATCAGGAAGTCGAGCCTCGGCGGGAGGGTCGATGGCGGGTATCCCAACTACACCCGGTATTACCGCGCCCAGGCCCTCTTCCAGGCCGACGTCGATGCCTGGAAGACATGGAACAGCCAACTCGTCAGCGAGCTCAAGGCCCAGCGTCGCCCCGACGGTGGGCTCGTGGCGGGGGCCAACGGCGGGGATGGTGGCGAATACGCGGGCACGTCGCTCTCGCTGCTCGCCCTCGCCGTCAACTTCCGGTTTCTCCCCATCTATGAGCGTTGAGCTGCCGGCCGCTCCTGCCAGGAATCTCCCATGAATCTCTCGTTACCCCTCCGCCGATTCCGTGGCCGGGCGTCGACAGGCTCAGGCATCGTGTGGGGGACGCTTGTCGCCGTGGCGCTCCTGGCGGGCGGCGACCGTCTTGCTCGGGCAGCCGACGGTGACGGGCCGACCGCAGTGCTTTCGTTGCCCGGGGGCACGATTGCCGGTCGGATCGTCGAGTCTCCGCCGGCCGCCGAGGGGGCTAGCCCCAAGATCCGTTGGCAATCTCCCGCCTTCGCCGGGGCGTTCGAGTTCCCGCTCGATCGGGTCGGCAGGATCTCATTCGATCGGCAGCCGGGGGCGCCCATCCTCAGGGGAACGGGCCATTGGAAGTTCGAATTGTCCGACGGCGATCTCGTCGTCGGACGCCTGGAATCGATCGATGCTTCCATGGTGGTGATCTCGATCGGGCCGGCCGAGGCGCCCGTGCGCATCGAGCTTGCGCGGGAGAGGGTGCGGCGAATCTCCACCGCCGTGGCGCCCTCGACGTATGTCTGGAACGGTGGGCTCGACCACTGCCAGACATCGGCCGAGAGCCACTGGCGGAAGCAAGCCGGCGGGCTTGCCAGCACCACCTCCGGCGCGATGCTCCGCATCGATGGCGGCGAAGGGGATCGGATCCGATACGACCTTGCCCTTGCCTGGGACGAGCCGCCGCGGGTGCGCCTCGGCTTTGGCGAGTTCCGCGCGAAGTCGAAGGTCAACGGCGACGGCCGCCCCGTCGGCGCGGCCTACCGGATCGAGCTGACCGAGGAGGGGTTGATCGTCGTCCGCGACGAGGCCCGCCCGGATGGAACGGGGGTAGCTGATCTGGCGCCGTGTGGGGACCTGTCGGAGAAGGGACTGACGCTTTCCGTTTTCATCGATCGGCAGGCGGGACGGATCGTCGTCGTGCGGCCTGGAGAGACCGCTCCGCTCTGCGATCTGTCGGTCGAGCCTTTGCCGGCCGCTCCGGCCAGAGTCTCCCTCGAAGGGACGATCCAGTGGGAGGATCAGGGGGAGGGTTTTCAGGTTGATGTCCTGTCGGGAGCGGTGGTGCTCGAAAGGCTCCGGATCTCTCCCTGGAACGGAAGCGAAACGCTGCCCGATGAGGACCAGATGGCTGCGGTGGAGCTCAACGACGGCCGACTGATCGCGGGGACCGTGACGGGAATGTCCGACGACGGACGGGCCCTCGTGGTGGTGCCTGGCGGAGCGGCGGGATCGTCACCGCAGAATGTACCTCTCGGGACGGTGGCGGCGATCCTCTTCCCCGCCGCGGCTGTCCCGACGGCCGACGCGGAGGGTGTTACGCCCCGCCGCGTGCGGGTCAGCGATCGCTTCGGCTCGAGCCTGACCGGAGACCTCGTCGGCGTCGCGGAAGGGAACGTCACGATCAAGCATGCGGCGATCGAAGCGCCGGTGAGCCTGCCGATCCGATTCCTCGAGGGGATCGGGGCGATCGCGTTGGCCGCTGAAGATCCTGTCCTTCCCGGCCGTGTCGGCCGGCTCGAGCTGGAAGATGCGGTGCACGACGGCTGTCTGGTGCCCGTCCCCGCCGATGGGGACGCAGCCGGCTGGGGAGCGATCGGCTGGCTGCCACGGGGGAGCCTGATCGCGGCACCCTTCGCGCCGGCAACTGACGGGAGCGCTCCGCAAACCACGATCCGCTACGACGAATCGTCACCCAACGACAGCGATGACGACCAGAACGGCTGGATCGGGGTGACCATCGGCAAGGTCGACGGCAAGGCGACGATCACCGAAGTGATCCCGGGGGGACCATTCAGCCAATCGTTCGGTTGGAGCGGCGCCCCGGTTCACCTCCGCGCCGTTGCCCCCCGGGGGGACGGCGTGTTTGTCGCCACCAAGGGATTGCCGATCGAGGACGTCATGGATCTCGTCCAGGGGCGGGCTGGCACCGAGGTGCAGCTCCAAGTCTCGGAGGGGACAATCTGGACCAACCGCAATCTGAACCTCAAGCGCGGCTTGCATCCGATCTGGGGACGGGATCGGCAGCGGCTCCGCGAGGTGCTCGCGGCTCAGGAGCGGCTCCTGGCGCGGAAGACGAAACGGGGAGGGGAGACGGAATCCGATCGATTCCGATCGATCGTGATCCTCGAGACGGGGGAAGCGGTCGAAGGTTGCGTCGAGTCGATCGGCGAAGGGGGCGTGCGACTGCTGCGGGAGGGGGCCGATCCGGTCACGATTCCCTCGGGCGAGATCAAGGCAGTGGAACTTTTCCCGCAGCCTCGCGTGCTGGTCTCTCCGGAGAAGTTCCGCAGCCTGACGACGCTCCCGCGCTCGCAGCGATTTCTCCCTCCGACCCATCTCGTCCGCTCGATGCAGGGGGATTACCTCCGCGGCCGGCTCGAGGCGATGGATGGGGACAATCTGCGGATCGTGGTCGATGCCGATCCACGCGGCAAGCCGCTTTCGATCCCGCGTCAGGACGTGGCGCGGGTGATCTGGCTCCATCCCGAATCCCTCGACGACGCCTGGCAGCCGCCGGCGGCTGCCCCGGCGCCCGGGCTGCCGGTCGAAGCGGTTGCCAGCCGCGGCGGGCGGCTGCGGATGGCGGCGACCGGCATCGAGGGGGACGTTCTTATCGGCGCTCACGCGATCCTCGGGCCCAGCCGGATCGATCTCAACTCGATCGATCGGCTCCTCATCGGCGGAGTGCTTGAGGAGACGCCGAGACTTCCCCCCTACGCGAAGTGGCAGTTGCAGCCGGCGGCCGAACCGAGGAATCTCCCCCCGAAGAAGCCGACGAAGCCCTGAGGACCAGCCGCATCGGCCATGGGCCGACGCTCGCCTCAGTCGGGCCGGCGCCGGTCGGTCGGCCTGGCCGCCTCGGCCTCGAAGTCGGTGATCAGGAACCGGTTGCCGTCCTTGCGGAGATCGACCTTCAGATCGATCAGCGCCGCGAGCGGTCCGGAGACGCCGCCGGCACCGCGGGCGTCGCCCCGGGTGTGGATGAGCATCTCGGCCCGGGCCAGGCGTGCTTCCGCCGGCCCGTTGAGGGTGACGTCGAGGCGCGTGATCCGCACCTCCTCGGGGCGATACTCCCGCAGGGCCCGCTCCGCTTCGGATCGAAGCGGCGAAAGCGACGGATCGAGGGCCGCGAGGATCGCTTCCGTGTCCCCCGTTTCGGCAGCGCGTGCCAATTTGGGAAACAGCCGTTCGATCTGCTCCCGGTCGGTGACGACGACCCAGTCGGCGAACAAGCAGCCGACGCCGACGACGAGCGCGGCGGCCATCGCCACGAGGAACGCCCGCTGCCCGGCCTGCGACCAGAGGAGGAGGGATACACCCGCGACGACGGCGCAGCCAATCGCCCACGGCCAAGCATCGTGGAATGGCATCATGATCTCTGCTCCCCCGGCCGGCCCTGGTTCCCAACTCATTGTAGCGGGCGAAGGGCGTTTGATGGTGCAGGCGCGGGCAGTGTCCAGTGGCGATAAGTCCTGAATGGCAGTCTGCGGCGGGCATGGTTTCCATTGCGGATGCCGCTGCCTAGAGTGGTTTTGACCAGTGAGCGGCATGTCCTGCATCACGGAGTCGCTCTCTCTTCGAAAGGCTTGCTTGCCTTTCGCACCACCAGTGCCCCCACGCGCAGCTTCGCATGAGGCGGCCCTTGCATGGCGGCACGCAACGTACGGAGGTTTCAATGTTTGCCCCTTTGGCTCAGGTGGCGGCTCTCACTGAGCATGCCAGCGCCCTGTCGATGGATTTTGCGAAAAATGCCCCGCTTCAGTCGATCACGCTGTATCTCTTCTTCGCCGGCACCGTGGCGATGGGGGCTGGCGCCCTCTACTTCTTCCTGCTTCGCGACACCGTCGAACCGGCTTACCGCAGCTCGATGGTGGTGGCGGGATTGATCTGCGCGATTGCCTGCTTCCACTACTTCAAGATGACGCACGTTTACCAAGAGTCGGGCGGCCAGTTCCCCACCGCTCTCCGGTATGTCGACTGGCTCTTCACGACTCCGCTCCTGCTCATCAAGTTTCCGCTCCTGTTGCGGATGGGCGATCGGGGCACGAAGTTCTTCTGCCAGCTCGTGCTCCTCGACGTGGCCATGATCGTGACGGCGTTCATTGCCGAAACGTCGCCGGTCAACTCCCAGAGCTGGTGGGCATTTTTCCTTGTGTCGTGTGCCTTTGAGTTGCTGATCGTGGGTGTGCTCTACGCACAGCTCGGGACAGCGATTACCGCGGCCCCCGCGCCGTTGGCCAGAGCGCTTGAAACGATGCGGCTGTTCGTGCTCGTTGGCTGGGCGATCTATCCCATCGGCTTCCTCATGGCCCGCTCCGGCTACGGCGAGCTGCGTGAGATCGTCTACAACGTCGCCGACGTGATCAACAAGGTTGGCTTCGGGCTGGTTGCCTTCCATGGCATCCAGGCAATGAGCCACACACACGCCGACTCGCGGCCCGGGGTGGAGAAAGGCAGATCGCCGTGAGCCACGGGCAACTGGCGTTTCGCGTCGTGCCGCTGGCGGTCCTCGTGACCGCAGCGGCGGCGGCGTTGCTGTTCGGGAACGCTTGGTCGGCGCAGATGGCGGCCGTGCCGTGGCTGGTCGCGTTGGTTGTGGTCGGGCTCCCGCACGGGGCAGCCGATCTCGCCGTCTCACGGCGGCTGTGCGGCTGGCCGGCAACCGTGCGGCTCTTTGCCGCGTATGGCGCCGTGATGGCGGTCGTGATGCTGGCACTCGTGCTCGCACCGCGGCCGATGCTCGTGTTTTTTGCTGCCCTCAGCATCTGGCACTTCGGACTGTCACATGCCCATGGCCAGTCGCTTCCTGTGCCCGAGGGCTGGCAATGGCTGACGTTGGCGGCCGTGGCGCGCGGGGCGAGCGTGCTGGGTGTACCTCTGGCGGTATGGCCGGTGGAGACGGCGGCCGTTGTCACCGATCTCGTCAGGTTCGTGGGCGGGAGCACGGCAGGCTCGCTGATCGCATTTGCTCCCGGGACGGTGCGGGCGACAGGCGCGTATCTGACGGCGGCGGGCCTGACGGCGCTTGCCTGGGAAGCGATCGCCACGCGTCGACATCCGGGGACTCCGGGGAGATCTGGCGAAGCATTCGTCGATCTCCTCCTGATCGGCCTGCTGGGGGTGGCGGCCGATCCCCTGTTTTCGATCGGCCTCTACTTTCTCTGCTGGCATGCGTGGCGGGAGATGCGGCCGCTCATGGCGGTGATCGCGCCGCCCGCCGCGCGTGGCAGCGCTGGAGCCGACGACTTGGCCACGCTCGCCCGGGGCATGGCCGCCGTCCACATCGCGGCGATCCCACTTTTGATCCCCACGTGGGCTGCCCTCGGGATCGGTTGGTGGCTCCTGTCAGCCAGTCATTCACCGCGTGATCTGGCGATCTTGTCGCTGGTGGTCTACGTGGTGGTGACCCCGTCTCACGAGGCGTTCGTCGAGTGTCTGGCGTCAGGTAGGCTGTGGTTCCTTTGGCCTGCAGCCCCGTCGAGTGCCAGCATCCTCATGTCACCATCTGTCGCCATCCGGCGCACCGGACCGTGTCAAGAGGTTTGATAGACCTGCCTGGCAGTGTGAGGACCTTCCCATTCCGGGCCTGTCCCGATGAGGGGCTTGGCCGATGAGAGGCCCCGGTCGATATTCAGGTCGCGCGGGTCATGGCCTTCGCGGCGGTTGGAGTGCGTTGCTCAAAGGCCCAGCCAACGGCATCCCTCGGGCCAGACCTCACCGGAGCTCATCTTTTGGAAACGTCCCGCGTCGTCCGAACTCTCCTTGTCGCCTTGGCGATCGTGGGCGCAATCCGTTCTGGAGAAGCGTCAGCCCAGTCCAATTCGGCGGCAGCGATCGTGAAGCCGCTGATCGACGCCGGACACCTGGCAGGGGCCGTGGTACTCGTCACCGGCCCCGACGGGGTCGTTGCGGAGGAGGCCGTCGGCATGGCTGACCGGGAGGCGGGGCAGCCGATGGCGGCCGACACGCTGTTCTGGATCGCGTCGATGACCAAGCCGATCACGGCGGCCGCCGTCATGATCCTCGTCGATGAGGGGAAGATTTCCCTCGACGATCCCGT
>Ga0209188_1003719_pt1 | contig 10368 bp, 6 predicted proteins | sample C_130625_EF_Meta_FD_187307 | JGI IMG/M metagenome (GOLD analysis project Ga0209188, IMG submission 187307) | Freshwater microbial communities from Lake Croche, Canada to study carbon cycling - C_130625_EF_MetaG (SPAdes) (version 2) | ecosystem: Environmental > Aquatic > Freshwater > Lake | place...
TCCGGGTGCGGGTCTCGGGGACCATCTTCGTGACACAGTAGTTGCGGGTCCGGGTCTCGCAGCGCGACAGGGTCACGCAGTAGTTCCGGGTCCGCTCCTCGCAACGGAACTTCGTCACGCACTTGGTGCGCGAGCGGGTTTCGCAGCGGCTCTTCGTCACACAGTAGGTGTAGGGCACCTGCTCCGTGGTGCACTCCCACCGGGTGGTCTCGACTTCCTTCGACTCGCAGGTCGGGACCCACGTGCGGCAGCAGACCGTCTTCGGGCAGCAGGGGTTGCCCTCGGCGTCATACTTGCCGTTCGCGGAGATCTCCTTGGCGCTGGTCTCCCAGTGGCCGCCCTTCACGGAGACCGTCTTCATTTCCTTGACGGGGACCCGCTTGCTGACCGTGCGGTAGCCGGTCATCTGCTCGGTGTAGGGGACGCGCACCGTGTAGGTCTCTTCAACCTGCTCGGTGTACGGAACCCGGACCGAGTAGCTGGCCGAACGCTGCTCGGTGTAGGGAACCTTCACCGTGTAGCTCGCCGTCTTCTCTTCCTTGACCGGCACCATCACCGTGTACGCCTGCTCGACGCACTCGGTGTAGGGGACCTTGACCGACCAGCTCCGGCTCTTCTCTTCCTTGACCGGGACCATCACGGTGTAGTTCTGCTCGATCGTCTCCGTGTAGGGAACCTTGACCGTGTAGTCACGGGTGCGGGTTTCCGGAACGGTCGTGTTGACGGTGTAGTTCACCGTCTTGGTGCGCGTCTCGGGCACGTTCACCGTGTACTCGCGGGTCCGCTGCTCGGTGCGGGGGACGCGCTTCGTGACGGTGTACGACCGCTCACGCTGCTCCTGGACATACTCCGTGACGTTGACGTCACGGCTCTCGGTGACCCACTCGCGGCGGAGCACCTTGCGGGTGGCACCACCGGCGGCAGCACCCTCGCTGCCGATCGCACCTTCGCTGACAATGGCACCTTCGCTCACGATGGCACTGTCGGCGGCGGACGGGGCCTCACCCTCGACGATCGCGGGCTCGGTGTGAGCCACGCCACCGTTGGCAAGAACGGAACCGGCCTCGATCACGGACTCCTGACCGTGGGAAAATCCGCTGCCCGAACAGATGGCAACAGCGGCAACCCAGGGCAGGAAGCCGAACGTCAAACGCTTCTTCACAGAATCCTCCGGATGGAAAGAAAAAAAGGAAACGGTTCGCGAACACTTGGCCGGTCCGTCGCGTGGCCCGCCAACCCCAGATGGAAGGCGTGTCACAGCTCCGCACCGACCGAGCTCGCCGCTTTATTCCCCTGCCGTTCACGTCGCCGGTACGTGGCGAGATCACCGTGATCGTCAGGGTTTGCGCGAGCGGCAAACTCCTGGACAGAAGATCGATCTTTCCCAGTCGGAAAACTCACTGGGGGCGAAAAAGAACCGACCGTGAGGAAGATTCCGGTCGTAGCGGGGAAGGCCCGGTGAGCGCGGCGATGCGCGCATGACGCGACAGAAGGAACGCGTGGAGTGGGCGCAAAAAAAAGCCCGGCCGGGCGCCGCAGATGCGATGCCCGGCCGGAGGCTCATGCCGGGAGGGGCGGAGAACCGCCGTCAGCCCGGTCGGGAATTGCCAGAAGTGTCAGTGGCCCGTCTTACTTGCAGCAACCGCTGCCGCAGCAGCCGGCCTGCTGGCCCTGAGGCTCACGATCGGCCCCAGCGCTCACGGTGCAGCAGCCCTCTGCCTGGGAGGCACCGGCCTCACAGCAGGAGCAGCGGCACTCGCTGCATGTGCAGGCGCCGCTCTCGCAGCAACCGCAGCATTCGCAGGCATCACACAGGCCGCACGACGCGGTCTGACCACCAGCCAGGGGAGAGAGGGCCATGGCAGCCCAGACGAGGAACGTAGACATGAGAAAGCTCCTTGGGAATTGAACGTTGAAGGAAAGGAAACCGTTGCGGCATCGGAGGGCCATGCTGGGCATGGAGACTCCGGGCCCGGCTTCAGTTCCGCCACACCCCATAGAGCACCCGCAGCGGGCGGGCATGGACCGGCAGCACAGGGCTGTCGCTTTGACGACACAGCTGGCCGACGTCGATTGCCGTCGCGTGAAAGCCATGATCGAAAGCCACAGCGCCAGCACGGACATCAGGCTCGGTGCGGACCGGGACGGCCGGGGCCTCGTCGCGGGGGACAAGGTTGCAGCCGCACGGATCGGCCTGATCTGACGGCGACTCGCAGGCGACCGTTTCGAGAACGGCCCCCGACACGGCGCTTGAGCAGCACGACTCGGCAGCGACTGCAGCGTCGACGTCCGGCCGATGGCAGCAGCCGTGGGGAACCGCTTTGACCACAGCCGCGGCGTGTACGGGGGCGATGCCCGCAGCCAGGGGCGCGGCGACGGTTGGGGAACGGTCGTCACAACACCCGGCGCAGGCACCGCTGGCACCCGGGGACAGGAGGGAGGCGACGACCAGGGCCGCAGCGAGGGCGAGCCGCGACCGTGGGCCTGCAGCCAGAATCCGCAGAGCACCATGATTCAGCCCGTCACGACGATGGAGCCGGCTTCCCTGCGGTCGACCGACCGAGCGCAGGCTCATCCCGAAGGAGAGCCACAAGCCCGGATTGGATCGTCGCGGAGTCATCGGAATCCACCGTCTCCTTGCCGCGGCCGCGCCCTGGAAAAGACGCGGCCACCTACCATCTCCTGTCTCGAGTGGGCATCGCGGCCGCCTCACGGCACCGCAACGTCCGGCTGATTCTACGGGGGACGTGACGGGATGGTTCGCGCGGTGGGAAAAAATCAGCACGGGCTCGTTCTCGTTCCCCGCCGTGGCATCGGGATCTGCTCGATCGGTGGTTGAAAAGGCGGATCAGGGCTCCCGACACTCTGTTGGGCGCAGCGAACAACGACACGGGCCGGGCACCTTGCGATGCCCGGCCCGGTGGAAAAACCCAGGTCGTCCGGCGGGGGATCAGGAGGCCGACGCACACCCGCGGAGGCGGCGCCGTTCGCACAGCGCGATCGCGCCGACGACAAGCGACAGGGCGCTGCCGAAGCTGCTCGGATCGATCTCGGGGACGGCGTGCTCCGGGACGGCTTCGTACTCGATCGTCGCGGCGACGGCACGGCTCTGGATCGTCCACGAACCGGCGCTTGTCTCATCGGTCACGGCGGAATCACCGAAATAAATCTTCGGAAAATTTGACTGCGACGCCGTTCCGTCGAGGTCAAGAATGCCATCGTTCGCGAGCGAATAGACGATCCAGTGAACGCCCCCTGGAAGAATGATGTCGCTGGGAGTCGCGCCGATCGAAGCGAATCGGGCCGTCCAGAAGGTGTCAAAGCCATCGTTGATCGAACTGACGATCGGCGCGGCGAAGCGGATCATTTCCTTGCTCATGTCAGGAACTTCAAACACAACGGAGCCAATCGCTGGTGGGGGAAGTTCATAACTATCGAGCTTGCTGGCATAGATTCCGATCCGCAGATCGGATGGATCGGCGTTTGTCGTGTAAGCCTCGACGAAGCTGATCCGGTCGCTCGTTGAAAAATACGACAAGCGGAACGCTTCGGCATGCTGCACAAAGGTGCCCGGCCCCTTTGACAGCCTGAGCGGGGCGGCGGGGGACTCGTTCGTGTTCGTGGCCGTCAAGCCGACGCCCAAGGAAGCCTGCGTAAGGGCCAAGACCACGAGCGCGGCCAAGCCGAATCGGCTCCACAGCCGTGCTGTCGAAATGAGAGTGCTAGTCATGAAGCGAACCTCTGGAAAAAGAAGGAAGAGCAGATCGTCAACGCCGACGACCCGAAGACGAGACCGCGAACAAGCAGGTTCCATGCCAGAAGATTGCCCGGCGTTACAAAGTGACGAACCGGGCAATTCCAGGGACGAACCGGCCAGAACCGCGCCGGAGCAGAGCCGGCGATTTCGCAGTGATTGCGAAATGGGATCCCAAGAGTGGGTGCAGCTCGATCACCGATGTGGTGAATATCGAGGTTGTCGATCCCGGGTGGATCGTGAGCACCGTCGCTCGGCACCGTGCGAATCGCACGGCTGCCGGGGAGGCAGGTGACGCCCCGTCAGCCGACGAGGATCACAAACAATTCCTTCGGCCCGTGGGCGCCGAGGACGAGGATCCGCTCGATGTCGCCGGTGCGGCTCGGCCCGGTGATGAAGGAGAGCATGCTCGGCAACGCCTCGCCGTGCCGTTCACGGAGGGCGTCGAAGGCGTCGGCGAGGGTCGCCACGATCTGCTCAGGCGCGGCGACGACGACATGCACCGGCGGCAGCACCGACAGTGACCGGCCCCCGCAGGTGGCGCTCGAGACGAGGATCGAGCCGGTCTGGGCAATGAGGGCGTCGCAGCCCGTGATGCCGGCGTCGCAGGCTTCGAGGGCGTCCTTGCGGAGGCTCGAGTCGGTGGCGGGATCGGCTGTGACTGCGGCGGCGCTGTCGACGCGGTGGGTCGCACAGGGAATGCCTGAGAGGATCGGCTCGACGAGCGGATGGGCGTGCCAGGCGACGCGCTTCCAATCGCGCTCGCGAGCGATCGAGAAGAGGAGATCCTGCGCGGCATGGATCGTTGGCACGTGGTGGAAGGCGGCCTTGAGCTTGCCGAGATTCTCGGCGAGCAGGGCCAGCCGCTCTTCTGGGGTGGCGCCGCCGTCGGGGAGCCACGGACGCGCCGCCTCGAGGGCGAGCACCGGAAGGCTGCCGAGCGCAGGAGGGGGGACGTGTGCGGCATGACCATGGCCAGCCATCTCCCCGGCCCGCTGATGGGGCCCGGGGCCCGGCACGGTGAGCGCCTCCCTGACCCGGGCGAGAATCGCGTCGCGGGCGTTCATCGGGCACCCCCGTCGGCGTTCGGGCGGCTCCGGGCCACCGCCGGGGCGGCGCGGTGGCGCCACTGGTCGCGGAAGCTCCGCGCTGGAGCCTGCGGCAGATCGCGGCTCGCGATCCAATCACGCAGCAGCGGCAGACGGAGTTTCTTGAGGAGCCAGAGCGAACGGCGGAAGACTGCCCCACCGGCGGCAAACAGCTGCGGTCGCGCAGCGATGGCGGCAAACATCTTGTGCCCCATTCGCTCGAGGCGGTTGGGCGCGGCCCGGACGGCGTTGCGCCGGTTGTGGAGGAGATGGTGGTGGATGTCGATCCGCACCGGACAGGCGTCGGTACAGGCGCCGCACAGCGAACTGGCCTGGGAAAGATGATTCCAGTCGCCGAGGCCGCGGAGATGGGGGGTGATCACCGAGCCGATCGGCCCCTGGTAGGTGGTGCCGTAGGTGAAGCCGCCGACGTTCTTGAAGATCGGGCAGACGTTGAGGCAGGCGCCACAGCGGATGCACTGGAGGCTGTCGCGCTGCTCGGGATCGGCAAGGATCGCGGCCCGGCCGTTGTCGAGGAGGACGACGTGCATCTCCCGTGGGCCGTCACATTCCCCCGCGGCCCGCGGTCCGCCATAGAGGGTGTTGTAACAGGTGAGCGGCTGGCCGGTCCCGGCGGTCGCGAGCATCGGGAGGAGGACGGCGAGGTCGTCGAGCCGCTCGACGCATTTCTCGATTCCCACGAGTGCCACGTGGACGCGCGGCAGCGCCGCGGTGAGCCGGGCATTCCCTTCGTTTTCGGTGATCGAGATCTGGCCCGTCTCAGCGACGAGGAAGTTGCCGCCGGTGATCCCCACGTCGGCCTCGACGTAGAGCCGGCGCATGTAGCGCCGGGCGATCATCGTCAGCTCCTCGGGGCTTTCCGTCGGCGCACTGCCGAGATGCTCCTCGAAGAGCTTGCTGATCTCGCCACGGCGGACATGCATGCAGGGGAAGACGAAATGGAAGGGGGGCTCGCCGCGGAGCTGCTGGATGAACTCCCCGAGGTCACTCTCCACCACGCCGTAGCCCTCGGCCTCGAGGGCGTCGTTCAAGTGGATCTCCTCGCTCGTCATGCACTTGCTCTTGATGATCGCCTTCGCTCCGGCGTCGCGGACGATTCCGAGGATGATCGAACGCGCCTCAGCCGCGTCGCGGGCCCAGTGCACCTTGCCGCCGCCAGCCTCGAAGCGGTCGGCGAAGCGGACGAGCATCTCGTCGAGCCGGTTGACGGCGTTCCACTTGGCGAGGTTGGCGGCGTCGCGGGCGTGCTCCCAGTCGCGGTAGCGGGCCTTCTGGCCGTCGCGCGTCGTGTAATAGCCAGCCAGGGCGCGGCGGAGGAAGGCGCGATGGTCGGTGTCGCGGACATACTCGCGGGCGTCGTGGAGGAATCGTTTCTTGGCCCCATGTGCCGAGGCTTCCGTCCCGCCAGCGGAATCGACGGAATGGTCGGGGCGGGGTGTCGCAGTCGGTGACAGATGAGGCATGGCGGGTGCTGCGGAGGCGTGGCGGCTGGGAGACCAGATCGATGATAGCCGTCCGGCCGGGGTGCCGGCAGGAGGGAAAAGCGTCGCTGTCAGGGGGTGAAGCGTGGATTTTACCCCCCAAAGAGGCTAAAACAGGGGTCACGGTAGCGCGGCCTTTGCCGGGCTGTGGCGGGGTTGTGATCGGTCCGGTGGCAGCATGTCTCCGGCTCCGCCTCCCTGTCTGGCGTGCCGGGCGATCTCCAGAGGCGGGTGAGGCGTGGTCGTATCTCCATCATTCGGCGAGCAACTCCTCTGGACGGGGGGCCTGTGGGTTGCCTTGGCGGCGCTCTGGGCGGCGATCTGCATGTGGGTCGACCGTGACGCCCGGAAGGTGTTTGGCAGCCCGCTCCCCTGGAACCTTCTCTTCGCAGCTGTCGGCGTCCTCCTCTTCGTTGCTACTTGGCAGGCTGGGCTCGGACCGCTGGTGCTCTTCGCCCTCCTCATCCCCGCCATCACGCTCGGGTATGTGGCGCTGCGCGATTCGAAGGCCAAGCCGACCGACAAGATCCTCTCGTCGACCTTCGCCCGGCGGACGGGTCGGAAGCTCGCCGTCCGACTCGGGCTCGAGCGGCAATTCGACCGGGCATTTCCGGTGGCGGCTTCGGGAGGCCTGGCGAGGACCGGCCCGGCGCCGCGGATCGTCCTCCTGAAAAAAGACGGCACCACCGTCGATGGCAAGAGCGGGGCTCTCGACCGCGAGACTTCCCAGGCGGTGAAGACGGTGCAGGAGATGTTCCTCAAGGCGGTCGACCTCCGGGCCACCGACATCCACTGCGAGCCGAAGAACAACGACGAGTATGTCGTTCGCTGCCGCATCGACGGCATCCTTCAGAACATCGCTGCTTTTCCCGCCGACGAGGGGAAGGCGGTCCTCTCGGCGATGAAGGTGCTCGGCGACATGGACATCGCCGAGAAGCGGCGCCCGCAGGACGGGACGTTCACCGTCCTCATGGAAGACCGGCGTTTCGACGTCCGTGCCGCCTCGGCCCCGACGAACTTCGGCGAGAAGATGGCGCTGCGGCTCCTCGACGCCGACGGCGGGATCGTGAAGGGGGGGCTCGGCTCGATCGGGATGAAGGATTCGGTCGTCGCCCAGCTCCGCGAGATCATCCAGCAGCCGCACGGCATGCTCATCGTCTGCGGGCCGACCGGATCGGGAAAGACGACGACGCTCTACTCCGCGCTTTCGGAGATCGACGTCAATTCCAAGAACATCATCACGATCGAGGACCCGATCGAATACCGGCTCGAGGGGATCTCGCAGACCGCGGTCAACGTCGCCGCCGAGCTGACCTTCGCCAAGATTCTCCGCTCGACGCTCCGGCAGGATCCCGACGTGATCCTCGTCGGCGAGGTCCGCGACAAGGAGACGGCGGAGATCGCCATGCAGGCAGCGATGACGGGCCACTTCGTGTTCACGACGCTCCACGCCAACGACGCCCCCACCACGATCACCCGGCTCCTCGACATCGGGGTCGAGGCGACGCTCATCCAGTCGGCCGTCTCCGCGGTCCTCGCCCAGCGGCTCGTCCGCGTTCTCTGCCCGAAGTGCAAGCAGGCCGTCCAGCTTTCCGACGAGCTCAAGCAGAAGTGGGGCATCGCCGTCGGGAAGGACGTGACGATCTATCAGGAGAAGGGATGCCCGGCCTGCCATGGCACCGGCTTCCGCGGGCGGACCGGTCTCCACGAGCTGATGATCTTCGACAACTCGATCCGAGAGCTCCTCGTCGGCCGCCCCTCGATGCAGACGATCCGCCAAGCGGCCCGCAAGGGGGGCATGAAGACGCTCCTCGAGGCGGGCGTCGGCAAGGTGCTCGCCGGGGTCACGAGTGTCAGCGAGATGCAGCGGGTGGCAAAGTGACGGGAATACCGATGCTGTTCGCCGATTCGATCCTCCAACAGTCGGCAGGCCTGATCACCATCCTGATCGTGGCCCTGATTGCCTGGCTCGGCTCGCGCTACGGGCTGTTCCTGGCCACCGTCTGGGGCCTCCAGGCCCTCGCCTCGGTCGTGGCCGCGTTCGCGATCACCGACCATGTCGACGGGCTGCTGATGTGGGCCGGAATGACCAACGAGTTTGCGATGATCTGGCGGCAGACGATCGCCTTCGTGACGAGCGTGGCGCTCGTGGCGATCGCCATCCGGTTGGCGGTCGGGGGGGCGATCCAGGAGGGGGCGACGAACTATCCGCCGCTGGTCGATCTGGCCGGCGGCGGCATCGTCGGAGCGCTGGCCGGGCTCGTCGTCGCCGGCGCGCTCCAGGTGATCCTCGCCATGGCGCCGCTCCCCGAGTCGATGGCCTTCGACCACACGAAGCTCGGCTGGGATCTTGGCCAGGGGATCATCGATCTGGTCGGCCACTGCGCCCCGTCGATGTCGAGCGAGGAGCGGGGCATCATGATGGATGGGGAGCCGGGCTTCCGGGCGGAGAAGGAAGATCCCGCGAAGGCCCTGCCGCCACCGGTGCCGGTCGATCCGTCGCGGCCGGTGCTCGAAAAGATCGAGCTGCCGCAGTGGAGCGAGGTGTACGCCGACGTCAACTGGAACCAGCAGTGGGACGAGGGGGAGAAGTACCTCGACGCCGACGACAACGGCGCCTTCACCTGGTGCCTGCGGAGCAACGACATCAACACGAACAAGACCCGCGACATCGGGCTCCGCGAACGCTACGCCCTCGGGCCCTGGGTGACGGTGCGGACCGTCATGAAGACGGATGTGCAGCGCCTGCAGCGAAACGGGAAACTCGGACCGGTGGAAGGGCTTCCCTATCCCCCGCCGGGTGGACTCGGGCCTGGCGTGACCCCGCCGGCGGCCCGTCCCACCGCCACAAACCCTGCCGCCGGCGTTCCCGGACAGCCAATTCCGGCCGGCGTCCCGGGCACAACGGTTCCCCCGCAGGTGCTGGTGCCACCTGGTGCATCGGTGCCACCTGGCTTGACCGTCCCGCCTGGGCAGCCCGGCCAGCCAGCGCAGCCGGGCCAACCGTTCCCCGCCGTACCCCCCGGCATCCCGAAGCAGCCCGGCCAGCCTGCTGTCGTCGCCCCGCCCGCCGCGCCACAGCAGCCGGGCGTTCCGCAGCAGCCAGGCGTGCCTGCTGGTCAAGCGCCGGCCCCCGCAACGGAGCCGACGCCACCGCCGACCCCGCCGTTCGAGGTGCCTGGGCGTGCCAACGAGACGCCAAAGCAACCGGCTGGACCGGCGAATCCGTTCAAGCCCGCGCCGAAGAAGTAGCCACCATCGGGCTCGAATAATGAGCCGCCGTTTTGCCTTCAGCCTCCTTCGAGCGGGGCCGCGCAAGGGCGACAGCGGGTGTCCCGACCACGGCCAGCATGACCCCACCGCTCCTCACCGTCGTCATTCCCACGTATGCCCGGCCGAGGCAGCTCACCGCTTGCCTGGCAGCTCTGGTCGGCCAACGCTTGGAAGTGCCGTGGGAGGTCGTGGTCGTCGATGACGGGAGTCCGGAGCCGCTCGATTCGATCGCCGAGGCGTTTCACGGCCGGCTCGATCTTCGCATCGAGCGGCAGGCCAATGCCGGGCCCGCCCGGGCCCGGAATCGCGGTGTCGCCGTCGCGCGCGGGCGATTCATCGCCTTCACCGACGACGACTGCCTGCCTGAGCCCGACTGGCTCGGGGCCCTCCTCCGCCGCGAGGCCCTCGCTCCTGGAGCGATGGTCGGGGGGACGACGACCAACGGGCTCGACGGGGAATTGTTCGCCAGCGCCAGCCAATTGATCGTCGACCTCGTCTACGACCACTTCAATGCCGATCCCTCCCAGGCCACGTTCCTGACCAGCAACAACATCCTCTGCAGCCGCGAGCGCTTCGAGGCGATCGGTGGCTTCGATGTGACCTTCCCCCGCGCCGGGGCCGAAGACCGCGACTTCTGCGATCGGTGGAAGACGGCCGGGTGGCCGCTCGTCTGGGAGCCTGCGGCGCGGATCGAACACCGCCACACGCAGACCCTGCGGAAGTTCATCGACCTCCATTTCCGCTACGGGCG
>Ga0209188_1003725_pt1 | contig 10355 bp, 5 predicted proteins | sample C_130625_EF_Meta_FD_187307 | JGI IMG/M metagenome (GOLD analysis project Ga0209188, IMG submission 187307) | Freshwater microbial communities from Lake Croche, Canada to study carbon cycling - C_130625_EF_MetaG (SPAdes) (version 2) | ecosystem: Environmental > Aquatic > Freshwater > Lake | place...
AGTTTATTAAAACTGTATAAAAGTTATTACACTATAGGTTCTACAGCAACATTTACAAATTTTTTAAGAAGTTATTTGGTAAAGCTTGATGCTAATTTTGATACGATTTTTACCAAATCTTATGAATTAACAAATGCGGTTGGTGGTAGTAGATTTCTTAAAATAATTTCAAAGAATAATAACTTATATTTATTGCGTGATGCCCAATATTTAGATACTACTTTAAATTTGTATTACACAAAAGGTTTTATTACAAAAATGGATACACTTGGTAATATAATTTGGGAGCATGCATTTGGTAGTAATAATGCAAACTTACAATTAAACGATTTCAAATTAAACCCTGATGGTAGTTTTTTTGTATTTGGCAGCAAGGCTTTGCACCAATCATACAAAGATTTTTTTTTATTAAAAATGGATGCCTTAGGTAACATTTTGTGGCAAAGTACTTGGGGCGATATTTACCATGATGGAATTTTAGATTTATTTGTAATGCCTGATGGCAAATTATTGGTTTGTGGTTATTTTTCTGACATCACAAATGGGTTTGATTTTAGTCGCGCTTATTTAGCCATGCTTAGTGCTGATGGAAACCAAATAATATGGCAGAGAAAGTTTTTTGGGTTAGATGTCTTTAATTCATTCGATACTGATTTTTCACATATTTTTAAAAATGATGATGGTACTTATGATATTTGGGGAGAAGAAGTAAATTATCATGGTGATATTACCCGCCCTTTGCTCATGAAATTCTCATCAAACTTCGATAGCCTTGATGTGCAATATTATAGTTTTTGGAATGGCCCTGGCGCACAAAATTACCTACGCGATATTGTGCGCATGCCCGATAATGGTTATGTTGCGTGCGGCTTTGGTTGGGATGATAATAGTAACGAAGATGGTTGGCTATTGCGTATTGATAGCAATGGTTGCGCAAATGTAAGTTGTACGCCGTTGGCGATTGCTCCCTCTCTCGGCTCGGCCAAGACTGGGGTGGGGCTCTACCCTAATCCTGCAAATGATATTGTAACTATTGAAAGCTCCGAAGCAATGAATAGAATAGAAATTATAAACGCACAAGGGCAAGTAATGGAAACAATTAATTGTAACAACACTTTAAAGTTTTCGCTTTCCACTTTAAACTATGCAAACGGTATCTATTTTTATACAATTTCTCATAAAAACAACGCAACTGTTCGTGGTAAGTTTTTGATACAGCATTAAATGAAAATAAAAGAAGCAAATTATGTTGAAATGGATTTTGTTAATTATTTTTCTGGAGAAAAATGTTTAGCAGAGCGTAGTCAAGGAGACTACGCTCAACGGGTAGTGTTAAAGTAATTTTATTTAGAAGCTAATATTTAAACTTTAAATATTGGCTTCTTTAATTATAAAATAATGAAAATAAAATTACTACTATTTATTCTTGCAATGGGCAAAATTGTTTTTGCGCAAAATTATTATAACAAAAATATAGATTATAATAATTCATTAAACGGCTTTGCCAATATGATAATTGATAACGACACTATTTATTGCATTGGAACTAATAGTGGTTCAAACGTTCAAGAATTAAGTATTTTAAAAATAGATAACCATGCAAACGTCATCTTAAGTAATTCTTTTTCTTACGAAAGTTCTCCTCTTTATTCTGGAGGTGATGGCACTAACTTCCTCAAATTTGGAAATCAATACATAGCAACTGGTTGTTCAGATGTTAGTTCAACAACTATTAATGGGCTTGTTTATAAACTTAATAAACTTTGTGATACGATTTGGATAAAAAAAAGAAATAGTACAAATGGTTTTGCCACAATTTATAGATATAGTTTAAAGTGCTCTAACTCTGAATTCCTTAGTATAGGTGATGTTTCATATTTTGATAGTACGCTTAATAAAATTATGGGTAAAATATATTTGGTAAAGTTTGATACGCTGGCAAATATTATTTGGCAAAAGGAGTACGGATTACAAGGTGCTAACGAATTTGTAAAAGGTATTAAATCATCTGCAGATGGAGGATATTACATTTATGGCTCTAAACAAGATAATTTGGCTTACAAAGAATTTTATTTATTAAAAATAGATGTGCAAGGTAATATTATTTGGCAACGCACTTGGGGAAGTATTTATCATGATTGCATAAATGACATAGTGGAAATGCCCGATGGTAAATTGTTAGTGAGCGGTTATACATCAGAAGATTATTTTGGACACGAAATTTACCCAGCTTACCTAGCATTACTAAGTGCAGATGGTAGTCAAAGGTTTTGGGAAAAGAAATACCTTAAATATTTGAGTAACGAAAACGCTTTATCAAATATTTACAAAAATACCGATGGCACTTACCATATTTGGGGTTGGGTATCCAATTCATATAAAGATATAACTCGTCCTATTTTAATGACTTTTTCAAGTACGTTCGATAGCCTTGATGTGCAGTACTATAGTTTTTGGAATGGACCTGGCGCACAAAATTATATACGCGATATTGTGCGTATGCCCGATAATGGCTACATAGCTTCCGGCTTTGGTTGGGATAACACCCACGGAGAAGATGGTTGGCTCTTGCGCATTGACAGCAATGGTTGCGCTAATGCAAGTTGTACGCCGTTGGCGGTTGCTCCCTCCCCTTTGGGGAGGGTTGGGGTGGGGCTCTACCCTAATCCTGCAAACGATATTGTAACTATTGAAAGCTCCGAAACAATAAATAAAATAGAAATTATAAACGCACAAGGGCAAGTAATGGAAACAATAAATTGCAATAACACTACAAACTACCAACTCTTTACTATTAACTATCCAAATGGAATTTATTGCTACAGATTTTCTTTTAGCAGCAACACTACTTCAAACGGCAAGTTTTTAATACAACATTAGTTTGAAAATAATCATTAATCTTGTACTATAAATATAAGATACTCCCTCAATTATCTTAGGTAATAGTAACATATGAAAACATTCGCAACCATTCTTTTCACAGCAATTTGTACTTTGTCGTTTGCTGCCGACATCAATATTAAATCTCAAATAAAAGAGGTAACCGTTTACACTTCAAGTGCGCAAGTAAAGGCAACTGCCGATGCCAATTTGGTAAAGGGCACTTACAATTTGGTGTTTCAAAACGTATCGCAATTCATTGACGAAAATAGCATACAGATTAAAGGCAATGCCGATTTTACGATACTGTCAATAACTGTGGTAAAAGATTTTTTATATAAGAATCAAAAGGACCCAAAACTGAAAGTAGTTGAGGATAGTTTAGAATTGATAAATTTAAAAATATCAAACGCTCAAAATAAAATTACAGCATTGAACGATGAGCAAAATATGATGAGAGCCAACCAAAAAATAGGTGGCAACAATTTAATATTGTCATCTTTAGAGTTAGAAAAAATGGCAAATTTTTTTAGGGTGAGGATGGAAGATATTTTCGCTAAAAGTGCCGAGCAAAATATATTGAAACAAAAGCTACAAAAGATTGCAGCTGATTTGCAATTGCAGTTAGATGCATTCAACAATCAGAATAATTACAAAGCAGATATTATTGTTTCTATTAAAAGTAATGCAGTAGCTAAAGCAGATTTAGATTTGAGTTACAATGTTGGCAATGCAGGCTGGAATCCGTTTTACGATATTAAAGCAGAAAGTGTAAGTAACCCTGTTGTAATTACCAGCAAGGCAAACGTGTGGCAAAATACTGGCGAAGAGTGGAAGGATGTAAAACTTTTTATCAGTACTGGCAATCCAAATGTTTCTATGAATATTCCCGCACTTAATCCGTTTTATGTAAATGTGCAAAGTGAACAGGTAGTTTATTATAGAAACGGAAATTCTAAAGGAAGTTATGGCGCAGCACCAATGATGGCATATGATGCAGCGCCAGCTTATTTAAAGGCGGAAGCTGAAGCAAAATCTGATGAAGAGTCATCTAAAAAACTTGACAGAATGTCTTCAAACTCCTCAAACTTCACAACCAACACCGAATCGCAAACCAACAATGTTTTTGAGATTAGTATTCCTTATACCATTAAGTCGGATGGAGAACAAAACTTAGTTGGAATTCAAAAATACGAAGTGCCTGCAACCTACAGCTACATTAGCAAACCTAAGATTGAACCTGGTGCTTTTTTAGAAGCTAAATTAATTGATTGGAACCAAAGCGGATTGCTACCTGGCGATGCAAACATATTTTTTGAAGGAGCATATATTGGTAAAACATATTTTGAAACCAATGTTGCAAATGATACTATTTCTATTTCGTTTGGACGTGATAACAATATTGTTGTTGACCGCAAGCGCACTAAGTTTTTAAACGATAAAAGTTTGATAGGAAGCACAAAGTCGGCCTCATATGAATATGAAATCAACATCAAAAACAAAAAGAAAACAGCAATCGATATTGCGATAGATGACCAAATTCCATTATCGGCAAACACTAATACTGAAGTTGAATTGAACGATGGTTCAAAAGCTGATTATGCAAAAGAAACTGGCGCACTCAAATGGAAATCAAGCATAAAAGCTGGCGAAAGCATCACGCATAAATTTAGTTTTAAAGTAAGTTATCCTAAAGGATTTAAGATTACAAATTTGAATTAGGAATTATTAATCGATTCAAATGTTTGGATTTAAAACACATTGAAATTAAATCTTTAATTAGTTCAATTTGTCATCTATATTTTGTTGCAATAAAAAAGAGGCTATCCTTTAACGGACAGCCTCTTTTTATTTACTTGATTATTTGAAAACTTAAAATCTCTCTAAGTTTGAGAAGAAGAAATTACCTTCTATTATTGCATTTTCATCACTATCCGAACCGTGAACTGCGTTAGCTGCAATTGACTCAGCATAAATTTTTCTGATTGTACCTTCAGCTGCATCAGCCGGATTTGTGGCACCAATCAATGTTCTGAAATCAGCAACTGCATTACTTTTTTCTAAAATAGCTGCTACAATTGGTCCTGACGACATGTATTCAACTAACTCACCGTAAAACGGACGTGCTTTGTGCACTTCGTAAAACTTACCAGCAGTTTCGGCACTAAGTTTTGTATATTTCATTGCTTTAATAACAAAACCTGCATCATTAATCATTTTTAAAATACCTCCTATGTAGTTTTTTTCAACTGCATCGGGCTTAATCATTGTAAATGTTACGTTACTCATTTTTATATTTTTTAATTCGGCGCGAAAGTAATTTTATTTTTTGAAGAATAAACCAAACTATGCAATCAAATCAAACTTTGTGTAAGGCACCAACACGCTTGGTATTTTTATGCCAGCTTCGGTTTGATTGTTTTCTAACAAAGCAGCAACTATGCGCGGCAAAGCCAAGGCGCTACCGTTTAAACTATGTGCCAATTGTGTTTTGCCATTTCCGTCTTTAAACCTGCATTTCAATCGGTTGGTTTGGAAGGTTTCGAAGTTTGAAACCGAACTTACCTCTAACCAACGTTTTTGTGCTGAACTATATACTTCCAAATCAAAGGTAAGTGCAGAACCAAAACTCATATCGCCTCCACAAAGATGCAGCGTGCGGAAAGGCAATTCCAATTTCTGTAACAAACTTTCCACGTAAGTGCGCATTTCCATTAATATTTCATAGGATTTTTCGGGATGTGCAATTTGTACAATTTCAACTTTATCAAATTGGTGTAGTCGGTTTAAACCGCGAACATCTTTACCATAACTTCCCGCTTCTCTGCGAAAGCAAGGTGTATAACCACAGTTTTTTATTGGCAGCTCATCTGCTTTTAAAATTACATCACGATAAATGTTCGTGATAGGAACTTCGGCTGTGGGTATTAAATAAAATTTATCCTCACCTACAAAATACATTTGTCCTTCTTTATCAGGTAGCTGACCAGTACCAAAACCGCTTTCTTCATTCACTAATATGGGTGGTTGTACCTCATTGTAGCCTTGCTTTTCTGCCTCATCTAAAAAGAAATTAATAAGTGCACGCTGTAGCTTTGCACCTTTACCTTTGTAAACAGGAAAGCCTGCACCAGTAAGTTTTACGCCCAATTCAAAATCAATTAAATCGTATTTTTCAGTCAATTCCCAATGAGGAACTGCATTTGAGTGAAGGGTAGGTATGGTGCCATGTTCATAAACAACGGTATTATCTTCGGGTGTTTTACCTTCGGGTACACTTGTGTGTGGCAAGTTTGGTAATAAAACCAAAACATCGTACACATTTTTTTCTGCCTCAGTCAATGCATTTTTTAGTTCAATAGAAGCCTCTTTTAAGTCAGTAGTTTTTGCTTTTAAAACATTTGCCTCTTGCGCTTTTCCTGCTTTAAACAAATCGCCAATTTGTGTTGCTAAATTATTCGCTTCGGCAAAATTAGCATCTAATTCATTTTGTAACTTACGTCGCGCTTCGTCTAATTCTATAATTTTATTTACAGTTGTTTCGGCATCTTTTACGTACTTTTTCTCTAATCTTTTTATTGTTTCCTCTCTGTTTTCGCGGATGTAGTGTATCTGTAGCATGAATGTAATTTTCGGCAAAATAGATTATTTTTTTTGAAATATCCCAATATACAAATGCATGGCATTTTATTAACATCCATACTTAATAGTAATAAAACCTTAGCAAAACGGATTCTGTTAATTGCAAAATTATTGAGGATTTTTTTAAGCAGTTTGTTTTTTATTCAGGGTATTGCTTTGGTAACGACAAAAGTTTTTTAGCAATTTCAACAAATTGAAAAGTGTTTCAGTCAAAAACTATAATGTTTATAAAATACACATACTGCATTTATCATGCGCAACTAAATACTTACTTCAAAAGTTACAATTCATATCACGATAAAATTATCTTTATTTGCTCAGCAAAAAATAGCAAATGTCAAGCATAGATAAAACCATACTTACCAAAGCTTATAGCCTCATGTGCACTGCCAAAAGCATGGCCGAATTATATGAGAGTAACAAAGACGTAACTGCAAAATATGTTCATGCAACATCCCGCGGACATGAAGCCATACAGCTGGCATGTGCCATGCAACTGAAACCACAAGATTGGTTAGCGCCCTATTATCGCGATGATAGTATGTTGCTTGGCATCGGCTTAAACCCATATGATTTGATGTTGCAACTATTGGCTAAACGAGATGACCCTTTTAGTGGCGGAAGATTGTATTATTCTCATCCTAGCTTAAAGCGTGATGACATGCCTAAAATACCAATGCAAAGTAGTGCAACTGGCATGCAGGCAATACCCACAACAGGTGTAGCAATGGGCATTCAATATAAAGAAAAAACAGGTTTGTCAGAAGATTTTGGTGGAGAAAATCCTGTTGTTGTTTGTTCGTTTGGTGACGCTAGTATTACCGAAGGAGAAGTGGCAGAAGCCTTTCAGATGGCGGCTTTAAAGCAATTGCCTATTTTATATTTAGTGCAGGATAATGGCTGGGATATTAGTGCTGACGCAGCCGAAACTCGTGCACAAGATGCCGATGAATACATAAAAGGTTTTAAAGGCATTGAATGTAGAAGTATTGATGGCACCGATTTTTTTAGGTGTTACCAAACCATTCAAGATATTTTACAAATCATCCGCAAAGAACGCCGTCCGTTTTTGTTACACGCCAAAGTACCTTTGCTAAACCACCACACAAGCGGTGTGCGTAAAGAGTGGTACCGCGATGATTTGGAAGAAGCTCAAAAACGTGACCCTTTTAAAAAGTTCACCAATCAATTAATTGTAGAAGGTTTTGAAGTGCGAGAGTTGAAAAAAATGGAAGACTTTGCAGCTTTACAAGTGTTGCAAGATTATAACCAAGCATTAAAACAAGAAGACCCAAGACCTGAAGATTTATTCACGCATGACTTTGCTCCAACTCCTGTTACTGTTGAAGTTGGCAATCGCACACCCGAGGGCAAAGAAAAAACTGTGATGGTTGATAGTGCTTTGTTTGCCATACAAGAATTGATGACAAAACATCCCGAATGTTTGTTGTACGGACAAGATGTGGGTGCAAGGCTTGGCGGAGTTTTTAGAGAAGCTGCAACGCTTGCACAGAAGTTTGGTAGTAACCGCGTTTTCAACACTCCAATTCAAGAAGCATTTATAATTGGAAGCACCGTTGGCATGAGCGCTGTGGGGTTAAAACCCATAGTAGAAGTACAGTTTGCCGACTACATTTGGCCTGGCTTAAATCAATTGTTTACTGAGGTGGCACGTAGTTGTTATTTAAGTAATGGCAAGTGGCCTGTGAGTTGCATAATACGCGTACCTATTGGTGCATATGGTAGCGGAGGACCATATCACTCATCAAGTGTAGAAAGTGTATTGGCAAATATTCGCGGAATAAAAATTGCCTATCCAAGCACTGGCGCTTGTTTAAAAGGTATTTTAAAGTCAGCCTACTACGACCCTAACCCTGTGGTAATATTAGAACACAAAGGTTTGTACTGGAGTAAAATAAAAGGTACTGAAGATGCCAAAACCATTGAGCCCGATGAGGATTATATGATACCATTCGGGAAAGCACGAACAGTGCAAAGTTCTAATTTTGAAGTTCAAAGTTCAAAGCTTACTATTATTACTTACGGAATGGGTGTTTACTGGGCAAAAAACGCAAGCAAAAATTTGGAAGATAGAGTAGAAATTATTGATTTAAGAACCATATTTCCGTTAGATGAAGACGCGGTATTTGAATCTGTAAAAAAGAATAGCCGTTGCATTTTGCTTACAGAAGAATCTTATAACAATAGTTTTGCCCAAGCATTAGTTGGCAGAATAAGCCAACATTGTTTTGAATTTTTAGATGCACCAGTACGTATAATTGGTGCCGAAAATTTACCTGCCATTCCTTTAAATTCAACTTTAGAAGCTACCATGCTTCCTAATGCTGATAAGGTTTGTAAGGTTATTGAAGAATTGTTGGCGTATTAATATTCAGCATCTTGAATACTTCGCTAATTTGGAACTTCATCAAACAAATTAGCTTTATAATTGTAATAGAGTACATGAAATAATAAAAAATAGCTCACTTTTTATTTCGAATTTTACGTTGGCATCCATTAGTATGAAAGCTGAATTTTTAAGGTCATAAAAAGGAAAATACTTTTCATCCAACTCCATGAAATTATCCAAAAATATTTTAATGCAACATCAAGTAGATTTTCTTGTAATTGGTAGTGGTATAGCCGGACTGAGTTATGCGTTAAAGGTAGCAGAGCATGGCAAAGTATTAATCATTACTAAAACTAATGATGATGAAACAAATACCAAATATGCGCAAGGCGGAATAGCTGCGGTTATGTATGAAAACGATTCGTATGAAAAGCATATTTCAGATACACTTATTGCAGGCGATGGCGCTTGTGATGAGGAGGTAGTAAGAATGGTAATCTCCGAATCAACTGAAAGGGTAAAAGAACTGATTAATTGGGGAACTGATTTTGATAAGCGTGCTGATGGTGGCTATGATTTAGTGAAAGAAGGCGGACATTCTGAACATCGTATTTTACATCATAAAGACAATACTGGTTTTGAAATTGAAAGGGCTTTATTGCAGCAAGTACACAACCATCCAAATATTAAATTGCTCGACCATTATTTTGTTGTAGAAATAATTACGCAACACCATTTGGGTGCTTACGTTAATAGTAAATCAAATGGTATTGAGTGCTATGGTATTTATGCTTTAAATTCTAAAACCAAGAAAGTTGAAACCATTTTGGCAAAGGCTGTATGTATGTGCACAGGCGGCGCTGGCAGTATTTATCAGGCAACTACTAACCCAAGAATTGCTACTGGCGATGGGGTAGCTATGGTGTATCGTGCCAAAGGTAAGATTGAGGGGATGGAGTTTGTTCAGTTTCATCCAACAGCCTTATTTAATCCTAATGAACACCCTTCGTTTTTGGTTTCGGAAGCTGTACGTGGGCACGGTGGCATTTTAAAGACAATTGATGGAAAAGAGTTTATGCAAAAATATGATGAACGCAAAAGTCTTGCTCCGCGTGATATTGTAGCACGCGCTATTGATAATGAAATGAAAACACGTGGGGATAATTTTGTGTATTTAGATTGTCGTCACCTTGAAAAGAAATCATTCATAGAACACTTCCCAAATATTTACGAAAAGTGCTATAGCTTGGGTATTGATGTAATGAAAGATTACATTCCGGTTGTTCCTGCGGCGCACTACCAATGCGGAGGTATTAAAGTTGATATGAACGGATGCACCACAATTAAAAACTTATATGCTGCTGGAGAATGCAGTAGCACTGGTCTGCACGGCGCAAATAGGCTAGCAAGTAATTCGCTGCTAGAGGCACTGGTGTATGCTCATCGTGCAGCTTTGCACAGTATTGAAACTGTAAATACAAAT
>Ga0209188_1003727_pt1 | contig 10350 bp, 6 predicted proteins | sample C_130625_EF_Meta_FD_187307 | JGI IMG/M metagenome (GOLD analysis project Ga0209188, IMG submission 187307) | Freshwater microbial communities from Lake Croche, Canada to study carbon cycling - C_130625_EF_MetaG (SPAdes) (version 2) | ecosystem: Environmental > Aquatic > Freshwater > Lake | place...
ATTTACTTCCCAATTGCCTATGCTACGACGTTCTGCTACCCGAATGGTGCCTGCATTAAGGCCTTCCAAGACTGCGTTTACAGCACTCCGAACACCCCCTGGAGCGCTATCTGGGGAGAGGTTTGCGCGGTCTTCCCAGGCTTGTTCAATGATGTTTTGTGGTGATTGGCTCATGCTTTTTTCTTAACTATCAGATTGTTAAGGGATTTTATCCCTGGAGATCGAATTATCATTATATCGGTGGTGCAAAAACACGTCTAACTAGGCTCAAGCTTGCTATCATCTTCCCACTTTAGCTTTAATTATTTATCCCTTTATTTAACCCCCTTTTTCCCTGCAAAGTACGCCGTGCAACTGAAATCCATCAAACTTTCCGGCTTTAAGTCTTTCGTTGACCCAACCCATTTTGAATTGCCTGGCCAATTAATTGGTGTTGTGGGCCCTAACGGTTGCGGAAAGTCGAACATTATTGACGCCGTCCGCTGGGTTTTAGGTGAATCTCGCGCCAGTGAATTGCGTGGCGAGTCCATGCAAGACGTCATTTTTAATGGCTCGGGTTTACGTAAGCCATCTGGTCGCGCTAGTGTGGAACTCCTTTTCGATAATTCAGATGGAAGGGCGCAAGGGCAATGGAGCGCATTTACGGAATTAGGTGTTAAGCGTGTTTTGACACGTGATGGCAACTCTAGTTACTACGTAAATAATCAAGTAGTGCGTCGTAAAGATATTCAAGATATTTTCTTGGGTACTGGTATGGGTCCAAGAGGTTATGCCATCATTGGACAGGGCACGATCAATCGCATCTTGGAAGCAAAGCCAGAAGAATTACGCATCTTCCTAGAGGAAGCTGCGGGAGTATCTAAATACAAAGAGCGTCGCAAAGAAACTGCCTCCCGCTTAGAGGACACCGTAGAAAATTTAACTCGGGTTGAAGATATCTTGCGTGAGCTCGATCAGCAACTCACACGTTTAGAAAAACAAGCTACGGTTGCAGAGCGACATGCAGAACTCTCTTCACAAATGAAAGCGCAGCAACAATTACTCTGGTTTGTGCGTCAGACTGAGGCTGGTAAAGAGCAAGAGCGTCATGCCAATGGTATCCGCGATACCCAAGTTGACCTTGAAGAGCAGACTGCTAAGTTACGCCATGCGGAAGCTGAGTTAGAGACAATGCGTACCCAACAATACGCGCTCCAAGATAAGGTATCTCAGGCTCAAGGTGACTTGTATCAAACCAATTCTGATGTCAGTCAGGTTGAATCTCAGATTCATTATGTGCAAGAAGCACGCCAACGTTTACAGCAACAAACCTTAGATTTACAAGCGCAGCTCCAGCGTTGGACTGTGCAAGAAACGGATGCCGCACAAGCACAGCGTACTGCTGAACATGAGCTAGGCGAAGCATCTGGAAAAGAACAAGCTCTATTAGCTGATTTGAATAGCTTACAAGGGCAAATGCCTGCTCGTGAAGAGTCCTATCAAACAGCTGTAGGTGAACTGAATACTGCGCGTGAGACTTTAGCTACTATTGAACAACGTTTAGCGAGTTTAGGTGAACGTATTCGTGCAATGTCAGCGCAATCAGATGAGCTCAAAGGGCGTGAAGCCCGTTTAATTGGTGAACTTGACGGTATGCGTAGGCCGGATGCAGAAGCATTGCAAATGGCAACGGATCGCCATGCAATGGCACAACGTAAAGTAGACGAAACACGGCAACGTGCAGGAGATACGCAACAACGTGTTCCTGCTGCTGATGAGGCTCGCAATAACGCTCAACAAAAGATTCAGAGTGCTAATCAAGATCTTGCGCAAACAGAAGCAAAACTAACGGCCTTGACTGCATTGCAAGCGAGCGTTCAGGCACAGGGCAAGATTGGCCCATGGCTTGAGAGTAAAGGACTTAAAGAAAGTAAGCGTCTTTGGCAAGAACTCAAAGTCGAGAGTGGTTGGGAAGCTGCTTTGGAATCAGTCTTGCGTGAGCGTTTAGCAGCAGTTACCGCTAAGAGCGTCCAAGAAACCTTAGCCTTGGCTAATGATGCGCCTCCAAGCCGTTTAGCTATTTTGCTTACCGAAGAAATTACCCCTGCACACACTAATTCTCCAGCAGACTTCACACCTTTACTGACTCGAGTTCAAAGTGCGGGCGCGGCTCGTTTGACATCAGTTCTGCAAGAGTGGTTAGATAATATTTATATCGCCAGTAGCCTTGAAGATGCTTTACACCGTCGTGAAAAGTTGCCAGCAGGCGGAACTTTTGTAACTCAGCAAGGACATTTAGTAAGCCGAGTTAGTGTTCAGCTCTATGCTGCAGATTCTGAGCAAGCTGGTATGTTAGCTCGTGCTCAGGAAATGGAAAGTCTTGAGAAGCAATTACGTGCGCAACGTTTAATGCAAAGTGAGTTACAGGGCGAATTAGATCAATGTGTAGCAAATTATCAGGCAGCTCATCAAGCCGCAGAGCAAGCTCGCATTAATGCTGAGCATGCTGTGCAAGAAGCCCATGGTTTTGAAGTAGAAAGAATGCAACTCACTCAAGCTGAAGAGCAATACAGTCAGCGTGCGGCACAAATTCAAAATGAATTAACTGAATTGCGCCAGCAAATGGAACACACTACTGCAAATCAACAACAATCGGACGCTGAGTTGAATCAGTCGGAAGCATCTAAGCAAGATTCTCAAGAGGCCTTGCAAGTTGCCCAAGAAAAACTAGAAACCTCAACACAAGTACGTGATCGCTTACGTGAATCCCTTCGTGCTGCTGAGATGGCAGCCCAAGAAGCAGCTTTTGCAACTCGCTCCTTGCAGCAACGGATTGCCGACTTGCAGCGTGATCAAAGTACTGCTCGTACTCAGATCATGGAGATCCAAGACAAACATGATTTAGCAACGCAAGAGTTGACAACACTCAGCGATGAGGAAGCGCAAGACAAGCTACAAGGCCTATTGCTTGCTCGTAGCGCTCGTGAAGCTGCACTAGCAAATGCACGCACTGAACAAGATGCCTTACTTCATCAATTACGTGAAGCTGATGAGGCTCGCATGCAATTGGAGCGTAGCTTGCAACCGATGCGCGATAAAGTGGTGGATTTGCAATTACGTGAACAGGCAGCACGTTTGAACTTCGAACAATTTGCTACCTTGTTAGCAGAAGCAGAAGCCGATCTCACTTTACTTGAGGCGAACTTCAGCCAAGACTTAAAAGTAGGTGCTTTGCAAACTGAAGTAAACCGTTTAAATACTGAAATACAGTCATTGGGCCCAGTTAATATGGCGGCCTTAGATGAGTTGGCAAGTTCGCGGGAGCGTAAGCAATTTTTAGACGCACAATCTGCTGACCTAAATGAAGCAATGCAAACCTTAACTGATGCGATTGCAAAGATTGATGCAGAAACGCGTGATTTATTGCAAGGTACTTTTGATCAGGTAAATACCCATTTTGGAAAGTTATTTCCAGAGCTATTTGGTGGCGGTCATGCTCAGTTAGTAATGACGGGCGAGGAAATTTTGGATTCAGGTGTACAGGTCATGGCTCAGCCTCCTGGCAAGAAAAACAGCTCTATCCATCTACTCTCTGGTGGTGAGAAGGCTTTAACTGCTATCGCTCTGGTGTTCTCACTTTTCCTTCTCAATCCTGCCCCATTCTGCTTGCTTGATGAAGTGGATGCACCATTAGATGATGCAAACACCTTGCGTTATGCAAAGATGGTGTCCAAAATGTCTGAAAAGACACAGTTTGTGTTTATTTCCCATAACAAGATCACTATGGAAATTGCTCATCAACTCATTGGGGTCACTATGCAAGAGCAAGGTGTATCCAGAATTGTGGCAGTTGATATTTCATCTGCCGTCTCGATGGTAGAGGCTGCTTAAGTGTACGTAGAACAAATCATGACGATGTTGGGTTTGTCTGATTTGCAATTTGCCTTAGCTGCAATTGGACTCCTGATTCTCATATTAGTAGCCGTTCTTAACTTAAAGTATGCGCGTGCTCGGTATAGGGCTAAAGAGCGCGCTGAACTTGCTGATGATCGCTTTGGTCGCGAGCCTAGCTTTACAACTGGCTTTGCTGATCCTGGGGTGGATCGATCTGAACCAAGCCTTGGAATTGCTTCCTCAAATATTTCTCATGAAAAATTTGCAATCGACCCTCGAATTGATTGCGTTATCACGCTGCGTTTTGATGAGGCGATTACTGGTTCAGAAATTTTAGAAGAGATAGAAGATTGGGCGGATTTTCAGGTCCAATCTGCTGCCAGATGGATATGCGAGGGTTTAAATGCCGATCTTGATGCTGCAGAAGACTGGGAGGAGTTAAAGCCTGAGTCTTCTTATACAGAGCTGCAGCTAGCTATTCAGTTGGCAAGTCGTCGTGGTGCGATTGGCGTATTAGAGTTATCTGATTTTTGTTCGCGTGCACAAGCTTTGGCTGAGACTCTCGGATCCCAGATTGATATGCCAAGTGTAAATACGATGTTAGAAAGTGCTAAAGAATTAGATGTCATGGCGGCTGATAGCGATATTCAACTTAGTATAAATATTGTATTTGATGGGCCATGCCCTTGGGGGAACTTTGATGCTTTGATGCGTCAGCGTGGATTTAAATTGACCCGTAATGGAAGACAGTATGAGTTTCTGAGTAATGGTGCGCTGATCTTTAATAGCACCGATTTAGATCCTAATAAACCCGTATCCCAATTGACCTTATTGCTTGAGGTTCCATTGGTTGCTCAAGACCTACGTGCTTTTGAAAGAATGCTTGGTGAAGGTGTCGAAATCGCGCAAGCGGCTCACGGTCGCTTAGTTGATGACAATGGCATTAATCTGAGCGAGGCCGCTGTAGTCAGTATTCGTCAACATTTAGACGTGCTGTACGCCAATCTTGAGAAGTCTGGTATTCCTGCTGGGTCTTCCACAGCTAGCAGACTATTTAGCTAGGAAATCACCTTGTCGTCTAAAAGTCCGACAAATTTAGCGGAGCGCTACGCATTCTTGCAGGCAGAGCTTGCACGTTTGGAGCATGCTTACTATGTCCTAGACAATCCTCTTCTACCTGATATTGAATATGATCGTCTCTATCGAGAGTTATTAGATATTGAGGCTACTCATCCAGATTGGATTACATCAGAGTCCCTATCTCAGCGTGTAGGTGGCGCCCCCTTAAAAGAGTTTGATTCGGTTACTCATGAAGTACCTATGCTCTCCCTTAATAATGCTTTTGAAGAAGTTGAGCTTGTCGCCTTTGATCGTCGTTGTCGCGAAGGGCTTCACTTAGAGCATATTGCTTATGCTGGTGAATTAAAGTTTGATGGCTTGGCTATCTCTCTTCGTTATGAAAATGGCTCATTAGTGACAGCAGCCACCCGTGGTGATGGTGCAAGTGGCGAAGATGTTACAGCTAATATCAAAACCATTCGTGCTATTCCACTGAAGCTCACTGGTAAGAATATTCCTAAGGTGCTGGAGGTACGTGGCGAAGTCTTCATGTATCTCAAAGATTTCCAAAAAATGAACCAGCAAGCAGTAATTCATGGTGAGAAAGAATTCGCCAACCCAAGAAATGCTGCCGCTGGCAGCCTACGTCAATTAGATTCTAAGATTACTGCAAAAAGACCACTCTCTTTCTTTGCTTATGGCTTAGGTGCACTAGAACCACAATCTTGGTTACCAAAAACCCATGAAGAATTATTAAATACCTATGTAGAGTTAGGTTTGCCTGTATGTTCTGAGCGTTCGGTACTCTACACCGTGCAAGAGATCTTAGCTTTCTACAACGAGATTGGTAAAAAACGAGATTCATTACCGTATGACATCGATGGTGTTGTGTATAAGGTGAACTCATTTGCAGAGCAGGCAAAGCTCGGTTTTGTATCAAGGGCTCCAAGATTTGCGCTAGCTCATAAGTATCCTGCGCAAGAAGCGTTGACCACAGTACTAGGCATTGATGTTCAAGTGGGGCGCACAGGAGCAATTACTCCAGTAGCTAGACTGGCTCCAGTCGAAGTTGGTGGTGTAACCGTCACAAATGCAACGCTACATAATGAAGATGAAGTCAAGCGCAAAGATGTGCGCATCGGGGATACAGTCTCAGTTCGTAGAGCAGGCGACGTCATACCAGAAGTAGTTTCGGTCATTAAGGATCGTAGACCTACTAATGCTGCAGAATTCGTGATGCCAACAAATTGCCCGGTATGTGACTCACATATAGAACGCCTAGCAGATGAAGCGGTGGCTCGATGTAGTGGTGGACTATTTTGTGGAGCACAACGTAAACAAGCATTAATTCATTTTGCACATAGAAGGGCTTTAGATATTGAAGGCTTAGGTGAAAAGATAGTAGATCAACTAGTAGATCAAAATCTGGTCAGAACACCGGCTGATTTATACAGATTAGGGTTCACTGCCTTAGCTAATCTTGATCGTATGGGTGATAAATCAGCTGATAATCTAATTCAGGCCATTGAGCGCTCTAGAAAAACGACCTTAGCTAGGTTTATCTTTGCCTTGGGTATTCGTCATGTTGGTGAGACTACAGCAAAAGATTTGGCTAATCACTATCAATCTATGCATGCGCTGATGGACGCTAACTTGGAAGAATTGCTCAGCGTTAAAGATGTGGGACCCGTAGTGGCTGACTCTATCATCAGCTTTATGCAAGAAGCGCATAACAGAGAAGTCATCGAACAACTGCTAGCCTCAGGAATGCAGCTAGCTGTAGAGGCAAAAGTGATTAGCGCGGCAGTAGTTGGTAAGACTTTTGTTCTGACTGGAACCTTTCCAACTTTAACTAGGGATGAGGCCAAAGATCTCCTTGAAAAAGCCGGTGCAAAGGTTGCAGGCTCTGTTTCTAAAAAAACCGATTATGTTGTTGCTGGCAAAGATGCAGGTAGTAAGCTCACTAAAGCAGAAGAGTTGGGCGTGCCAGTGATTGATGAAGTAGCCATGTTGAATTTATTGAAGTAGGTAATATCTTCACATGAGCTCTTTAAATCTAAAATTCCATATCAACTCAAAAGATTGGGCTGCCCTAAGTAATATTTCTGATCAAGAGAAGCAAGTGCGGATTGATTTGGCGACAGCTTATCAATTAGCCTATCTCAAAAATTGGGATGACGGAATCTATACCCATATATCAGCATCTGTGCCAGATGAAGAGGGTGCTTATTTGCTCAATCAGTTTGGCTTACGCTTTAATGAAGTCACTCCGCAAAATTTAGTGAAGGTCAATATTGAGGGTCAGATATTGGCTGGTGACGGCCCAGTCAATCAAACGGGTTTTGCAATTCATGGAGCTGTACATGCGGCAAGACCAGATGCCCATTGTGTATTCCATTTACATGCTGATGCTGTGATTGCTGTATCTGCCCAGAAACAAGGGCTACTACCGATTTCACAACATGCTTTGCGTTTCTATCACGATATGGCTTACCACTCATATCAAGGCCTGGCACTTTCAGCACGCGAGCAGATCGCATTAATTGACAACTTAGGGAATAAGAAAGTCATCCTTTTGCATAACCATGGCAGCATTGTTTGCGGCCTTAGCATTCAGCAAGCTTTTTATTTAATGGATGTATTAGATAAGGCCTGCAAAATTCAATTATTGGTAGGAGTTAATGAAGAGCTTGTTTCTCCAGACGATAAGACATGTGAATTAACCTATGAACAACTTTGTAGTGACGGTGATCAAGAAGGCCAGTTAGAATGGCCAGCGTATCAGCGTATATTTATTAATCAATAGTCGGAGGTAAAGGTGCCAGTTATTCAAGTTCAATTATTTGAAGGTCGTACAGAGGATATCAAGCGTGAGTATGCAAAAGCCATTACTGAAGCTGCTGTCAAAATTATGGGTTGTTCCGCTGAGTCAATAGATGTGATTTATCAAGACATCAAAAAATCAGATTGGGCTACTGCAGGTAAGCTATGGAGTGATTAACTCTAAATTTCATCCATCAAAGATCCCCATTCATTGGGGATTTTTTTATTCAATATGCTCTGAAGGGAGCCCCTTCCACCACTCACCTTTAAATTGACCTTGTAGCCAATCAATACATTGACTGACTTTAGTCGGTACATGTTTGGGTGATGAAAAGACCGCATGAATTTCCTGGCTGGGAAGTAACCAATCTTCCATCACTGGCCGTAAGACTTGATCTTGAATAGATTGATGGGCTACATAGCAGGGTAATGCAGCTAAGCCCATTCCAGCTCGGGCTGCCGCAAGAATAGAAGAAAGGTTATTCGAGATAAAAGGCCCTTTCACCTCAACAATTTCAGTTTGATTTTGAGGGTTGGTAAAACTCCAGCGCTGATCGCTTTGTGCCGTTGTATAAATTAAGGCACGATGTTTTTTAACATCCTCGGGAACCTGAGGTGCTGGATGTGTTTTGAGGTAATCAGGATTGGCTACCAATATCCAAGGATTCATGCCAATAAATCGTGAGCCCAATGAAGAGTCAGGAAGATTTCTCATCCTAATCGCCAAATCGACTCCTTGCTCAATTAAGTTGATATAGCGATCATCCATACTTAAATCCACCTCTAACTCTGGATGATGTGACATAAATTCTAGAATCGAGGGTGTTAATACGCGGCGCCCAAAAGCAACTGATGAGCTAATCGTTAATTTGCCACGGACCTTCGATTGCATTAAAGAGGCGAGATCATCAGCCTCTTCAATTTCTTGAGAAATGATCTTGCACTTCTCGTAGTAGAGCTTACCAATCTCGGTGGCAGTGACACCACGCGTGCTGCGATGCAGCAATAAGGTGCCAAGACGTTTTTCCAGGCTAGCTACAAACTTAGTTGCGGTGGGTTGGGTGATACCTAAGTCCTCAGCAGCCTTGCTAAAAGAGCCTGTTTCAACAATCCGTACGAATAGAAATATGCCTTGAACGCGATCCATTGTGCTTTTTAAAGGTTTTAATGCACTATTTTTACACTATTCCATGGTGGAATACTAGATATAGATTTGCTGATCTTCCCAAAAAGCCCAAATTTCAACATCATTGCACCTACAACAACATTGGGAGACGAATCATGGCAAAAATGAAGGCGGCAATGGCAGCTGTTTTAGTGATGGAAAAAGAAGGCATTACGACTGCTTTCGGTGTTCCTGGCGCTGCAATTAATCCACTCTATGCGCAAATGCGTGAACGTCAATCTATTACCCATATTTTGGCGCGCCACGTTGAGGGTGCATCGCATATGGCCGAAGGTTATACGCGTGCTAAGGCTGGGAATATTGGTGTATGTATTGGTACATCCGGTCCCGCTGGAACCGATATGATCACCGGCTTATATTCAGCAAGTGCTGATTCCATTCCAATTCTTTGCATTACAGGTCAAGCGCCACGCGCACGCCTGTACAAGGAAGATTTCCAAGCTGTAGATATCGAGAGCATTGCAAAGCCTGTGACGAAGTGGGCTGTTACGGTTCGCGAACCAGGTTTAGTGCCACGTGTATTCCAACAGGCATTTCATATCATGCGCTCAGGCCGTCCAGGTCCAGTATTAATCGATTTGCCGATTGATGTGCAGATGGCTGAGATTGAATTTGATATTGATACTTACGAGCCATTAGCGGTTTACAAGCCTACTGCAAGCCGTAAGCAAATCGAAAAAGCGATGGAAATGTTGATGACTGCTGAAAAGCCATTAATTGTGGCTGGCGGCGGAATTATTAATGCAGATGCTTCTAAGTTATTAGTTGAGTTTGCTGAGTTGATGGGTATTCCAGTGATCCCAACCTTAATGGGCTGGGGATCAATCCCGGATGATCATCCTTTAATGGCTGGCATGGTGGGTTTACAAACTGCACATCGCTACGGTAATGCAACGATGTTAGCCAGCGACTTTGTATTAGGTATTGGTAATCGTTGGGCTAATCGTCACACCGGTTCAGTTGATGTTTACACCAAAGGCCGTAAGTTTATTCACGTTGATGTTGAGCCTACGCAAATTGGTCGCGTATTTACGCCTGATTACGGAATTGTTTCTGATGCCAAAGCGGCTCTCGAGTTGTTTGTTCAAGTCGCTAAAGAGTGGAAGGCAAAAGGCAAACTGAATAACTACGGCGATTGGGTAAGTCGTTGCCAAGAGCGTAAGAAGCTCATGTTGCGTAAGACAGATTTCGACAATATTCCAGTTAAGCCACAACGCGTATATCAGGAAATGAATACTGCCTTTGGTCGCGATACTATTTATGTCTCGACTATTGGTTTATCGCAAATTGCTGGTGCACAGTTCTTGCATGTGTATGGCGATCGCCAGTGGATTAACTGCGGACAAGCTGGTCCATTAGGTTGGACTATTCCTGCTGCTCTTGGTGTGTTAGCTGCTGATCCGACTCGT
>Ga0209188_1003730_pt1 | contig 10342 bp, 7 predicted proteins | sample C_130625_EF_Meta_FD_187307 | JGI IMG/M metagenome (GOLD analysis project Ga0209188, IMG submission 187307) | Freshwater microbial communities from Lake Croche, Canada to study carbon cycling - C_130625_EF_MetaG (SPAdes) (version 2) | ecosystem: Environmental > Aquatic > Freshwater > Lake | place...
TCGCGTTTGGCATTGCCACGAGGCTGCCAACCCGATTTTTCAGCAGCCGCTTTCAGCGCCGCAATGTCGCGGGGGGCCTTGGCATATTTGATGCGAAAAGCAATGGGGTCTTCGCCCGTGGCATACGCCAATTCGTCAATGAACTGCTCACTGGCAAATTGAATTTGCAAACCCACAGGGTCGCGCATGTGCGAGGTGCGCATGGGTGAGGCACTGGCAATCAAATCGGGAATGACTTCCCAGGCCAACATCTTGTTGTCAAAGGCGTAGCTTTCTTCGGGCGTGCCAAACGTGATGCCACCCTTAGGGGGCAGGCCCAACTCCATGCCGACCAAGCTGTCGCGCGGATCGGATTCGTTGCTGTCGATGGTGGCTCTGGAGAATGCGCGGGTGGTGAAATCGTAGGCCACCACTTTGCCATTGGCATCAATGGCGGCGCGAGCACGGTGCACAGAAGCCGGCGCTTTGGGGTCCCAAGCGGTGCCATCGTGGCGCATGCCTTGCACGCGCACCGGTTGGCCCACCATTTTGGAAATCATGGCGGCATCTAACACGGCATCGCCGGCATCGTTGCGGCCATAAGAGCCCGGGCCTTGCACCCAAATGGCTTCCACCGTGTCCACAGGCACATTCAACAGTGCGGCCACACCATCGCGTGCGTAATGTGGTTTTTGCGAGCCCGTCCAGATGGTAATTTTGTCGGCTTTCACATCGGCCACAGCACTGGCAGGGCCCATGCTGGCATGCGACTGGAATGGCCAAAGGTATTCGGCTTCCACCACTTTTAATCCGGAATTCAAGGCGGCATTGACATCGCCATTTTTGATGTCTTCCGAACGCTTTTTGGTAGGCGCTTGTTTGATGTGCTCGTGCAGTTTGTCAAACTCCGGAAATGGCTTGGGTGACGCACTCCATGTCACTTTCAAAGCCCTGGCAGCTTGCACAGCATCCCACTCACGAGGCGCCACCACCGCCAAGAAGTTTTTCTCGCGCACCACCTTGGCACCCTTGATGTGCTTGATAGAAGACTCGTCCACCTTCTCTGCCAGACCGCCTGCGACTGGGGTGCGAATGACGCGCGCATGCAACATGCCCGGTACTTTGACATCGGCAATGTTACCGCCTGTGCCAAACACTTTCCAGGCCACATCGTTGCGCGGCAAGGACTGCCCCACCACTTTGTACTCGGCAGGCGACTTGGGTTTGGCAAGGCCTTTGACATCCAAAGGATTGCCAATTTGCTTGTTCCATTCCACTTTGGAATTGAAGAACTTGCCGCCAATCAGTTCGGCATAGGTGACCTTTTGTGCTGGGTTTGTTTTGACGGAAACCTCGCCATCATTGATGCTCAGTTGGGCCACCGGCACATTGAGTTTTTCACTGGCCAAGTTCAGCAAGATGCGGCGTGCTTCGGCGGCTGCATTGCGCAGGGGTTTGGCGCCACCTTGAATGCCCAATGCGCTAGAGGCGCCGCCTTGGTTCAAGGAGGTGGCCGTGTTGCCCATGACAATTTTGACTTTGCCATACGACACGTCCAACTCTTCGGCCACAATTTGAGCAATGGCCACATCGAGGCTCTGCCCTAAATCGACCTTGCCGTAATACGCCACCACCGAGCCGTCGGCTTGAATGGCCACCCACGAATCGAGTTCGTCGGCTTTCAAGGCCGGCTTCAAAGCGCTGATGGTGGCCAAGGTGGTGCCCATGCTAGCGCCGGCATTGGCCGACGAAGCAGTGGCACCCGCCGATTGGGCCAGCGCTTGCATTGGCAAACTGCCGCTGGCCACCGACACCACCAAGGCACCTGCTGCGCTTAAAAAGTCGCGGCGGGTGGCGCCACTTGCCGATGCCATGCTGTCTGTTGTCACGGCGGATTGGGCATTCACTTCATTCTTGAATTGATTTGTCATGGTGCGCTCCTCAAGCCATCAAAGTTTGTGCGCGCTTGATGGCCCGCAAAATGGACACATGGGTACCGCAGCGGCACTTCAAGCCTTCCAAGGCTGTCTTGATTTCAGCGTCGGTGGCTTTGGGGTTTTTCTTTAAAAAGGCGGCCGATGTCATGGCCCAGCCGTTGATGCAATGCCCGCATTGCGGCACTTGTTCTTCTAAAAATGCCACTTGAATGGGGTGGGGTTTTTCGGGCGTGCCCAAACCCGCCAAGGTGGTCACTTTTTTGCCTTTCACCGCAGACACGGGCAGCACGCATGAGCGAACGGCCTGACCATCCAAGTGCACCGTACACGCACCGCATTGCGCTAAGCCACAACCAAACTTGGGGTTGTTCATTTTCAAATCGTCGCGCAAGGCGTAGAGCAGCGGCATCTGCGGATCGCTGTCAATTTGAACGGATTTACCGTCAACAAAAAAAGGGGTCAAGGCCATGGGGAGTCTCCTGTTGTTTGAGTTTCAATGTTCTGACAGCATGTCGTCCAATGCTGCCACCAGTGCACTTTGCAATGCCGGATCTTGGCTGGAATGCCCGGCCGTGTGAACCATTCTGAGCTGGCCCAAGGGCCAAACCTGCTTCAGTTGCCAGGCCGTTTCGGGCGGTGTGACCATGTCAAATTGACCTTGCACCACGATGCCGCGAATGTTCTTTAAAAAATCAGTGGGCGACGCTGGCAAGATTTGACCCCGGCTGCCCAAATCGGGGTCATGGCAAAACATGTGGGCCGATATTTTGGCCATGGCCAAGCATTGCAAATCGTCTTCCACGCTGAACTGATGGGTGAGCATGGGCGGGCTGGGGTGAACGCTGCTCAAAGAATCTTCCCACGCACACCATGCATGCGCCATGCGCAAAACTTGTTGGCTGTCGGTACCCTGCAAAACTTCATCGCAAGCTTTCAAAATATCGCTGTGCTGACCATGATGCTGTGCCATGTCGGCTGGGTCGGGCAAAGTTTTTTGGACGGCAACGGCATCGGTATATTGTTGCCATTGTTGCCTAAAGATGCGGCTGGCGCCACCCTCTTTGTAAAGCCAATCTAGCTCATGGTCTTGAGCCGCAAACACGCCGCGTAGCACCATGCCCGATACGCGAGATGTGTATTTTTTGGCATAGGCCAGCGCCAAGGTACAACCCCAAGAGCCGCCACACAAAAGCCAAGTGTCCACCTTGAGCAAGAGGCGAAGCTGCTCTAAGTCTTGCACCAAATGGGCCAAAAAATTGTGCGCTGTTTGGGCGTGCGGAAGAGACCGACCACAGCCGCGCTGGTCCATCAAAATAATGCGGTAGCGGTGTGGGTCAAACAAACTTCTGGCATTTTTGGAGCACCCCCCCCCAGGTCCGCCATGCAAAAACACAGCCGGTCGCCCCATAGGATTGCCGCACTCTTCCCAATACACCTCATGGCCCTGACCCACAGACATGTGGCCTGAGCGATTCGGCGCAATGGGTGGGTACAAATGACTCATGGGCGGTCTTCTGTTTTAAGCTGCATGGGCTGGCAATGCTGTTCGGCCCAGGCCCGCCGACCCTGGAAACACCAAGCTCTTAATGACCACAGGCACAGCACCTGAGGTTTCGAGCATGGCACCAATGTCAATAAAGTCCAACTCTTTCAGGGTAATGCCATCGATGGACAGCACTGGGCTTGTTAAGTGCAGTTCTTCGTGACAGTGAATGCCTATGAGGCCGCCACAGTCGGCCTCGCCCACCAGCAAGAGTGGGTGACCTTGATTCAAGACGGCCGACATGCCGTGGGCCACAGCGCGGCAAAACGCGTCGAGCCTGTGAAAGGTGGCTGAGCCTTGCCAGCGATAGCACAGCGCCACCGCTTGATGACCTTCATGCAAATCGAGCCTGCGAAGTGCGCGTCGAATGTGGTCTGCAATTTCAGCCACGTCTAATTCTTCGGCCGCCAAATTAAGTTGCGGTGCAATCACAGGCACATTGCGCAGCGGCAAAATGTGAGAAGGCTCAACATAGATGGTGCTGCCGCTCACTTGCACCGTGTATTGTGAGGCACCAATGACCGTGGCACGAATGCCCTGATCGGGCACTTCCAATCTAGGCCCCCAAGCTTGCGCTTTGCGCTTAACGGCAGCGGCCAACAAGGGTCCGAGATCGCCATAGGCATTGGCCTCGCGTCCATAAACATATTCCGACACGCCGCCAGAAAATGTCAGCACATCGGGCATTTTTTGCGCGCGCAATGGCTCTAACCTGAGCAAGGATTGGCTGATCGCGTCGGGTGTTGCAGAACCCGCCACTTCAAAAATGCGTTCGGCCATGCGATCGACCATGCGAACCAAATCTTCCTGTGCAACGGCTTGGCCTAGCTGCAAACTCACGCCCACCTCGTCTGCAAATTTTCGGCCGGCCTCTTCCAAGCGAACCAAATGACCATGCGCATCCAAGGCCACGATGCGCGCGCCAATGTCCACCGCGGTCAAATCCACCAACTCACCGTTTTCACACACTGCAATTTTGGTGGTGCCGCCGCCGATGTCGATGTTCATCACGCGAGCCGTTTCGCGCACCGAGCGTGCAGCCGCACCCGAGCCAAAAGCCGCCAACGTGGTTTCCAAAGCATCGCCGGCACTCACCGACACAAACTTGCCAGCTTGTGCCGCAAACAAATCGGCGATGGCCCTTGAATTGGTGCGCCTCACGGCCACGCCCGTGAGAATCAGGGCACCTGTGTCGATCTTGTCGGGTGCAATGCCTGCTTGTTCATATTGAGCTTGAATGAACGCCCCCAAAGCAGCAGCATCGATGCTTTGGTCGGCCGCATAAGGTGTAAGCAACACATCGGATTCATGCAACACCGTGCGCTCACTCACGATGTAGCGATTGTCCAAACGCTCTAGCACCAATCGCGAAAACACCAAGTGCGAGGTGGACGATCCGATGTCCACGCCCACACTGACCAAAATGATTTCGTCTTCGCCCTCCAGGCTGCGCCTGATGTTGCTGAAAAACACGCGACCGCCCACAGGCGCTTCTTGCGCTGTGGGGAAGGCCGTGGTGTCAGTCATTATTTTTTCGGTCCAAACTTTTCCATGAACTCGGCGGGAATGTTGTACCAATCGGGGTCCATGCGATCGGGCACGCTGTTCTTCTTCAAGAGCTCTTGGTACTCTTTGCGAATGTGGGGATCTTCCAACCAATACGGAATGGTGGTGCCGCCCTCGGTCACATCTTGTGCGGTGTAATCGGTGTGCTTTGAGCCAGGTGCCCCTGGATCGCGGCCGGGGTTGTGCGGGCCAAACCATGCCGTCAAGCGCAAAGCTTCTTCGCCTGCGCTGAAATGCTGGTGGTACCAACGTGCGCCGCCAGGCGCTGCCGAGACCAAGCCCACGGGCTCGTAATCGATGCGGCGCACCAAATGTTCTTTGCCATCTTTCCAAGGTGTTTCACCTTCGTCTTCGGGCCATGTGTAGGTGTAGCCTTTGCCATTCAAACAAATGAGCACCGCCGCCGAGGTGTGCGCATGCGCACGCGAATAGCGACCGTTTTCGTGCTGGCCAATCCAGAAGTAAAAACAGTTGTTGGTCATGAACGGCTCGATGCGGCGATAGCCAGGCGAGCGGCGGTTGTCCAAAGGCAACTCGCATTTCATGACGTCAGGAATGAAGTTGGTCTTGCGCATGGCCAAGCCGCGCACGGGATCGGCTTCCACCTCATCACGGGCTTGGTAAAAATCGTCGGCGCCATTGAAACGATCGCGAAATACAAAGGGGTTGTTGAACACCGCCTCGGTGCTTTGAAGCATGTTGAGCACGTTCGGGGCCGTGGTGCCAGCCAAGAGCAAGGCGCCGCTGGACGTGGCATTCACGATGCGGTGCCACGCATTGATGGGAATGGAGAACATGGAGCCGGCTTGCCACTCAAACACGTGTTTTTTGGTGTCACCTTCTTGCCAAACCTCGGTGGTGCCGCGGCCTTCCACCACCAGGTAAATTTCCTCGAACATGTGCTTTTCGGGATGCAATGCACCGGCGCCAGGCACCTCCACCACGTAGCAACCCCACTTGGTTTCTGTGCCGTACAACTGAATGAAATGCCCTTTGCCACCCGTGCGCTTCCATGGCACCAGGGGCAAGTTTTGCACTTTGTTAATGCCGACATCGCGAAACACAGGCAAGCCTTCGGCTTCCATGTAAGCGTCGTAGGGGGTTGGCTGTTTTTTGAAAACGCCATAGCCGGCTTTTTTGTGGCCAGCTGGCTCGTGCCAGTGGCTGGTGTCTTTATCGTGTGGCATGCAACGGGTCCATTGGAGGTGAGTTAAAGCGCCCAAAGCGCAAAAAATGAAACGCGTTTATTTGTTCTTATATGCAGAACAGCGTTCTACTATGCTAAACCACCCCCTCTCAAGCGTCAACAGGGTTGCCCTTGAAAGAGGCCCGTTTGGGCGTGGCTTTTTCTCACAATCCACCTGACAAAAAAGTGTTGTTATGGCGCAAATTAAGAGGGCGACTAGGGTATTCACGTATGTGGCGAAGTCAGAATTTTTCGCTTAATAACACCACTGTCTTTCAAAAGAGAACAGTGTTCTACATGTCGGAACGGCCGGCAGAACCTCCCAGAATCAGCTGAGGCTGCTGGGCTCAATGATTTCATTTTTATAACTTGGAGAACTACATGAGTTTCAAATATCGCGCACTGTCACTGGCTTGCTTTGCAGCCATGGGAATGGCTACGACAGCACATTCAGCCGAAGTGCTGGGCAGTGTCTTAGAGGTGTATGGCACCTTGTACCCTGAATTGAACAACACCTCTTATTCCGATTCAGTTGCTGGCAACGCACTGAGCACCATGAATGCAGGCAAATTGACGCCCGGCGTTTCCGCAGCCGCCACCAAAGTGAGCAAAAACCAAATCAACTGGTCACAGTCTTACATCGGTGTTAAGGGTCAAAAATCTTTTGGCGAAGTGACCGTGGGCTATGATTTCCAAGGCGTCTTGACCCCCAACAAAACTTTGGACTCGTCCATCGACAACTTGGCTTCTGGCAGCAAAAATGCGGTTCAGCCTTTGTTTGGCGACACACGTGATGCCTTCATCTCCATTGGACACAAAGTATTGGGCACCGTGTCCTTGGGCCAAATGGACACTGCCTACAAAGAATACGGCGACCGCGTCCGCATGATGGGTGTGAGTTCTAGCAACTTCACATCCACCAGCGGCGTTTTGTCGGGCGTGGGCTGGAAAGGCGCAACTGGCGCAGGCACCACGTCATTCAACACACGCGTTGGTAACCAAATGCGTTGGGAAAGCGCGTCCATGGGTGGTTTGCAAGCCATCGTGTCATACCGCGGCGACCCTAACAAAACAGCGACTCAAGATCAGTCTTTGAACGCCATGGGCTTGCGCTGGACAGACGGCACTTACTACGTGTCTGCACAACAAGAAGCCCACAAAGATGCGCACTCATTCAGCGGTACAGCCCTGACTGCACTGTCTGCCACCACTGTCTACAACTTGGGCACCGCTCGCTCCAAAGACACAGCATCACGTGTCACTTTCGGTTACAAGTCTGGCCCATTGCAATTGGCTGCTGACTTTGCCACCCTGAAGTACACAGAAGAAGCGTCTGCCGCAGGCAAGTTCTCTTCTTACAAGACTGACACTTATCAAGTCAGTGCCGATTACGCGATTGGTGCTGAGTGGAACGTGGCTGCCAACTATGCCAGCGGTGCCGCAGGTACCTGCACCTTGTTGGGTGGTTCAGCTTGCACCACCATTGGTCAAGGCGGAACGCTCACCAGCTTGGGTGCCAAGTTCAACTACGATAAAAACATCAGCTTGTTTGGCATGTATGGTTTGAACAAATCCAACAGCAGCGCCTCATTCGCTTCTAGCTTGACTGGCGCCAACACCAAAAACATCGGTCTCGGTGTGTTGATCAAGTTCTAATCTAAGCACCTCGGTGCATTGATTCAGCAGGTGCTCTTAGCGGGGCACCTGCTTTTTTCTTGGTTCAATGGACAACGGATATGAACAAATTCACCCACGTCATTTGTATTTTTGGAAGTTTAGCTTTGGGACATGCGGCCAATGCAGCCGATTTGGAAGCCGCCCAAAAAGGCGAGGCTCTTTACATGCAACACCAATGCTACAGCTGTCACGGCACGCAGGGGCAAGGCGGTGAGCGCAATGCTGGCCCCAAAATTTTTCCCAACCCAACCCCATTTGTGGCGTTTGAATTGCAACTGCGCACACCCCGCAGTTTGATGCCGCGTTATTCAGTGCAAAACATCAACGATGTGCAGCTTAAAGATTTGTATGCGTATGTAGAAAACATGCGCGTGAGCCCGGCCGCGGCACAGGTACCCTTGCTTCAAAGTGCCATGCGCTGATCAGGTGCGCCCTTGGGGCCGCCTGAATTCTCCAGCACAGCGTCTTCTTAGCGCGCCTGGCACACCACATCCAACAAGGCTGGGCGTCCCTTTTTAACCTCCGCCAATGCGCGTTGGAGTGCGCCTTTCAGTTGCGTCGGATCCTTGATGGGCCCTTCTGCCCACACACCCATGCCTTGTGCAATTTTGGCAAAGTCAATGTCAGGGTTGCGCAGGCTGTTGCCAATCCATGCTTGGTCAGTCCGCCTGTTGTGCATTGAAGCCATGCGCTGCAAGTGCATCACTTCTTGGTAATAGCCACCGTTGTTGTGCATCACCATGAGCAACGGAATTTTGTGGTGCGCCGCTGTCCACAGAGCACCTGGCGCATACAACAAATCGCCATCAGGCTGAAACGTCACGGTCATGCGGCCCAATGATTTATTGGCCAAGGCCGCACCCACCGATGCAGGCAAGCCATAGCCCACACCTTGTCCACCAGAGCCGCCCAACATTTGGTGGTACTCGGTGGTGGGCCACAGCTTGCGTGCCCATGCAATGCGATCACTGACAGCCAAGCACCATGGCTCGTTTTTAATGACCTCAAATGTTTCCATGGCCAAGCGCGCCGTGCTGATGGGTGACGCGTCCCAGCCTAAAGCGGCGCCTTCTTTGGCGTCTTTCAGTTGCTGATCCCAGCGTTTTTTCATGGCGTCACGACGTGCTTCAAAAGCTGTCTTCTGGGCGACCGTGGCATTTTTCAAAATGTAGTCGGTGAGGATGGGCATGGAGGCTTGCGCCTCGCCTGGAATGGCCATCTCAACGGACAAAAATCTTTGGAAATCTTGGTAGTTAGAGCGAATGGACACATCGTTCATGCCAATGGTGATGATCTTCACATCGGGTTTGGCTTCAGGACGAACAGTCTTGAAGGGGTCGCTCAGGGCATTCACCTGGCCCCAAGGGTCGGCCACTTCCAACATCAAAATGACATCGGCATCTCTAACCAAGGGACGCTTGAGGTCGCTCAAGCACAAGTGATGCGTGTTGGGAAAATTCATTCGCCCACCCAAGTCAATCACTGGCGCTTGCAAGCTTTCGGCCAACTTCACCAAGGCCTTCACACCCTCTTGATTGCGCGCGGCACGGTCGGCAATGATCACCGGATTTTTGGCATTCAACAAAAGCTTGGCCGCTTCTTGCAAGGAACCCGTGTCCCCTTGAATGGGCAACGCGGGTTGCAATTTAGGGATGCTGGGCGGCTTGCCATGAATGGCATCTTCTTGCAGATCAATGTCGGCCATGATGACCACAGGGCCCATTTGCCCCGTGGTGGCCACACGGTAAGCCCGCACCGTCGATTCTGCAAAGTGTTGCAAAGAGCCTGGCGCGTCATCCCACTTGAGATAGTCGCGCAACAGCAATGCAGGGTCTTGCACAGAATGTGACCACTCGGTGCCAGGCCTGCGCTTGTCGGCATCAATGCCATTGCCACCAATCATGATGACGGGCACACGATCGCACCAAGCGTTGTAAACCGCCATGGCCGCATGTTGAAAACCCACGCTGCCATGGGCCATGACCGCCATGGGCTTTCCCGCCGCTTTGGCATAGCCATGCGCAATGGCCACAGCAGACTCTTCGTGCAAACACGTGATCAACTCGGGGGCTTTGTTGCCACCATAGTTCACCACCGATTCGTGCAAGCTTCTAAAGCTCGATCCCGGATTGGCCGCCACAAATTCCACATTCAATGTCTTGATGACATCGACCATGAAGTCTGAACCAGGCCTTGGAATTAAGCGACCGCTTTCAAGGGCTTTGGCGTCTACGGGGCTGAGCTTGGCGGCCGCGTCAACCACTGCGGGTGCTGCAGCCTGCGCTTGCTGCACCATGGCCACCCCCGCCGCAGAGGCTGTTGCCACACCCTTTAGAAAATCTCTTCGCCCAGAGGTTGTCACGCTTTTAGGAAGGTGATTTGAAGTAGGCGTTTGATTTTCTTGTTCAGGCATGAGAGGCATCCTTTGATTGGGCCGGAATGAAGACCACCAAA
>Ga0209188_1003731_pt1 | contig 10339 bp, 17 predicted proteins | sample C_130625_EF_Meta_FD_187307 | JGI IMG/M metagenome (GOLD analysis project Ga0209188, IMG submission 187307) | Freshwater microbial communities from Lake Croche, Canada to study carbon cycling - C_130625_EF_MetaG (SPAdes) (version 2) | ecosystem: Environmental > Aquatic > Freshwater > Lake...
TTGCTTTAAGTTTAAAGGAGCATTGCAGTCTGAGCAGACATCGGCTTGTAACTCGGCTATATCTAAGTCGTAGCCACAAGCCGAACACACCACTTCTATTTCGTGGTGCGGCTCAATCAGTCCACCTTCTAGAGTTCTAGCTTCTACAGTTTGTCTCATGTAGTGCTCCATACCTCTGCTGGTTCTGTAGGAAATACTGAGTCAAATTGAGGATTAAGAACAATAGCTCTAACGGCAGAGCGATATTCTAAAAATGCTTGACGGTTAGTTAAATAAGGGTTTGACTCTGCGGGGTCTGCCACACTAGCAATAGCTGTCCAATCAGTATCAGATAAAATCTGTTTGCCTTTAGCTTTATTATCTGCGGCTAGTTCTGCGTTCTTTGCAGCAATCTGATCTGCGTCCATATCCTCAACAATAAACGATGTGTACCACTGACCGTCTTGTAGAATCACTGGACCAGAAATGACGTATTGATAAGTACCACATGAAGGGTATGGACCGTCTAATACCACATCTGCACCAAACTCATTAATAGTTTCTGTAGGAACAGGATTTGGAAAAGAAGTCTCTGGGAAGGTTTGTTCCCATTGTGGAAGGTACATAACCTCACCAGTATCACGAACTCGAACTAACATAATTTGTCCTTTAAGCTATTGCTAAGAAAATGTAAGAGCCACCTGAAGCATTTATGGCAGCAAGAATTGTGGCATTAACCGTAAATCCACCAGCAGTTGAAGTTACAGAACCTAATGTAGTAGCTTGTGCTGAATTAGTATTCCATTGCAAGTAAGGGTCTACAAGTGTAGTCATGCCATTGGCAGTATCGTAAACATACCAATCACCAGTAGAATCTGTACGCTTAATTAATACAAATCTAGCCCCACCAGTAAATCCACAAGAAATGGCTTGTGTAGAGCCGTTGCCTGTATATGAACCAACTTTAGATACTCCAGCACAAGTAGCAAATAAATAGGCTACATAAGTAGCTCCACTTTGATTTACGCTATCGTTACTTCCAACAGTAAAGACAGAAGCCGTTGGCGGTACAGTAACGGAATTATCGCCAAAATAATTAGAAATAGATGTTGACCCAGATTGAGTATCATTAAGAAATGTTATTCTTGGGCCAGGAACATAAGTTGGCCAATATTCCCCAGAGATAGAACGAGATTTTACAATCATTAACTCAGGTGCAACAGTTAAATTATGATTAAGCGCCCTTCCTGCCGTGCCATTTCCTGTATAACAAACCTCATCAAAAAATCTTGGTCTGCGAGAGAAATTCCAATAAGTTGTAGGGCTAGTAACACCCCATTGAGGATTCATGTAACCATCTTGAATAGTTGTATTACTATCAAAACCAAGTCCAGTAGAGCCACTTGTTGCTTCAGCTCCAGTTTGATTTGTAACTAATCTTGCAGAAGATATTAAAGTTGTTCCTCTAAGTCTATCAAATACATAGTTATTGCCAATATCAGCTTTGTTATTTTGAGTAACTATTGTTAAATCATTAACAAAACCAGTAGTAACTGTATTAGGGCTAGATGGATTAGCAACTACAGGCTTAAACACAGTAGTAGCATCTGTAGGCACTTTCATTGGTCTACGGATTGCCATGTAGATGTAAGTAGTGCTTGCATCTTTACTAAAATTAAAGCCTGTAGCCGTTGTGCCAACTGCATTACCATATGGGTTTTCTGCGTTTGATAAGTTTGCCGCCAAATAAGGCTCGTTTCCAGATACAGGCATACCTCGCATATTATCAACAATCCACCAATTATCAAAAGATGAAGATGCTTTAAACATTACATACTGTGGTTCATATCCCAAACTTATAATTGCATTGCCACTACCATCAGTAGTAAAACTATTACAACTAACTACATTATCTGTTCCTGTTGTGCCAAAGCCACCAGCGTTATGGGCGAATAAGTAGGCTACAAAATTTGACCCATTTGCATTTACATTGCTATTTGTACCAACAGAAAATACAGTACTTGTTGGAGTTGTGCTATTCCAATATGTTGTTCCAGGGTCACTACCTCTTGTTTTATTTAATACAATAAAATTATCATTTCCTAAACTTCTATGATATACAGTCCAATCACTACCGCTACTTGTATCTTTAATAATAATCATTCCTGGAACAGAGCCAAGATTGTGCGCTATTGTTCTATTTGAACCATTACCAGTATAAGTAACTACATCAAAGAATTTAGGTTGTTTACGGAATGTCCAAGAACAAAAATTTGTTCCACTATTATTAAAACCGCCATTTACGTCTGCGTTAAGTGAATAGCCATCAGACCTAAAAGCTGTAATATCAGAAGAGCCAATTTGTGCGTTAGTTGAATTACTAACAAGAAAATTAGTCCTTCCTCTTACTGTATCTACAAGGTAATTGTCAAGACCAGCGTAATTTCTTGCTTTAGTCCAAACTAAACCGCCATATCCAGACAAATCTATACTATTAATAATAGATCTAGCTGTTGCATTACCTGTATACAAGTAAGTACTAAATACATCTTCAATGTAATTGGCGGCAGCAGAAGGCTGACTTCCTGTTTTACTAGCGGCACTAAACATTAGTAGTTCAATCCAAAAGAGTTGCCGTAGGTGTTTGTGCCATCTTGGAAAAAAGTAAAGATGTCATATTTACCGCTTGCTGATGATGCTGTAGGAGTTGTGCCGCTGGGCCATTTAATAGTAGAACCACCAGCCCAAGTAACTGTATAAGCGCCTGAGTAAGTAACAATAATTACAAAAGATTTACCAGCTACTGAGCTAGGCAATGTAATTGTTCCGTTGCCGTTAAGACTTAGTTCTTGTACTGTGCCGTTTGCTAGGCTAATAGTAAAACTAGAGCCAGCAGCAGGAGCATATAGCGTTTCTGTGTAGTTTGTGACTACTGGTGTATTAAGTGCTGCGCCTGTAGCTAACGCAACTACCGTACCTGTTCCGCTAGTGGTATAACTTGTTCCCCATGCTGAACCTGTAGAGTTAGCTATTCCAGCACCAGGATATGTTTGTGCCGTTGGAGTTGTACTTGCCCAAGTTGTGCCATTAGAGGTTAATACATTACCTGTAGTGCCTGGTGCTACAAACGATGGTGCGCTAGTGCCGTTACCAAGAATTACATTGTTAGCTGTTAGGGTTGCTAAACCTGTACCACCATTAGCTACGGGTAAAGTGCCTGTAACATTTGAGGTTAAATTAACATAAGCAGTGGAAGTAGAGCCTGTACCACCAGAAGCTATTGGCAGTGCTGTACCTAAAGTTAATGAGCTGAGGTATGTGGTGGCATCTACTACGTTAGTCCCGTTATTAAAGACAAACATAGACTTACCAGCAGCAACGGAGATTCCTGTGCCTGTCGTATTTTTAACAGTAACAGCATCAGCTAAACCATTGTTTACTAAGTATAATTTTTCAATCTGGCAGCCTGAGCCAAGGATTAAGTTCCTTGCACCACCAGAAGTGCCTGTAAGGTTTAAACGTAAATTACGAGCAGTTTGAGCCGCATTACTATCTGTTAGGGTGATTGTAACGTCTGCACTTGAAAAGGTAACATCTGCTGAACCTGTAATAGCTTCGCTAATGGCAACGGAAAAGTTGTTATTGGTTGTACTACCCCACGTACCTGTTTGGTCGCCAGTACCAATCAGCTCTATTTTTAGATCACTATATGTGGATGCCATAATCCGTCCTTACTTTATTATGTTAATAATACACATTCTATGCTGCTATTTCAACCCAGTTCGGGGTCTGATTGTCGTTAATCGTAATCCAAACTGCTACTGAAGTCACGCTTGCCGTGCCGTTAACTCCAACCACATTTACAATTATATTTCCTGTTTCTACAGTAACCGTTCCAACAGATGCCGTAGCACGTAATCCCGTAACTGGAACATTAGCCGCTCCTGCTATAGAAACTGACCCTACCCTACCTATTCCAGCAACCCCTGTAACTTCTATTGGGTTTAATATAATACTTACAGATCCTACTGAGCCTGTAGCTACAACTGATACATTTCCTCTACCCCAAGCAGCTGTGCCCCAGCCTTGGCTACCAAATCCGCCTAAAGCTATGCTGACATCACTCATGCTGCCGTCCTAATAATTGTCCAGTTTGGAGTTTGATTATCGTTAATTACTTCCCAAATCAGTACTGATCCAACTTGTCCTGTACCCTGTACTCCTACTACACTAACACTAGAGGCTGCCGCAATCGTTACACTACCAACACGTCCTGTAGCCTGTAAACCTGTTACTGGCACTGGAATACTAGGGGTAACTACTACTGTTCCTAAAGCTACCGTACCCACAACGCCTGTAACGTTTACAACTGATGTACCTGTTACAGAAACACTACCTACTTGTGCAGTTCCAGAAACTCCCGTTACAGCTACTGGCACACCTGGTACAACGGTTACTGAGCCAACACTTCCTGTAGCAGAGAGACCTGAAACTGAAGCATTTGCTGCCGCTTGTACAGAAACTGACCCTTGTACTACCGTTCCTGCTACACCTGTTAAAAGCACTAAAAGAGCACTACTAACCGATACATTGCCTATTGCCCCAGTACCACTAACACCTGTTACAGATACCGATACGCCTGGTACGACAGTTGCTGAACCTATAAAACCTGTACCAGAAACACCTGCTACAGAAACTCCAATACCTTGCCCAACCGTTACACTACCAACACTTGCAGTAGCTTGTAACCCAGAAACACTGGTATTTGCTGCGCCTGTTGCAGTTATGCTGCCAACTTGCCCTGTACCACTTACTCCGATTACGTTTACAGCCGCTGTTCCAATTACCGTTGTACTACCTAACTGTCCTGTTCCAGATACCCCTGTTAAGCTAACGCTTACGTTTTGAGTAGCATTTACAGTAACCGAGCCTACATTTCCAGCGCCTACAACTCCGCCAAGAGAGACCTCTACATCAGTGTAGCTCTCGCCCCACGGTCCGCCACTCCACGCACCGCTTCCCCAGCCCGAATAAGTTGGCACTTAGCCATTCCTAGGCTATGCGGATAATAGCGTTGCTTGCGTCTGCTGTTGGGAACACAATCGTAAATGTACCTGACGTTGAAGTTTTAGCGCCGCCAAAATCTAGGATACATACAGCTGGATTACCTGCAGCACTGCTGTTATAGATCATTGCTCCATAAGCAGTAATAGTCGCAGAAGTAAATGACAAGTCATTAAAATCAGTAAACGCAGTAGTACCAGAAGAGGTTGGGGTAATATTAGTTAATGACCCGCCGCCAGCAGTGTATGAACCAGAAGCAGCTACTTCGTTAGTTGCTGTATAAGCCGTTGTAGCAGCTGTAAACGATGCTGAATTGTCATACATTGCTAGTTTAAACGTGTTACCAGTACTAGCTGTAAAGTTGTGCGTAGCCGTCATTAGCTGAGTTTTGAAGCTGGTGCACATAAAATTGCCTGTAAAAGCCATGATGGACTCCTATAAAAGTTTAATTAATTCGGGATGACCAGCTTCCCTTAGCTTATGAGCTAGTGTTACTCGATCAAATTTTACTGCTTCATTCATGTAAAAGACTAGTACTTCCCTAATATGATTACGAAAAGCAATTGCTTGCTCCCGAACCAAAGGATGAGACTGATCCCCTACCTGAATAATTTTATCTAATGCGCGTTCAGCAACTTCTTCGGGGGTAAACCCACCAAAGTCTTTAGTTGCTATTTGAATCCCATTGGATTCGCCTAATCCTTGCACACTAATCATTTTACTGGATACCTTACTTGTCCACTTCTATAAGCATCTTGACGCTCTTTAGCATCACCTAACTGTTTCAGATCCATCATTGCTGCATCATAACGGGCTTTATACATATTCATTGTATCAGCGTCTGTCTTCATAAAATTAGCAGCTTCTAAAAGAGCGCCATATAACAGTACAGAATCAAAATTATCACCAAGCCAAGATGTTCCAGCCGTTACAATAGACTGTGGGTAGTAGAAATAATGCATTTCTACAGCGTAATTAGCATCTGGGGTAGGCCCCAAAATAAAAGTATTATTATCAAAAACAGCGTAATACTGAGGCTCCGCATAGAACACGGCATCTGTGTCTGGGTAAGATTCACGGATAAAGTTAACATCTTTGTTAAGTAAATAGTGATACTCATTTGCCGCATTAATCACCGCAACGCTAAATGTTGCAAGCCAATCAGACGGAGTTGCTAAGTATTTATTCCCAGTAGTCACATTACCCGTAACATTCTTACGGAAAGCAGGCATCTGAACGGTGTTATAAATCCGTTGTTCTGCAAGCTGGACAAAACGAGCAATCTGTTCCGCAGACGTAAACGACCCCACGGTTGCTGGGAAATCGTTCTCAGCAAACCCTTTAATTGCGGACGTTAACTGCGTATAGTTCATGCCATTGGGCCTCTAGAGGTAAACCCTTTAGTAGCACAGCCAGATCCACGTTGCTTAATGCCTGTAGTTTTAACATCATTACGATCTGGATTACCTGCGCTAACACGCATAGCACCGCTTTTAGGTGTTACTTCGCTAGCTGATAATGTATTTGGATCACGAGTTACTTTGCTTGGTTCTTTAGCATCCATAGCTTTACCATCCATAGTATGTGGTTTGGCGTAAACGTCAGCAGTGCCAACTTCTTTGCCCATTACTTTTTGAGAAAATTTAGCCATTATCTGCCTCTTCCTGATTTCTTTTGATTTGCTACACGAGCCAAGTTACGACCAACATCTTTCATAGCCATAGAGCTAACACCATGCTTTACAGTGTTACCACCTAGAAAACCAACGGTTGGACCTGAATCGCCTAAATTTTTACCCACTGTTTTGCCTTTGGATTCAATACCATTAGCGCCTTTTTTGAATGACATATACTTCTCCTAAGTTATTGTTACTGTTACTTTACCTACCAAACACGATGGAGCAAGATCATTGGGTGTTAACCCGTTATCTCTAGCACCACCAACTGGATTCCATCCCCACTGAAATACTCTACTACCACCCTGTGGAACTCCAGCAGCATTGGGGTTAACACTATTTGTTAATATTACTTGTAAACCATTACTTCCAGATACCTGATAGCTTACATCAGGACGTGGTTCCCGTACAGCCTGTGGGTCATCTACTGGATATAAACCTAACGACAATTGCGGTTGATCTGGATCCCAACAAGTTGGGCATACTTTAATATTCTTTATTTGCTGCTTAACAATTAACTTTTTAAGTTCTTTTAACTTATACCGTTGACCACATCGATCACACTCCGCAATGGCAAACTTACCACTACTATATTTATTAGGCATAGAAGGTAGTCCTTGGCACAAACCTTATTGCCGCTTTTTCCCTATCTTCTGTAGATGCCATGAGCCATTGCTCTTCATACTCACTCTTTAAAAACTGCATTCTTTGTAGTGCATCTGGTAGTTTTTGAGCTAAATAAAAAGCCAACCCAGCTACCATACAAGGTAAAAAGCGGAAAGGAATATCAGGTTCTACCGAGCCGTTAGTACCTGCATCTTGAACCCTACGCAATCTCCAGTATACAAAGGTATAAGGGCTACCGCCAGCAGCAGGTGTAGGCCAAACATTAATAGAAGGAAGATTTTGTACACTAATTGCAGCGCCAGTAGTATGGCTTGCGGCTGTAGTACCATTTTGACCACGGTAACAGTTTGTTAGCACGTTTCCTACGACGTTAGCATAGCTAATAGTTTCATTATCAATTTTAATAAAACCGCCAATAGGAAGAACGCTAGCATCACTTACAGTAATAGAAGTAGCCGTGGCATTAATTGTGCCATTTAAAGTTACAGTAGTTGAGTTTGACTGCCCTGATTGGCGATTAAACCAAACTTGGATAGGGCGCCCAGTTACCAGTTTATTAGGAATGGTAGAGTAAGTGGACTCAGAAATACGGCTAATATTAATATCAATTTGATTGCTTGGAATACCATTATTCTGCCTAACCACCATATCTAATAAGTCAATTGTATTGGTTGGTATAGGGTAAATACCTTGCCCAGTAACCAGCTCAATCTGACCTTGCTCAATTGTCCATAAGTTAATACCACGGTTAGCCCATTCAATTGTCAATAGATTCAAAGAACGACGGGCAGTCCGCATATCGTAACCTGTACGAAGCTCTGCACCACAACGCTCAAAAGCCTCTTCAATGAGGTTATTAAGGTCTAGATTAAACGCAGAGGTACCAGATGTAGTCATTATTTCATTTTCTTAAGAGTTTGAGCTAGACGGGCACGTTGACCCATTTTGCCAGGTTTCTTAGCCGCAGCTGTAAGTTTTTTGGCAGGTATGGGTTCGCCTTTCTTTGCGCCTAACGCACTGCGTAATGCGCCAGGTTTTTTAATAGCATCTTTAATCCAGTTTTTAGTAGCCATTATTTAACCTTTCGATATGGTTTTACTTTTGCTTTTACTTTTGCTGGCTGGGGCACGAACTGCTTTCCTTGTGCTTTCCCCGCTCGCTTTGCTCGTGTTGTTGCTGCGTACTCGCTTGGGCTTAACGCTTGTATTGCTTTCTTGGGTAGGTATCGCTCCCCCGTCTCGGATGACTTCTTCCCCGACTTGGTTGTCCACTCTTGGTCGCCCCAAGACTTTAAAGATTGCTGTGATTTTGCTAAACCACCCCCAGCCATTTTCTTTTTGCTTGCACAATGGGCTTTCTGGGAGAACCCCTTCGGGTTGCTGCAATTTATTGATTCTTTGTATTTTTTCGACCATGTCACTTGTAACCCCCACCAGCAGCTTTATATTTTTTAGCTACTAATTGCGCTTTACGAGCCGACCACTGACCTGCGCCAGTACCTTGTGTTGCAGCAGCTTTAACTTGAGAAACAATTCGCTTACGCATTCCTGGTTTGGTGTAATTGCCCGCAGCATTAACTTTACCGCCCTCTTTGTATTGCGTAAAGTCAGTGTCATCACGACGAGCTTTCTTTACACCCTTAGGCATTTTAGAAGGGTTTATATCACCCATACCACGACTTGGTCTCATGCTTTTGTCTTTCCACGGATGCAACATCCGTCTGCACGTTTAGAGGCAGAAGATACCTTACCGCCTTTTTTATATGTGTCGCCCATTGGGTTCATTTTAGCCATACCAGGTTGAGTTCTTTTGGTTACTTCATCCATAGCTTTGTTATACCGCTCAACATTTTTATCGTGCTCAGGTTTAGCCGCTTTTTCGTTTTTGTCTAATTGTTCTCTAACAGAAGCCATTTGTGAGTTAGAATATTTTGGAGATCTATCAACACGCATCGACCCACCACTCTCATATTTTTTCACTTTACCGCCCGCCTTGTATGCTTTTGTTAAATCACGGTTACTTAATTTATTACCACCCATACCGCCACCGCCACCGCCACCTTTAGGCAGTCTACCCATATCTTGCAATCTTTCAGTATAGGTGCGTGGGCGTTCAGCTTCAACTTTTGCTCTATGCTCTTCTGCCATTTTACTAGCTTCAGCCTTAGCCCGATCGATTTTAGCCTTATCTAAGGCTTCGTCAAACTTTCCAGGACCGCGTTTTTCCTCGGGAGCGTACTTCTCTTTCCCGTCGCCGTCAGGTTTTTTAGAAGGGTCTATAGGCTCAATTGGCATTTAGCAAGTCTTTCCGCCATTTTTCATCTTAATCATTGTGCCTTTGGTTTTGCCTTTAGTAGCGCAACCATCAGCACGGCTTGATGCAGAACCGCCACCAGCCATCTTTTTCATTGTCATGCCGCCTGCTTTAAGAGCTAGCTTGGTACCTTTGCCGCCTTTATGCTCTTGGGCATCATGCTGTTTAAAAGCTTTTTTAATCATGGCTTTATCCTGAGACTTATCCATTTTCATGTCTTCTTTAGCATCATCAGCCATGCCGCCTTTTTTCATAAAACCCATTTTGTTACGAACGGCTGTAGGTAGCTTAGCTACACCTGGATTCTTTTTCATGTCTACTGGTTTCATAGTTCCACCTTCTTTAAATGTTTTGCCTTTATCGGCGTTGTTAAAATCTTTACCCACGGACTGTGGTACTCCTACTTTCTTAGCAAATGCAGGACTATGTGCAATTGCAGCCATAAAATTGTGTTGCTTTTTAGATGTGCTTGGCATTATTTACTTTTGAATAAGCTGGTCAATTTTAACTTCAAGTTTGTTAAACCTTGAATCAATGTGTTCCATAATGCGATCAACTTCTGCTTTAGTAACGTTATCACGAGCCACCTCTTCTCTTGTTTTGTTTAATAACATATCAATTCGTTTTAAGTCGTTAAACTTTTCGTGCATCATATATCCAATTAAGGCTACAAATATGGTT
>Ga0209188_1003740_pt1 | contig 10323 bp, 9 predicted proteins | sample C_130625_EF_Meta_FD_187307 | JGI IMG/M metagenome (GOLD analysis project Ga0209188, IMG submission 187307) | Freshwater microbial communities from Lake Croche, Canada to study carbon cycling - C_130625_EF_MetaG (SPAdes) (version 2) | ecosystem: Environmental > Aquatic > Freshwater > Lake | place...
AAGAAAAAAAAGCAATGAAAAAAAAGTTAAGAAAAAAGAAAAAAGGGGGTAAGCAAAAAGTAAAAGGGAAAAGGGATTAGGAAAAAAGAATATTACCCTCCCAACCCACCCATTGTTTTTTTAAAAGGCATTTAATGAAATCCCCATTTCCTTAAATGCTGTTTCAGACAATAGAAAATAAAAAATGCAGCAAAATTAGGTGGCATAAAAGCCAGCCTATTTTAAAACAAAACTGTTCGGCATAATGGTTTTTAAAGTGATTGCCTTTGGCAAATTTTCACTTTCTAAAAACCAGCCTTCGGCACTTATTCCGCATCCAGTATTGTTTTATAGGCTATGCCACCTACGGGTTGGCTTTCTTTTTTTTCTCTTTTTTTCTTTTAAAATATGATATTTTTTTGTGGAGGGGGGTAATACAAGCGAGCCATCAAGCGGATTTTTCAGCAATTTTCAGAATTTACACTAGTACACCAGTTGAAAAAGCATTCTAAACAGTCTAAACCAAGCAGAAAAAGCCCTGAAAACTGAAAAATGCAGCCAAAAAACACCAATCGGCAATACATTTTTTGCATCACTTTTTTTATAAAGCAAAAATAGCTTCGGCAGCACCCCTTTCAGGGGATGGGGGTGCAGACACAAAAAGACTACGGCATAATGAAAAAAGAAATTACGGGTAATAAATAGATTATCTTTTTTCAGCCTTCGGCACTTATTCCGTTTCCTTTTGGTGCTTGCCTGCCTTCGCTAATGAGATGCTTTTAAAAAATTTAGTTATGCAAAAACAGCTTCGCATTGTGTCTCGCCGTCGTTTGGCAGTTTGTCCTTTTAGTAGTTCTTGGTTTCCTTTGCCTGTGGTTTCTCGGGTGGCTTTTAGCAGGCATTTGGGTCGTTTGCCAGTTCATTTCATCCCTCTGCCAGGCGTTTCCGTTCGGTTGCTGCCTTGCGGTTGGTTTGTTTGGTGTTTTCCATCAGGTCGCCGTTTGCTGTCTGCTATGCCCTTCTAGGGCTTGGTTTTTTAGCTGCCTTACTGTCATGCAGGGCAGCTATTTTTTGATAAGTGCATAAAAAAAGCCCTCTCAAATTGAGAAGGCCTTTCTATTATATACACCCCTTCAGTTGATGAGGCAGCGGATGGGTATTAAACCACTTGAATAATTGCCAATGAATTGTAAGCACCATTTTTCAAAGTGTACTGTATTCCGTTCACTTGTTGGAAAAACTCAACAGCCAATAAAAACAGCCCCGTTCCGGTTCCTGTAGGCACTGCTGTAGGTGTTAAAGCCACATTGGTTGAAGTACTATTAATTGGCAAATTGCTTGCATTTGTAAGCTGTATTTCTGCTTTGTTTCCAGCAAAATCTATTTTCACCCATGCACCGCGAATAGTTACATGTGTTGCACCAGTTGGGAATGAAATATCATTAGTAGGTACTAATCCAGAAATAGTTATTACACCAGTGGTAGTGTTAATAGAATAAGATTTAAACAGTGTAGAAGAAAGCGGAGAAGCAACATTAAAATCAAAATCTTTCAACTCCAATTTTGCAGCAGCTTGGCTAATGCCTGCGCCTACGCTTCTTTCACCTCTTACAGAGGTTGAATCATAGTTCTTTATGATGGTCATTACTTTTGTTACCCTGCTAGTAATTCTATTGTCAGAAGTTGTCAAAAGCAAAGCCCTGATAGCACTTCTCAAAAGTTTGCCTGCACTAGCAGCAGAACCGAACTCGCTGCCATTTTCCCTAGTTCGTTGAAAATTCGGGTCATTCGCTATTCGCTCTTTACTTACACCACTCTTTGTTTTAACAAGATGCCCATCCTGTGTTTTGTAAAATGTTAGATTGTCTAACGTTCCTTCTACTTTTAAAATGCCGTTTAAACGTGCCATAAATGAAAATATTTATTGTTAAAATAATTGTTTACTACTTAATTTAATTACTACATCCCTTGCAATACAGAATCCTATTTTTTGCATTATAGCCCCTATACAACCACGGAGGACAAACATTTGAATTACCACAAGCCCAAAGCCCTAAACTGTCGCTAATCGCTTCCTGCATAGCATTTTCAAGCAATGTTTCATTGTCATAATTCTCATAGTGCCACGCCCAACCATTGCGAATAATTAAGCTATCCAACCTTTGCCCATCAATTGTTATAGAAACCAAGGTTCTACCATACTTGTCTTTGGCATTTCCAGCGTATTGAATAGTTTTACCTACAATCTTACTATTTACAAATCTGAAAGCCTCTACACCGCTTTTCTGGCTCATTTCAGGGGCATCTATCTTCATTAGTCTAGCGGTAAAAGTGTTGCCACCTGTTGCAAGCACGTAGGTATCCCCATCTTTTACACGCACCACTCTTGCAGTATTTTGAGCGCATAGACTAGCTGTTGCCAATCCAAAAACTGATACAATAAAAAGTAGCTTTTTCACTTTCATAACCCAAAACTAAGATGGGTATTTTGAATAAATAAATGGGCATGGTCAAGCATTCCAAAACGTCCGCTTTTTTCCAATTTAGACAGCTTTGCAGGGCATAAAATTTGGTTATCTTCGCAATGTCACATCTATAGGAAAAGCATAGCTTAAGTATAGATAGTGTATGGATTAAGTATTAAAGCAATAAAGTTTAATTATGGTAAGGCAAGTTATTTATCCAAAGGATATTATGGTAATAACAGGAAGGAGCGATAAGTACGGCAGAAATCTGATAAAAAAGATAAAGCAACATTTCCAAAAGCAGGAACATCAAGTGGTTTCTATTGAAGAGTTTTGCAAGTACATGGGATTGCAGTCCGAAGCAGTATTCAAGCAGTTGAGATAAGCAACCAGAAACCAACTTTTATTTTGTATTAAGGCTTTCCATACCCCAAAACCAACAAATTACTTTCCTTTATTTAGTTATTGTTTTCCCTTTTTATAGTCGTTTGAGGTCACATTTGAGGTCACAAAAGAAAAAGCAGCTACGAAAAACCTTCGTAACTGCTTGATTATCAATGTGGGAGTTGACGGGGTCGAACCGCCGACCCTCTGCTTGTAAGGCAGATGCTCTAAACCAACTGAGCTAAACTCCCTATTATTAGAACCCTAATTCTTTAATGGAGTGCAAAAATAAGGGTATAATTTTAATGACCAAATTTATTTTCCTTTTTTTTAAATTAAATTTTGTGTGTCAATCCTTCAATTGCAAGGTGTGTATTTAGGAATACTTCTTTTGCTTCATCTAAAAAAAATTTTATGGATTCATATTTACTACTAAAGTGACCAATAATTAATTTTTCAACCCCGGCCATTAATGCTATAGAAGCCGCCTGATGTGTTGTTGTGTGAAACCGTTTATGAGCATTTTCCACCATATCCTTTAAATAGGTTGTTTCATGATATAATAAGGTCACATTTTTAACTAGAGTAGCAATATTCTCATCATAAAGTGTGTCTCCAGTGAATGCATAACTTTTAGGTTTACTATTGGGAATTGTTATCCAATCATTCTTAATTGTTTCACCTAGATCATTTATAAAATCTTTGCCTTCTCTAATACCTTCATAAAATGAAATCGGTATGTTATGTTGTAAAATTGTATCCTTATTTATTTTTCTTGGCTTTTTCTTTTCTCGAATAATAAAACCTCTACACTCAATTCTATGCTTAGTAGCAAAACATTCAACAGTGAATTTATTTTCATTTACTATAATTCCATCTCCACCTAATGGGATAAATACTATTTCAAAAGATAGAATAGTATCAGCGGCTTTTAATTGCAAATCAATTATATCTTTCAATGGTTTTGGTGCATAAATATAAAGTGTGTCTTCCCTGCCTAATAGAATCATACTAGTAATCAAACCAATTAATCCGAAATAATGATCTCCATGTAAATGTGAAATAAATACGTATTTAATCTTACTCCATCTTATTTTATATTTAGCTATTTGCATTTGAGTGCCTTCTCCACAGTCCAAAAGCAATAATTGGTCATGTATAGTAACTATTTGAGCTGTAGGATGCCTATCGTAAGCAGGTACAGCAGAATTATTTCCTAAAATAGTTACTCCAAACATCTAAAATTTATTTTAAGATAAAACTGAATTAATAATCTATTGAACTATGTCGATTTGAATATTTGCTAATTTTTACAATTAATTGCTATCATCACCAAATAATTCTCTTTCAATTTCTTCTATTTGGACTATATCCCAAGCCTCACTTTCAGTAGGTGTATAGTTTATTATGTCTAATAGGTCTTCTTTTTTAAATACATTTTGTACATTTTTTGAAAGGCTACATAGAACATAACTTAAATTCATAGAATAAAACAATTCTTGTAATTCTGCGAACGTTTTTGCTATATCTATCGTTATTGAATCTACATTTTGCAAATTAATAACTGCATTTTTTATTTCATTTTCTAGTATAGACTTACAACAATCTTTCAAAGAAATGGTCATATTGTCACTAATAGTATGTTCTAGAGGAGTTATTACAGTAAATTTCTCCTTGGTATCAATTTTGAAATTCATATTTCTAATATTAATAGGTTGTAAATAAAACTTATTTTTAATTCTCCAAAAATATTCTCTATAATTGTAGCTCGCGAACATAATTAATTTACATGGATAATAATTTTTCAGCTCAGGTAAAAGAAATCATTTCTTTCAGTAGAGAAGAAGCTCTAAGACTTGGAAATGATTTCATTGGAACAGAACATCTTCTGTTAGGATTAATAAGAGATGGTGAAAACACTGCTATAAAAGTGCTACAGCGCTTAAACGTAGATTTGTATGAACTACGCAAAGAAATAGAATTAGCTGTAAAAGACAAAACAGGTAAAAATATTGCCAACATCAATAGCTTGCCACTAACAAAACAAGCTGAAAAAGTAATTAGAGTTACTGTCTTAGAAGCTAAAGCTTTAAAAAGCCCGCTTGTTGAAACAGAACATCTTATGCTTAGTATACTAAAAAATAAAGAAAATATTGCTACACAAATTTTAAATCAATTCGACGTGGATTACGATATGTTTAGAAATGAAATTGGTATGGTGGGAAGTTCTGCTAGTCCTAAAAGCGAGTTCCCAGATGAGAATGATGAAGAGTTTGAAGATGATAAAAGAGGGAGTGGTTATCAGCAACCAAAAGGTGGGAGTAATCAAGGAAAACAAGGTGCTGGTGCTAAAAGTAAAACACCTGTTTTAGATAATTTTGGAAGAGACATCACCAAAATGGCTGAAGCAGGTACATTAGATCCAATTGTTGGTAGAGACAATGAAATTGAACGTGTTTCTCAAATACTTTCAAGAAGAAAGAAGAACAATCCTATTCTAATTGGCGAACCCGGCGTTGGTAAAACTGCTATAGTTGAAGGATTAGCACTACGCATTGTTCAGAGAAAAGTAAGCAGAGTTCTATTTGATAAACGAGTAATTTCCCTTGATTTGGCAGCATTAGTTGCTGGTACTAAATATAGGGGTCAGTTTGAAGAAAGAATGAAAGCTATTATGAATGAGCTTGAAAAGAATAGAGATGTTATTCTATTCATTGACGAAATTCATACTATTGTTGGAGCTGGTGGAGCTAGTGGTAGTTTAGATGCTAGTAATATATTTAAACCAGCTTTAGCTAGAGGCGAATTGCAATGTATTGGGGCATCTACACTAGATGAGTATAGACAATATATAGAAAAAGATGGTGCACTAGATAGGCGCTTTCAAAAAGTGTTAGTAGAACCGCCATCCGTTGATGAAACTATACAGATCCTTACCAATATCAAAAGTAAATATGAAGACTATCATAATGTAGTTTATGATGACGCCGCAATTGAAGCTTGTGTAAAATTGAGTGATAGATATATGACTGATCGATTACTTCCTGATAAAGCTATTGATGTTTTAGATGAAGTAGGCGCTCGAGTTCATTTGAAAAATATCAATGTTCCTCTAGAAATTATTGAATTAGAAAAGCAAATTGAGGAAATAAAGTTAGAAAAAAACAAAGTAGTAAAAAGTCAAAGATTCGAAGAGGCAGCAAGCCTAAGAGATAAAGAAAAAAGACTTGGGGAAGACTTAGAAAAAGCTAAAAACAATTGGGAAGAGGATAGTAAACATAAGCGCTATCCAATTTCTGAAGACAATATTGCAGAAGTTATTAGTATGATGACTGGTATTCCAGTTAAGCGAATGGTGCAAGCTGAGACTGAAAAACTTCGCAGAATGAATGATGACATGCGAGGTATGGTTATCGGACAGGAAGATGCTATTAATAAAATAACCAAGGCAATTCAAAGAAATAGAGTCGGACTAAAAGACCCTAAAAAGCCAATAGGTAGTTTTATATTCTTAGGTCCAACGGGTGTTGGAAAAACAGAATTGGCTAGAAGTTTAGCCAAATACATGTTCGATAGTGAAGATGCATTAATTAGAATCGATATGAGTGAATACATGGAAAAATTCACTGTGAGTCGTTTAATTGGTGCCCCTCCGGGATATGTTGGCTATGAAGAAGGTGGTCAACTAACTGAAAAAATTCGTCGTAAACCATATTCTGTTATTTTATTAGATGAAATTGAAAAAGCACATCCAGACATTTACAATGTATTATTACAAGTATTAGATGATGGGCAATTAACTGATGGTTTAGGTAGAAAAATTGATTTCAAGAATAGTTTAATTATCATGACTTCTAATATTGGAGTAAGACAGTTAAAAGAATTTGGTGATGGGGTTGGTTTTGCTACTGCTACTCGTATGCAAAACCAAGAAGAAAACAACAAAGCAGTTATTGAAAAATCGTTGAAGAAAACATTCTCTCCTGAATTTTTAAATAGGATTGATGATGTTGTTATTTTCAATTCACTAACGAAAGAAAACATCTTTTCTATTATAGATATAGTTATGCAAGGTGTTTATAAACGTTTAAGCAATATGGGGCTTACTTTACAAATAACTCCAGAAGCTAAAGAGTTTATATCTGAAAAAGGTTATGATGCTAATTTTGGTGCAAGACCATTACACAGGGCTATTCAAAAACATTTGGAAGATCCTTTAGCTGAAGAAATATTGAATATGAATATCAAGAATGGTGATGTACTTTTAGCAGTATTTGACAAAGAAAACAGTAAAATAACTTTTGAAATTAAACGCGAAGAAGAAGTAATTACTGAGTTAGAATAATAATTGAAATTTTAATATTAAAAAAGTCTAGCTAATATTTTAGCTAGACTTTTTTTTGTAAATTAAAATGGCAAATCATCATCTACAGGTGCTGAAGAATTTGTGGGAGCCGCAGAAGTAGTGGGAGGTTGTAGAGACTCGTTAGCTCTATTTTGGGTATTAACAGGTGCTTGCTGCTGTGCAGCTGCATAACTCTGTTGACTACCACTAACATCAGTACCATCTGCATTTTTAGCACCAACTAATTGAATGCTTGATATTTTTAAAGATAAAGTTGCTCCATTGCGCCCATCATTTGTAGTGTATGTTCTTACATCTGGAGTTCCTTCAACATACACTAGAGTGCCTTTTTTTAAATAAGGTGCAATTGCCACTCTGTCACTCCAATAAGCACAATCAACCCAAATTGTTTTATCCACTTGAGTACCTTGAGCATCTTTGTATTTTTCTGTATGTGCAACATTAAAATTTATCACATTCTTTCCATTTACTGTATTCACAATGGCATCTCTTCCTAGATATCCAATAGCTGTTAACTTAATCATAATTTAATATAATTTATGTTATTCAAAAATTTGTTTACAAGGCAAATTAATGAATGAATTAATAATTTTCAAAAAAAAATCTTTTAGTTATTCTTCAAATAATAATATCATTTAGTTTTGACCTGAAAATTTTTATAAAAAATGGCATCATTTATTATTACTTGTCCTAATTGCAACCACCAATTTGAACCAGGAGACTCTATGAGAGAGGAAATTGAAAAAGATTTACGATCTAAAATGATTGATTGGCAAAAGAAAAAGGATGAAGAGTTTAAAATTAAAGAAGTTGGCTTTCAAATTACTTTGCAACAAAAAGAAGAAGAAGTTGCAAAACGAATGGCTATTGAAAAACAAAAACTTCAAACTGAATTACAAGAAACCATCCGAAAAAACATTGCTGCTGATTATGAAAATCAATTGAAAATACTACAAGAATCGGCAACTGAAAATGCTGAAAAGCTAAAAGAAGCTAGAAAAAAAGAACTAGACTTCTTACAAAAAGAACAACAACTACAAAATAAAGAACTAGAACTTGATTTAAACATTCAAAAGCAGTTGCAGCAAGAAAGAGAAAAACTAACTGTAGATATCCGCAAAATTGAAGAGCAAAGAATTGCTGCCAAAGAAGGTGAATATCAAATGAAGCTGAAGGAACTTGAAAAACAACTGGAAGACCAAAAGAAACTAGCTGAAGAAATGCGCAGAAAGTCTGAACAAGGTAGTATTCAGTTGCAAGGAGAAGTGCAAGAATTGTTGCTAGAAGAATTGCTGCAAACAACATTCCCATTTGATAGTATTGAAGAAGTAGGCAAAGGTGTTCGCGGTGCAGATTGTGTACAAGTAGTACGTAATAAATTTGGAGTAGATGTAGGTAAAATAATATATGAAAGTAAAAGAACCAAAGATTTTTCAAATGATTGGATAGATAAATTAAAAACAGATATGCGCAGTCTTGGTGCAGATGTAGCAATTATTGTAACACAATCTTTGCCGAAAGATATGGACAGATTTGGTGAACGGAATGGTGTATATATCTGTACTTTCATCGAAGTGAAAAGTGTAGCTTTGCTTCTTAGAAATGCGCTTCTTAAAATTTTTGAAGTGCGCAAAAGTCAGGAAAACAAAGGTGACAAAATGACTTTCTTGTATGATTATTTAGTAGGAAATGAATTTAGCGAACAATGGAAAGCAATACGGGATGGATTTTTATTAATGAAACAGAGCATTCAAACCGAAAGAAATGCTATGGAAAAGCTTTGGAAAGCAAGAGAAAAAACACTAGAGCGCGTATTATTAAGTGCTGTACATATTCAAGGTTCTATTGAAGGAATTGCTGGATCTGATGCAGTAAATCTTAGTCTTACAGACACTGATGAAACCTTATTATTAGACTAATTTAATCAATAAAATATGCTTAGCTTTCTTGGTCATAGAGAACCGAATGGTGTAAATAAACCTAGCAAAAAGAAACCAATTTACACTGTAAATGACAACCTTCGTAAATACCTCACAAAATATGGAAGAGAGGTTGCATTGCCTATACAATATTCCGATTTACAACGGTTTGTTTATACTACTCCACTTAAAGATAAAAATGGAAATGATGCACATTGGGAAACTACTTCTTATGATTTGCATGAATGGAACCATCTACAAGAAGGATTGGTAAAAGTATATGCAATACTAAAAACGGAAGGTGACTTTAGTTTTGTAAACAATTTAGCTGTAGATAGAATAGACTTTTGTCCTTTTGGTAATAGCAAACCGTTTAGAATTCGTATTATTAATAAGCACAATGCTAATTACGATCATTTCTATATAAAACAGGCTGACGCAAATAGAGTATATGGTCTAGAACTTGAACACTTGCTTTCATCTAACAGAATTACCTATTTTACGAACGACAAAACGCTTATTGAGGAACACATTACTGGCATTCCTGGTGATGAGTTTATAAAAAATTATTTACAACATCCCGATACCAATCAAATACGTTTTGCAAAAGAGTTTGTAAAATTTAATGAAAGATGCTTTATGCACTTATTAGGTGATATGCGTAGCTACAATTTCGTAGTGGACATTACTCCTGATATTGAAAATATTCAATACGTAATTCGTGCAATAGATTTTGATCAGCAAAGCTACGAGGGCAGAAAAAACTTGTATTTACCACAATATTTTAAAGATAATTATCCTTTGGTTGAGGTAGTTTCAAAACTATTAAACAAAGAATCAATTGTTCAATACCAAGCAGAAGAACGTACAAAAGTGGTTTTTAGAATGGCTTCATCTCTCTATAGAATGAAGGAACTAATAGATATCATGAGTAAAGACACTATTTCTTCCCCTGAAAAAGTAAAACAACTTGCTAAGGAATTGGCAGCACATTTTAATCAGAAAAGTTTTTTAAGAGCAAAAACTATGGGACAAATAGTTAAAATACAATTAAAACAGCTTCTATTACCTAAGCTTAAAATGGTACCTAAATCGAAATTTAGATTTGATGATTAAGAACCGATGAATAAAAACTTATAGATTAAAAAGTAAAACCATATAAACAGAAAGTTAAACTATATAAAAAAAAAGTTAAACCATATAAAAAAAA
>Ga0209188_1003741_pt1 | contig 10318 bp, 8 predicted proteins | sample C_130625_EF_Meta_FD_187307 | JGI IMG/M metagenome (GOLD analysis project Ga0209188, IMG submission 187307) | Freshwater microbial communities from Lake Croche, Canada to study carbon cycling - C_130625_EF_MetaG (SPAdes) (version 2) | ecosystem: Environmental > Aquatic > Freshwater > Lake | place...
GCGGCCTACCGGGCATACAAAAAGAAGGCTGCGATGGCTTGATCACCAGCGCACGCTGGATCTTGCACCGCATGCCAGAGCACACGCGCACCGTCTGCTTAGAGTTTTTTGGCAATGCCAAAGACGCAGTGCCCAGCATTGTTGAAATCAAAGACTTTATGTTTGCAGAACACAAGCGCACCAACACCGTGTTGGCTGGCTTGGAGCATCTTGACGACCGTTACCTCAAGGCCGTGGGGTACGCCACCAAGAGTAAGCGTGGTGGCTTGCCCAAAATGGTGTTGGTCGGCGATATCGCTGGCGACAACGCTGACGACGTGGCACGCGCCACTTCGGAAGTCGTGCGTCTGGCCAATTCGCGAAGTGGCGAGGGTTTTGTGGCCATCAGCCCAGAAGCGCGTAAGAAATTTTGGCTCGATCGCAAACGCACGGCGGCCATCAGTCGCCACACCAACGCCTTTAAGATCAACGAAGACGTAGTCATTCCCTTGCCACGCATGGGTGAGTACACCGACGGCATCGAGCGGTTAAACATCGAACTGTCTTTGCGCAACAAGCTCGATTTGTGTGACGCGTTAGACGCATTCTTTGCCGAGGGCAACTTGCCTTTGGGTGCGATGGACGACGCCAACGATGTGCCGTCTCCCGAGTTGTTGAAAGAGCGCGTGCAACAAGCGCGTGCGGTGTTGGCCGATGTACGTGGCACTTGGCAGCAATGGCTCAACAACTGCGACGCGCTCTTTTCGCAACTGCAAGACCACAGCTTGCGTGCGAGTTGGAAAACGCAAATCCGCGCTGTGCTCGAAAACGTATTCACGGGCGCGCAGTTCCAACCCATCTTAGATGAGTGCAACGCGATACACCAACGCGTACTAAAGGGCCGTGTCTGGATTGCCTTGCATATGCACGCTGGCGACGGCAATGTGCACACCAACCTTCCCGTCAACAGCGACAACTATGAGATGTTGCAAACCGCCCATGAAGCGGTGGCCCGCATCATGGTGCTGGCGCGCTCATTAGATGGCGTCATTTCTGGCGAGCACGGTATTGGTATCACCAAGCTTGAGTTTTTGACAGACGCTGAGTTGCAACCCTTTGCCGAGTACAAAAAGCGGGTCGATCCTGAAGGGCGTTTCAACAAAGGTAAATTGTTGCGCCACGACGCATCTCAGTCTGAAGTGCGTGATGCCAATCTGAGCCAGGCCTACACACCCAGTTTTGGTTTGATGGGGCACGAGTCGCTCATCATGCAGCAGTCAGACATCGGTGCGATTGCCGACAGCGTCAAAGACTGCTTGCGTTGCGGCAAATGCAAGCCTGTCTGCGCTACCCATGTGCCGCGCGCTAACTTGCTCTACAGCCCACGCAACAAAATCTTGGCGACTTCGTTGTTGGTCGAGGCCTTCTTGTACGAAGAACAAACCCGCCGCGGTGTGTCCATCAAGCACTGGCAAGAATTTGAAGACGTGGCCGACCACTGCACCGTCTGCCACAAGTGCCTATCTCCATGTCCCGTCAAGATTGACTTTGGTGAGGTGTCCATGAACATGCGCAACCTGTTGCGCAAGATGGGTCAAAAAACATTCCGGCCTGGCAATGCGGCTGCAATGTTCATGCTCAACGCTACCAACCCGGAGACCATCAAGTTCGCGCGTAGCGCTATGGTCGATGTGGGTATGAAATTGCAACGCTTTGCTAACGATGTTTTGCGCGTGGTCGCGCGCAAGCAAACCAATGCGCCACCTGCCACGGTAGGCACTGCGCCCATCAAGCAGCAGATCATCCACTTCATCAACAAAAAAATGCCGGGCAATCTGCCCAAGAAAACAGCGCGCGCTTTGTTGGATATCGAAGACAAAGACTACGTGCCCATCATCCGCAACCCGCAAACGACGACAGCAGATACCGAGGCCGTGTTCTATTTCCCCGGTTGTGGCTCCGAGCGCTTGTTTAGCCAAGTCGGACTCGCCACCCAAGCCATGCTGTGGCATGCGGGCGTGCAAACTGTTTTGCCGCCTGGGTACTTGTGTTGCGGCTATCCGCAACGCGGCAGTGGGCAGTTTGACAAGGCGGAAAAAATCATCACCGACAACCGTGTGTTGTTCCACCGCGTGGCCAACACGCTCAACTACCTCGACATCAAAACCGTGGTGGTGAGTTGCGGTACGTGTTACGACCAGCTGCAGGGCTACCAGTTCGACAAGATATTCCCAGGATGTCGCATCGTCGATATCCATGAGTACTTGTTAGAGAAGGGCATACAACTCAACGCCAGCCAACAGGCGGGCTACTTGTTCCACGACCCTTGCCACAGCCCCATGAAGCAACAAGACCCGATGAAGACGGTGAAGGCTTTGATGGGCGACCAAATCTTGAAAAGCGAGCGTTGCTGTGGCGAGTCCGGCACCTTGGGCGTATCACGTCCAGACATCTCCACCCAAGTGCGCTTTCGCAAAGAAGAAGAGTTGCGCGCAGATGAGACCGCTTTGCGCACCATGACGGGCGAGGCGAAGGGCGACTTAAAAATTCTCACGAGTTGCCCGAGTTGCTTGCAAGGACTGAGCCGCTATGGCAACGATTTGCAAAACGGATTGTTAGAGGCCGACTACATCGTGGTCGAGATGGCCAACAAAATTTTGGGCAAAGAGTGGATGGCGCAGTATGTGCAAGTGGCTAATGCTGGTGGCATCGAAAGGGTCTTGGTCTAAATGGCTGGACTAAAAACTGACACCCCAACACCAGAGGACATCACCGCCCACAGCGCAAGCCGTGTGCTCGAGGTGAAGTTTTCTGATGGTGCGACGTTTCGTATTCCATTCGAGTTAATGCGTGTCCACAGCCCCTCTGCCGAAGTCAAAGGCCACGGACCTGGTCAAGAAGTGTTGCAAACAGGTAAGCGCAATGTTGGCTTGCTAGACATAGAGCCCGTTGGCAACTACGCCATCAAGCCGACCTTTACCGATGGGCACGACAGCGGCTTGTTCACTTGGGAGTATTTGTACTTTTTAGGTTCTGAGCAAGACAGCTTGTGGGCAGACTACGAGAAGCGTTTGGCCGCAGCTGGTGTGACGCGCGATACGCCTATGCCAGGCGCCGCTGGCGCTGCAGGCGGCGCATGCAGCAGCCACGGACGCTAAGCAGCCACGGACACAAAAAATGAGTTCTACGCACTTCGGTTTTCAGACGGTGAACGAACAAGAAAAATCCAAGCACGTGCGCCGCGTGTTTGATTCAGTCGCCAGCAAGTACGACGTGATGAACGACCTGATGTCGCTAGGTCTGCACCGGGTCTGGAAGCACTACACCACAACAGTGGCAGACATTCGTCCTGGATACCAAGTTCTAGATATCGCTGGTGGTACGGGTGATTTGTCCATGGCCTTTGCCAAACAAGTCGGCCCCACTGGGCGTGTGGTGCACACCGACATCAACGAAGCCATGCTGCGCACAGGTCGCGACCGTTTGGTTGACCAAGGCTTCAATTTGACTACCTTGGTGTGCGACGCGGAGAAATTACCTTTTGCAGACAACCACTTCGAAGTAGTGAGTGTTGCCTTTGGCCTGCGCAATATGACGCACAAAGATGTGGCATTGAAAGAAATGTGCCGCGTCCTCAAACCCAACGGCAAGTTGTTAGTGTTGGAGTTTTCAAAAGTCGCAAAACCCCTAGAAAAACCCTACGATTGGTATTCCTTCAACATATTGCCTAAGCTTGGCAAGTTGGTGGCGGGCGATGACGCGAGTTATCGTTACTTAGCTGAGTCGATACGCATGCACCCTAGCCAAGCAGAACTCAAAGAATTAATGAAGCAATGTGGCTTTGGCCACGTGGACTTTCACAACATGAGCGCGGGTGTGGTGGCGTTACATGTAGGTATCAAGTGTTGATGCACACACGTGCAGCAACTACTTATAAAAAGGAGATGACATGAAAAATTGGATCGCAGTGGTCATGATGGCTTTGACATTTGTTTGCGTCCCAGCGGATGCGGCCAAGCGTCTTGGTGGTGGCAAGTCGACGGGGCAACAGTCCAACCAAGTCACGCAGCGCGAAGCGGCTAAGCCAGCTACGCCCAATGCTGCTCCGGCGGCAGCGCCTGCTGCTCCTGTCGCCCAACCGCAACGCAGACCTTGGGCTGGCATGCTGGGCGGCTTGGCTGCTGGCCTAGGTTTGGCGTGGCTCGCGCATTCCCTCGGCTTTGGCGCTGAGTTCGGTCAGTTCCTGATGTTTGGTTTATTGGCCTTGGTCATCATGATGGTGATAGGCATGATCATGCGTCGCCGTGCAACGCCTGCGCATGACAACAACAGTCCTTATGCATTTGAGGGCGCGCACAGAAATGGTGACATACAAACCCCAACGCAATACAACCCCAAGAACGTGGGTAATGATGCATCGGCCCGTCCCAATGACACAGACCCTGCCTACCAACCTGTAACGCCACGTTCTGGCGCCATCATTGGCTCTGCTTTGACGGGAGACCAAACATGGGGCGTGCCTGCAGGTTTTGACACGCAAGGCTTTGTCAACGCAGCCAAACAAAACTTCATGTTGCTTCAGAGTGCATGGGACGCCGCCGACATCCCAACGCTACGCACCATGATGACCGATACCATGGTCGAAGAAATCAAGGCGCAACTCGCTGAGCGCGAGACCACTGCCAGCGGACAGCCAAACCAAACCGATGTGGTCATGCTCGAAGCCAAAATGCTTGGCATAGAAGAGTTGTCCACCCACTACATGGCGAGTGTGGAGTTCTCTGGCTTGATTCGCGAAGAGCCGGCTTCTGGCCCAACGCCTTTTCGAGAAGTGTGGAATATGTCTAAGCCCAAAGACGGCAGCATGGGCTGGTTGGTCGCGGGCGTCCAAGCGCTGCAATAAACAAGGAATAATTGGGGGCTATGGCAACACAGTTCCCCTTTCCCTGGCTGATTGACGAGGCCCAACAACGCGTCATCCTATTTATCAACCATGTGTTGATGCAAGAGCCTGCAGCGCGTGAGCGTTTGCAGCGCCAAAAAGGTCGCAGCATCCAACTGGTGTGGCGTGATTTTGTTTTTCAATGCGTCTGCACACCTGCTGGCTTGATGGAGTGGACATCCTCCAGTGAAACTGCCAAGCCTGATTTGATTTTGCAGGTCAATGAGCCCTCTCCATTTGTATTAGCCAAGTCTGTTTTGCAAGGCGATAAGCCGCCCATCCGTATCGAAGGCGACGTGCAGTTGGCGGCAGAGGTCAATTGGTTGATAGACCATGTGAAATGGGACGTTGAAGAAGACCTCTCTCGCATCATCGGCGATGCGCCTGCCCATATGGTGGCGCAAAAAGCTAAGAAAGTGGTCGATGCTTTGCGCAGTTTTGTGCTCGACAAAATGCCTACTGGCTCTGCCACGAAAGAGTCTCTATGACCCGCTTGTTTCGCGGTGTCTACATCGTCTTTATTGTTCTGCGCTATGGGCTAGACGAGTTGGTACTGACCAGCTTCCAAAGACCGGGGCTGCGCCTGCTGGCGCGCATTGTCTCGATTGGTCGTGATCTGTCTGCCCCGCGAGGACAACGCTTGCGTGAAGCCTTGGAGCACTTGGGTCCCATCTTTGTGAAGTTCGGGCAAGTGCTCTCAACGCGACGCGACTTGCTGCCCTTTGATATTGCAGACGAGTTGGCCAAGCTGCAAGAGCGCGTACCACCTTTTCCGTCTGAGCAGGCGGTGGCCATCATCGAGCGCGCATTTGCCAAGCCTTTGGGTGAGATATTTACTGAGTTCACTTTGCAACCCGTTGCCAGTGCATCGATTGCACAAGTGCACTTTGCGGCTATTGTGGATCGCAACGGCGTGAGACGTGATGTCGCAGTGAAAGTGTTGCGCCCGGGCATGCTCAAAGTCATCAACAAAGACTTGAGTCTCATGCGCATGTTGGCCAATTGGGTGGATCGCTTGTCGGTCGACGGCAAGCGTCTCAAGCCCATAGAAGTTGTGGCCGAGTTCGACAAGTATTTGCATGACGAATTAGATCTGGTGCGAGAAGCTGCCAACGCGACCCAACTGCGTCGCAACATGAACGGCTTAAACCTCGTCCTGATCCCTGAGATGTTTTGGGACTTCTGCCACACCGACGTGATGGTGATGGAGCGGATGAATGGCATCCCTATCAGCCAAGTAGAGCGCTTGCGTGAAGCGGGTGTCGACATTCCAAAATTGGCGCGCGATGGGGTCACTATCTTTTTCACGCAAGTATTTCGCGATGGGTTTTTCCATGCGGATATGCACCCAGGCAACATTCAAGTTAGCGTAGACCCTGCAACATTTGGGCTTTACGTATCGCTCGACTTTGGCATTGTGGGCACGCTCACCGAGTCCGATAAAGAGTACTTGGCGCAAAATTTTGCCGCCTTCTTTAGGCGTGACTACAAGCGTGTTGCGGAGTTGCATGTGGAGTCTGGCTGGGTGCCAGCAGACACACGCATAGATGAACTAGAGTCTGCGGTCCGCGCGGTGTGCGAGCCTTACTTTGACCGTCCGTTAAAAGAAATTTCTTTAGGTCTTGTGCTGATGCGTTTGTTCCAAACCTCGCGCCGCTTTAATGTCGAGATACAACCGCAACTGGTTTTGTTACAAAAGACCTTGCTCAACATTGAAGGCTTGGGACGTCAACTCGATCCAGACTTGGATTTATGGAGCACTGCCAAGCCTTTTTTAGAGAAGTGGATGCTCGACCAAGTTGGCCCTAAAAAGCTTTGGCAGCAACTCAAAGATGAAGCGCCGCGTTATGCCAAGCTCTTGCCCGAGTTGCCACGCTTGGTTCATGACTTCTTGAAGCACCGCCAAAACACCAACAACCCGTCGCTCGACGCGTTGATCGAATCACAGCGCCAAACCAACCGATTGTTGCAACGCCTGATCTGGGCGGGCATTGGTTTTGTCGGGGGCTTGGCTGCCATGCAGTTGTTCACTTATCTTCATTAACCTATGCTGCTCGCACTCGTTTTTGTTTATTTGTTTATCACCATCGCCATTGGGTTGTTGGCAGCCAAGAAGGTGCACAACTCGGCAGACTTCGCCATCGCAGGTCGCCATCTTCCGTTGGCGATGATCGTCACCACCACCTTTGCGACGTGGTTTGGCTCTGAAACTGTTTTGGGTATCCCTGCCAAGTTTGTCAACGGTGGATTGCATGGCGTGGTGGAAGACCCGTTCGGCGCAGGATTTTGTTTGATCTTTGTGGGGCTGTTCTTCGCTGGCAAGCTCTACCAAATGACGCTCTTGACCATCAGTGATTACTACCGCGAACGCTACGGTCGCGTGGTCGAAGTGGCCTGTTCGCTAATCATCATGCTGAGTTATTTGGGTTGGGTCTCTGCACAAGTTACCGCATTGGGCTTGGTGTTTAACGTGCTCTCTGCGGGTGCCATTAGTGTTCCTTGGGGCATGGTGATTGGTGTTGTCTCTATCTTGGCCTACACCTTGTTTGGCGGTATGTGGTCGGTTGCTATCACTGACTTTATTCAAATGATTATTTTGGTGGTTGGCCTCTCGGTGTTGGCAGTGTTTGCGGCAGACCAAGCGGGTGGTGCAGACAAAGTAGTGGCCTTGGCGGTAAGCCAAGACATGTTTAAGTTTTGGCCTGAGCCTAGTTTTAAAGAGATTGCATTTTTTATAGCGGGTGCTGTGACCATCATGTTTGGCTCTATCCCGCAGCAAGACGTATTTCAGCGCGTGATGTCTGCCAACAACATCAAGGCCGCCACGCGCGGGCCCGTGATCGGCGGCATTTGTTATATCTTGTTTGCGTTTGTGCCCATGTTCTTGGTGGTCAGTGCCATGATCATCATGCCCGAGAAGGCTGCGACATTGATGGCAGAAGATCCACAAAAAGTATTGCCCACCTTGGTGATGGAGCAAATGCCTTTTGTCATGCAGGTGCTGTTCTTTGGTGCCTTGCTGTCGGCCATCAAGTCTTGTGCTTCGGCCACTTTGCTTGCGCCCAGTGTTACCTTTACCGAGAACATTTGGCGGCAATTCAATCCGCACCAAAGCGATCAACAAGAACTGCGTGCCATGCGCGTGACGGTATTGTGCTTTAGCGGGATTGTGTTGTGCTATGCCATCCTGATGCAAGGCACCTCGATTTACGAGATGGTCTCGAGCGCTTATCAAGTGCCGCTCGTAGGAGCCTTCGTGCCCTTGACCTTTGGCTTGTATTGGAAGAGGGCGTCTACCCAAGGCGCCATTGCCGCAATCGTGTTGGGTCTCTCAGTCTGGGCGGTGTTGTTATTCACCCCCTTAGGCGAGGAATTTCCTGCGCAATTGGCTGGCTTGGTCGCGAGTTTGTTCGGTATGGTTGTAGGTTCTTTGGCACCACAATTTATAAAGAACACGCACGCTGGCCACCATAAGCTCTCTGGGACTTGAAATCAGGCGCTCGACCTATAATTGACGGTTTTACCTACCGTCTACCATGCCTATTTACGCTTACAAATGCAGCGCCTGCGGCCATTCCAAAGACGTTTTGCAAAAAATCTCAGACGATTTGCTTACCGATTGCCCAGCGTGCCACGCGGCAACCTTTACCAAACAGCTAACGGCTGCTGGCTTTCAGCTCAAAGGCTCGGGTTGGTACGCGACTGATTTCAAGGGTGGCTCGAATGCACCCGCGCCTGCAGCAGCTGAGGGCGGTGCTCCAGCCTCTGGTGCAACTTCATCTGGTGATGCTTCAGGTGGTGGTTCTTCAGGTGGTGGTTCTTCAAGCGGTGGTTCTGGCGGAGCTTCTACATCTTCAAGTGAAGGCACAAGTGCAGTTGCCTCATCTCCGGTCCCTGCTTCAACCTCAAATTCAAATTCAACCACTAGCGCTGCATCGTGCGGCGCATCTTGTGCGTGTCACTGATGCCATTTAAAAAATACCTTTTCGCTGGCTTGTTGGTGTGGACGCCCTTGGCCATCACCGTCTGGGTGTTGACTTGGTTGGTCGGTGTCATGGACGGCATATTCATCGGTGCTGTTGCTAGCCTCAACCCATGGGTGTCATCTGAAACTGTTACTGCATTGCGCCAAATGCCAGGCTTGGGCGTAGTCATTGTGTTCTTAAGTTTGATGGTCTCTGGCGCCTTGGTCTCCAATGTCGCTGGACGATGGTGGATGCGCCAGTGGAATAAATTATTTACCCGTATTCCTGTTTTCAAAACCGTTTACACCAGTGTCAAAAAAGTCTCTGACACTTTGTTCTCCAGCAACGGCACCGCATTTCGCCAAGCCTTGTTGGTGCAGTATCCCCACGCGGGCAGTTGGACGATCGGTTTTCAGTCGGGCGTTGCTAGCGGTGAAGTGGCCTCTAAATTGGGGGACGACTACATCAGCGTCTACGTGCCCACTACGCCCAACCCAACCAGCGGATTCTTTTTATTGATGCAACGCAAAGACGTGATCGAACTCGAACTCGACGTCGATGAAGCGTTGACCTATGTCATTTCAATGGGCGCAGTGGCGCCCTCAAGCACCCCTAAGATTGAAGAAAAGAGAAACTAACAATGGCTATGCGTTCCCATTACTGTGGTCTGGTAACCGAAGCCCTCAACGGGCAAAACGTCGAGTTGTGCGGCTGGGTCAACCGTCGCCGTGACCATGGTGGCGTGATCTTCATCGACCTGCGTGACCGCGAAGGCCAGTGCCAAGTAGTATGCGACCCAGACCGCGCAGAGATGTTCAAGATAGCCGAAGAAGTGCGCAACGAGTTCTGCGTGCAAATCAAAGGCTTGGTGCGTTTGCGCCCTGAGGGCACCACCAATGACGGCATGAAGAGCGGCAAGATTGAAGTGCTCTGCCATGAACTCATCGTGCTCAATGAATCCGTCACGCCGCCATTCCAAATTGACGACGAGCATTTGTCAGAGACCACACGCCTGACACACCGCGTGTTAGACCTGCGCCGTCCGTACATGCAAAACAACCTCATGCTGCGCTACCGCGTATCTATGGAAGTGCGAAAGTTTTTAGACGCTAACGGGTTTGTTGATATAGAGACACCCATGCTCACCAAGAGCACGCCAGAGGGCGCGCGTGACTACCTCGTGCCTAGCCGCGTGCACGACGGCCAGTTCTTTGCGTTGCCTCAGTCGCCACAGTTGTTCAAGCAGTTGTTGATGGTGGCGGGCTTTGACCGTTACTACCAAATCACCAAATGTTTCCGCGACGAAGACTTGCGTGCCGATCGTCAACCCGAATTCACGCAAATAGATATTGAAACGTCTTTCATGGCCGAAGAAGAGATACGTGAACTCTTCCAAGGCATGATCAAAACGGTTTTCCGCAATGCGATTGGT
>Ga0209188_1003747_pt1 | contig 10307 bp, 11 predicted proteins | sample C_130625_EF_Meta_FD_187307 | JGI IMG/M metagenome (GOLD analysis project Ga0209188, IMG submission 187307) | Freshwater microbial communities from Lake Croche, Canada to study carbon cycling - C_130625_EF_MetaG (SPAdes) (version 2) | ecosystem: Environmental > Aquatic > Freshwater > Lake...
ATGCAGATCATCTGACCAGGCTACCAGAGACTCTTCCAGCGAGTCTTAGAGAGTTACAATGTGCGAACAATCGTCTGACTACGCTTCCTGAATATCTTCCTGCGACTCTGAACCGGTTAATTTGTGGTGATAATCATCTGGCTACGCTGCCCGCTACGCTTCCAGCGGGTCTGAAAGCGTTATATTGTTTCGACAATCGGCTGACCAGGCTACCAGAGACTCTTCCTGCGACTCTTACATATATAAATTGTGATGGTAATCGGCTGACCAGTCTACCAGAGACTCTTCCTGCATCTCTTACACAGATAAATTGTGATGGCAATCTGCTGTCTAGGCTACCAGAGACTCTTCCTGCGGATCTTAAACAATTCACTTGTTGCGACAATCAGCTGACCACGCTTCCTGATACTCTTCCTGCGGGTCTTCTATCGCTACATTGTTATGAAAATCAGCTGACCAGGCTACCTGAAACTCTTCCTGCGGATCTTCAACTGTTAAATTGTATGAGCAATCAACTGACGACTCTTCCCGAAACTCTTCCAATCGGTCTTACAATATTCACTTGTTCTAACAATAACTTTCCAGATATGGAAGACGATGAAACTATTCCTGATTATGTCGCCCGTGTCAATGCCATTGCAGAAGCAGCCAGTCAAGAGCGTATCGTTGCACGATGTGCTCTCTACTTTGAAGAGTTGGCGCAGACCGTATGGCATCCGTCACGGGTGGAGCGGCTGATGTTGGCCGGCGTGGATATGGAGGATATGTAAGGACTTTTTTCCTAAAAATCCGCAAAAAAACAAAATATAATATTGTGTCCTGGATATAATGTTGTAGCAATAATTCGTGTAGCATCTTCATGTCCAATTGTTAAATGATCCTTGATATGTAGATACAATTGATTGCATCTACATAGATATATATTCTTTAAAAAATATTTATAATGACTGTTACCATTATTAGCGCACTCTGCGATTTCTTCGCGAGCTATTTTTCTTATGAGAACGTTTTCTATGCATTGTTCTCCTTTTTCGCTTACCACCCTCCAGGGACAGGTGAGGAATATAAAAATTGTAAGCATCAATTATCTTCCTCACATCCTTCTCCTGATCGGGGTGGAACTTCTCCAGAATTTCCTCTATTCGCGAAGTGATACATCGCGCTTTATCCCCACGCGTAATGGTTTGTTTATTGTAATAAACAAGACCACAATAAGACAAGAGGTGATTGCACTCCATTTCTACCGCTACCTTAAGTTCAGGTAGCGGGACGCGTGGCCTACGCGTTCCCTTATACGCACCTTCCGTCGCATAAGCCATTTTATACTATATGCTTTTATTTTAATTAATCCCCTCATAGTCCTGGATTACAGACTTTTGCATCCTCCACACTTGGTTATTTCCGGAGGATATGTAGAACTCTATTTTTTGAACGAAATCTGCCTGAAATTTGACGGGCGCAAAGACACCAACAGCCGGCATACAAGAATACCATGACTCCTATTGAACAAGCAAGAGAACGCGTTCGTGCTTGGAAGGGGGGTATGTTGGATCTAAGGAATCTCGGACTCACGGAGCTGCCTGAACTTCCTACAGGTCTTGAAATATTGTATTGTTCAAAAAATCGGCTATCGTCGCTTCCTGATACTCTCCCTACAACTCTTGTATGCATACGCTGTGACAAGAATCAACTCACTACGCTGCCCAATACTCTCCCTGCGAATATTCAATGGTTATATTGTTCTTACAATCAACTAACCAGGCTACCCGATACTCTTCCTGCGAATCTTCAATGGTTATATTGTTCTTACAATCGGCTGACCAGACTACCCGATACTCTTCCTGCGCGTCTTACCGAGTTGTCGTGTTGGTATAATCGGCTGACCAGGCTACCCGATTCTCTTCCTAGGGGTCTTAGAACATTAAAATGTTCCGACAATCGGCTGTCACGGCTACCCGACACTCTCCCTGAGAGTCTTACAGAGTTATATTGTGAATACAATCAGCTGTTGTCGCTACCCGATACACTTCCTGACTCTCTTACAAAGTTAGACTGTACCAACAATCGGCTCTCTATGCTACCAGATACTCTTCCTGCGGAGCTTAGATATTTAGCGTGTGGTCAAAATGAACTGACTACGCTACCCGATACTCTTCCTACAGACCTTGAAGAGTTACGATGTGATTACAATAACTTCCCACACCGTGAATACGAAGAGCCAATTTCTGTGTATGTCGCCCGTGTGAATGCGATCGCGGAGGCCGCCAGCAGAGAGCGTATCACGCAACGATGTGCTCTTGTCTTTGAGGAGTTGGCCCAGAAGGCAACCCTTCCGGTGTAGAGCGGCTGATGATGGCTGGCGTAGATATGGAGGACTCTATTTTTGACCAGATATCGCCTGAAATTTGACGGATGCAAAGCCACCAACAACCGGCATCCAAGAATACCATGGAACAAGCAAAAGAACGTATCCGAAACTGGCGGTCCGGTATGCTGGATCTATCATATCTTGGACTTACGGAACTGCCTGAACTTCCTGCGGGTCTTACAACTTTATATTGTTATGAAAATCAGCTGACCCAGCTACCTGAAACTCTTCCTGCTGGTCTTATTGTGTTAAACTGCTGTTACAATCAACTTACGACGCTCCCCGATACTCTTCCCACGAGTCTTAGATATGTATATGTGTATAGCAATCAGCTGACCACGCTACCCAATACTCTGCCTGCGGGTCTTATTGAGTTAAACTGCTGTTACAATCAACTGACGACGCTCCCCGATACTCTTCCGACGGGTCTTGATATGTTATTGTGTGCCTTTAATCAGCTGTTGTCGCTACCCGATACTCTTCCGGCAGGTCTTATTGAGTTACACTGCGATTATAATCAACTGACGACGCTCCCTGATACTCTTCCTACGGGTCTTCAACACTTAAGCTGCTCCCACAATCAACTGACGACTCTTCCCGACACTCTGCCTGCGGGTCTTATGGAGTTAAGCTGCTTCCACAATCAACTGACAAAGATACCCGATACTCTTCCTGTGGGTCTTATGGAGTTATGTTGTTATAACAATTGTCTGACACGGCTACCCGATACTCTTCCTACGGGTCTTCAACACTTAAGCTGCTCCCACAATCAACTGACGACGCTCCCCGATACACTTCCTGCGAGTCTTGTAAGGTTATACACAAGGGGTAATCACCTTCCAGACCGCCCCGAAGATGAATCTATTCCAGACTATCTCGCCCGTGTCAAAGCCATTATAGATGCGATTGCCGAGGCAGCCAGTAAAGAGCGTATCGTTGCACGATGTGCTCTTGTCTTTGAAGAGTTGGCACAGACCGTATGGCATCCGTCGCGGGTAGAGCGGCGGATGTTGGCAGGTGTGGATATGGAGGATATGTAGGTACTCTCTATTTTTGACCAGATATCGCCTAAAACTTGACGATGCAGAGCCATCAACAAACCAGATATACAATGAAAAAAGCAAGAGAACGTGTCCGCAACTGGAAGTCAGGTCTTCTAGATTTAGGGCATCTTGGACTCACTGAACTGCCTGAACTTCCTGAGGGTCTTACACAGTTACATTGTCCAAACAATAATCTGACTAGCCTACCAGATACACTTCCTGCGGGTCTCACAGAGATACATTGTTCCAACAATCATCTGACTAGCCTACCAGATACGCTTCCGTCGACTCTTACACATTTATATTGTTCCAACAATCGGCTGTTGTCGCTTCCTGATACTCTTCCTGCGGGTCTTACAAAGTTAGATTGTCCCTGCAATCAGCTGACCACGCTACCCGATACTCTGCCTGCGGGTCTTACAGAGTTAGTGTGCGACAATAATCAACTACCGACTCTTCCCGAAACTCTCCCTGCTGGTCTTACATATTTAGCGTGTTATTTCAATAATCTCACTAGGCTACCTACTCTTCCTGCAGGTCTTACAACGTTATATTGCTTCAACAATCGGCTGACCAGGCTACCCGAAACTCTCCCTGCGGGTCTTACAACCTTATGTTGCTTCAACAATCCGCTGACCAGGCTACCCGAAATTCTCCCTGCGGGTCTTACAACGTTATATTGTTTCGACACTCGGCTGACCAGGCTACCCGAAATTCTCCCTTCTGGTCTTATACGGTTATATTGTTGTAACAACAACAACCTCCCATACCATGAAGATAATGAATCTATCCCTGATTATGTAGCCCGTGTCAATGCGATCGCAGAGAAAGCCAGTAAAGAGCGTATCGTTGCACGATGTGCTCTCTACTTTGAGGAGTTGGCGAAGACGGTATGGCATCCGTCGCGGGTGGAGAGGCTGATGATGGCTGGTGTAGATATGGAGGATATGTAGGTCCTCTCTATTTTTGAACTGTGACTGAAAAAGTTGACGGGATCAAAGCCACCAACAACAGGCATCCAAGATATACCATAACTCCTATGGAACAAGCAAAAGAACGTGTTCGTGTCTGGACTTCGGGTTCGCTGAATTTGTCGCATCTTAGACTCACGGAACTGCCAGACCTTCCTGCGGGCGTTACCGAACTCTGGTGTTCATATAATTGTCTTACCATGCTCCCCGAAACTCTTCCTGCGGGTCTTACACAGTTAGTATGTTCCAACAATCAGCTGTTGTCGCTCCCCGATACTCTGCCTGCGGGTCTTACAGAGTTATGGTGCTACAATAATCAACTGACGACTCTTCCCGAAATTCTGCCTGCTGGTCTTACAACGTTATCTTGCGGCAAAAATCAACTAACGACTCTTCCCGAAATTCTGCCTGCGGGTCTTACAACGTTATATTGTTGGGGCAATAACCTTCCAGACCGTCAAGGCAATGAATCTATTCCAGAGTATGTAGCCCGTGTCAATGCGTTCGCAGAAGCAGCCAGTCAAGACCGCATCGTTGCACGATGTGCTCTCTACTTTGAAGAGTTGGCGAAGACGGTCTGGCATCCGCAACGGGTGGAGAGGCTAATGTTGGCTGGTGTAGATATGGAGGATATGTAGGTACTCTCTATTTTTGAGCCATGACTAAAAAAATGACGGGCGCAAAGCGAACCGCAGCCACCGGCATCCAGGGATTCCAATGGACCCCATGAATCTAGGGATATCAATGACTCCTATGGAAATTGCAAAAGAACGTATCCGATACTGGCGGTCAGGTCTGCTAGATTTGTCGCTTCTTAGACTCAAAGAACTTCCTGAACTTCCTGCTGGTCTTACCGAGTTATATTGTCAATGCAATCAGCTGACCAGGCTACCAGATACACTTCCGGCGGGTCTCACAGAGATACATTGCTACAATAATCAACTGACGACGCTTCCCGATACTCTTCCTGCGGGTCTTACAGACTTACATTGCTACAATAATCAACTGACGACTCTTCCCGACACTCTCCCGTCTGGTCTTACACTGTTATATTGCCACTATAATCAGCTGACCAGGCTACCTGAAACTCTCCCTTCTGGTCTTACACTGTTATGTTGCTACAAGAATAAACTGACGACGCTCCCCGATCCTCTTCCTGCGGGTCTTACCGAGTTATATTGTCACTGCAATCAGCTGACCAGGCTACCCGAAACTCTCCCTACGGGTCTTATAAAGTTATGTTGCTACAATAATAAACTGACGACGCTTCCCGATACTCTGCCTGCGGGTCTTACACTGTTATATTGTCACAGCAATAACTTCCCAGACAAAGAATACGAGGAGCCTATTCCAGAGTATGTAGCCCGTGTCAACGCCATCGCAGAAACAGAAAGTAAAGACCGCATCGTTGCACGATGTGCTCTGGTCTTTGAAGAATTAGCGCAGAAGGTGTGGCATCCGTCGCGGGTGGAGCGCTTAATGTTGGCGGGCGTAGATATGGAGGATATGTAGAGCAACCCTATTTTTGAACTGTGAGTGAAAAAGTTGACGGGATCAAAGCCACCAACAACCAGTTTCAGGAATTCCAATGGACACCATGACTCCTATGGAACAAGCAAGAGAACGCGTCAGAAACTGGCAGTCAGGACTGCTGGATTTGTCAGAACTAGGATTAACGGAACTTCCTGAACTTCCTGCGGGTCTTACCGAGTTCTATTGTTTCCGCAATCAGCTGACCCGGCTACCGGATACACTTCCTGCGACTCTTACAAAGTTAGTATGTTCCTACAATCAGCTCACCACACTACCCGATACGCTTCCTGCGGGTCTTATTGAGTTAAACTGCTGTTACAATCAACTGACGACGCTCCCCGATACTCTTCCGACGGGTCTTGTCGTGCTTGAATGTCATTTAAATCAGCTGTTGTCACTACCCGATACTCTTCCGGCAAGTATTACATCGTTAATTTGTTACGGCAATCTGCTGACCAGGCTACCCGATACACTTCCTGCAAGTCTTGAAGAGTTATATTGTCGTGACAATCAACTGTTGTCGCTACCCGATACTCTTCCGGCGGGTCTTGCGGAGTTGTATTGTGATAATAACCAACTGACCAGCCTACCGCTTACTCTTCCCGCGGGTCTGGAAGCGTTAAATTGCACCTTCAATCAGCTGACGACGCTTCCCGATCCTCTTCCTGCGACTCTTATTGTCTTTAATTGTTATTATAATCTCCTTCCAGAAAATGAAGAGAATGAGTCTATGCACGACTATATAGCCCGTGTGAAAGCCATCGCAGATGCGAAGGCAGAGGCAGCCAGTAAAGAGCGTATCGTGCAACGATGTGCTCTTGTCTTTGAGGAGCTAGCGCAGAAGGTCTGGCATCCGTCGCGTGTGGAACGGCTGATGTTGGGCGGCGTGGATATGGAGGATATGTAGATTAGCCCGACTTTATTTTTTGAACAGATATCGCTTGAAAATTGACGGGTGCAAAGTCATCCCAGGTCGCATCCAAGAATACCATGGAAGAAGCTAAAGAACGTATCCGAATCTGGAATTCTGGTATGTTGGAACTAACGAATCTTGGACTTACGGAACTGCCTGAACTTCCTGCGGGTCTTACAGAGTTATGGTGCGACAATAATCAGCTGCGCACTCTTCCCGATACTCTGCCTGCGGCTCTTAGAAAGTTATATTGCCATAATAATCAACTGACGACTCTTCCCGAAACTCTGCCTGCGGGTCTTAGAGAGTTACATTGCTACAATAATCAACTGACGACCCTTCCCGACACTCTCCCGTCTGGTCTTACACTGTTATGGTGCTCCAATAATCAACTGACGACTCTCCCCGAAATCCTGCCTGTAGGTCTTACAATCTTAGGTTGTTCTCACAATCAGCTGACCACGCTCCCTGAGAATCTGCCTGCGGGTCTTACACACTTATATTGCGATAATACACAACTGACGACTCTTCCCGAAACTCTCCCTGCGGGTCTTACAGAGTTATGGTGCGACAATAATCAGCTGCGCACTCTTCCCGATACTCTGCCTGCGGGTCTTACAGCGTTATGGTGCCACAATAATCAACTGACCACGCTCCCCGATACTCTGCCTGCGGCTCTTACAGAATTAAATTGCGAAAACAATCAACTAACGACTCTCCCCGAAATTCTGCCTGCGGGTCTTACAACCTTAGGTTGTTCTCACAATCAGCTGACCACGCTCCCTGAGAATCTTCCGGTGGGTCTTAAAAGCTTATATTGTTCTCACAATCAGCTGACCAGGCTACCCGAAATTCTCCCTTCTGGACTTATACGGTTAAATTGTTGTAACAACAACCTCCCATACTATGAAGATAATGAATCTATCCACGATTATGTAGCCCGTGTCAATGCGATCGCAGAGGCAGCCAGTAAAGAGCGTATCGTGCAACGATGTGCTCTTGTCTTTGAGGAGCTAGCGCAGAAGGTCTGGCATCCGTCGCGTGTGGAGCGGCGGATGTTGGCGGGTGTGGATATGGAGGATATGTAGCAGATTAATAAAACTTGACAGACATGGTGCAACCGATTAGAAATCATACGATGATTCGCAACATTGGTCGCGTCGGTCATCTTCTCACCTTTGAACATAATGCATGGCGCACGACCTACACTAAGGTGTATGTGCCGGCATCTCTTGTGACCCTACAACTGGATAAGCATGGCATCGTAGTCAGTTCTATAGACAATGTATGGATGTCTCACCACGACACACACGAAGAGGCAAAAAAGGTATTTCATGAGTTTCTTGCCTGTATTCATCCGACACCTGATTCATTAGCAATTCGTGCCCTGAAGTAAACTGTCTGAATCTGTTTTTTGAAAAAAAAATTGACGCGTCATCAATACTCTTTATCTGTACGCAATGACAATGGAAAAAATAGCAGAAGCCAAAGAACGTATCCGCAACTGGAAGGGAGGGATATTAGATTTAAGTTCTCTTGGACTTACTGCACTTCCCACTCTTCCAGAGAACCTTGAAGAACTGGTGTGTTATAACAATTTCTTGACAGCCTTGCCCCCGCTTCCTGCCGGTCTCACCCAGTTAGGCTGTGCGTGCAATCAACTACAGTCCTTGCCTCCACTTCCTGATAGTCTTATGCACTTGGATTGTGCGTACAATAAGTTGACATCCTTACCGACACTTCCTGTCTGTCTAGTGTGGTTCCATTGTAGAGAAAATCCACTGACCTCTCTACCCGCACTTCCTGTCGGTCTGAATGCGCTCTATTGTGGAGGAAACAATCTATCACGTCTACCTGAGCTTCCTACAACTCTGGAGTTACTCAGTTGCTATGGCAATACTATGTCGTATCTGCCTACACTTCCTGATGCTCTTCAATACTTATACTGTAATCAGAATATCTTACAGTCCTTGCCTACTCTGCCTGCGGGTCTTACAGAGTTATATTGTGATCACAATCAGTTGACCGCTTTGCCTGCACTTCCCGCTGTTCTCAGGAGGATATATTGTAGTAACAATAAGTTGAAATCCCTGCCTAAACTTCCTGCTAGCCTTCGGGGAATCATGTGTGATAGAAACAAACTAACATTCTTACCGGATCTGCCTGACCTTCTTGTTGAGTTATGGTGTAGTGACAATCAACTGTTGTCTCTCCCCGAACTCCCTGATAGTCTTCGCCAACTAGTATGTTCTGGAAATCACTTACCCGAACATCCATGGAATGAAGCTATTCCTTACTATGCGACCCGTGTGAAAGCATTTGCTGAGAAAGCCAGTAAAGAGCGTATCGTTCAACGGTGCCGCGCCATCTTTGAAGAACTCGCTCAGACAGTCTGGCATCCGTCGCGGGTGGAGAAGTGGATGTTGGCGGGAGTGGATATGGAGGATATGTGAGACGCTAAGCAGTTAGCGCTAAGCAGTTAGCGCTAAGCAGTCAGCGCTAAGCAGTCAATGCTAACCAAGACACTGGAAAATACGGCATCAACAGCTGTTCTATTGCCCGTGCATATCCCTGGATTTCCCGTTGCGCGCCCGAATCCGTACGAAGTTCCCACAGACGGGCATACGCCGCCAGTGACGCGGTCTCAATAAACTCCGTGTACATTCCCTGTGGCAGAACGGTGCGGGCGATTTCCGGTGCCACCTGACGCCGCAACAGCGATTCATAGAGCTGGACCGCGGCTTCTCCTGATGCGCGGATTTCCGCCACAATCTCCTCCGCACCCTCCACGGGAGTCTCCTTGCTGCCCTGCTTGAGTTTTGGATCCCGTGCTCTGAGTCCGTCCGCCGGCGGATACCACACCTCTGGAACACTATCCACGTAGCGGCGACTGACCTCATTGCGGGCGAATCCTATCGTGTGCCGAAACCATTCGCGGGCAACAAAAATCGGCATTTTGATGCGCAGCTGAATCTGCGGATGGAAGAACGGACTGATGTGATGGTGTTTCGCCAAGTAGGCAATGAGCTTTTCGTCGCGCTCTCCCAGTGCCTCCGCGACACCGACCGTTTTGTTAAAGGAGACCCGCGCGGCATTCACCACGGTCTTGTCGTCGCCAAACACCCCCAATACTTCCACCGAGCCGATACCGTCGTCCGCTTTCCATATACACTCCTGGCACGCCATATTCCTTCTCCTCTGAATCCGTTCATATCGTTTTAACCCAGGAGTATCTCAGCTGTCAAGTCTATTGTATCGAAAAAGCTGACGGGGGTACGCTCACACAGGGGTTACAGTATCCAGACATGTCGTATATCAAAGACATCACGTATATCACTGCACCTCTCAACCAGCGATCAGCAGAATCTCTGGCGTATCCGTTTTCTCTGTTGGAAGGGCCATCAGAGCCATCAGAGCCATCAGATCCGACGAATCATCCCCTAATGGACATCATTCGTGTATTTCCTGACGAATATCCC
>Ga0209188_1003748_pt1 | contig 10306 bp, 10 predicted proteins | sample C_130625_EF_Meta_FD_187307 | JGI IMG/M metagenome (GOLD analysis project Ga0209188, IMG submission 187307) | Freshwater microbial communities from Lake Croche, Canada to study carbon cycling - C_130625_EF_MetaG (SPAdes) (version 2) | ecosystem: Environmental > Aquatic > Freshwater > Lake...
CTAGATACATAGTAGGTGTCATCGTTAAACTTGTTTGGCTCATCTTCGGATGCAACATGCATCTCGTAGTATATTTCTGCAACAGCTTTTCGAGTTTTTTCTGCACTTCTACCGTTAGTAATATCGAAATCTTTAAACTCCGAGTACAAACTGAATCTATGTAGATTATCTGGAAGTTTAAACCAGTCTCTAAGAGCTTGAGTAAGAACCTCATTTTCATCTTCACCAGGATAGATAGGGTGTGTCTTTAGAGGACCCATGCGTTTATCTACAATTTGAACGCTTCTTAGGTTATCTCCAGAATCAACAATTCTGGCAGAAATATCAGATCTTGAACCCTGTCCAGCCCAAAAACCATTGTCATTAAACTTTGGAGTGGTAAAGTCTCCAGGATAAGTGTCCTGTAGGAACTGTGCAATGATTGCATCAGCTTTCTTGATCATGTCAGAACCTGGGCCGAAGTAATCGTACTGGAAACGTTCTGATGGGTCTAGCTTAGAATACATCTCTCTTTGGTAGTCCGGAACGTTGGCAATGTTAGGGTTAAACAGCGGGTCTAAAGCTTCTAGATATTTAATAGCATGGACCTGGTCTTCAACCTGCTCCCAGTTAAAGAATGGAACCTGAGTGTCCATAGTGAAGTCACTATTGCCGTCACGTTCGGTTAGGGTATACACACCGTCAGACATAATTGGTTGGAATGAAACGTCTCCAGTTCTTTGGTCATACACCAAAGCAACGTCTGATTGACCATATCCGTAAGTTACGCGGAATCTGCGATCTTTAGATAAGTATGTGTTGTCTCCAATTTTGTTCCAGCCTTCTGGCATGGAACCATCTGGATCATTTTCGTTTTTGCCAGTAGATTCTGGCTTAGGCTCTTCTTCTGGAGTTTCTCGGTTTTGACTAGGAACAACTGCTTCTACAGCAGGTTTTTCTTCAGGAGTTAGATCCTGGTTATCTTTATCTCCGAAACGATCATCTTCATCTCCAGCAATCTTCTGTACGCCAGCCCAGTCTTGTGCAAAACCAATAGGGCTTTTATTTCCCTTAGCACGCTTTGAACCCCAAACAGTAATAACTGGCTTAGTCATGTCTAGGTTTTCAGTACCATCGGTGCCTACTATTTCTAGGCTATCGCCATACGCTTCTTTAGCTTTTTCTACAAAACTTTCAGTAACTTTATTAGGCTTATTTACCACAGAAGCGGTGTAGCCATCAGCTGAATCGTAGACTGCGTCAGAGTGAAGTTCATTACCGGTAAAAGTTGAACTAGTCGGAGTATACGGACTCTTTACCCAGCCTTCTGGCATATCAGCAACAACAAGATCTTTAATATCAACAATGTCGTTATCATTTGGAACCGCTTTTCCAACTGGAAGATCTTTAACTGCTTCGGCAGGTAGAATAGCTGCAACGGCTTCAAAAGCTGACGCTGGAATTTTGTAAAGTCCATTTTTTAAACCCGGAATATCTGTAATTTCAAAGTCTATGTAGCCACCATTTTCAGAGTAACCTGCAACTTTACCTGTAACGCTTCTAACGTCTCCTTTAGGAAAACGTACGTTTACTTTTCCACCGCCACCCATTTCGATCCATCGACCCTTAGAGTCACGGAGCTGACGCTTGGCACGAAGTGAACGCCAGAAGCTCGAGTTCTTACCTTTGAAAACATTCATTGCTGAGTGGTAAGCACTCTTTACTTTACTTAAGAGACCGGCTGTAAGAGGGCTAACAAGTACGTCAATTGGCAGACTTCCAGCTGGAAGAGCTAGTAGACGTGTGTATGCGTGTTGAAATTGTACGTCCATTGGGTGGGCACCGTAAACAGATGCAACTAGTGAACGAACTTCTTCATCTTCAATACGTGGATCTGCTGAGTACCAAGCACCACGTCGAGTACGAAACGTAATTGGATCAAGTGACAACTCAGCTGTAGAACTTGGGTGGTATTCAGGTAGTAGATCGGTGTTACGGTCTTGACCGTTAGGACGTGGGCCTTCTGTAGCCAAACTAAGGAAATGCGAAAGCTCACGAAGAACGTTGAAGTAACGTACGTCGGTAGTAAGATTTTCTGCTGCAGAAGCAGTGAGTGATCTCAATGCAACAGTTTCTAATTGCTGTTCGGTGACTCTACGAATCTCTTCAACTCGAGCATTCTGCTCTAGCGTGAAGTTAAAGATCAGCTCGGATACAGAGATATCCTCTGGCATCTCGACTGATAGCTGGTCATCAAACTGCTTAATTAGATTAATTTTCTTACTCACCGGAAAAATCTTTCTTACTACTTAGTTGGTAAAAGGTCTGCATCTTTGCTTTTATACAGATCGGTAACTAGCTTTACTGCACGATCGAAAGGAGGCTCAAACTCGTTGATTGCTCTCTTCCAGACAGCGCGTATTGCTGGAACTACTTCATACCCTAAACCTGAATATTCAGCTAGAGAGTAAATTGCATCTTCTGGACTGCTGTAGTCCATTTCAGATTTAATAGAGATGGCAAGATCTCTACTGGCAGCAATAGATGCAGTCAGGCCTTGACTAGTGTCTACTGTGCTGCAAGGGTGGCTAGTAGGTAGCAAATCATTGTCCTGCGTATAACGCGCATTTGATGGACGCTTATTTTCTACCAGAGATAGGAATGCTTGTACTCTAGCTTCTGCCCAAGTAGATAGTTCGGTGTCTGGCTTACCGCTAGCGGTGAAGGCACGAACACCTCGTCTATATACTGCACGCAAAGTCGCGATTGAGACAAGATCATCTAAATCTTTTCCAGCATTGTGCTCTTTGGTCCAACGTGAAAGTTGTTTTTCAGTTTCATTTGAAAAGGTAACTTTTTTAGTTAGGTAAGCATTGTCATTCTTTGCAGCGGAAACGTAAACAGGAGTTGCAGGCTGATCTACCACATCTTGCGATGCTGTTATAGGTAGGTCAGCCTCAGATTTTCCCAAGTCGCCCTGAGCTGTTGAATCAGCTCCAATGATTGTGCCTAGCTGCCATGCCCACTTGTTGTGCTGGTCATCGCGTTCAGCTAGGAAGTTTGCAATACCCTGCTCGTTAAGAGCATTGGCAATATCAAAAGCAGCTCTGATTACGCTGATAATGTAAGCATTTGCTTGGTAAAGAGATGCAGACATGTCAACTGGATCAGCTGAAACTGGAGTTGCTTGAATTCCTGTAAGAGATGCGTAGTCAGTTAGCAAGAATGGTGCATCAAATCCTAGTTTGCGAATGTTTTCTGCAAAAGGGTCGATTGCACCGTCTGCATCTTCATAGATTTCTGCAAACTTGTCGTGGAACTGTGGAAAGTTGATTCCACGTACGTTCCAGTGGTAGCCGTGTGATAGAAATTTGAAAGTTACTGTATCTGAGAGCAGAACAGCTAGCATCTGAGCAAGATCTTGCTTAGTAGCCGGGACTTCCTGAGTAATTGATAAATCCATTGGATTTTCTCCTTAGTTTATTGTTGAGGGGTTGTTGTTGGTTCGGCTAGCTGAATCGGTGGGGCCGCTTCTGCTGGTTGAGCCGCTTCAGGAGCGGCAGGGGCTGCTTCAGGTGCCCCTGTAGGGGCTTCTGCGCCCGGTTGGACGCCTTGAAGCATTTGAGAGACATCCTGAGGCATTGGAGCAACGCTGGAGGCCTGTTGAGCCTCTCTAGCCTTTGCCATCATCTCTGGTGCCACTGCCGAAAGCAAAGCTTCCGTCAATTCTGGTGTAATTACACCCTTTTCGACCAAAAGACGTAGTCCGAGCTCCGTTGGGCCAGGTGCATCTTGGTCGGTGAAGCCGTGTGCACGTCTCCATGTGTCGTAAGACACTGCCATCTTGTCAAAACCAGAGTCAGCATCCAATGCACGGTCATTACGGGTCGCTACAGCACTTGGATCGTACCAAATTACTACTCTTTCAACGTCTGCAGGGTTATAGCCGTTGGCTAGAAGGTAAGGACGTAGGTAAACAACAGTAAAAGCGTCTGCCATAAGCAACATTAGAGGTTCAATGTGTGCTTTGTAAAGACTTTCGTCAATTTGTACCGCATTTGAGTACTTTACGTTGGCTAGACCGGTAACAATGTCCTTAGGGACGTCGATTCCCTGCAAAATACGCTCCAAAACGCGGTCAGAACGCTCTGCAAGGGCTGGATCGAAGCTACGCTCGAACTTGAACTGCTTGATCTTGTCACCAAGGTCTGCTGGGCCACGAATAATTAGTGGAACTACCGCGCTGGCTGAATCTTCATCGCGAATCGGGGTTGTCATCGCGTCAATTAGCTGATCCTCGAACTCATCTTGCAATTCTTCGGGGGTTGGATCAGAATAAAGACCGTCAGCGTCCTCGTAAGGGTAGTTTGGGTCAGGTGTAGAGGCTACAGATAGGCCATCCGGTAGATAGAGCGCACCAGCGTTCAGACGGGAACGCGCCGTTGCACGGAATGTGCGGTTTAGAAGTAGCAATTCGGCACATAGATCAAGCATTCCCTTTAAACTGGAATCAGCTTCGTCAGAAAAACGTGGGTGAGCCCTCCAAATACGTCCAACGAACGCGTTTGGAGCAAGTTTGATAATATTTTTGTTGGTAGAAGACATTGGAGAGTTACCTTGATTGTAATCTCTACGTCCAGCAATCAAATAATTGCCTTTTCCGTCAACGCTGAGCTCGTCTACAGATCGGATATCCCAGGACTCTGGAACGTTTGAGCCAACACGGGCAGGAGACTGGACCAAATAGCATTCTCCGGTAACTGCAAGATTCAAAGCACAATCACGAAGAAGACCGGCCTGGCCTCCGTATGCTGAGTCTAAACGTGCAAGGGCACGTTCTGCAGCGGAAGCTAGGTCTGCTGAAAGATTGTCTGCTAAACGTACAGGAACTGGAGCTTCAGCAGGGTCTTGAATAACAGCTGCATAAAGACGGATACGAGAAACAACGCTAGAAACTAGGTTGAAAGCGTATTTGATCTCGCCAATTGCATCATAGTACTCCCAAGCGTCTGACTGCCAGCTAGAAGATGTTGAAGTTCTGCGACTACGGAAGCGTTCTGCTTCTCCACGGTCATTAAGTGGGACCTGAACTGCAGCTGCAGTAAGTGGACGTATAGAAGAGTATGGAGCTGACTGAACAGGGGCATAGTTAGGGTTTAGAAAAACTGAGTTAGACGGGAGACCAGTTGGGTTGGTAGTTGCACGCTGGTTGGCAGAGGTTGCTCGAATGCCTGGACGTGACTGTTTAGGATTTTTATCATCCTGGTTACGGCTAAAGATGCCCAAAATTTTCTCCTGTCATTAAGAGCGGAACGTTGCTATGGTTAAGCACGTGCGGCCAAGATTCCGACAACTGCAGACAGGGCAAAAGGTAATGCTCCGATTAAAGTTATCGTTGGTACTATTGTATATGAAATTGTGATTAGTGATGCAACCCAGACGCTTGTACACCAGTCGCAGGTAAAGAGGTAGCCTAGCCTTGTGGAAGGCGGAAATTTTTTCCAAATCCACTGTCTAGGAGCGTCAAAAATGACGTCGGTAGTAACTAGCCGAGTAAATCTAAAAGTGGCAAGGGCAAGAATGATGAACGTTAGGTATGGGTCATTAAGCAATTGGATCTCGATTCGAGGTTAGGGTTTTATATGGATTCCAAGAACGTAGACGTGATCCGCAACCGCAGTTAACGTCTTTCTTGTAGGCAAGCATTTTTCCAGATTCGGTGATTACGTATGAGTCTGTTTCTGGAGTTGCTGCCTTCTCAAAGAACGTATAACGTTCGTTGAAAACTATTTGCGGTCCTTCAGGAGCATCGGCTGCAATGGTGATGTTGGTGTCGGTAACAATAACTCGGGCAGTTTGAATGTAGTAGGTTCCGAGGTTGTTTGGGTGGGATATGAGTTGGTGAACGTCGGTAAAAACGTTCGGAGCGGCAAGGGCAACGTGAGCAGGGAAAACGTCGTGAAGTATTTGCATATTACAATCCTAGCTTAGAGATACGTTTTGAAATTGCACGGTGAGTAACTCCGGCTGCACGAGCAATATCGGCAATAGAGACGTCGATGGAACGTAGATCACGGATGATCTGATTCATAAGGGCGTTTGCGATTGCAGGTTTAGAGCCGCTTGGAGTACGGGATCGATACTGTTGGGCAACGGGAGCTAGGTTCTTGAGTTGCTCAGCTGTGATCGCAGGAACTCCGGGAGAAACGGGAGTTAGACGTTGGTAGCCGTTTTTAGGGGTCTTGTGATCGGGATTTGGAATGGGGACGTCGATCTGGTTGAACGTGTCGTTCTGGTCTACCCAAGCCTTGACAGTCGATCGACCTTTTGGAGGCGTGAAGGCATTCCCAATGGATGAGAGAGTCCATCCAGCGTGATAGAGCTGGTGCACTCTGGAAAGTAGTCGACGTCGGTCCAGTTTATTGAGGAGGTCGACTTCGGATTGAGGGAGAGGGAGATCTCTTGCTAAACGTCTAGTCATGGATCTAGTGTATCATCTTTTCGTCCTAAGTTTACGTACTTTATTTAAAAATGATACCTTTACTTTTTTTGACTTTGGCCTGCGATCTGGCAGTAGGTATATTTCGTCTTGTCCAAAATTGTTTCCAGCTTCGAACATCTGTTCGAAAAAAAGATCTTTTTTCGTTATCAAGTTGTTATCTAAATTAGGGGGTTCTAATTTGCTATCTACCTAAAAACTGATACTCTTTTATTAGTTAGGTAATTGCCTAATGTCCAAAAAAATGAAAGGCTCCAAAATGTTCTCTACTAAGTCTAAGAACTCAGTTTCACCTATCACCTGCTCAGTTGCTAACTGCCTAGACAACAGGTTCATCTCTGGCTTGTGTTTCGCTCACCACTCAGGCAACCTAACCCCTGCCAACTCTCAGTTCAAGTGTGGATTGTCTGCCTGTGAGCGTTCTAAAGTGTCTGCTGAAGCGTTCTGTGACAGACACTTGGAGCAGGGTGTTCCTGCCTGCTTCGATTGCTGTTCTGGCGCTGTGCCTTGTGCCTGTGATTAGGCAACAAGCCTAACCCTGACTAAGCCCCCCTAGCAATAGGGGGGTTTAGTTTTGCCCTGTGCCTGTGAGCCTAAGCCTGTCTGCCTGTAAGCCTGTCCCTGTCCCTGTGAGCCTGTGAGCCTGTGAGCCTGTGAGCCTGTGCCTGTGCCTGTCCCTGTCCCTGTGAGCCTGTGAGCCTGTGAGCCTGTGAGCCTGTGAGCCTGTGAGCCTGTGAGCCTGTGAGCCTGTGCCTATCCGCATAAGCCCTAACCGCATAAGCCCTAGCCCTGTCTAGCCTGTGAGCCTGAGCCCTAGCCCTGTCTAAGCCTAAGCCTGAGCCTGAGCCTGAGCCTGTCTAATTCGGCATTAGGTTCGGCAGTTTTGATCAAAAAGCTTTACCAAAAAGTTATCAAATAAACTTGACATACTAACCGCATAAGACTAAGTTAGTAAGTAGTTAGGTAAGTTGCCTAACTATCCAAAAATGAAAGGCTCCAAAAAATGAAGGCTCTACTAATTGTTGCTCTAACCCTAGTTCTCTCCATTGTAGTTGTAGCAATGCTACCTCTTGCCCCTGTTGCTCACCAAATTTTAGTTGCTATGCTAGGCGGTAATGCTCTTATGGCTCTAGGGTTTGCCTTGCTAGTAAATAGCGAAAATAGATAACTAAATAAAGATAGCCCCCCTAGCAATAGGGGGGTTATTTTTTTGCCTTGCCTAGCCTTGCCTTGCCTTGCCTTGCCTTGCTTTGCCTTGCCCCCTGTCCTAGCCTTGCCTAAGCCCTACCCCCTGCCTTGCCTTAGTTGCTAAAACTAGAATTTAGGTTGTTATCTAAATGTTATGAAACACACTTGACAGGCTCACCGCATTAGATTAGTCTGGACTTAGTTAGGTAAAGTGCCTAACTAAATAAATGATAAGGACTAAAAAATGAGCAGAGAAGTTAGAACCTCAGTTGTAGTAGTAAGAAGATTACTAGCAGGGATAGTTATCACCCCTGCCATAGCAGGTGCCTATGTCTTAGGCTATGGGTTGCTAGTAGCCTATGGAGCAGGACAGTCATCAACTATGAATGAAATAATTAGCAACGGCTTGCTATTCGGTGGAATGTTTAGCCTAGTGTTTGCCTTAGCTCCAATACTAGACAAGTAAGCGTTAGGTTAGTCCCCTTGCTCTAATAGGCAGGGGGACTAATCTCTCCCCCAAAAGTCTAAGGTTTTACTTTCATTTATCCTTAGACACTAAGCCCCTTAGCCTTACTAGGCTAGGGGGTTTAGTTTATCTAAGCCTAAAGATTGATCGGCTACTCTTGCTGCCTACATCTATCTTTCGGCTGCCCATAGACTTAGCAGTTATCTTGCCCCCTGTAAAGCCTGAAGGTGGCTTGATAAGTAGAGCAGTCATAGCATGAACAAGAGCATCAACTCTGTCAGGGGACTTGCCCTCACCTGGAATCCAAGAATACATTTGACTCTCTAAGTCTGCCAAGAATCCAACATGGTGAACTCTGCCTTGCTCATAGGCAAGGGTAACTGGCTCAGCTCTAAGAGCCTTACCGTATTTGCTATGAACCTCAAGGACTACAATGTTAGGGTCAATAGTGTGAATAGCATTCTTCACTAAGGCTCCACCTTGATTCACCTCAGCGACAACAGGGCAGCCCCACTTGCGAGCCATCTCAACGACCTTCTGTGCCCAAACTGTAGGTGAGCCTAATACGCTTGCATCCTCAAGTACCCAAGCTTGACGCTTATAAAGATCTCTTTCAGAACTAGAAGCGCATACAACGATACCGCATTCATCTCTAGGGTTTTCAGCAACGCTAGGGTCAACTCCAATGATTCTTAGAGGAGTACCTAAAGGCATACCAGCTTGTCTACCTAAGTCGATAAGCTCTGATGTCCACAATGCTCCCTCAACGTCATCAAGCATCTCTCCATAGATTTCTTGCTGAGCTAAACGAGTACCCGCATAGACTCCTGTAATAGCATCAAGATAAGCACCGGATAGGTTACCTGAGTTGTCAAGAGTAGATCCTTTAGTGATCACTACACGACCGGTCTTGCTCTCTTCAATTAGTTTATAGAGTAGAGGTACACGCTTAGGTGTAGTAGTTACTATGATCTTAGGCTGAGCTCCTAGACGAGTACCAACACGAAGGTTATCAAAAGCAGTCATACCTGCTGCATCAGGAGTCTGTCTCCAGGCAGCGATCTCATCACCCCAGGCATGAGTAAACTGAGGACCACGCAAAGAGTCAGGTTCATCAGCAGTAAAGCAGGTAGCCGTATTACCATTAGGCCAAGTAAGTCTTCTCTTAGAGGGTTCATACAAAGGTCTCTCGCTAGGTGGAGTGACATTCATAATGCCAGACTCACCTTCAACGATTACATCTCGCACGTCAGCTGCAGTACGAGCAACTAGAGCAAAGCGTCTTTGTCCTGTAGTTGTGTGCTTAGCTTCTTCACGAACCCACTCGGCTGCTGTCCTAGTCTTACCAGCACCACGACCGGCTATATAAGCCCAAATGTTCCAGTCACCTTCAGGTGCTTGCTGCTCTGGTCTACCCCAGACTGACCAGTCCCACATAAGTGAGTCTGCATCCATACCGGATAGTACTTTAGCCTGTTCTTCAGGGGGAAGCATTGCGATCTGCTCCATGATACTTTTAGCCATTTAGTCTCCTACCTCCATGATAGTAGAAACGGCCCCGCATTAGCAGGACCGCCTCTGAAATGTATAGCTTAACCAAGCACAATACGAACGTTCGGGTCACCCTCGAACAGTGCAGTGAAAGTATCTGCATTCATAAGGCCATCGCCAACAATGTTGTTATTAGCCTGGAATACAGCCACTGCTTGCTTAGTAAGATCACCATAGTAACCGGCTTTAACTAGGCCATCTTGCAACAGCTCTAGCTCAATGAGCCTACGCTGAACGTGATAGACAGTTAGTGATCTACGGTTAGCATCATTCTTGTATACGCAAGAGGATAGCACCACGTCATCTACTACGCCTGTTCCAACTACAGCTGGGCCAGCAGGGGTAGGCAAGTAGTTCTCGATGTCTTCTCTAGTTACCGCAACTGGTGCAGCATACTTAGTATCCTCGACTACAGCTACAGGTTCAACTACAGGTTCAACTACAGGTTCAACTGTAGGCTCAACCGCATCTTCTACTACTAGTTCTGCAACAATCTCTGGCTCTTCAACCACTGCTGCTACTTCTTCAACTACGACTTCTTCAGCCGCATCTGTTTCTTTCTTTGCCATAAGGCCTCCTTTGTAAGATTAGATCTCTATTATACCCGCTGAGCAAGCAGGGCC
>Ga0209188_1003750_pt1 | contig 10305 bp, 10 predicted proteins | sample C_130625_EF_Meta_FD_187307 | JGI IMG/M metagenome (GOLD analysis project Ga0209188, IMG submission 187307) | Freshwater microbial communities from Lake Croche, Canada to study carbon cycling - C_130625_EF_MetaG (SPAdes) (version 2) | ecosystem: Environmental > Aquatic > Freshwater > Lake...
TTGCACCCATAATTCAGCGCGCTCCATTATTGGCGAAGCTGTTGCTTCAACACACCTAAGCGGTAAATTTGTAGGCTACTCAGCTGGTTTGCACCCACAAGATTCTGTTAGTCCTTTCGCCTTAGAAATCGCCGATGAACTTCAGTATTCAAGAGATAATCTGCGTAGCAAAAGTTGGGAGGAGTTTAATGCTCCAGATGCTCCAACTATGAATTTTATTATTTCTTTGTATGATCCTTCAAATGGCGAAGCAATTCCTCACCTTCCTGGAAATCCAGCAAGTGCTTATTGGATATTCCCAGACCCATCCAATCTCACAGGTAGTGATGATGTCAAACGTCGTGCAATGCGTGCTGTTATGGTTGGTCTAAAAAAGCGTGTGGAGATTTTAGCTTCATTACCTATTGAGCAGCTCGATGCGATTGCAATTCAGAAGAAACTCGCAGAGATTAATCAAACAGCTTAATTTAGTTTGATTCCCATTGAAAGGCGCTTATTTAAGCGCCTTTTTAATTGATGCCATATTGGTGACGATAACTTTGCACTTTAGGTAGATGTTCTTTCAGAACACTATCATTTGTTTTCTCTAAGAACTGCAAAAGATCTGCAAGATTAGCAATCGCAATGACCGGAATACCAAAATCTTTTTGAACAGCTTGAACTGCAGAGAATTCACCGATATCAACCGCATTTCCAGACTTCTCCATCCGGTCTAAAGCAATCAATACTGCACAAGGAGTTGCTCCAGCTTTCTGAATTAACTCAACTGATTCACGTACTGATGTTCCTGCGGAAATTACATCATCGACAATAACTACCCGCCCTTGCAGAGGCGCGCCAACTAAGACCCCACCTTCACCATGATCCTTTGCCTCTTTACGGTTATAGGCAAATGATACGTTTTTTTCTAAATTGGCAAGGGCTATTGCAGTACTCGCAGATAAAGTAATGCCTTTATATGCAGGCCCAAACAACATGTCGAATTCGATTTGTGCAGACAGTAAAGTGCGAGCGTAAAATTCACCTAAAGCACCTAATTTAGCGCCGTCATTAAAATCACCGGCATTAAAAAAATAGGGTGAAAGACGACCTGCTTTAGTTTTAAATTCGCCAAAAGAAAGTACTTTGGCTTGGAGTGCAAATTCAATAAATTCAGAGGAATGAGGTTTCATGTTAAGAATAATAACTGCAAATGTGAATGGTATAAGATCTGCAGCAAAAAAAGGCTTTTTTGAGTGGATGAAAAGTACTCAAGCAGACTTTATTTGCTTACAAGAAATTAAAGCACAGTTCGATGATTTATCAACAGATTTAACTTCGCAGTTAAATTACGTATCGTATTTTCATTGTGCACAAAAAAAGGGTTATAGCGGTACAGGCATTTATTCCAAACACGAACCCGATGAGGTAATTACTGGTTTTGGTGTTCCTGAATTTGATGATGAAGGTCGCTATACGGCTCTACGCTTTGGCAAGTTATGGATTATCTCGGTCTACTTTCCTTCAGGTTCAAGCTCTGAAGATCGGCAAGCTGCTAAATTTCGATTTTTAGAGATCTTTTTACCCCATCTTCAGAACTTAAAAAAGCAAGGTTTTGAAATAGCATTATGTGGGGATGTCAACATTGCTCACCAAGAAATAGACTTAAAAAATTGGAAAGGCAATATCAAAAATTCTGGCTTTCTACCCGAGGAAAGGGCTTGGATGACCCATTTATTTGATGTTGAAGGATTTGTGGATGTGTATCGAAAAATTGAGCCAAATGCCACAGACAGTTGCTACACTTGGTGGAGTCAGCGTGGTCAAGCATATAACAATAATGTGGGTTGGCGGATTGATTACCACATCACAACCAGTGGTTTAGGATCATTCGCTAAAGCACAACAGATTTATAAACAAGAGCGCTTCTCTGATCATGCTCCTTTGATCATTGATTATGATTGTGATTTAACGGAGTTCTCTGCTTGATCACCATTTTGAATGAGATTAAATTTGCCCGCAAACCAAACTAAAATGAGTACTGGTAAGCCAATGATTGCTGTTGAAATAAAGAATGTTGAATACCCAAAATGGTCTACATAAACCCCAGAAAATCCAGCCATCCATTTTGGAATCAATAACATCATTGAACTAAATAGAGCATATTGAGTGGCGCTATACGAAATATTTGTAAGCGATGACAAATAAGCGATAAAAGCCGCAGAAGCAATGCCAGAACTTAAATTATCTGCTGATATCACAAAAATTAAACCCGTTAAATCATGCCCCTGTGTCGCTAGCCAAGCAAAAAGCAAATTACTTGCTGCAGATAGGATGGCACCCGACATCAAAATACGGTAAATACCAAACCTGACGGTTAAGCCGCCTCCAATAAATGCTCCAAGCAAGGTCATGATGACACCAAAAACTTTAGTCACACTAGCCACTTCATCTTTGGTATAGCCCATATCCACATAAAAAGGATTCGCCATAATCCCCATCACCACATCACTAATCCGATATACCGCAATTAATGCAAGAATTAAAACAGCGTGCCATTGATATCTTTTCAAAAAATCTGCAAAGGGTTCTAAAAATGCCACTTGGACCCATTGCTTGATTGAGTGCACTTGTATCTGAGGCACATATTGCTTCTCACGAGAAAAGAGAACTGTGATGACACCAATCAACATGGAAGCTGCCATACATAAATAAGCGACTTGCCATCCATAATGATCATAAACATTGTCTGGAGTTTGCTGGGCTCGTGCGGCAATCCATAGAACGCCTGCACCTGCCCAAATCATGGCAAATCGGTAACCAGTCTGATACGCTGCCGCCAATACGCCTTGCATTTTGGTATCTGCTGACTCAATACGAAATGCATCTAAGGCGATATCTTGCGTTGCTGAACCAAAGGCTACTAAAACAGCAAAACATGCAACTGCATTGACTTGCTTTGAAGGATCTGACAACGACATACCAACCAGACCCACCATGACCAAGATCTGCGCAATTAATAACCAAGCTTTTCTGCGACCAAGCAAATTAGATAGGAAAGGGAGTGTTAAACGATCCACTAGTGGCGCCCATATCCATTTCAGGCCATAGATAAGACCTATCCAGGATAAGTATCCAATCGTACTTCGATCAATGCCTGCTTCTCTTAACCAAAATCCTAGTGTTCCTAAAACCAGCAACAACGGCAACCCCGCGGAAAATCCTAAAAAGAACATCCGCAGTGTAATTTTTTGGGTATAAGCGCTAAAAATTTCCGCTAAGGATTGTTTTGTTTCTGGTACTGAACTAGACATTCTTTAAGCGCTTTGAACGCGGTAGATGGCAAGACTTCCAAACAGATTTGCACCCCAGCTAATTTCTTTACCTTCATGCAATATGACACGGTCTAGTATTTTGAGACCAATCTTACTAGCTAATGCCTCAAAATCTGCAATGGTTAATACTCGCACATTGGGGGTGTTATACCAATCAAATGGTAATGATTTAGAGACAGGCATTCTGCCTAAAAGAATATCAATACGGTGCGACCAATGTGCGAAATTGGGAAATGAAATAACGCATTCTTTTCCCACGCGCACGATCTCATTTAAGATCGATTCAGTTTCATGAATCGTTTGCAGTGTCTGCGAAAGCACCACCATATCAAAGCTTTGATTTTCGAATAAAGCTAATCCAGACTCTAAATCTTGCTGGATCACATCTAGTCCTTTTTCTACACAAGCTAAAACACTTAAATCAGAAATCTCTACTCCATAGGTTTGTACATTTTTTTGTGCTCTGATGAATTCTAAAAAATCACCATCTCCACAACCAAGATCTAACAAACTCGAATTGGGTTGTACCCAATTCGCAATAGCAGAAAAATCGGCACGAACTTTTGTACTCATGCTAAATCCTTTTGCATTTTTGAAAAATATGCGCGAAGAATGGCATGATATCTTTCATCATCGAGTAGGAAAGCATCATGTCCATGAGGCGCATCAATCTCAGCATACGTTACTGAATGCTTGTTATCTAACAATGCCTTGACAATTTCTCGACTGCGATCTGGCGCAAAACGCCAATCCGTCGTAAAGCTGATCACAAGAGATTTTGATTGCATGACCGCTAGAGCCTTAGATAAGTTTCCACCATGATTTTTGGCTGGATCAAAATAATCAAGGGCTCTAGTAATAAGAAGATAAGTATTGGCATCAAAGTAATCCGCAAATTTCTCGCCTTGATAGCGCAAATAACTTTCTACCTCAAACTCCGTATCAAAACTAAATCGATAATCTTGAGGATCACCTTTGATACGCTTTAAATCTCGTCCAAACTTTTCTGCCATATCATCATTCGATAAATACGTGATGTGACCAATCATCCTTGCTACGCGTAGACCTCTCCTAGGCGTGACGTGATGAGCATAATAGTTGCCTTCATGAAAATCCGGATCACTCATAATGGCGCTTCGCGCAATTTCATTAAAGGCGATATTTTGTGCAGATAAACTTGCGGCAGAGGCGATGATAAGACAATGTTTAACGCGCTCAGGAAACTGAATCCCCCAAGCAAGTGCCTGCATTCCCCCCAAGCTTCCGCCCATAACCGCTGCAAATTTTTGAATACCAAAATAGTCAGCAAGTCGCGCTTGGGAGATTACCCAATCTTCAACAGTTACCAAAGGGAAAGTACTACCGTAAGGTGTATTAGTTTCAGGGTTAATACTCATCGGACCGGTTGAACCAAAACAAGACCCTAAATTATTAACGCCAATCACAAAATAGTGATCCGTATCTAAGGGCTTTCCGGGTCCAATCATGTTATCCCACCATCCAGCTTTTCCGGAAACAGGATCAACTCCAGCAACATGGTGTGAAGCATTAAGTGCGTGACAAATTAAAACTGCATTTGATTTATTGGCGTTTAATTGACCATAAGTTTGAACTTCTAAAGAATATGAGGCTAACTGAGCGCCACTCTTTAGTGCTAGGGGCTCATTAAATTGAATTGAATATGACTGAGTATTTAGACCAGTCATACAAATAGAAGTACGCCCATGGATGCTGTTGCGTTATCTAATGGGGATTTTGTAAAACCGCTTCTTGCAAAACGATGCCAACGACCAACTACATATGACATGACTAATCCAGATCGATGGCTGATATCGTCAGCTGACCAATTAATACTTTGTTGTGTTTGCATAATCCGAAAGGATTGCTTCATGGACGCTTCTACACGCTCTAATACTTGGTTAATACGCTCTTGTAATCGTGCATCCTCCTGAAATAATGAATCTCCGAGTAGTACTCTTGTCATGCCAGGATTTTTTTCAGAGAAAGCAAGCAACATCATTGCAATTTCTTGAATTTGAACTCGGCCGTTTTCTTCTTTGGCAATGATTTGATTGATAAGTCCAAAAATGGTCTGCTCAATAAATGCAATTAAACCATCAAACATTTGTGCTTTACTCGCAAAATGTCGATATAGCGCAGCTTCTGATACTTGAATTTTTGCGGCTAAGGCAGCTGTTGTAACTCTTTCACCTTGCGGATTTTCTAGCATTTCAGCTAATGCTTGCAAAATTTGAATGCGACGCTCCCCCGGCTTGGGACGCTTGCGACCCTTCGTGTCTTCTTGGGTTGGAGTACCGTTTGTCTCCAGATTTACTTCATCTTGGCTACTCATTTAATGTGATCGAATCATTGTTCCAAAAGCTTGTTCTGTCAAAATTTCTAATAGCAGAGAATGCTCAATCCTACCATCAATGATATGTACTGAATTTACGCCACTTCTAGCTGCATCTAGTGCTGATGATATTTTTGGTAACATCCCACCTGATATCGTACCATCTGCAAACAAGGCATCGATTTCTTTTGCACTCAAATCGGTCAATAACTCACCTTTGCTATTCATTACACCTGGAATATTGGTCATCATTACTAATTTCTCTGCATGCAAAATCTCAGCCATTTTTCCCGCAACTAGGTCTGCATTAATATTGTAAGCCCTTCCATCCTCACCAAATCCAATCGGTGAAATGACAGGAATAAAAGCATCATCTTGTAGGGCTTTCACTACCGCAGGATTGATAGAACTAATTTCACCAACGAAACCAATATCGATTTCTTTCGTCGGATCATCTTTATCTGGCATCATTAATTTTCTAGCCTTAATCAAACCTCCATCTTTGCCCGTAAGGCCGACGGCTTGACCACCGAATTGGTTAATCATCATGACGATATCTTGTTGTACTTCTCCACCAAGAACCCATTCAACAACTTCCATGGTTTCATCATCAGTAACGCGCATACCCTGAATAAAGGTTCCTGCTTTACCTATTTTCTTCAAAGCATCATCAATTTGTGGACCGCCACCATGCACTACGACTGGATTCATACCAACCAACTTGAGCAAAATCACATCTCGAGCAAAACCTTCTTTGAGGCGCTCTTCTGTCATCGCATTACCACCGTATTTAATTACGATTGTTTTGCCATGATATTGACGAATGTAAGGCAACGCCTCAGCAAGTATTTCTGCTTTGAGGGTGGGGGCGATATCGCTTAGGCTGAGGTCTTTATGTTCCATAATTTTTATAAGAAATATTCTTAATGATAAGTGATAGTTAAGAAAATATTAATTTTTCGCAATACCTTAAATATACTCTCCTAATTCAACACTTTTATTTCTTATTTGAAACATCTTTCTAGTAAGTAAGTTTTTAACTTGTTTTATAAAAAAATGGTACATTAAGCGCATGTTTTATCTACATAGCTCAAAAACTAAATTTGCTTCTAATTGGTGCAAAGTCATTCTGGCTTGCATTTTGCTTTTGCAGTTTTGGGGTTATCAACATCGGGTGGCGCATGCATTAACAGGTAACTCACCTGAGGTATCTACTAGTCAATTCATTACATCTCCTGTCGCTTTTGAGGAGTCTAACCCTTTTACCTATCATGACATTAAACATCACTGTGTTTCTTGGGATCATGCTGTTTTGGGTTATGGATTTTCAAGTCTTGTATTTGAAATAAAGCTTCTTTCAGTTAGTTTTGGCATCAAGCAAGCGATTTATCAATCCACCTATTTTCTCCATTCTTTTTCTTATCTTTCAAGAGCTCCGCCGCTCTCAAATTAATTCGTTTTTTTAATTAATTTTTTTGAGGGCGTTATGAGTAAACATCACTTTTGTTTTTTACATCTATTTGTATTCAGTTCATTCTTTTTATTTAGTCAATTAACTTTTGCTCAAGAGCAATCGATTCTTGAGTCTGATATACCGACCTTAACTGTGGAAGGTTCAGCACCTTTGTCAAATATGTCCGAACTCCATATTGGTCAAAGAGAAATCCAAGCTAAATTTCCGACAAATATTGCTGAATCTTTAAATGATGAGCTCGGTTTTAGTAGCTCATCATTTGGTCAAAGTGCCAATCGGCCAATCATTCGAGGCATGTCTGGTTCGAGAGTCCCGATTCTGCAAAATGGTATGAATTCTGGAGACGTGTCAAGCGTCTCTACTGATCACGCTGTTGCCTCCGATGTACTCTTTAGTCAAAGTCTTGAATTATTACGCGGTGGTGAATCCTTACGGTATAGTTCAAGCGCAAATCAAGGTCTTCTCAATGTGATTGATCTGCGAATACCCACGAGTGTTTTAGCGCAGCCTAGTGCTAGTCTTATTGGGCAATATAACTTTAATCAACAAGGTTTAACAACTGGCATTCTGGCAGAGGACTCTATTGGCAATTGGACCTTACATGTTGATAATACCTCTCGTCAATCAAATAATTATCAACGGCCTGATGGTCAACTTCAGCCCTACTCATTTTCTCGTCAAAATGACTTTGGGATTGGTGCTAGTTATTTCAGAGCCACAGGGTATACCGGATTTTCTTTCAGTCAATTCCAAAATTTTTATGGCATACCCTCAGTAGAAGGTTCTCAAATTGATTTATTTCAAAATCGATTTTCTCTCCTAGACGAAGAGTCAAATCCATTTACTGGTATTTCTAAACTTAAAACACAATTTACTTATACCAATTACAGGCATCAAGAGATTTCAACTACTCAGGTTCCAGAGTCTGAATTTAAAAACAAATCCTATGAGGCGCGTATTGAGTTATTTCATGAGCCTATTCAAGACTGGAAAGGATCATTTGGTATTCAGGCAGGTAGTGGAACCATCTCCGCTACGGATTTAACAAACCCTAACTTGAATGCCGCTATCATTCCTTCAACCAAGTCGGATAATATGGCCATTTTTGCTGTTGAAAATAAAACCTTTGGCAAAGTCGATATTCAAAATGGCTTGCGCTATGAATGGTTAAAACGTAATCCTGACACTTCGATACCATATACAGATAGCCCAAATTTTGAAATCCCCTCTGGAGGAAGTGCTCCATTAAGTTTTATCCCTAAATCAAATCAATTTTCATTAGTCTCTCTGTCATCTCAAGCTGCCTGGAATTTTATTGAAGAACAAGCCATATTAATTCGCTACAGCTTTACACAACGTGCTCCTAGTGTTGATGAACTGTACTCATTTGGAAATCATGATGCAACAGCGACTTTTGATGTTGGTAATCCAAACTTAAATAAGGAAAGTTCTAATCATTTTGAAATCGGTTGGAGAAAAAATAAAGGTCTAACACAAGGAAAGGTTAATCTTTACCAAGACTTTGTCTCTAACTTTGTTTATACCCAATATACGGGTGCAACCGATCAAAATAGCGGCTATCCCGTTCGTCAATTTTTGCAAGCGAATGCAATCTTAAAGGGAGTTGAATCTGAATTGACATACAACATCAATGGGGATGGATTTGCTGGCCGAATTTTTGGTGATTACTCTGAAGGAACATTAGACCAAGGTGGTTATCTACCCCTTCAACCAGCTACTCGTATAGGAAGTGCTATTTATTACAACCGCTTCGGTTGGAGAGCAAATCTCTCTTTAATTCATGCATTAGGGCAATACAAAACGGCAACATCTACTTTTTATAACGAACCAAGTACAGCAGGATATAACAAACTAGATTTTAGATTGTCAAAATCGCAATCTATCAATCAATTGCTCATTACTTATTATTTGCTAGCTAATAACTTATTAAACGATACCATTCGATTCTCAACGACGGTTGATACTTTGCGATTGAACGCACCGCAACCTGGTAGAACCTTTATTTTAGGAATAAAAATTGACTACTAGGCAGTCGAAGCTTCAATCTCCAAATAACTTCTGGCGAAGTTCACGTCTTTCTTGGGCCTCTAGTGAAAGATTGGCAGTAGGTCTAGCAAGTAATCTAGATATTCCGATTGCTTCGCCGGTTTCTTCGCACCAACCGTATTCTCCTGATTCGATTCTGCTAAGTGCTTGCTCTACTTTTTTTAGGAGCTTTCTTTCGCGATCTCTTGTTCTTAGCTCGAGAGCATGTTCTTCTTCAATGGTTGCACGATCCGCAGGATCTGGAACTAGAATGTTTTCACGTAAATTTTCAGTTGTAGCATCTGCATTTTTTAAAATATCATCTCGCAACTTTTGTAAACGATCTTTAAAAAATTCTAATTGTTCAGCACTCATATAGTCTTTATCAGACATTTTCAATAACTGTGCTTCAGAAATTAATTCAATTACTTTCGCTGTTGAAGGTGTTTTTGTTTTTGTAGTCATTTCATTTTTAGCTGGATCTTTGGAATCCGCTTTAGTTCCTTTTGTGTTTTTTTCAGTATCTACGCTTGTTTTTTTACTAACTGTTTTTTTTATGATTGAAGTAGCCATTTTGTCATCCTTTTATATTTTTCTATTGTTTTTTGAAGATTAAACTAAACAACCTTCTAAGCCCATCATTAAAGTATCTTTTGGCAAATCCTGTCCTATAAATACAATTTTTGTTTGCTTTTGCTCTGTGCCCCACGGGCCTGCCATATCGCTGCCCATCATTTCATGGACACCCTGTAAAACCACTTTACGATTTGACCCCTTTACATATAAAACACCTTTATAGCGTAATAATTTTGCGCCAAAAACAGATAATATGCCCCCTAAAAAGTCTTCAAGCTTTTTATGGTCAAAAGGCTTATCACTCCTAAAGACAAAGGATTGAATCTTATCGGTATGGCCATGGTGGTCATGATGATGCTCATGCGCATGGTGATGTTCATGATCATGATCGTGGCTATGATCATGTCCACAATCATCATGATTCTCTTGTTCTAAAAAGTGCGGATCTATATCTAACTTGGCGTTTAAATTAAAACCATGAAGATCAAACACTTCATCTAAATCCACAACACCATGTGTTATTTCTTTGATCGGTGCTTTTG
>Ga0209188_1003751_pt1 | contig 10303 bp, 5 predicted proteins | sample C_130625_EF_Meta_FD_187307 | JGI IMG/M metagenome (GOLD analysis project Ga0209188, IMG submission 187307) | Freshwater microbial communities from Lake Croche, Canada to study carbon cycling - C_130625_EF_MetaG (SPAdes) (version 2) | ecosystem: Environmental > Aquatic > Freshwater > Lake | place...
GAAACAGTTGGTTTTTATGGAGTTAAACCGTGCCTTTGAATGTACAAGACAAAAAAGCGATTGTTGCTGATGTCGGCGCTCAATTGGCTGGAGCCCAAACTGTCGTGCTCGCTGAATACCGTGGTATCCCAGTAGAGCAGTTGACAAAGCTACGTGCTAGCGCACGTGACCAAGGTGTATATCTTCGCGTTTTGAAGAACACATTGGCACGCCGTGCTGCACAAGGAACACAGTTTGAGCCTCTGGCTGATTCGATGGTTGGCCCCTTGATTTACGGCATCTCTGCTGATCCGATTGCCTCGGCAAAAGTATTGCAGGGCTTTGCTAAGACTCAAGATTTGCTAGTCATTAAAGCTGGCTTATATAACGGCAAGTTGTTAGATGTTGCGGGCGTAAAAGCACTCGCAACAATTCCAAGCCGCGACGAGTTGTTATCTCAGTTGTTGGGCGTGATGTTGGCGCCTGTTTCTGCGATGGCTCGCGTGTTGGGCGCAGTAGCAGCACAAAAGGCAGCTGGAGCACCCGCTCCGGTAGCAGCACCTGTAGCAGAAGTTGCTGAAGTTGCAGCGGCCCCAGCAGAAGCAGTTGCTGAAACAGCTGCTCCTGAAGCAAGCGTTGAGCCTGCAGCCGCAGTCCCAGAAGCTGGAACAGAAGCACAAGAAACCCCTGCCGCTGAATAAGCGACAGATTAACTATTTAAGTATTAGGAGCTAAAAATGGCGATTACTAAAGAAGAAATCATTGATGCAGTAGGTAGCATGTCCGTAATGGATTTGAACGACTTGGTTAAAGCGTTTGAAGAGAAGTTTGGCGTTTCAGCTGCAGCGATGGCTGTTGCTGGTCCTGCTGGTGCTGGCGGTGGCGGTGCTGCTGCTGAAGAGCAAACAGAATTCACTGTGAACTTGCTCGAAGCTGGCGCAAACAAGGTATCAGTAATTAAAGCAGTTCGCGAAATTACTGGCCTTGGCTTGAAAGAAGCTAAAGACTTAGTTGATGGCGCACCAAAGCCAATCAAAGAAGCTGTTGATAAGAAGACAGCTGAAGAAGCTAAGAAGAAGCTTGACGACGCGGGCGCTAAGTCAGAAATCAAGTAATACAAACTCTGCTAGCGCCTCTCAAAAAGGGGCGTTAGCTATGTTGGGTTTGACCATTAGTGGTCAAACCCGATTTCATTTCTGATTGAAATCGGGTTTGCCTTCTGATACGACTGCAGAATGCAAGTTTGGTCGGGCACTAGATCGAAACGGTTTAGTGTTGTCCGCCAGTGATTGGTAGTGGCCAATCGCCAAATCTTTGTACAGTCGCTGAATTCGGAGATGAAATGAACTATAGCTTCACCGAACGCAAGCGAGTCCGTAAAAGCTTTGCTAAGCGAGTAAATAACCACCAGGTTCCGTACCTGATCGCAACGCAGCTGGAATCCTACGCTAAATTTTTACAGGCTGAAAAGCCAGCCATGTCTCGCCTTACAGAGGGACTTCAAGCTGCCTTTACTTCAGCATTCCCAATTGTGTCTAACAACGGCTATGCACGTATGGAGTACGTGTCTTACCAGTTGTCACAACCACCGTTTGACGTCAAAGAATGTCAACAACGTGGTTACACCTACCACTCAGCCTTGCGCGCTAAGGTTCGCTTGATTATTTATGATCGCGAAGCGCCTACTAAGGTTAAAGAGGTAAAAGAGAGCGAAGTCTACATGGGTGAAATTCCACTCATGACAGAAAACGGTTCTTTTGTAATTAACGGTACTGAGCGCGTGATTGTTTCTCAGTTGCACCGCTCCCCAGGCGTGTTCTTTGAGCACGATAAGGGCAAAACCCATAGTTCCGGTAAGTTGCTGTTCTCAGCACGCATCATTCCTTACCGTGGTTCATGGCTCGATTTCGAGTTTGATCCTAAAGATATTCTGTATTTCCGCGTTGACCGTCGTCGTAAGATGCCCGTAACCATTTTGCTCAAAGCGATTGGTTTAAATAACGAACAGATTCTCGCGAACTTCTTCAACTTTGATCATTTTGCATTGACCGCCAATGGCGCATCAATGGAATTTGTTCCAGAGCGTTTGCGTGGCCAGTTGGCTAACTTTGATGTGCTTGATAAGAATGGCGTTGTTGTCATTCAAAAAGACAAGCGTATCAATGCTAAGCATATTCGCGAACTGGAAGCTGCAAAGACTAAAACGATTGTTGTACCAGATGACTATTTAGTTGGTCGCGTGGTTGCACGTAATATCGTTGATCCAGATTCTGGTGAAATATTGGCTTATGCTAATGATGAAATCACAGAAGAGTTGTTGGCTACATTGCGCGATGCAGGCATCAAGCAATTAGAGACTATTTACACCAACGATTTAGATTCTGGTGCTTACATTTCTCAGACATTGCGCACTGATGAAACTGCAGATCAAATGGCTGCTCGTATTGCCATCTATCGCATGATGCGCCCTGGTGAGCCTCCAACAGAAGATGCTGTTGAAGCCTTGTTCCAGCGTTTGTTCTACAGCGAAGATACCTACGATTTATCTCGTGTTGGCCGTATGAAGGTGAATAGCCGTTTGAACCGCCCAGAAATGGAAGGCGCAATGGTTCTGTCGAATGAAGATATTCTCGATACCATTAAGTCTCTCGTAGATTTGCGTAACGGTAAGGGTGAAGTAGACGATATTGATCACTTAGGCAATCGTCGTGTACGTTGTGTTGGAGAATTGGCTGAAAACCAATTCCGTGCTGGTTTGTCACGTGTTGAGCGTGCGGTTAAAGAGCGTCTCGGCCAAGCTGAAACAGAAAATCTCATGCCGCATGACTTGATTAACAGTAAGCCAATCTCTTCTGCGATTCGTGAGTTTTTCGGTTCTTCACAGTTGTCCCAGTTTATGGATCAAACCAACCCACTTTCAGAAATCACGCACAAGCGTCGTATTTCTGCATTAGGACCTGGTGGTTTGACACGCGAGCGCGCAGGCTTTGAAGTGCGCGACGTGCATCCAACCCACTATGGACGTGTTTGCCCAATCGAAACTCCAGAGGGACCAAACATTGGTTTGATCAACTCACTCGCCTTATTTGCGCGTTTGAACGAGCATGGTTTCTTAGAGACTCCATATCGTAAAGTTGCCAATAGCAAGGTAAGCGATGAAGTGGTTTACCTCTCTGCAATTGAAGAAGCCAAGTATGTGATTGCTCAGGCGAATGCAACGATCGACAAAAACGGTAAGTTGGCCGACGAATTGGTTTCTGCTCGTGAAGCTGGTGAGACCATGATGGTTAGTCCAGAGCGTATCAATTTCATCGACGTTGCTCCTAGCCAGATCGTTTCTGCTGCTGCCTCTCTCGTACCATTCTTAGAGCACGATGATGCAAACCGCGCCTTGATGGGTGCGAACATGCAGCGTCAAGCGGTGCCTTGCTTGCGTCCAGATAAGCCATTAGTTGGTACAGGTTTAGAGCGTATTGTTGCGGTTGACTCCGGCACTGTTGTATTGGCTAACCGCGGCGGTATCGTGGATTATGTTGATGCAAACCGTGTGGTGATTCGTGTAAACGATGATGAAACAGCAGCTGGTGAAGTTGGTGTGGATATTTATAACCTCATCAAGTACACCCGTTCAAACCAAAATACCAACATCAATCAACGTCCAATCGTGAAGGTTGGCGATCGTGTTGTACGCGGCGACGTTGTTGCTGACGGCGCATCTACCGATTTGGGCGAATTGGCTTTGGGTCAGAACATGACTGTGGCGTTTATGCCATGGAACGGATACAACTTCGAAGATTCAATCTTGATCTCTGAGAAAGTTGTTGCTGATGATCGTTACACCTCTATTCATATTGAAGAGTTGTCGGTTGTTGCGCGTGACACCAAGCTTGGTTCAGAAGAAATTACTCGCGATATCTCTAACTTGGCAGAGTCACAACTCTCCCGTTTGGATGAAAGCGGTATTGTTTACATCGGTGCTGAAGTTGAAGCTGGTGACGTATTAGTTGGTAAGGTCACTCCAAAGGGCGAGACAACTCTCACTCCTGAAGAGAAGTTACTGCGTGCGATCTTCGGTGAAAAAGCATCTGACGTTAAAGATACTTCTTTGCGTGTTCCTTCAGGAATGATTGGCACCGTTATCGATGTTCAAGTCTTCACCCGTGAAGGCATTGAGCGCGATGCTCGTGCACAGGCCATCATTCAAGAAGAGTTACAACGCTATCGTTTGGACTTAAATGACCAGTTGCGTATTGTTGAAGGCGATGCCTTCATGCGTTTAGAAAAGCTGCTAGTTGGCAAAGTTGTTAACGGCGGCCCTAAGAAATTAGCTAAGGGCACTAAGATCGATAAGGAATACCTTGCCGACCTAGATAAATACCATTGGTTTGATGTTCGTCCAGCAGATGATGAAGTTGCCTCACAAGTTGAAGCAATCAAATCCTCTATCGAAGCGAAACGTAAACAATTTGATGAAGCGTTTGAAGAAAAGCGTACCAAACTTACTCAGGGCGATGATTTACAACCTGGTGTAACGAAGATGGTTAAGGTGTACTTGGCTGTTAAGCGTCGCTTACAGCCTGGTGACAAGATGGCCGGTCGTCACGGTAACAAGGGTGTGGTTTCTAAAATCGCCCCTGCAGAAGATATGCCATTTATGGCAGACGGACGCCCTGTTGACATTGTCTTGAACCCATTGGGTGTTCCTTCCCGTATGAACGTTGGCCAGATCTTGGAAACCCATTTAGGTTGGGCGGCTCAAGGTATTGGTAAGCGTATCGATGAGATGGTTCGTGAGCATGCTAAGCAAACTGAACTACGCAAGTTCTTCAAGCAGCTTTATAACGAAACTGGTCGTATCGAAGACATCGATAACTTCACTGATGAGCAAATCACGGTTTTGGCTGAGAATCTCCGTCAAGGCTTGCCATTTGCTACACCAGTGTTTGATGGTGCTACTGAAGCAGAAATCGGACGCATGCTCGAGTTGGCTTATCCAGAAGATGTTGCAACATCTTTGAAGATGACCCCATCACGTCAGCAAATGATTCTGTGCGATGGCCGTACTGGCGATCAGTTTGAGCGCCCTGTAACCGTTGGTGTAATGCATGTCTTGAAACTCCACCACTTGGTCGATGACAAGATGCATGCACGTTCAACTGGACCTTACTCTTTGGTAACGCAACAACCATTGGGCGGTAAAGCTCAGTTTGGTGGTCAGCGCTTTGGTGAAATGGAAGTTTGGGCTCTCGAGGCATACGGTGCTTCATATGTCTTGCAGGAAATGCTGACAGTGAAGTCCGATGACGTCGCAGGCCGTACCAAGGTTTACGAAAATATCGTCAAGGGCGAGCACACAATTGATGCTGGCATGCCCGAATCTTTCAACGTACTGGTAAAAGAAATCCGTTCGTTGGGTATTGACATTGACATGGAGCGCAACTGATATGAAAGCATTGCTCGATTTATTTAAGCAAACGCAGGGCGAAGAGCAGTTTGATGTCATCAAAATTGGTCTCGCATCTCCTGAGAAAATTCGCTCATGGTCTTTTGGTGAAGTACGCAAGCCAGAAACCATCAACTATCGGACTTTTAAGCCCGAGCGTGATGGTCTGTTCTGCGCCAAAATTTTTGGGCCAACCAAAGACTACGAGTGCTTATGCGGCAAGTACAAGCGCTTAAAGTTCCGTGGCGTGATCTGCGAGAAGTGCGGCGTTGAAGTAACCCTCGCCAAAGTACGTCGTGAGCGCATGGGCCACATTGAGTTGGCAGCCCCTGTAGCGCATATTTGGTTCTTGAAGTCCTTGCCATCCCGTTTAGGCATGGTTCTCGATATGACCTTGCGTGATATCGAGCGCGTTCTCTACTTTGAAGCATATGTAGTGGTTGATCCTGGTATGACACCTGAAGGCGCAATGAAGCGCGGTCAGATCATGTCTGAAGATGAATACATTGCCAAGACTGAAGAGTATGGTGATGGTGCATTTACCGCCATCATGGGCGCTGAAGGTATTCGTGATCTATTGCGCGGTATTGATATCGACCGTGAAGTAGAGACGATTCGTGCAGACTTAAAAGCAACTGGTAGCGATGCCAAGATCAAGAAATACGCCAAGCGCTTAAAAGTGCTTGAGGCGTTCCAGACTTCAGGTATTAAGCCTGACTGGATGATCATGGAAGTATTGCCAGTATTGCCACCTGAATTGCGCCCATTGGTGCCATTGGATGGCGGCCGCTTTGCTACTTCTGATTTGAATGATCTCTATCGTCGCGTCATTAACCGTAACAACCGTCTCAAGCGTTTGTTAGAGTTGCGTGCTCCAGAGATCATCGTGCGTAACGAAAAACGTATGTTGCAAGAAGCGGTTGACTCATTGCTCGACAACGGTCGTCGCGGTAAGGCTATGACTGGCGCTAACAAGCGCCCTCTCAAGTCCCTGGCTGAGATGATTAAAGGTAAGAGCGGTCGTTTCCGTCAAAACTTGTTGGGTAAACGCGTTGACTACTCGGGTCGTTCAGTCATTGTGGTTGGTCCTACATTGAAATTGCATCAGTGCGGCTTACCTAAATTGATGGCCTTGGAATTATTCAAGCCGTTTATTTTCAACAAGCTTGAAACTTTGGGAATTGCAACTACGATTAAGGCTGCGAAGAAAGAAGTTGAAAGCCAGACTCCAATCGTTTGGGACATTCTCGAAGAAGTGATTCGTGAGCATCCAATCATGTTGAACCGTGCACCGACATTGCACCGTCTCGGTATTCAGGCTTTCGAGCCAATGCTGATTGAAGGTAAGGCGATCCAATTGCACCCATTAGTCTGCGCGGCATTCAACGCTGACTTTGACGGTGACCAAATGGCGGTTCACGTTCCTTTGTCGCTCGAAGCACAAATGGAAGCACGTACCTTGATGTTGGCTTCGAACAACGTATTGTTCCCAGCTAACGGCGAACCATCCATCGTTCCTTCGCAGGACGTGGTGTTGGGTCTGTACTACGCTACCCGTGACAAGATCAACGGCAAAGGCGAAGGTATGGTTTTCGCCAATATTACTGAAGTAGTGCGCGCATACGAAGCAGGCCAAGTTGAATTGGCTTCTCGTGTTGCTGTGCGTATTACTGAGTTTGAGATTGTGGATAAGAAGGCAGAGGGCGATGCTCGTTTTGCTGAAAAGATCTCGATCTACCAAACTTCAGTTGGTCGCGCTATTTTGTCTGAGATCTTGCCTAAGGGCATGACCTTCGAAGAAATTAATAAGCCTTTGAAGAAAAAAGAAATCTCACGTTTGATTAACACTTCATTCCGTAAATGTGGCTTGCGTGAAACAGTGATTTTTGCTGACCGCCTCTTGCAGTCTGGTTTCCGCTTGGCGACTAACGCCGGTATCTCGGTTGCGATCGACGATATGCTGATTCCTAGCTCTAAAGAGCGCATCATCAGCGAGGCTTCTGCCAAGGTTAAGGAATATGACAAGCAGTTCATGTCAGGTCTCGTAACTAATCAAGAGCGTTATAACAACGTGGTTGATATTTGGGGTGCTGCAGGCGACCAAGTTGGTAAAGCGATGATGGATGAGTTGTCACACGTTGACGTTCTCGACCGTAATGGTAAAACTGTGCGTCAAGAATCTTTCAACTCCATTTACATGATGGCGGATTCTGGTGCACGTGGATCTGCGGCGCAGATTCGTCAGTTGGCTGGTATGCGTGGTTTGATGGCGAAGCCTGATGGCTCAATCATCGAAACCCCAATTACTGCGAACTTCCGTGAAGGTTTGAACGTGTTGCAGTACTTCATTTCAACCCACGGTGCTCGTAAAGGTTTGGCCGATACAGCGTTAAAGACAGCAAACTCTGGTTACCTGACACGTCGTTTGTGTGACGTTACTCAAGATCTAGTTGTAATCGAAGATGATTGCGGCGCGACGTCTGGCGTAACCATGAAAGCGCTTGTTGAAGGCGGCGAGATCATCGAAGCATTGCGCGACCGTATTTTGGGTCGTGTATGTATCGGCGATATCGTTCACCCTGACACACAAGAAGTCATTGTTCATAACGACACATTGCTCGATGAAGATCATGTTGATCAAATCGTTGCTCTGGGAATCGACGAAGTTAAGGTTCGCACAGTATTGGCTTGCTTAACACGCTTTGGTTTATGCGCGAAGTGCTACGGACGTGATTTAGGCCGCGGTGGTTTGGTAAACGTTGGTGAAGCAGTCGGCGTCATTGCTGCTCAGTCTATCGGTGAGCCAGGTACACAGTTGACCATGCGCACCTTCCACATTGGCGGTGCAGCATCACGTGCTTTGGTTGCAAGCAATATTGAAGCTAAGTCAAATGGTGCCTTGAAGTTCTCTGGCACGATGCGCGTTGTGAAGAACGCAAAGGGTGAGCAGATCGTGATTTCACGTTCTGGTGAAGCCTTGATCGTTGATGACAACGGCCGTGAGCGTGAGCGTCATAAAGTGCCTTACGGCGCAACCCTCTTGTTAAAAGAAGGCGCAGCAGTCAAGGCCGGCGCAAGCTTGGCAACTTGGGATCCATTGACACGTCCGATTATTTCTGAGTACGCTGGTATCGCTCGCTTCGACAACGTTGAAGAAGGCGTAACTGTTGCTAAGCAGGTTGACGAAGTAACCGGTCTCTCCACTTTGGTGGTGATTGACGGTAAGCGTCGTTCTGCAGCAAGCAAAGGCGTTCGCCCAATGATCAACCTGGTTGATGACAAGGGTAACGAAGTCATGATCGCCGGCACTGATCATCCTGTAAACATTGGCCTCCAAGTGGGCGCTTTGATTACTGTTAAAGATGGTCAGAAGGTTGAAGTCGGAGAAGTATTGGCTCGTATTCCAATCGAATCACAGAAGACTCGCGACATTACTGGTGGTTTGCCACGCGTTGCAGAATTGTTCGAAGCACGTTCACCAAAAGATGCAGCGGTATTGGCGAAAGTTACTGGAACAGTTTCCTTTGGTAAAGAAACCAAAGGTAAACAACGCTTGGTGATTACCGATATGGACGGCGAAGCTAATGAATTCTTGATTCCTAAAGAGAAGCAAGTTCTTGTTCATGATGGTCAAGTTGTGAACAAGGGCGAGATGATTGTGGAAGGCCCTGCCGATCCGCATGACATCTTGACCCTCAGAGGCATTGAAGAATTGGCTATCTACATCGTTGATGAAGTTCAAGACGTTTACCGTTTACAGGGCGTAAAGATTAATGACAAGCACATTGAAGTGATCGTGCGTCAAATGTTACGTCGTGTCCAAATTACTGATGGCGGCGATACTGCTTATATCACCGGTGAACAAGTTGAGCGTTCAAAACTTTATGATGCCAACGATTTAGTGATTGCTGCAGGTAAGCATCCAGCTCAGTTTGAGAACGTATTACTGGGTATTACCAAGGCGTCTCTATCGACCGACAGCTTCATTTCAGCAGCTTCTTTCCAAGAAACCACTCGTGTATTGACCGAAGCCGCAATTATGGGCAAGACCGATACACTTCGTGGCCTCAAGGAAAACGTCATTATTGGTCGCCTGATCCCTGCTGGCACTGGCTTGGCTTACCGCCGTGCACGCAAGGTCAGAGAGCAATTCGAGCGTGACCGCGCTCAAATGATTGCCGCCGAAGAGGAAGCAATGGCCAATATGCCTGTAGAAATTGAGGCTGAAGTCGTTGCACCCGCTGGAGAGGTTGATCCTAGCTAATTTGGTAATTCTGGCCAGAAATGGCCAGTTTTTTCCTTCAAGGTTGACGGAAAAGGCTGGCCAAGCTAGAATGCTAAGTTCTACTGATTCATAAGAGAGTCTTTTTGACCTAGAAATTCTCTAAGTCATCGATTTTCTTTAAGAAAGCAACAAAGAAGTACTAACCGAGCTATTTTATGCCAACAATTAATCAATTAATACGCAAGCCAAGATCCAGGCTAATCGTTAAAAGCAAGAGCCCTGCACTGGAAAACAGTCCGCAGCGCCGTGGTGTTTGTACGCGTGTGTACACAACTACTCCTAAAAAGCCTAACTCTGCGCTACGTAAAGTAGCCAAAGTTCGCTTAACCAATGGTTTTGAAGTCATTTCATACATTGGCGGTGAAGGCCATAACCTCCAAGAACACTCAGTAGTGTTGATCCGCGGTGGTCGTGTAAAGGACTTGCCAGGTGTGCGTTACCACATCGTTCGCGGTTCTTTGGACTTACAAGGTGTTAAAGATCGTAAGCAGTCACGTTCTAAGTACGGCGCTAAGCGCGCTAAGAAGGCCGCTTAATAGCCACTTGAAGTTTTTGTAGTAAGTCATTTTTGTCAGACTTAAAAGGCAAGTAAGTGG
>Ga0209188_1003752_pt1 | contig 10298 bp, 10 predicted proteins | sample C_130625_EF_Meta_FD_187307 | JGI IMG/M metagenome (GOLD analysis project Ga0209188, IMG submission 187307) | Freshwater microbial communities from Lake Croche, Canada to study carbon cycling - C_130625_EF_MetaG (SPAdes) (version 2) | ecosystem: Environmental > Aquatic > Freshwater > Lake...
TTTTCTGACTCTTTTTCTTTTTTTCTGTTGCTTTTTTTTTAGACTTAGAGTTTTTTGAACTTACTGTTTTAGTTCCTGTATCTGTTTTTGTTTTCATTTTATCAATAGGACGATAAGTCAAGAACCATTCTTCAAATTCTTTAGAATTGCGTTTATCTTTCAATTCTTTAAATTTCTCGGATTTTTCAGCACGCATTTCTTCGCGACTTTCTTGATGTCCATAACAAGTAATGCTAAATCTTTTGAGTAGCCCCTTTTGTTGTAGACGGTTTTTCTGTTGTACTTCAAAAAGGAATTTAGCCATACAAAGAATACGATCTACGTCATAATAGTTGCGACCAGTATATAAGAATGCCAAATAATAACTCAACATAGTGTCAATCGTTGCAACGCGAATAAGTTTACCTTGAACTACAATATTGTTATAACTATGACAAGCAATCGGTCTATATATAAAAACAATTGTATCTTCGCCAACTTGAACCTGAAGATGTTCAGGAATGACATCGCTTATTGCTGGGCGTTTAATTATCTTGACATTTTTGATATTGATGTCTTTCAGGCGCTCTTTGATGATTTCAGCAGTTGTTTCAGGATCATTTGAAATTACATCAAAATCAGGGATCTTTTTCAACTGTTTTTGAAGGGCAACAGGCATATATCTTGAATAAAGAGAGATCGCATAACCGCCGAAGAACACGACGCTTTGATTGATCAATGTGTCTTTGACAGTTTCGTAAATTTCGTTTCCGCGAACCTTATCAGCCATTTCTCTCTGAAAGTCCACTTGCATACATTGATTTGCAGTAAGTGGATAATGTTTATTCAAAAGTGTAAGACGTTTCAAGACTTTTTCCCAACGACTGGTATCGCCAGCAGGACGAGATAATTCTAAATACATAGACATTCTTAAATAATTCGGAGGAGCATAGTAAATACCAGCGACTTTGATAGATTCTTGTTTGAGTCTTTTGTATAAATCCTTTGGAACACTTGTAATGTCTGCAACAGGTATGAAATTAACAAATACCTTGTATGTTCCATAATGTTGTCCAGATTTTGCTTCTACCTCGGTTAACCCATTTTTAAAATATACATCAGATAGTTCCTTAGCATCTTCAAGTGCATTTGCAGTGAAGAAATCGTAATCAGGCATTTCCACTTCTTTGTTATAAAACTGGTCTTCTTTAGGTAAAATATTATTGATTGCAGTTCCACCATAACAAATAAGACCTTTTTTCTTAATAAAGTTTTCAACAATTTCAATGATTTGTTTTATTTCGGGTGAATTAACTATTCTTTTACCGAGTTTTTCTTCTGCATTATCTACTGCTGCTCTTAATATAGTGAGTTCACAATCTTCAAAAGACATTCCTTTATCACATAATTTTGTTGGCATTTTTAGTTACTAATATAATAAAATATAATATAGTTTTGAAAAATATATTATTTTTAAAGATAAACAAATGCAAAAATAAAGACAATCTTAAATCTCAAATTTGTAATAATCCGCAGAAACATTTCTTGTTGCGTAAGAGAAGTCAGGGTTTTGAGGAGCAGGATCATCAATGTAAATAGGGATGTATCTTAGTCTTTCAGGTTTCAATTCAAACGCAGTACCATTTTTATCATAGAATGCACTATCAGCAGCTAAATAATTATCAAAGTTCTGGTAAACCATTGCAATCATTTGACAACCCATTTCACGACAAACAATTGGATTGGGATTTTGTGGAGTAGCACCTTTATCTGGCATTGCAATTGTCATAAACTTCTTATTGTATTGAATGAGTTCGGCCATATCAGGTGTATTTTTGACATCATAATATCTTAGTGCACGCATAAATACTGAATTGCTTGTCATATTTACATATTCATAGAATGCTTTGCAATCCATAAAGGTCATATTGGATTTATCCACGATTACTACAATCTTACCTTGTAATTCAGCAATTTTCACTTCACCAATATTTTTTAAACCATTTTCAAAACTGTAATCAGGACCTAAGAAAAAGTTATCATATTTTTTAAAGAGTGCAGCTAAATTTTCGTACATTGGTATATTGGTACTTTTAATTCTCAAATGAAAAATAATTGGATCGCGAGGATTAGGTGCATAAGATGCATTTGTTATAATTTCCATTACTTGAGAGAATGGGACATAGTTATATGTTTCTTTAACATAATAATTATCGTCTTCAGTAGACGTGGAAATAACCGGCTGATTGTCAATAGAATACACTTCAAAATCAAAACCACGAACACCTTGTCTTACCAAATCCTTAAACATACATATGCTTACAAATGAATTTTTATAACTTCCTAAACTGCAACAATTGTATGCAGTCTTGATATAGTAGTCTCTTAATGCATATTGACTATCAGGGTCAGAACTAGTAACAGCATTTGAAATTTTCAAATTTTTATCTGAATACAAATTATCCATTGTTTTGCAAGTTCTAGAAACATAAGTTTTCTTGATAAAATAATAAATAACTATCATAATTGCAACAACTATAATTGCAATGGTAATAAATATAGTTATGAAATTTTCATCTATATTTTGCATTACGTGTGCAATTGTATCTCGCAATACATTTTTTGCTTTTCCGAAAGCGTTTCCCATTCTTGATCTTATATTTGGATTTGTTGTATCAGACATTATCTAATATATTATATTATTTTTATAATAATTGTATTTCAAAATAATTTTATTTCAAAATAAGTGTATTTCAAAATAATTCAATTAAATATATTGTTGTTATATTATAACAAAACAATGGCAGGTGGCTTAATGAACTTAGTATCAGAAGGGCAACAAAATATTATATTAACTGGCAACCCAACAAAAACATTTTTCAAGAGTACTTATGCAAAGTACACAAATTTTGGTCTTCAGAAGTTTCGTTTAGATTTTGAAGGTGCAAAAACATTGCGTCTTGCTGAAGAATCCGTATTCACATTCAAGGTTAAGCGTTATGCCGACCTATTAATGGACTGCTACTTATCACTAGATTTACCAAACATATGGAGTCCAATAATGCCACCAGTAAACGATACAACAACTGAACAAAATAATGCTGGTGCTTGGATTCCTTATGAGTTCAGGTGGATTGAAAATCTTGGTGCTAAATTGATTTCCAAGATTTCAATTACTTGTGGTAATCAGACGATCCAGGAATTTTCGGGATCTTATTTGTTGGCCCAAGTACAGCGAGATTTTACTGGAGAAAAAAAAGATTTATTTGATAAAATGGTTGGGAATGTTCCTGAGATATTTGATCCGGCAAATGCGGGGACGCGTGTAAATGCATATCCAAATGCCTTTTATACTTCAAATCCAGCTGGTGCTGAACCTTCCATTCGTGGACGCACTATAATTGTACCACTAAATGCGTGGTTCGGTCTCCGATCGCAAATGGGATTTCCGCTTGTTTCACTGCAATACAATGAACTTCATATAACTATTACATTGAGACCCATACAAGAGCTTTTTCAAATACGTGACGTATTTGATAGTGTTAATAATTATCCTTATGTTGCACCAAATTTCAACTTATGGTATATGCAATTTTACAGGTTCTTACAAACTCCACCGGATATTGAATTGGGTGTAAATTCTTATACTGATCAGCGGACATTATGGAATGCAAATGTCCACTTGAATTGTACTTATTGCTTTCTCTCTAATGAAGAGTCACGAATCTTTGCACTTAATGAACAGAAGTATTTATTTAGACAAGTGCGCGAGTCGGTTTTTTATAATGTGACTGGTCCAAATAAGATCCAACTGGATTCGCTAGGTATGATTAGTAGTTATTTATTTTATATGCAGCGAAGTGATGTCAACTTGCGCAATGAATGGAGCAATTATACGAATTGGCCGTATAGATATATTCCGAATGATTTGATTCAAGCGCCAACAACAAGCGCATATACTACCATTAGATATAATAATGGAGTTCCTACTGAAGTGCCAATTGGTCCAGGAGTGAATGCAGACGGAAAACTAACAGGTTGGATGATTACAGGAACATATAGTTTTGATAATGAAAAAGATATTTTGGTTTATTTAGGAATATTGTTAGATGGTTCTTATAGAGAGAATAATCAACCTGCAACAGTTTATAACTTAATTGAGAAATATTTGCGCACAGGGGGAAATGCACCAGATGGTCTATATTGTTATAACTTTTGTATGAATACATCTCCATTTGATTTACAACCTTCTGGAGCAATCAATATGAATCGGTTTAATAATATTGTTTTTGAAATGAATACGATTGTTCCGCCATTGGATCCACTTGCACAGTCACTTACAATATGTGATCCACAAACAGGGAACGTTATAGGAATTAATAAGCCAACTTGGAGGATTTATGATTATAACTTTAATCTTGTACTTTTTGAAGAGAGAATTAATGTGGTAACATTTGTTGGTGGAAATTGCGGTCTTATGTATGCGACATAATAATTTAGAAATCAACTTTGTTTATTTTATGGAATAAACTTAAAAAAATAATACTAATGATAATAAAAATATGACTACTCAAATAGATTCTCAAACTACTATTAAAATGAATTCTCAAATGAAATCGCAATTTCTGAAAACATTTAATGATCAATTTATGCAATTTGTAGAAGATGTAATTCTTGTTTTTCCCAAAGATCCTGATCTAATCTTGGCTAAGAATGCATTTATATTTTTTAGAAAACTAAACCCTAAGATTTTGATTGATGTATGGTATAGATATGTGGTTATGAAATACAAAAAAGTTATTGAAGAAGGCGATGCAAGTTTTTTCATTGAAAAAGATTATAATAATGATGTTGTAAATTTAAGTGAATGGAGTTCAAAAACATTAGAAGCAATCAATAGATTAAGGGGACCTTTGAAGAATATGAATCAAGAAGAACAAAAAAAGTGTATGAAATACGTACAAAATTTAGCTGTTTTATCTGCACATTATTGGGAAAATTGATTGAATGGGAAAATAAAAGACCTAATAGTAAAAATAAACTAATGTTATTTAGTTTGATTTAAATAAATAATATTATTTAAGACATATAAAATGACTACTCAAACTGTTGAACCTCCAGAAGAATTTGTGAAAATTGTTCCAGATTTTATTAGTGACATTTTAAATACTTTTCCAGAATATGAAGGGATAATTAACAAGTGGTGGAAAGTAAAATCATTTGATGACATTGAGAATGAAGAAGAGAGAAATACAGAGTTACTAAAGGATAAGCAAAATCGCATTAAATTTGTCTTTAAACATTGTTTATCAGTATATCCTGAACGTTTTTTTGAAATTTTATATCAAAATGATGAAATGTTTAGTGAAGAATCATCTTCTAATACAGATTTTTTGCCAGGAATAAGTTTCAAATATTTATGGCAATTAGATATTAGCGAGAAAACGCGTGAGACGATTTGGAAATATTTACAATTGATCTCTATTTCTGTAATTGGATGTGTTCACAGTAAAGAGGCATTTGGAAACACTGCCAAATTATTTGAAAATATTGATGAAGAAGATTTCAAGGGGAAATTAGAGGAAACCCTTGAAAAAATGCAAGGATTATTTGAAAATGGAATAAACTTTGAAGGAGAAAGAGAATGCGAAGAAGGAGAACAAGGTTCAACAGGTGGAATCAATATGGAAAATATGCCTTCTGCAGATGATATTCATTCACATATCAACAATATGATGAGCGGTAAAATAGGGAATCTTGCCAAGGAGATTGCTGAAGAAACCGCAAATGATTTGAATATTGACTTGGAAGGTACAACAGATGTTAAGGGTGTATTCCAAAACTTATTCAAGAATCCAGGTAAACTAATGAATATGGTGAAAAATGTTGGAGATAAATTGGATAGCAAGATTAAATCAGGTGATATTAAAGAGACTGAATTAATTGCAGAGGCAAGTGACTTGATGAATAAGATGAAGAATATGCCTGGGATGGGCGATATCCAAAGTATGTTGGCAAAGATGGGTATGGGAATGGGATTAGGGAGCGGTGCAAAGCCAAATATGAATGCAATGAAATCTAAGCTTCAACAAAATATGAAAATGGCAGAAATGAAAGAGAGAATGAAGAGCAAGATTGATGCAAAAGCACAGGCTCAATCACAATCACAACAACAATCACAAAATGGTGCAGGGGCTTTAACAGATGAACAACTTTTATCTGTATTTAGTACAGGAGAGAAAGTTGAACGCACACCAGTTGGAGCAAAGCCACAATCAAGTGAATCAAAGTCAAACAAAAAAAAGAAGGGAAAAAATAAGAATAAGAAATAACAATAAGAAATAAATGTTTTTGTTTTTCTTTGAGCATTTGGACTTAATTTTTGTAAATTTAAAATTCTATAAAAATTAAGTAATGTTATATATATAATATGTCAAATATATTTTGGTTAAATGACCCTACAATATTATTAAACAAAAATGCTGTTACTCAACTATGGCCTTGTCCAAAAATGACATTTGAAGAGAAGATGAATTCTATTAGTAGGTTGGTCATCATATTATCTATTTTAGGATTTATTTTTACAATGTCTATTAATATTTTATTTGTTGGATTTGTTACGCTTTTTGCAATTATCTTAATGTATTATTACAAAACTAACGGAAATACAAAGGCAAAAAAAGAAGGTTTTAGAAAACGGGTTAGCTTTCAAAGTCCTGAAGAAAATTATGTTGCAGATGCACCTAGAATTATAAACCCTGAAACACTTCAATCTTTCTTAAAAAGTGATTTTGAATCAGTTACTAAAAAAAATCCATTCAATAATGTACTTTTAACACAGATCAATGATGAACCAAATAGATTGGCCGCGCCACCTTCATTCAATGTTGATGTTGATGAAGATATTACAAAAAACGTAAAGAAAATGGTACAGAGCTTGAATCCAGGCATAAAAAATACTAACAAACAATTATTCGGTGATTTAGGAGAGAACTTCTATTTAGATCAATCTTTGAGGGTATTTAATTCAACTCCTAATACCCGTGTTGCTTCTGATCAAGGTGCATTTGGACAGTTCTTATATGGTAATATGCCAAGTGCTAAGGAGGGTAACGAGTTTGCCTTATTGCAGGACAACTTACGATATACTCTATATTAATCAAAGTACATTCTTTATTTTATTTTGTTTGTTCTATATTATTCCATTGATCGGTAAAAAATACAGGAGGCATTTCTCTCAAGTTACAAGGCGGTAACTTACAATAAGTTCCCAAAAGTCTTGTAGAATAATTATATGTCCTGAAATTGGAAGAATGAACGTGTATGGATCTAATTTGTAAGCAAGGATTGCTAATATAAATTCCAGAATTGTAAATTATATTGGCAAATACATTATCGCAACCAAGAGTGCCGAACTCAAAGTTCAAAAGTTTGGTGTCTACTTTTAGTGGACTCTTGAAAATCCAACAGTCTTGAGAGTCTGATCTGGGCTTCCCTTCTTTTGAATACAACTTAATAAATTGACCATCTTCAGATTCATCATATCTTAATAAAGCATAAACATTGTTTGAAATGGTTGTGCTATCAATTTTAGATAAGCTCTTATCAAAGTAAATATCACTATTAGAAAGAACGCAAATTTTTCCTTGAAGATTAGAATTAATGAAATGGATTGCGTGATCAAAACGCAATTTATAATTGGCTTCTTGATTGATTACAACTTGTTCCACTTTTTTCAATAGTTTATCGTCTATTGGCAAGTTGTAGACTTTGTCATTTAATAAATAGATCTTTTGAATATGTGAATTCAAGCAGTTTTTATGTAAACATTTATTGATTTCTTTCTTTCTTTCTTCATTTTCGGGAATATAAAATGTCGTTACAAGAATCATTACAATATGAAGTATATAAAAATTGTAATATATTGTTTTAAATCTTAGTATAGTGAATTATATAATAGAATAATTTAGTATTTGTGGCAAAATAAAATAATGTTTTTATATATAAATATGGCGTACGTTACTAACTTTACATTTGAAAATATGTCAAGAATTGGAAATGATACTTGCACACAGGATCAAAATACAATCCAAGACATAAGGGCTTCTAATTATTTATTGCAAAATTATTTTGCAGATGATTGTTCTATGAAGCAACCCATTGCTTTAGCAACTACCCAACCCGGCGTTTTCTTCAATGGTGGACATAACTCTGGTGCTGGTGGCTGCAATATTGATAAGAGCTCTGAGCTTTTGATTGGTAGCATCCAAACACATCCTAAAGCACGTATTGACCTTTTCCATCGCCCATTTTCTACCGTGCCCTTTTTAGGACGCGGATCTGTCAATCCTGTTTTAGAGTCCCAAATTCAGCAAGGCGATTCTGTTACCAACAAGCGCAGTGTTACTCACTTAACAGAAAAGAGCTATATGAAGTATTCTAACACACCGCTTATCCCTACTGTGAAAGATCGTGTTACCAATCCTGCTTATTGTGTAGAAGGCGCTGCATCTGATGGGTGGATTCGTGGTGGCGTTCCTTCTCGTGAACTAACCCGCGACAAGGATTATTTCAATACTCACACTGCGAACCAATCTGTTTAATAATATTTCAATTATTTATTCTATTTTATATAACATATTTTTAGATTAAGTATTTAAAAATATGATGTAAATCACATAAAAAGGTAAATGTATAATACACAAATAAAATGTACATATAAAGATCTGGATAATGGTACTGAGGAATTTGCTCAATTAGCAGAAGATAAATATTTCAAGGAATTTTTGCAGGTATTTGGAGTAGACAGTTATTGTGATGATATTGTAAATACAATTATTCAAGGTTTAAATGAAAAGATAGTTGAAAATGAAAATATGGTTGAGTTGTTGAAAAAAATGGCGTCCACTTTTATGAGCGAAGATCCTGAGATTGGATTAATGGTTGGATTTTCATATCATTATTTTTTCTTTTTACATCCTTGTATTTGCGATCTTTTGGAAAGTGGATCTATTAGTGAAGAGAATTTCAATGCACTAAAATTAGAAGTAGAAAACAATATAAAATGAAAGTGTATATAATATTATGGATACAGGAAACGCAATACTTGCATTAGCTGGAGCTTGGGCATCTTATCATGTAATTCAGGTTTTGGTTCCTGGAGAAATTAAGTTAACTTTAACAAAAGATGCATTATCATTATGTGGCGCAACATATATAGGATTTACTATTTATAATATTTATAACAAATGAAATATAATGAATAATATTTAATAATAATAAAATAATAAAATAATATCTGTATTATTATTAATGGCATCTACGCGAAATATCAATACACCTGGAAATTATTATTTAGAACAGAAAGAATACAAGCATTCAGAGAACTATACACTTTATCCTAATTCTCAATATGGAGCCGCTTATTGCACAAAATTGCCTGGTCTTGGTGTAAATCCAGCTCAAATCCCTTGGAATCAGATGTCCCAAAATCCTGCTGATATAGAGTCATTTTTGTTTGGAATTGACTCCACAAATTTGGTGAATCCATCTCCTCCTCTTGTGGCTCAGTTGAAGAATTTAGAAACTGCGCACTTCTTTACAAGGAATGCCACACTACTACCAGAGCCTTTAGTAGTGGAGAAGTCACAACGCCCATTCCCTTGCCCGAAATAACTCTATATAAATATATAAGCTATTATGTTTTAAACAACATAATAATTTGTTTGTTAGTATATAATATGAGTAACATCAACACAACAAATGTAAATGCACAAAATGTAAATGCTACAAATGTAAATGCAGAAAATATAAATGGGATTCCAACTAGTAATTACATCACAGGTGTAAGGGTTGAAGGCGGAATGTATGTAAGTTGTGGAATTTGTACAGATTCTAATGGAGATCCTTGTAATAGTCAATTAGACTGTAGTTTTATACCAGGACCTTGCGACTGTTTTATTCCTGATGCAATGGACGGAGCTACTGGACCGACTGGTTGCACAGGGACTACTGGACCGACTGGTTGCACAGGGACTACAGGAACAACTGGTAATACAGGTTGCACAGGAACAACAGGAACAACAGGAACAACTGGTAATACAGGTTGCACAGGGACTACAGGAGTTACAGGTTGCACAGGAACTACAGGAACAACAGGAACAACAGGAGTTACAGGTTGCACAGGAACAACTGGAACAACAGGAACTACTGGTAATACAGGTTGCACAGGGACTACAGGAACAACAGGAACAACTGGAACAACAGGAACTACTGGTAATACAGGTTGCACAGGGACTACAGGAGTTACAGGTTGCACA
>Ga0209188_1003753_pt1 | contig 10298 bp, 8 predicted proteins | sample C_130625_EF_Meta_FD_187307 | JGI IMG/M metagenome (GOLD analysis project Ga0209188, IMG submission 187307) | Freshwater microbial communities from Lake Croche, Canada to study carbon cycling - C_130625_EF_MetaG (SPAdes) (version 2) | ecosystem: Environmental > Aquatic > Freshwater > Lake | place...
GCCGGGGCGCGCTGGTCGTGTTCTCCTCGGTGGCGGGGGTACGGGTACGCCGGGCCAACTACGTCTACGGCTCGGCCAAGGCAGGGTTGGACGGCTTTGCTAATGGCCTGTCGGATGCGTTGCACGGGACCGGGGTGCGGTTGCTGATCGTGCGGCCGGGTTTCGTCATCGGCCGGATGACTGAGGGGATGGATCCCGCGCCGCTGTCCAGCACACCCGCACAGGTGGCCGAGGCTACGGCGCGGGCGTTGGCACGGGGCCGCCGCACGGTGTGGGTTCCCTGTGCGTTGCGGCCGCTCTTCTTTTGTATGCGGCTGCTGCCGCAAGCTTTGTGGCGGAGGATGCCCCGGTGATGAACGAAGTGAAGAACCGAATATGACCCCGGTGATGAACGAAGTGAAGAGCCGAATATGACCCCGGTGATGAACGAAGTGAAGAACCGAATATGACCCCGATGATTGTTGTGGTGGGCATCGGCGCGGACGGCATGGCGGGGCTTTCCGTGGAATCTCGGCGCGAATTGAACAGCGCCACAGTCATTTACGGATCACCGCGCCAACTTGATCTGCTTGACGACACCGTCACGGCACCCAGGCATCCCTGGCCCACGCCGATGCTGCCCGCGCTGGAAGCGCTACCTGCCGACGAGGACATTCACGTCGTGGCCAGCGGTGACCCCCTCCTGCACGGCATCGGAAGCACGCTCATCCGCCTGCACGGTGCCGACCGGGTGCGGGTACTGCCCCACGTGTCCTCAGTGACCCTGGCCTGTGCGCGGATGGGCTGGTCAGCACACGACACCGAGATCATCAGCCTGGTCACCGCGCCGGTGCACACCGCGGTGCGCCGCGGCGGACGGGCGGTGGTGCTCTGCCGCGACGCCTCGACGCCGGCCGAGTTGGCCGCGGTGCTGACCGAGACCGGCCGCGGCGCATCGGAGTTCACCGTTCTGGAGCAACTCGGCGGCCCCGGGGAGCGAATCCGTTCCGGCCCGGCCGAGGCCTGGGCTGCCGCGCCACCATCCGATATCGACGCCCTCAACGTCATCGCCATCGAGTACCTGCCGGACGAACGGATCGGGGGCATGCTGCCCGACGACGCGTTGCACCACGACGGCCAGATCACCAAGCCGACCGTGCGCGCGGTGACACTGGCCGCCCTGGCACCCCGCCCGGGTGAGCTGCTCTGGGACGTCGGATCGGGGTCGGGCAGCATCGCTGTGGAATGGTGTCGCAGCGGATCGGGTTGTCGCGCCGTTGCATTCGAAAGCAGACCGGATCGCCGGATGCGGATCGTCGCCAACGCCCGCGCCTTCGGAGCCGATATTGATGTCCGCGAGGAGGCACCGGAAGGGTTCGAGGGCGCCGCGCAGCCGAACGTGATCTTCATCGGCGGCGGGCTCACCGGACCCGGAATGCTCGAAGCCTGCCTGGCGCAGTTGCCCGCCGGCGGGCGGCTCGTAGCTAACTCGGTCACCGCGGAATCCGAAGCCCTTCTGGTCCAATGGCATTCGCGGCTTGGCGGCGAACTGCGGCGCTTTCAGCACTATCAGGGCGAGCCGCTGGGCGGGTTCACCGGGTGGCGTCCGCAGATGCCGATCACCCAGTGGCTGCTGACGGTGGTGGCGGTGACACGCAAGTGACCGTGTTCTTCATCGGCGCCGGACCGGGTGCGGCTGATCTGATCACCGTCCGAGGGCAGCGATTGCTGCAACGCTGTCCGGTATGCCTTTACGCAGGTTCGATCATGCCCACCGAACTGCTGGAGTTGTGCCCGCCGGAGGCCCGCATCGTCGACACCGGGCCGCTGACGCTGGATCAGATCATCGACGAGATCGCCGCCGCGGATGCCGCGGGACATGACGTGGCCAGGTTGCACTCGGGCGACCCGTCGATCTACAGCGCGGTGGCCGAACAAACCCGTCGCCTTGCCGAACTCGGCATCGGCTACGAGATCGTTCCGGGCGTGCCGTCTTTCGCCGCTGCGGCGGCAGCACTGGGCCGGGAACTGACCGTGCCGGGGGTGTCTCAGACGGTGACGCTGACCCGGGTCTCCACCCTGTCTACGGCGATACCCGACGGTGAGGACCTGACGTCGTTGTCGGCGCCGGGCGCGACCCTGGTGATTCATCTGGCCGCCCACCGCATCGACACCGTGGTGGCCGATCTGCTGGCCGGGGGTTACCGCGCGGACACCCCCGCGGCGGTGGTCGCATTCGCGAGTTGGCCGCAGCAGCAGGTGCTGCGCGGCACCCTGGCCGATATCGCCGCCGCCGTGCACGACGCCGCGATCACCCGCACCGCGGTGATCATCGTCGGCGCGGTGCTTGCCGCCGAGACGTTTCCGGATAGCTACCTGTACTCGGCCGGGCGCGCGCGGGGAGAACGACACTGATGCGGGTGCTGCTGCTCGGCGGCACCGCCGAGGCACGCGCATTGGCCGAGCAGCTGCACCCGCATGTGGACATCATCAGCTCACTGGCCGGTCGGGTGCCCGACCCGGCACTGCCGGTCGGCCCGGTGCGCATCGGCGGCTTCGGTGGCGTCGAGGGGCTGCGCGCGTGGCTTGTCGACAATGACATCACCGCGGTCGTCGACGCTACCCACCCGTTCGCCGCGACCATCACCGCGAACGCGGCGGCCGCCTGCGCCGAACTTGACCTGCCGCACCTGGTGTTGCACCGGCCGCCGTGGGACCCGGCCGGTGCGACAGTGGTGTGCAGCGACACCGAAGCGGCCGAAGTCGTTGCTGACAAGGGGTATTCGCGGGTTTTCCTGACCACCGGACGTTCGGGTGTCGCTGCTTTCGCCGACAGTGACGCGTGGTTCCTGATTCGGGTGGTCACCGCACCCGACGCCGCAGTGCTGCCGGCCAATCACGAGGTGGTGCTGTCCCGCGGGCCGTACCGCTACGCCAGCGAATGTGAACTATTGCGCAGCAGGCACATTGAGGTGCTGGTCACAAAGAACAGCGGGGGAGCGCTGACTGAGGCCAAACTTGGCGCCGCCCGCGCGCTCGATGTCGATGTGATCATGATTGAGCGCCCGGCACTTCCAGCGGGGGTGCAGGTTGTCGGCTCGGTCCAAGAAGCGCTGGTCTGGGTGCTCAGCCCGGGTAGCGCCGCGGTGTGAACACCGTGTCCCCGGTGGCCGCCACGTACCACTGGGCACGTACCACTGGGTCTGCGACGACCCGGGTTGCGGGAGTTAACCGCGTTCCACGGTTCCGGGTCCTGCCGGGGCGGGCGGGGCCCGGAACCGTGGGGGTGTCTGGGTCGCGGTTAGCGGGCGGTGCGTTGGGCCGTGCCGCGGCTGGGGCTGGTGGGGCCGGCGTCGCGGTCGGCCCGTGCGGGGGAGGCGGCCGTGAGGTCGCGGTGTGCCCGGGCCCGGTTGGCGCGGGCCTGCGGCGTGGCGGTCTCGGAGGTCGCCGCCCGGGGGTCGCCGGCTCCGGCGGTGACCGCAGCGTCCTCGGCTGCTGTGGCGGTGTCGGGTGCCGCGTCCGCGGCGTCCTCGAGATCGGTCGCCGCGAGCACGGCGGCCTTGGTCTCGGTTGCCGGGGCCTGCACCACGGCGGCGGTGCCGGTGGCCGGGGCCGCCGGGGCGGGCGGGGTGAGCAGCTGCTGGCCGAGGAACTGCCCCATCCCGATCAGCGAACCGATCGGACCGGTGGGCAGACCGGGTGCTGCTATCACGGCGCCTGGGTCGACATCGACGGCTAACGAGGTGAGCAGCGTCCCGCCCGAGAACTCGGTGGGCGGATCTGCGGGGTTGACCAGCGAACCGTTCATCGGTACCGGCCCGGCGAGTAGGCCGCCCAGGTTCAGACCCAAGGTCTTTATCTTGTAGTTCTTCACGACGTCGGGGGCGAATAGGCCCAGGATCGGGGCCACGTTGAGGGTGGCGCCGTTGAGGACGCTGTTGACCAGGTTGGCCGGGATGTTGACCAGCTCGTTGAGCACCCCGACGAGATCCCCTTGACCGATGAAGTCGACGATCGCGTAGACGCTGTTGAGCAGCGCCGCCACCGGCGCCAGCGCCGGCCCCAACAACCCCAGCGCCACCCCGGAGGCGTAGGTGTTTGCGATCCTGAATACTTGGGCGATCGTCGTGACGGGGTAATTCCCATCGCATTCACCCTTGTCCGAGCACGGGGGCAAGATGGCAACTCCGCCTATGAGCTGGAGCGCCGTTAAGTTCAGCTCGTATGTGTTGTTGGCGACCCCACCAGGGCTAGCTGGGAGTACGACCTGCGACAGCTGGGAGTTACCAGGTGTCACGACGACAATGTTGTAGGGATCCGGGGTTGCGGTCCCGACCGGCAAGCCGATTGTCTCTCCGGGGCTGAAGGGTGCGGTGAACAGCTTCGTGAAGTTGCGCAGGGCCAGTCCGGGATCGGAGACGAGGGCGCTGCCGATCGGGAACGGATCGGAGAGGGCGTAGTCGATCAGCGCGGCGATGTTGTCGACCGAGGTGGTGATCGTGTCGACCCAGGGGGTGATCGGGTCGAAGGAGGACAACAGCACCGCGGTGCCGATGTCGGCGGCCGCCCGGTGCGACAGCGCGGTGGCCGGCTGGTGCGGGGCCTGCACCGGGGCCAGGGCCAGGATGCCAGCGCCGAGGACGGCGATTCCGGCGGTGAGATGGGAGCGTGGCGAGACGTGCATCGGGGGCAGACCTTTCGCTAACCGAACCTGAGGACGTCCTCAGGACAAACCAGTCCCGTGAACGGGTCTGCAACGTCACCGAAACGGCGCGGAACCATATTGCGACAGGTCGGCGAACAGCCGGTCCCGGCGGCGGCGTTGAAAACCCAGGGCACATCGAGGGCACGGCGGAAGAGCAGAGGCGCAAAAGATGCCCCTGGAGGCGATCGGGCTGGGGACCATCGCGGGTTCGGTGGCTGTGGCCACGTGGCGTTCGCCAATACGTAACCTCGGCTACGCCGGAATTCACCTGTCGTGTCCGCGACCCCCGCTATATTGGGAGCTGATCTTTCGGGGACAGGAGACAGCCAATGTTGTTGGACAACAACGTCAGACGCGCCCAGCTGGGTGTGGCGGCATGTGCGTTGGGCATGGCGCTGGCCGGCCCGCAGGCTCTGGGTGTCGCGTCGGCAGAGACCTCTCCGGGGGATTCCGCGGGTCCCGTCTCAGCAGCGGCCGAGCGGTCGTCGCGGCCGGCCACGGCCCGGCCGGTTCGGGGCACGCAACCGGCGGCGGCGCGGACCCGTGCGTCCGGTCCCGCGGCGTCGAGGCTGGCGGCGCCAGCGAACACCGTCGACCGGGTCGGAAACCGACTGGTCGCGACGGTCAGGCCCACGCCCACGCCCGTGCCGACGGCCCCGGCGGGCCCGACACCGCTGGAGGCACTCGGGGCCGCCACCCGGCGCGATCAAGCCACGGCCGGCACCGGCGCGGCCGTCGCCGAGGTGCCCAAGAGCGTCATCGTCAACCCGGAGGATCCGGCCTGGCGGGATCCGAAGGGAGCGGCTCGGACGCCCTACGGCGAACTCGGCAAGTGGATGCTCAAGAACGGCAAGATCGCCAACTGGGTGGGTCTGCCCTTCTGCGGTGCGGGCGCCGACTGCGGCCTACTCGGCAGCTTCAAGGGTAAGACCGTGCAGGAGCCGATCAACATGGTCTTCGTTGTCAAGGCAGGCTCTTCCTGGGCTGCCGAAATGAGGCTCGACAGCGCGCTCCGGGAGGCGGGCTTCGGCCCCTCGCCGTTCAGCAGCATCGGCTACTCCGGTCTGGTCCGCGGTCAGACCCACGAACAGATGCCGCGCGGTGGACTCCTCGGCTTCGGGTGGCTCTCGGTGCCGTTCTCGCCGATCATCTCGCTCCCGGGAGCCTTCGGCGTGGGTGCGGCATACCGGAACGCGCCCTACAACCAGGCCAACGCGCATCTGCGGACCTTCGGCGGGGTGCCCGACGGCAAAGGCAACTACATATTCACCGCATCGGTCAGCGATGAGTTCCTGCTCACCACGATGATTCTCGGCTTCATTCCCAACCCGATCCCGACCCACGGATACCAGTCGTTCTACGATGCGCGGGAGACTCTGACGCGGGCGATGATCGACAAGTCCGGCGGCACGGACATGGGACTGGTCGACATGCAGAACCAGATCCCCGACTACTTCCCGCGCTACACCACGGGCGACCATGACGGTCGTGCCCAGGTGATAGGAATCGGCCCGGCCGTTGCGCCCGTGAAGAGTCGGCCGACATCCCGCGCCGCCGCCGCCACGGCGACCCGCTGAGCCCGCGATCGCCCCACCGGCACCGACTCGAACCACACGAAGGAAGCACTGAAATCATGACAACATCAACCCGAGCAACGTCGGCCGCAGCGCTGGTCGGCGTCGCGGCAATCATGATGTCCACCCCGGCGATCGCGCCGTCGGCCACCACCGTGGCTGCGCCCCGGCTGTCCGCGGCCCAAGTCGACCTCGCGGCGCTCACCGACATCTCCCTGTCGGGTGTCTACGAGGCGTGGCGCTACAGCTACGGCTCGCAGAACCCGTCGGTGTGCAACCTCGGGGGTGCCCCGCTGTGCCGCAACTTCGGCAACCCGGTCTATCCGACCGCCCTTTCGGGGGTCGCGTACTACCTAGTCGACAATCTGCTCAATACCCAGGCAAAGGGGACACTGCTGGATGTCGGCTTTCAGTTCGGCCCCGGTGCGCCGTTGTACGTCGCCGCGTACGCGGCCGGACTCGGGCCGGTGGCAGACGCGATTTTCTTCGCCCCGGATGTCATCAAGGGGACGATCTTCAGGCTTACCCGGGGCATCCCGGTGATCGGTCCGCTGGCGAACATCTACTTCTACGGCACCTGGGACGTCTTCAACACCGAAGGCAACCTGGTTCCGGTCGACCATGGCTATTACGGGACGGAAGCGCTCGTGGAATTCGCCAAGGATCTGATCCGGGGGTTCACCACCTTCGGTGTCCTGCTGTCCCCGGCGTCGACCCCCGCCAGGAGCTCCGCGGTGGCGGGGCCTGTTGCTCGCGTGAGCAATGAGATCCGGCAGTCACGCCGCCCGAGCCGCGCTACGGCGGATGAGACGCCGGCGTCGGCCCCGCGCACCCCGGATTCGGCCGCCGCGGCTGCCCCGACAGCGGCGCCGACCGCTGCGGCGGCTCCCTCGCCCGGGAAATCTGACGTCACCGGCCTCTCCATCGCCCCCGCCGACGGGGCGCGGTCGGAGCCGTCGGCGAGGTCGTCCCGCGGTCCGGCGCGAGCGGCGGCCTCGCGGGCGGGCGCGCGATCGGTTCCCGCCGACGCTGCCGACGTTTCAGTGCCCTCCGATCACCGGGCGGCGGCGGCCCCGGCAGCCAGCGGGCGGCGCGGCTGAGGCCACCCCGGCCGAAATCCGGTTTTCCGATAATTAACCATCTGCTTACTGAGTGTTCAATCTCCGTAGACCAAAGCAGGACCGCCGCCCTCTAATCTCTGGCAGGACGAGACCTGACTCCCGAGAGAGGGCGCGATGTTCGAAACACTGGACACCCCACAACTGACGAAACTCAGGCGCAAAATCACACTGCTGTCCGGCGCCGGGACCTTCCTCGACGGCTTTGACCTCATCATCATCGCCGTGGCACTCCCAGTGCTCAAGGACTACTTCCCGGGCATGAGCGCGTTCACCATCGCGCTCATCACGGCAGCGGCCATCGCCGGTGCTCTCATCGGCGCCACCTGGGGCGGCCGGCTCACCGACAAGTACGGGCGCAAGGCGATGTACCTGGTTGACCTGATCTGCTTCGTGGTGTTCGCTCTGGCCGCCGCGTTCGCCTGGAACCCGCTGTCGCTGATCGTGTTCCGCTTCATGCTCGGGATCGGAGTGGGAGCCGACTATCCGATCTCGGCAACCCTGGTGGCGGAGTTCAGTTCGGCGAAGGGTCGCGGCGCGCACAGCGGCAGCCTGGGCGCAATGTGGTTCGTGGGCGCCTTGGCCGCCTACGTGACCGGCATCATCCTCGAACCGCTCGGACCGAACGCGTGGCGGTGGATGTTCCTGGTAGGCGCGGTGTTCGCGGTGATTGTCCTGATCGCTCGCGCGTCGCTGCCGGAGTCGCCTCGATGGCTCGCCTCGGTCGGCCGCGAGGAGGAGGCCCAGAAGATCATGCGGGACCTCACCGGGCACGACGTCGAGATTCCGTCCGGGCGGATCACCAAGCAGCCGATCTCTGCCCTGTTCAACGACAAGTACCGCCGGACGACCATCTTCGTCACCGGGTTCTGGACCTGCTACGCGATCGCCTACTACGGCATCACGATCTACACGCCCAGCATTCTCGACGAGTTCAACATGGACGGTTCGCGCACCGTGGCCTACCTCGGCTCGGGCATGGTGGCGCTGGTCGGCTTGATCGGCGCCGTGATCGGCCTCAACCTCACCGACCGCTGGGGGCGTCGACCGCTGATCATCACGTCGTTCGCCGGATTGACGCTGGCCCTGCTGGCCCTGACGATCTCGCCCGCGCCGGGACTGGGCATGCTGGTGGCGCTGTTCAGCTTCGCCGTGCTCTTCGCCAACATGGGCGGCGGTATCTTGAACTTCGTCTACCCGACCGAGCTGTACCCCACCGGGGTCCGCGCGACCGGTATGGGATTCGCCACGAGCGTCAGCCGGATCGGCGGGCTCCTCGGAGTTCTGGTGTTCCCACCGATGATCGAGGCCTGGGGCCGCCAGCCGGCGCTGGGACTGTTCTTCGTGGTGGCCCTCATCGGCCTGATCATCTGCGTGACGATGGCTCCCGAGACCAAGGGTCAGACGTTGGAGGCGCTCGCCAAGGAGGGCGACTACGCCGAGGAGCTGGCACATCCGTGAGCCTTCCGGGCTCGATCTGGCTGAGCATGTGGTGCGCGGGCGCCCGCCCGACCGAGGCCGACTTCGCGGCGGTGCGCGACTCCGGTGTCGTCGACGGCGTGGAGATCTGGACTGAGCATCCGGACTCGTTGTGGCAAGTCCAGATGGGAGCCGAACACGGACTCGAGGTGGGGATCCACCTACCGTTTCACGACCTGAACCCGGTCTCCGCTGACGCTGTCGTGGCGGCACGGACCCTGGAGGTCAACCGGCAGTGGCTGCGCGACCTGGCCGAGCACGGTGGTGTCCACGCGGTGTTGCACGGCGGCTACGTCGCGGATGCGGTGGATCGCGACGCGGCGCTGCCGCGCCTAGTCGACTTCGCCTCCACACTTCACTCCGAGGCCGCCGAACTCGGGATCGAGTTGCTGCTGGAGAACCTCATCCCCGACAAGCTCGGGTTCACCCACATCATGGCCTCTGACCTTCCCGAGTGGCAGGGCCTGATCGGCGACATCGGTTGCGGGGCGGTCCTGGACACCGGCCACTCGGCGGCCACCGGCATCGCGCTCTCCGACGTTTTCGGCGCCCTCGGGCACTCGGTGCGGGCGATCCACCTCTCCGATAACGACCAGCGGTCCGACCTGCACCTGTTGCCCGGCGACGGTGACAACGTCACCGGCGACCTCGCGTCCATACTCACCGAACTCGAGTACACCGGGGTCATCACCTACGAGATCAGCCCCTTGCGTTACTCGCTACGCGACGTGCTGGACCACATCACAGCCGAGGTCGCCTGCAGCGCAGGCGTGCCCTGACCAGAAGGGAGCGGGATTCTCGTGGGCAACGACGCGGGACTGGTCGGTTGCGAAAGTTGGTGTGAGTGGAGCTAGTCACCTGGAATACCCAGTGGTGCAAGGGGATCGATGGGGTCGTCAGCGCCGCGCGCATCGTCGATGGCGCACATGAGCTCGCCGATTTTGACGTGCTGTGCCTTCAGGAAATTTCGCAGAACTACCCGAGCCTCACCGGGGACGCACCAGACGATCAACCCGCCGAATTGGCTCAGCTGCTTCCCGGTTTCGAGTTGGTGTTCGGCCCCTCGGTCGACGAGCGGCCGGCCGGTAGCCCGGGCCGACAGCGCTTCGGCAACCTGATCGCCTCGCGGTTGCCGATCCTGCAGGTTCAGCACATCACGCTGCCCTCGCCCGTCGCCGAGGCCGAGTCGCACCCGTGGATGCCCAGGCACTGCACCATGTGCACCGTGCTGGCGGACTGGGGGCCGGTCCGGGTCATGACAACACACCTGGAGTACCACAGCGAGCCTCAGCGCCTAGCGCAGGCGCAGAGCCTGCGGGAGTGGCATCGGGCGCTGTGCCGGCAGTCGGCGAACCGCCCGCCCATCCCGGGCGGCCAGGTGGCGACTCCCTACCAGCCCAAGCCGTACACCTCCGACACGGTCCTGTGCGGTGACTTCAACTC
>Ga0209188_1003754_pt1 | contig 10297 bp, 7 predicted proteins | sample C_130625_EF_Meta_FD_187307 | JGI IMG/M metagenome (GOLD analysis project Ga0209188, IMG submission 187307) | Freshwater microbial communities from Lake Croche, Canada to study carbon cycling - C_130625_EF_MetaG (SPAdes) (version 2) | ecosystem: Environmental > Aquatic > Freshwater > Lake | place...
GATCGACCCGATGAGGACAACGCCGAGGAGGATCGGCCAACCGGTCGAGCGGCGGGGTTCCATCGGTGACGCTCGAGGGGAAGGTGGATGGCGGTGCCGGAACGTAGTCTGCCGTGGATCGGCCCCACCAGCCAGACTCCCTTGCCGCCGGCTACAATAGAAGTCTTCCTTTTTGCCGCCTTCCCTCTTCCCAAGCCGCCCCATGCCGTCGTCACCCCGGCCGGCCAAGCCCCGCCCCGATCTCCTCCTCACGATCGAGGGCGCCGAGGTCCGATTCGAGTGGCGGGGAGACCGCTGGGCCCACGCCGTCCGCTTCGACTCTTCCGCCGGTGGACCGCCGGCAGGGCTCTGGCATTCGATCGAGGGCCCCGGCGACACCAGCGGCGACGACCGCTGGCCCGCCTCGCCGGTGTTGGTTGAGCTCCACTCCCACCCCGCCGCGGGGAGGGTCGCGGTGATGGGGCTGGGGCTGGCGGGCCGATCCCACTTTTCCGCGAGCGTGGCCCCCGATCCCCGGGTGCCAGGCGCTCTCCGCTTCGAGATCGCGGCCCGGATCAACGAGGCCCCGATTCAACTCGGCTCGACCTACCGATCCGGCGGCGCGGCCGCGGCGATCGTCCGGGTGGAACCGTTCCCGCTCGCCGACGCCCCCCTTCCGCGGACGGTCGAGTGGTCTTACCGCATCAGCCCCCACGGCATCGAACCCCTTCCGGGCGCCCGGCTCGCCTCAGCCGGTTCGGCGTCGGCTTGAATCCAGCCGGTCGATCGGTCACATTCGGAACATCGACCCTGCGTACCGGCGGGATCGGATGATCCCATCGGTACCGTCTCCGTCCCCCTGGAAAAGGGCTTCCAGGGGAAGCCTGAAGGCAGCGTGGTCGATGCCTGCAGGGAGCCCCGAAGCAGCCTGGAACCTGTCATGTTCGACGTCATCGAGCGCCTCAAGTCCGAGTGGACCGACAAGTACGTCGTCGTCAGTTCGCCCGCGCCGGAACTGGCCCGCTTTTCCCGCACAACGGGGATCGTGAAGACGGTCAACATGAACGGCCGTTGCTTGGTCGAGTTCGACCAGTTCAACAACACCGGCTGGTACGACATCGACCCGGCCTGCCTGAAGATCGTCGCCAAGCCGGAGCCGAAGCCAGCCGAAGCGAAGGAGCCCAAGGCGACCCCGGCTGCGAAGGCGCCAGCCGCACCGAAGCCAGCAGCACCGAAGCCGGCCGCTACCGGCAAGCCGGCGGCAAAGCCCGCCGTGGCCGGCAAGCCCTCGACGGCAGACATCCTCGCCGCCGCTCGCGCCAAGGCCGCCGGAGGGGCATCCCCTGCCACCGCCGCAAAGCCCGCCGAAGGCAAGCCCTCGACCGCTGACATCCTCGCCGCAGCCCGTGCCAAGGGGGGAGCCGCAGCGGCGAAGCCTCCCGGCGACGAGGGAGCAAAGGCCGTCCCCGGCGCGAAGCCGTCGACTGCTGAGATCCTCGCTCGCGCCCGCGCCGCCAAGGCCGCTCCTGCCCCCGCGCCGGAAGCCGCCGAGGAGCCAAGCGAGAGCGTGCCCGCGGCACCGGTCGCCAAGCCTGCTGCAACCGCCAAGCCTGCCGCGGGCGGCGCACGTCCCACGACCACGGCCGAGAAACTCGCCTGGTGTCGCGCCCACGACGCCCAGGGTTAAGCCTGCGTTGCGGCTTGGGATGACCGCTTGGATGAACGGGGTTGTTCTCCGCAGGCGTCGATCCGCTCCCGATCGATCGACCTCAACGTCACCGCAATCCGTGCGTCTCGTCTGCAGAATTCCGTCGGGCCTGAAAAAACCTGAACAAGCGAGAAGAATTGTTTGACTCGCGCGAGCGTCGCTCCATAATGGCGACGTCGGGATGGCAAGGGCCTCTCCCGCAGCGGAAAACACGTTCGCTGCGGGGCCCGATCGAGTCGGTCGATGTTGGGTGTCGATCCCATTGGGACGACTGATCGCAACCGTCCGCTGGTGCCGTCGGGGCCGCGGGGCAAGACCTCGTACCGACCGCCGCCCCGGTCACCCCGGCTCGCCCGCCTGCCTTTGATTTGCTGCACGACAACGCGCTTTTCGACCTGTCTTCCGGTTTGTTCTGTCTCCCGGTTTCCTGCTCCCGAGCCCCGCTGATCTGCCTTTCGAGCCTCCCCGCCAACGCTGCCCCCACCTCAGCCCCGCCCCCATCTCACCCGAGTCCGCGGATTGTCCGTGGCACGGTCGGGTGAATTCCTCCCATCTCATCAGGAGTTGTGTCGTTCCGATGGCCCGGATCCGCAACGTTTTCGAAATCATCGAGTTGTACGGTCACGACGAGAACTTCGAGCCGCAGTCGACGGCCGAATTCACGCCCACGAGCGCGCCTGCCGGCTCGAGGCAGAAACTGGACATCCTCGCCGAGCGGATCCAACGCGGCATGCCGCTGTGGCACCCCGAGGACTCGACGGAAACCTCGGCGTCGCTCCTCGTGGGCGCCGGCGAAGGACGCTGACCAGAGCCACCATCCCACGGCCTGCCGTGGGATCGGCCGGCAGCGATCCTCGCGTCAGCATCGCCAACCCGCGGCCGTCGCGATGAATGGGAAACCGTTCGTTGCGTCGGCCGCGCTCGTTGGTGATCTAGCCCGCTTGGTGATCTAGCCCGGGCCCTCAATCGCCGCGGCGGGCCTTGAGCCCCTGCTCGATGTCGCGGCGGGCCGAATCAGACTTCATTTTCTGCCGCTTGTCGTGGAGCTTGCGTCCTCGGCCGATTCCCATCAGCACCTTCACCCGGCCGTTCTTGAAGTACATCTTCAACGGCACGAGCGTCAGCCCCTTCTCGAACGCTTGCCCGGCAAACTTTCTGATCTCGCGGCGGTGGAGGAGGAGTTTCCGCTGGCGCTTCGGTTTGTGATTGAGCTGATTCGCCTTCTCATACTCGGGGATGTCGCACCCGAGGAGCCAGGCTTCATCCCCCTCGATCCGCCCGTAGGCCTCGTCGAGCGACATCCTGCCGACGCGCAGGCTCTTGACCTCGCTCCCCACCAGGGCGATCCCGCACTCGAGGGTGTCGATGATCTCGTATTCATGGCGGGCTTTGCGGTTCTCAGCCACAACTCGCTCGGCCGGCTTCTCATCCTTGGCCCCTCCTTTGACGCTCCCCTTCGCGCTCCCCTTGCCGGCGCCCGCTTTCCCAGCGGATTTCGACTTCCCGGCTCCAGATTGGGTTGGCTTGGGGGCAGGCACGGCAGATCGAACTCCGGATCAACGGCGAGGGAAGGAGGCCCGTGACGGTTTTCCGGCCGGGGTGTCTCCAGGCTACACTGAAAGACTCCATCCCGAACCTCCGGATTCTACCCTTCCATCATGCTTGAAGGCCGCCTGACCTCCGCGCCGGCACCGCTTGGCCGGTTGCTCGCCCTCGTCTCCCTCCTCGCCACGGGGCTGATCCCTGCTTTGGCCGGGAGCCTCCCCGCCAGCCGGGCCGATGAGATCCAAGGATTCGTCGCCGGCGATGCCAAGCCGGCGATCGATGGCCCGGTCGTCCAGGTGAGCGGCGGCTGGATGGTGCCGTATGCGGAAACGATCCCCGGCAGCGATGTCACCTTCCGGATGATCCCGGTCCCCGGCGCCACCTACCGGATGGGAAGCCCGGAAGGGGAAGAGGGACGCAGCGACGACGAAGGTCCGCAGTTTGAAGTCGCCATCGAGCCATTCTGGATCGGCGTTCATGAGGTGACGTGGGGAGAATACAAGGGCTTCATGGCCGCCTGTGATCTCTTCAAGGCAGTCGAGTCGGCCCGGATCCGCCCGACGGTCTCTGCCACGAACCTCGCCGACGCGGTCACAGCCCCCTCGAATCTCTACGACCCGACGACCACCTTCACGCACGGAGAGGAGCCGGAGCTTCCGGCGGCGACGATGACGCAGTATGCCGCCCGCCAGTACACGAAGTGGGTCAGCCTTCTCACGGCCCGCTTCTACCGGCTCCCCAGCGAAGCGGAATGGGAATACGCCTGCCGCGCCGGCAGCCTCACCCCGTGGTCGTGCGGCAGCGATCCGGCTTCGCTTGAGGACCACGCCTGGATCGCCGACAACTCCGACGAGACCACCCATCCCGTCGGCAGCAAGGCGCCGAATGCCTGGGGGATCCACGACATGCACGGCAACGTGGGGGAATGGGTCGTCGATCAACTCGTCGCCGGGGGATACACCCGGCAGGCGGCCCTCCCGCAACCGGTGGCGGAAGCCGAGGCGATCCAGTGGCCGACCAAGCTCCAGCAGCGGGTTGTCCGCGGCGGCTCCTACTACGACGAGCCCGACCGTTGCCGGACGGCCGCCCGCCGCGGCTCCGAGGACGTGGCCTGGAAGGACGTCGATCCCAACCTCCCCAAGAGCCCGTGGTGGTACACCGAGGAACCTGCCCTCGGGGTCGGCCTCCGTGTCGTCCGCCCCTTCACAGTGCCGGAAAAGGCAACGCAATTGAAGTGGTGGGAGCCCGACATCGAGAGCATCCGCCTCGACGCCCAAGACCGTCTCCTCCAAGGACGCGGTGCCCGCGCCATCGTCGATCCGCAACTCCCCGCCGACGCCAAGGCGAAGGGGATCGGCAACTGAGCGATTCCGGGGTCCCGCCCCCGGCACACCGTCCGACAGCCATTCAGGCCCGCACCTCCTGCATTCCCCGTCCCCTTCATGACGGAATCCCCATGACCCAGTCCGCCGACCGCTCCCTTTCCGGCTCTCTCATCCGGGCGTTCCTCTCCCTCCTTCTCCCCGTCGGCATCGTTGTCGCCGCCAATGGAGCGATGGGCGATGAGTGGCCCGATTGGCGCGGGCCCAGCGCCGACCGTCACGCCGCCGGCACCGGCTATGTCGATTCCTTCGACCCTGAGAAGGGAACGAACGTCCTCTGGACAAGCGAAGAGGCGGGTGGCATCTCGACGCCGGTGATCCTCGATGGCCGGCTCTACACCCTCGTCCGCCACAAGGCGGGCACGGCCGAGGAAGCCGAGAAGGTCGTCTGCCTTGATGCCGTGACCGGAGAAAAGATCTGGGAGAACGTCTTCAACGTCTATCTCTCCGACGTTCCCTCGGAACGCGTCGGCTGGTCGGCGGTGGTCGCCGATCCGGCGACGAAGACGATCTTCGCCCACGGCGTCTGCGGCGCCTTCTCGGCGATCGATGCCGTCACCGGCAAGACGAAGTGGAATCGCTCCCTCCATGAGGAGTTCGGCTTCCTCTCCACCTACGGTGGCCGCACGAACATCCCGGTGGTCTTCGAAGATCTCGTCATCGCCAGCGCCGTCGTCACCGGCTGGGGGGACACCGCCCGCCCGGCCCATCGCTTCCTCGGGATGGACGCGAAGACCGGCGAGGTGCGGTGGATGAACGGCACCAAGGAACTCCCCGAAGACACCACCTACTCGACTCCCTCGATCGCCGATTTCGGCGGTCAGGCGGCGCTCGTCTTCGGTTCGAGCGACGGGAGTGTGTGGAACTTTCAGCCGCGCACCGGCAAGGCCGTCTGGAACTTGAAGCTCTCCCGCCGCGGCCTCAACGTGCCGCCGCTCGTCGAGGGGACGACGATCTACATGTCGCAGGCCGAGGAGAATCTCGACAACACGACGATGGGATCGGTGACCGCCTTCGACGGCACGGCCGTTCCGCTCCCCGCCGGGCCCCAGGTCGCCCCCGCCGCGGGCACACCCCCCGCGGCCCCCGGTCCCCCGGCCCCGAACACCGACATCACCGCCATCGGCGTGAAGTGGCAGAAGAAGGGGGTGATGGACGGCCGGGCAATGCCGGTGACCCTCGGGGAGAGGATCTACTTCATCGACGACGGCGCGAAGGTCTTCGTCTTCGACAAGAACACCGGCGAGCCGGTCGGGAAGCCCCAAAAGCTCCTCGGGACGATCGTCCGCGGCAGCCCGCTGGTGGCCGATGGCAAGCTCTATGTCTGCTCCACCGGCGGCTGGCACGTCCTCGCGCCGACGGCCGATGGCCTGAAGTTCGTCAACCGGATGCGGCTCCCGGAGGCCGACGAGGTCACCGCCTCGCCGATCGCCTGCAATGGCCGGATCTATCTCACCACCGGCGAACGGCTGATCTGCATCGGCAAGCCCGACGCCAAGGGGAGCAACACTGCGGTGGAGACGAGCCCCGCGAAGGTCGCCGCCGCCACGGCGGGCAATCCCGGGGAGCCTGCCACCGTGCAGATCGTTCCGGCCGAGGCCCAGGTGGCGGCTGGCGGCACCATCAAACTCAAGGCCCGCCTCTTCGACGCGGCCGGCCGGTTCGTCAAGGAATCTCCGGCCGAGTTCGCGGCCACCGCCGGTGCGGTGGCGGCTGACGGCACGTATACGGCGCCGGCCGGCAAGCACGCCGCCTCGATTGTGACGGCCAAGGTAGGCAAGCTCGCCGGCAAGGCGAGAATCCGCTCGATGCCACCGCTGCCGTGGAAGTTTGACTTCGAGGAGATCACGCTCGACAAGGATGCAAAGACGGGCGTCGTGAAGGGGGAGCCCCCCCTTCCCTGGATCGGGATGCGGTACCGGCACGTTGTCCGCGAGGTCGATGGCAGCAAGGTGCTCGTGAAGATCACGACGATCGCGAAGGGGACGCGGTCGCAGGGCTGGATCGGCCCGATCGACCTCCACGATTATTCGATCCGGGCCGACTTCCGCGCGGCGGAATCGGGGGTCGGCAAGCCGGGCGATCCGGCGACGCCGGTCGCCGCCGACGCGGCCAAGCCGGCTGGCAGCGACGCCGAGGCGTTTGCCAAGGCCTTCGGCAATCCCGCGGCGCTCGAGAAGGCGCGGATGCCCGACATGGGGCTGATCGCCCAGCGCTACACGCTCGATCTCATGGGGGCGAGCCAGCAACTCCAACTCCGCACCTGGCCGCCGCAGGTCGCCACCCACTTCTCCAAGACCGTCCCCTTCGCCTGGGAGGCGGGGAAGTGGTACACGTTCGTCCTCGAGGCCCGCACGTCGCCCGAGGGGGCGATCCTCCGTGGCAAGGTCTGGCCCCGTGGCGAGGCTGAGCCTGCCGAATGGACGATCGAGGGCGTCCACGCCGGCGGCAACCTCCAGGGCAGCCCCGGCTTTTTTGGTCAGTCGAAGGACTCCGAAATCTTCATCGACAACGTGTCGGTCTCCCCCGTCACCCCAGGGAACAAGCAGCCATGACGTCCCGTCCCCGTCTTTCACTCCGTTGTGCTCTCCGCTCCCTCGGCGCGATCGCCGTGACGGGCGTGCTTTCCGTGGCCCCGACCCTGGCCGAGGATGGCGACTGGAATCAGTGGGGCGGATCCGCTGCGCGGAACAACACCCCCGAGTCGGGCCCGCTGCCGATCGACTGGGATCCGGGTCAGTTTGACGCCGAGACGGGCGCCTGGAAGCCGGAGACGAGCCGGAACATCGCCTGGGTAGCCCAACTCGGGAGCCAGAGCTACGGCAACCCGGTCGTCGCCGGGGGCAAGGCCTACGTCGGCACCAACAACGGTAAGGGTTGGATCGGCCGCTATCCTGCGAGCGTCGATCTCGGCTGTCTCCTCGCCTTCAACACCAACGACGGCAGCTTTCTCTGGCAGGATTCGAGCGAGAAGCTCCCCACCGGCCGCGTCCACGACTGGCCGCTTCAGGGGATCTGCTGCTCGCCCTACGTCGAGGGGGACCGGCTGTGGTACGTCACCAGCCGCGGCGAGGTGAAGTGCCTCGACACGGAGGGCTTCCGCGACGGCGAGAACGACGGGCCGTTCGTGGGCGAGAAGATGCAGGGATCCGATGAGTCGGACACCGTTTGGGTTCTCGACATGATGAAGGAACTCGGCGTCTCGCAGCACAACATGTGTTCCTGCAGCGTCACCGCTGTCGGCGATCTCCTCTTCGTCAACACGAGCAACGGCGTCGACGAGGGGCACCTGAATCTCCCCAATGCCGCCGCTCCGAGCTTCCTTTGCGTCGACAAGCGCGACGGCAAGGTGCTGTGGGCCGACGGCTCGCCGGGGGCGAACGTTCTCCACGGCCAGTGGTCGAGCCCCTCCTACGCCGTCATCGACGACGTCCCGCAGGTGATCTTCGGTGGCGGCGATGGCTGGGTGTATGGCTTCGACGCCCGCGGCGACAACGGCAAGGCGAAGCTCCTCTGGCAGTTCGATGCCAATCCGAAGGAATCGAAGTACGTCCTCGGTGGCCGCGCCGACAGGAATCACATCATTGGCACGCCGGTCATCCATGACGGGCTGGTCTATGTGGCCGTCGGTGAGGATCCGGAGCATGGCGAGGGGGTCGGCCACCTGTGGTGCATCGATCCGACGAAGCGCGGGGACGTGAGCCCCGAGCTCGCCGTCAACGTCGCCGATCCGACCAAGTCGCTTCCGCACCGCCGCAATCAGGCGGTCATCAAGGAGCAGGGGGAGGTGGCCCGCCCGAATCCCAACTCCGCCGCCGTCTGGCACTACCCCGGCTTCGACGCCAACGGCAACGGCAAGCTCGACTTCGACGAGACGATGCACCGCACCTGCGGCACCGTCGCCATCAAGGACGGCCTCCTCGTGATCCCCGACTTCAGCGGGCTCGTGCACTGCGTCGACGTGAAGACCGGCAAGCCGCAATGGACGCACGACATGCTGGCAGCGAGCTGGGGTTCGCCGATGATCGCCGACGGCAAGATCTACGTCGGCGACGAGGATGGCGACATCTCGATCTTCGAGCTTTCGGCGGAGAAGAATCTCGTCGCCGAGGTCAACATGGGCAACAGCGTTTACTCGACGCCGATCGTCGCCGGCGGCACGCTCTACATCGCCAACAAGAGCCACCTGTTCGCGATCCGCGAAGGAGCGACGCCCGAGGCGAAGTAACCAGAGCCACCATTTCCCCGGCCCTGCCGCCCGTCCGGTGCGGCAGGGCCGGCGGATCGTGCCATGTCATCCGCCGCTTGCCATCGGTGGGAAGCGGTCCTTTTCCGGGGGATTCTCAGATGTTCGCTTCGATCCGTGGGGGCTCCTGCGCCCCGGTGGCCGCGTTGCTCTTCACCCTCGCCCTTCCTGGCGTTTCGCCGATCGGCGTGGCCCGGGCCGCCGAGCCAGCAGTGGAAGCGGCGGCCGGCCCGCTCGAGATGCTCGCCGCCGCGAAGCGGATCTGCGTTCTCGGCGACAGCATCACCTACGACGGTCGCTGGGTGTCGGCACTGTCGGCCTGGATGGAGGCCAAGGGGCTGACGGCCGATGTGATCGCCGTCGGGCTTCCGAGCGAGACCTGCTCCGGGCTCTCCGAGGAGGGGCATGCCGGCGGCCAGTTCCCCCGTCCCGATGTCCATGAACGGCTCGCGCGCGTCCTCTCCGTGGTGAAGCCCGATCTCGTCATCGCCTGCTACGGGATGAACTGCGGCATCTATCTGCCGCTCGACGACACCCGTTTCGCCGCCTACAAGGCCGGGATACAAAAGCTCCACGACGAGGTGGAGAAGACAGGGGCGAAGATCATCCACCTCACGCCGCCGGTCTACGACGGCCGTCCCGGCACGAATCACCCCGCCGGTGACGCCGACTACGAGGGGGTGCTCCAGAAATACTCGACATGGCTCCTCTCGAAGCGCGCCGATGGCTGGACGGTGATCGACACCCACACGCCGATGAAGGCCCTCCTCGACGCCAAGCGGAAGGAAGATCCCACCTACACCTTCATCCCCGACGCGGTCCATCCCGACGACGCCGGCCAGTGGGCGATCTGCCGCGGCGTGCTCGCGGCCCTCGGCGACGCGAAGACGGCTGCCGAAGAGAAGCCGGAGTGGTTTGCGAACTTCCTCCCGGAGTGCCACGAGCGGATGACGCTCCTCCGCGACGCCTACCTCTCCGCCGCCGGCCATCTCCGCCCGGGGATCGCCCCCGGCCTGTCGATCGGCGCCGCCGAGGCCAAAGCCCGGCGGATCACCGAATCCCTCCGCTCCCGCCACGACTACCTTCTCGGGAAGAAGTTCCCCAGCAGCGAGTGGAAGTCGGCAATTGTCTGGCCGCGGCCGCGGGTGGTGAATCCGGGGCCGGCCCCGGAGCAGCCGGCGCCGGTTCCCGCCGACGCGATCGTCCTCTTCGACGGCAAGAACCTCGACGCCTGGCACGGCGGCGAAAAGTGGGCCGTGAAGGACGGGATTGCCACCGTCGGCGGCGCCACGATCACCACGAAGGAAGACTTCGGCAATTGCCAGGTGCACGTCGAGTTTCGGACGCCGAAGCCGGCCGCCGGGGCCGGGCAGGGGCGTGGCAATTCGGGGGTCTATTTCATGGGGAAGTACGAGATCCAGATCCTCGATTCCTTCG
>Ga0209188_1003756_pt1 | contig 10292 bp, 8 predicted proteins | sample C_130625_EF_Meta_FD_187307 | JGI IMG/M metagenome (GOLD analysis project Ga0209188, IMG submission 187307) | Freshwater microbial communities from Lake Croche, Canada to study carbon cycling - C_130625_EF_MetaG (SPAdes) (version 2) | ecosystem: Environmental > Aquatic > Freshwater > Lake | place...
CCATGAAGAATTTCCGCGCATTGGTATAGGCTTCGTACGTCGTCGCGTTTTTCGTATGCATATGAAAGACGATGGAACGGTCCACGTCGTACGCGGTCAGCAAATCGGCCTCGCGCACAATATGGTACGCGGTCTGGTAATCGCCCAACTGCGGAAATCCGTGCTGAGCGACGTGTGAGTACGACATGGACGATACAATGGCCTTGGTCATTTCGGTCTCTTTGTCGGTCAATTTGTCCTGTAAAAAATGGCCAATCTTCGCAATTTCCGTCGTCTTGTCGGTATATTTGGCGTCGCACATGTCGTGCAAGATGGCGGCGGTGTAAATCATACGTTCTTGGGATTGTATACGGGGGTGAAGTTGTACCTCGGTTTTGAATATTTTGTGAGCATAATACAGCGTATTCATACTGTGGGACAAACCGTGGGATTCGTCAATACGGTGTCGCAATGCGTAGGTGAACACGTATCCAAACAATTTAGAAATCAGCATCGGACGGCGTTCTGTAAATGGCTTGCGAGAGCAGGGTGATCCAATACATTCACTGTGGGGCGACATCTTTGTATAGTTTTGGGGCGGGAGAACCGTTCTTGGGATCCTCATGTGGTCCCGGAAGCTGGACACTTCAACACCATCTTGGTCTTCAATTTCCTGGAACGGTTTTCCGGGGGCACGGCGGATGTGGTGACGGATGGTGGCGGGGGAGAGGGAATCTCCCGGACCCGGTTCTGCACGATTTTGCCTAAATTCTCGGTATGGACCGTGTGGATTTTCTTGAAGATGAAATACCGGTTGAGGAACGAGATTTTCTTCTCGTCTTCGGACATGTCGGCCGCGGCACCGTAATCTTGCTGGGTGCTGCGCTTGCCCCGGCGCACCTCCTGCATCATCGCCGTATACAGCTCTTCAAAGGTGCCCGTTCCCGCCGGCATGCCCATCTTCTGCGCCTCGTCGTTGGTGACCAATTGAAACCCGTACATCTCCATCATCTGCGTCAGATACTTGAAATTGACCAAGTACTCGGGGAAGACCTGGTTGATGGTCTCTTGGTACACCTGAATGCGGAAACCCAGGGACATTTCTGTCTCCGGAAACGTGTCCTCGTCGTAATCCTTGACAATTTCCGCGATTTTGGTGCCGTTCTTCATGAGGGTCCAGGCGCCGCCCTTGGGCTTCTTGCGCAGGCGGTCAAAGACGGTCTGGCCGTCGTACGTCGTCCCGATGAAATAGCCGCCCACCCGGATGCAGTCGCTCACATTGCGCAGGAAACTGTGCAGGACCACCTCGTTCTCAAAGAAGTAGTGGATGGCGAATTGGCACGACCCCACGTCAAACCCGGGCTCGCCCACACCGTAGGCCTGGAATACGGCGGGCGGCAGTGTCTGCGGATCCTTGTCCCCCTGCCCGAAAATTGCCTTCACGTACCCGCGTTCGGTGGTGCTGGCAAACGCGTCGCCCGTATGCCGAATGTTTTTGCTGCTGTCGCCCACGAAGAAGAGGCACCGGGGCATGTTGGCCTCGCCGTGTTTCTTGCACTCGGCAATATACCGGGCACAAGCCCCGTCAAACGTATTATGAATATTGTCCCGCGACACGTCCAGACCCAGCACGAATTTCAGTCGGCTCGCGTACCATTTAGACAGATCCCCCGCTTTGCCACAGGCGAAATCCATCAACTGCTGCCCCGGCTGCGAGACCCCCTCAATGAGCCGCCGCTTCACATACAAATTATGGAAATTGCGCAAGGCCTGGGTGTTGGTATCCTTCGTCTTCCGGTTGTAATACACGTCGTTCTGCGTGGTCGGTCGGTCGGGAATCCCTTCCCCCGTGGTCAGCATCGCCTGCGTGATGGGCTCGTGAATGGATGTCCAGTTGTTGTTCGCCACGTGGAAACTGTTGCCGTAATTATGCATGCCCGCGCGCAGCTCGGCCGTCTTGTCGTACCGCACCCGCAACGGCACCCACTTCCACGACCCTTCCCGCGCCAGGTCGTACCGGAACTCCACAATCATGTTGGCCTCAAAGTAGTCGCCCTCTTCGGTCACCATGACCCCCTCTTTACCCGCCACATCGCGCAGCGCCACATGACAAAAGCAGGCATTGGGGTCATAAGGGTCCGTCGGCTGAAACACCACCGGCTTGTATTTCTCCTCGTTGTCCGAGCCCCTCTCCCCATGCCCGGAGGGAAGCCGACCATGGAGCACGTCGTTGTAGGGATTGCGGTGGTCCTTCGGATCGTACCCACACTTCAGTATCAACGTCTTGTATTGGGTCAACGTCTGGGCGCCGTCCAGGAGGCTCTGGCCGGGTTCGTACAGGTAGCGCACTTCTTCCTGGCCGCGCTTGTCGTGCTGGACGGTCACGAGGAAATCAATGGTATTGTACTCGGGCGGTTTCCATTTGAAGGAATGGGCCCAGGTGATTTTTTGAGGGCGACTGGCCTCGCCGATGCGGTCGGCGCCGACCCCCATGCTGGCCGGGGTGAAGATGATGCCGTCGGTGTTATAGGGGAAATGCCCTTGGCCTATTTTAGCCAACAGTTCGGCACAGGCGGCGAAGATGGGGTCGTCGGCACTGCTGCCATGGGAGTGGCCCGAGGGGGGCGACGCCACGTAAAAGTTCTTCTTCTGTAAGATAATGCCGCAAAGAGGAGCGTTCTCTGCGATGGGTGTGAGCGACGTGGGGGCCGTCTTGGCGACGGAAGCGGGGTCGGCCGTGACCGGTCGCAGCTCCAGCGCCTGCAAATAAGCATCTAAATGCATGAAGCGGAAATTGCCTTTCGCACGATCCTCCACATTGAGAGGATAGAAGCCCTCCTTGCGGACGCTTTTCCCCCGCACAAAATAGGCGTCAAATGCCATGTAGAGGGCCATTGGCTCGCCCTGCTTGTCACGCGTAATATACTCGCCGTCTAGTATCGTATTGTAGAGGTCGGCGTCGCGCCCTTCTTCCGCAGAGGCACCCTTTTTGCGGGTCGTGCGGATGACCATGGCGCCGGTGAAGATGACGTGCATGGCGGGGGTGATCATATACATTCTTCCATTGGGGGCCACGAACAGGAGCCGGCGCTCGCCGTCTGCCTTGTCGGTCACCGTGTAATGGTTGCGAATGTTGGGAATCAGCTGCCCCGCAGGATCGTACGGTACCAGGTTCTCCATCTGCAAGGTGTAGGAACTGGGTCCCAGGAAATATTTAGGCAACACGACCTTGGCGTCGCGGCGGGCCAGGAAGGCGGTCCACGTTTCGGGGTCCGCGGCGCCCGGCTGCGCATCTTGTTGCGTCAACATCAAGTAGTCCAAGAGGACCCGCGAGGTTTCCTCCAGACCGATGGGGTATTTGGTTTCCTGCAAGGCGCCTAAAATGAGACGGATGCCCCGGCGCAGGATGCCCATGACTTCCACAAGGGAACGGGATCCGATACGCTGATTGTCCACTTCCAGCTCTACTTCGTAGGTTTCGGGATTGGTAAAGACCCCCGCGTCCTGGACCGTATACTGGGGGACCATGATGCGATGGGTGGTTTTGGAGGTCTTCACGATGGAAAGGTCCACGAAGAAGGGGAGGTCAGGGTGCGCGAACCGCACGCGGTTCAGGTACCGGAACGTTTTTTTGCTGTTGGCCCAGTCGGCCAGGATGTTGCGGGTAGCGTCACTGCGGGGACTGAAATACGTCTCGTTCTGGTAACTGACGCGGAAACCCCAGTCGGGGAAATCCACGGGTTTGACGAAATTGCCGGCGGCGGCTTCGCCGCCGCTACCCTGGGACGCCGTCCGTTTCTGTGTAAACTTGATTTTGTCGGCCGTGGCGTTGGCCTGGGCAGGCATGTCCAAGAGTTTAGGCAAACTGTTTGTACGACAGTATTCTTGGATGAGGTCCATGCCGGCCACCTCGGCACGGATATTGGACAGTTTCTGACGATTCATCTTGCGGTCGTAGTATTCGTTTTGAATCCGCAAAATATGGAGACCATTCGTATTGCCGTCTAGGGGCGCGAATCCCGCCGAATAGAGGGCCTTGACCACATTTTCGTAGTCTATGTTGCTGATGGGCCGGGCCAGGGGATGTTTCCCCGCTTGAGTACCAAACCGGATTTCCAACTCGGGCACATTTTTTGTCTGGTATTTAGCTCCGGAAATCCAGGGATTGGTTTTCAAATAAAGTGCGACCATCTCTTCAAATTGCTTGGCCGCGACCATAGAGGCCGACTTGGTCTCCCCGGAAGAAGACGCAACTCGGTTCATGGTTCACGACGATTTTCTATAAGATACCTGGATACTTCTATCTGAGTTTTGTTCGCTCAGAGAGAAACTGAATCAATTTTTACACCTTTTCCAGTGGCGCAAAGGTGTAGACAACCCATTAGACCCACGCACTTTCGCAGTGTCGGGAAATGGCGACATACACGTCGTTTTTTTTAAGTTTACTCCCTGCTGAGGGCAGAGGCAACCTGATCCCCAACTGTTTGACCAAGGCATCTAAATCGGCCGTTTTATAGGTACTGATACCTCGGAGAGGCTTGGTTGGACTCTCCAGCTTGAGAAACGGGGGTGGTGCGGTGGTACATGCAATTGCATGGTCTTCCGTTCCGACCTCGTAGTCGGAATAACTGCGTTGGCCGGTTTTAACACGGTAAAGCGTGTACACGGGTCGGCAACGCAACTCAGGAAGCTGCCCTTCGGGCAGCCTTACGGGTAGGCAACGCAACCCAGGAAGCTGCCCTTCGGGCAGCCTTACGGGTCCTGGGCTCGCTTCGTTCGTTGACAGATACTCCAAATACGTGCGGCTTTGCTCACAGACAATACGAATGGTGGCCCCGTAGTACATGGCAAAGGCGGGGACCATGGTCAACACCGTCTGTTTGTTGGTGAGCAAATCGCCCATCATTTCTTGGGTCGCCGCCACCGTGATTTTCATGGCCTTCAACAGGTGCCGGTTATTTTTGAGAAACTCCACGATATGCGCCTTTTCTTCCAGTTCGCGGTTCATGTACTTGCTCCCGATGTCGCGAAAGGCATCCACACCATGATGGGCGATGAACATGGACCAGAACAAGGAATCCGGCTTGCGTGGGGAAAAACGCGAGGGCTGGGGTCGCTGTCTCGCCGCAAGTGGCTTCGGATGAATCTCGGAAAGAGTCGGCGGCGGTACATCTTGCGGCTCATGTACAGGCGAAACAGATGGCGCCTCTGCAGGTGGATCATATACTTGTACTTGGGGGGTCGGTGGGGGAGAGGACGTGGGGACAGGAGTCGTCGCCTCTTCTACTTCGGGGGGATCATATACTTTCATTGGGGAGAACCATGTCTGGCGATGTTCCTTGGTCAATATCCACGGCGACAAGGCCGTCGCCAACTGCTCAAAGGTCGTGATGCGTTGATAATGACCGTCGCGCTGGTACAGGGCCGCATGTAAAAACGGCGTGATTTCTTTCATCGTGGTGATGCCAGTACTCTTCTATCGTATACATAGCTCTATACGACAATACGTTTATGTGGTTTTGTGTCCTCAGCGCGTATCCAGGAAAAACGTGGACTTGAATTCCTCCTTCTGGGTTTCCACCTTTTCTAGGTTCGTCTCTTGTTCCTTGACGTAGGCCAGATACTGGGCCAGTTCCTGCAGAGTTTCCTCCGGTAAATACGACAAATTGATGTAGACCCCGTTGCGGTTCTCGTTCAGTTTGACCGCGGGGTTCTTCTTAATAATATTGAGCACCTCCATGTGCTGGGTCTTGTTCCACCGTTCAATGGTGGCCTTCATCGCCTCTAATTGCTGCTCCTTGGCGGCCAAGTCTTGGGGGGTAGAATGAACGGGTTCACTGGCCATGCGTTTACTCATCCTATAACTACTTCCATTTATGCGTTTTTACAAGGAGTGAAAATATCTATTTCATATATATAAAATATTATGAGCCGTCTCGTGCCCATTGGGTTTTCCATTCCGGCGTGCAAAATCGTGCAGGATGTACTACCCAAAACGAAATGGATGTCCGACCTCATCCCTGGTGACATGTCCACATATATATACCAAAATGAAGGGGATTATTACCAAGAATATCAATCCTCCGTATTTGCCACCACTATGAAAAAAGGAGGATGGGACTGCTTACGGCACTACGAAATCTTGGCCAATGGTTCCATCCCATTCTTTGAGAACTTGGAACATTGTCCACCTCTCACTATGACACATTTCCCCAAAGAACTCGTTCAGAAGTACAGTGCATTTTATTCCACATGGAAAGACCAAGACATTGACACCATAGACCCGGCACAATACCAGCCCATCATCCGCGAATTATTGGACTATACACGGTCGCATTTGACAACACGGAAAATGGCCGATTATTTCTTGGAGACCTGTCAACATACCCAAGCAAAAAGCATCTTGTTATTGTCATCCTGGGTTGGACCAGACTATCAACGATGCACTCTTCTTCACGGGCTGAAGGAAATCATGGGGAGTGCTTGTCACGATTACCCTCGTGTCAATCACCTTTATACTGACTGTACTACTCCTCCTCACGAATTATACGGCAAGGGAATGTCCTATAGTAGATTGATTGACCCCGCTTTACATGAAGGAAGTAGCTGTGACGAAGACATCATCAATGATATACGCAACCACAAATACGATATGGTGGTCTACGGAAGATTTCGCCAGGGAACTCCTTTTTATGATATTGTCAAAGAATCCTACGATCCACAAGACGTCATTATGATAACAGGAGAAGACCAGCGTGAATCATACTTTGATGAATATTTAAATGCGGGTCATTGGGTTTTTGTACGGGAACTATGATTACCGGTTCATTATCTCTGCCCAGTCCACGAGTGGTGATAGCCACGTTTGGTGATGTAATCCGGTTTGTTCTTGGAATACCCCTTGTCGCTGAATCGGTAAATAACGATCATATAGAATCGTATGTAGAGACGATTCTATACTATTTCTAAAACCCATTGAGCCGCCGCATTTCGGCCAGTTCCGGGTAACGCTGTTCCAATAGGTTCATTTTCTCGTGACCATTGGTATGATTCTTCAACTGCCAATATTGATGCACCCCGACGGGGTCGGGATAATAAACATTTTCCACCGAAAATACCTTGGCCTCTTCAAATGACGGTTTTTCTAACTTGACTGGATTACTATCATCACAAAAATACACGTCTTCTACATCATAAATGTTATTAGGATTGCGCGTCGCAATAGTTGCCAACATCTTGGATTTGCGCCGAAGAGAAAGTCCCCCGTTGCCGACCCCCTCATTTGTCCACGGCGCTCCTACGTAATCGTACTTTAAAAATGCGTCCAATTTATGGATATTCGGCTTGAGCAACAACGAATCCGTCTGGAAAATCAGCATGATTTCGGTGTCTATTTGTTCATAGAAACCGGCTTGCTTCATCAACATGCTGTATTCGAGTCGTACCATGTTTTCTACCGGATATCCGATGATTTTCAGAATACGTTCCGGTTGTCCGTATCGTTCTGCCACCTCAATGGCGATACGAACCACATAATCGCGGTTTTTCGTTCCATGCACAAGGATGAACCCCCATTCCTCCGACAAGGTACTAAAAAAATTGTCCAATACAAATGCGTAGGCAGGATGCTCACGGAATTCCACCATCACCGCCGTGTATTTGACCTTGGTAGATGTCATGGCAGCCATGGTTTCTATTTGTATATATATGGCCAAAGCTTTATATGACTCTCTCCAGAACGGTGAGACCGTTATTATTGGTGAATTTATCTTTGAGTTTCCATTCCGGGTTGTTCTGTAGGAATTCGTCAATAGCTTTACCCAGTCCGCACCGAATCTCGTCCACTGGAATACCCGATTTTTGCGATTGTTCTTCAATATCATCTCCCCCTCGCACTGATTCGCCGTCCACTTCGTCTATCGTAGTGTCATGCATCAGGATGTATTTTGTGGTGAGAGGTGCAAATTTGGCCAGTTCGCGCTTAAGTTGCCCGTAAATGTGCCATGTATCAATGAACACCATGTCTACCGGCTCGTTGAGTGAGAGTTCCAGGTTGTTGATCCACTGATATTCTACCTGGATATTGAGGTTCTGTGTACACGCTAAAAAGTCGCCAATGTCGCATTCCTCAATGTCGTTCATAAAGAGGTAAGGTGTCACGTGATCTCCGGCCTCACGAGTGTCCGGGTTCAAAAGGCCATAAGCCAGGGCCCAACTGGACACGCATCCCCGGACACCGGTTTCCAAGATACGGTTACACTCCTTGGCGTATTTGTAGAGGGTGGGCAAATGCTCATTAATATCGCTATGACTAGCACAAAGGCTCTGGTACTTGGACGCAAGGGCTTCCATGTTATAGGCTATGAACATAATAAAAAAAACCAAGATACTACGCTCACGCATGCGGTGCCAACCGCGCAATCACGCAAATGTACGGGTCGTTGAGTTCCCACCGAGTGCCAATGACCGACACGCGTATTTGATCCCCCGCTTTCACATGCTGGAAATCCCGGCTGTTCTGATGATGGTCCCGGGCCACAAATACCGTAATGGGCACATTACCGTCCTTGTCCACGCACTGGGCATGGATCCCCGCTTTGGTCACCGTCTTCACCGTGCAGTCCAAATTCTGGCCTTCCGTCGGGCACGCGACTTGACACTGGTAAATGACGTGGAAATCCACGAATTCGTTGCGGACCGTGCCTGCCGAATATGTATGAATCCGAATGGACCCGGGGCGAATGTACCCTTCCTCTATGCATCGGTTGGCGATCCGGTCGCTCAAGACTTCTTCTAAATTTTGCTGAATGGTTTGACCGACCTCCGTGATATGCACGGGAATCTTGGTCGTCAACGTGGACGTAATGTACAAATAGGTCTTGTTATCGGTGGCCATGCTCATATATATGGTGTTACAGAAAACATCTGTCTATACGGGTTCGGATTCAATTTTTTACAAGGAGGTCAGGCCGACTCATGTTAGAAAAGTACCCCCAATATGGCATACATCTCCGGATTTAAAAACAGACGCTGCTTGTCCGACGTTCCGTGACGTACCAAGAGTTCCATGAGCACATTGAGGCTACTTTGGTTGTAGGCGGGTGTGTCAAACTCGGGAATCGCCCCTTCTACCTCGCCCAGGTTGGACAGCGCCAATTGGATCAAGGCCACCTCGCGTTTCTTGCCCGCCTTGAGCAGATTTTCGCCCTTGGCCGCCCGCGATGTGGTTTTACGCGTGAAATCCTTGATTTTGAACGTCGGTGCGGTCACCCACCGCTCCTTGGTCGTGTCGCTGGTGAAAAAACCGACCAAGGAACCGAAATGTTCTTCCCGTGGTTGCGCCGAGCGGCGCAACGGTTCCACCACATTCCTCTGCACCAACTGCGTGTCTGTATATTGTCCGGGTACCCATTCCTGTCCGGTTTCCGACCGTTTGAACACTTCCCAGGCATTCTTTTCGTTGGCCAGCACCAAGAACTCGCGTCCTTGGATGCGGTGGATATGGGTGCTCATATACTCGCGTAGATGGACCATTTGGCGGCCGACCTGGCCGACCTCCGCCCCGACAGGATGTTGCAAAAAGTGGTCGGCCAGGCGACGCTTGGTCGCCGGCGGCAACACGTCCACGGCATGGTGAATCATGTAGCGTTCCACGTCCTCTACGCCCCATCCGAACATGTCCCGGAGGGTCGGCACCAAATCGCCGGCGTGCATGTAGTCGGTCCACGATTGCCGGTTGGTTTTCACCTTGCGGCTCACGGTGGCGCGGAGGTCGGCCAGGTCGGCCGCCAAATGGTCCATCCACGTGGTCACTGTCATCTCGGTCACCGTAGGAGTGGTAGGCGTGGCCTCCGCCGTGGCCACGGGAACCGCAGTCACGGGAGCCGGACCCTCCAACGTCTTGGGCAATTCCAGTCGCACCTTGGACACCTTGGTTTCCACCGGAAATGTGCGGTCAAAGACCGAAATGCTTTCGTCGCTGATTTCCACCGGCTGAAACGCGTAAATGTCGCCCCGGTTGATGAGATGCCCCAACCGTCCATGGCTGTCCACCAAATACTCGTTGCGGTTCTGCAACAAATAGGTCAGGGCATAATAAATCTGTTCCACGGAATAGGCGGGTTGCGTCGCCTGGATGGACTGCACCAAGACGTCGCCCGGATAATAGGGCTGCTCCCGGAACATTTGCCGCACAAGGTCGGTGATACGCACCCGATTGGCCTGCAGGAAATTGAGACTGTAGGTGCCGGTACGTTGGTGCTCGGTCAAGGTTGGCTCGGGTACGTCTGATTGGCACGGAACCTCGCAAGTGT
>Ga0209188_1003759_pt1 | contig 10284 bp, 5 predicted proteins | sample C_130625_EF_Meta_FD_187307 | JGI IMG/M metagenome (GOLD analysis project Ga0209188, IMG submission 187307) | Freshwater microbial communities from Lake Croche, Canada to study carbon cycling - C_130625_EF_MetaG (SPAdes) (version 2) | ecosystem: Environmental > Aquatic > Freshwater > Lake | place...
GTGGCCGAACGGCTATTTGGCGAGATGCGGGACGCCCCCGAAACTCCCGCCGACGTTCTCATCTTGGCGGAAGCCGACGACTTGGTTGAAGCCGAATACGCTCTCCGCCGTGCCAACGATGACCGTGCTTCAACTGCCATCTTTGCGCGAAGCCCCGCGTACGTGCCATTGCTCGAAGCGGCATCACGACGCCTGGCGGTTCCCGTGGCGTTCCTCCGCCGAGACCCGTTACTCAGTAATCGCCTTGCCGCGCAAACCCTCAAGCTGATTCAATCCCTGGCCGACCCAGATGTCCGCAATTTCGGCGGAATCGCGGCTAGCCGGTTCGGAAACGACATCTCGATCTCGGAGAGAAAGCAGCGACTCGCCATAGCGCGTGAGTCGACACGCCATCCAGACCCGTGGCGACACTTCGCCGACGAGATTCAAGTCCGGAATTTGGAATCGGAGCGATGGATTTTGTCCGTTCTCGCTTGGCGCGAACAAGTTGCCGGATTCATCCCCGCTCGTGATTGGCTAGAGCATTACCAGCAGCTACGCGAACTACTGCCGTGGCGAAACATGGACGATCCGGAAATCATCACCCGCGACGCCGCCGCGGCGGTAGTAATGGAACAGTGCCTTGCCATGCAGGCTAGCGTTGCGGCTTTATCCCCGGACGCAAATTTTGACTTGGCAGAATTCGCCCAAATTTGCCGGCAGGTGTGGGAGGGGGCCGATTATTCGGTTGAGCGTCACGATGAAGACGCGGTACCAATCATCACGGACATTGACCTTTTGCCAGCTTCCCGAACGATTATCGCTTTGGGACTCCACGAAGGATCATTTCCACGAAGACCCGCCGCGGATTCGGTTTTGTCGGACCAAGATCGTAGAGACCTCCATGCTCTCGCGCCCGAATACGTGGCCATGGAAACAACTCGCGAAAAAGCGTCCCGAGAGCGCACCGATTTCTACCGTCTTGCAACCTCACCCGGGAGCCGACTGGTGATTTCATATCCGCGTCAGGTCGATGGGCGAACTTGCTTCCCCGCCATCTTCCTAGACCGACTCGCTGAAGCCTCCGGTACCAAAATTGCCTCGCATTCCGAACAACATCCCTTGGCCCCGGCTGATTCTGATCTGGTGGCAGACCAGAATTTGAGAAATAAGCTCTCCGCTGCCCGCCAATTGCCTCCGGAGCCCGTGATTCTTTCGGATACGGCCGAAAGAGTTGCCAGACGTTCTGGCGAGCCGGTCCGCTATCAAAGCATCTACTGGGCCGAAACTTGCCCTTTCCGGTTTGTCATGTCGGAGCGCACGCCGCTGCGAGCGAGATCCTCCCGACTGAAGTGGCAAAGATTGGCTCAAATTCCTCAAGTTGCCCGGATCTCGGCCGTACCATCTGACGAACTAGAACCGCGCCTAATGGAATCGTTAGACGCCACGGTGGCCGACTGGTCGCCGGCCACTCTAGATTGGGAACTTCGAACGCTAGAACAATCTCGCGAATCATTGACAGCGGGATGGGCGGAGCGGGAACGGGCCAGCCGCAACCGCTGGCGAAGAGTGAGTACCCAGACCAACGTCCCGTTCGACCACCTCAACGCGGTTCTTGAACGGAAGGTCCCCGGCCTCTCGTTAGCGGGAACGGTTCCCGCCGTCTCGGAGTCGGATCGAAGATCCATTGTCCACCTCTTCGAGATTGGACGTAGACCTGACTTTGAAAAATCCCCGGCGGCCTGGTGGAGATACGCTCTCGTTTGGGCCGCCTTCGACAGGAACGACCGGTCTGCCGCGTTAGAGGTGGACTTTACTACCGGCGGACGGACGATCTACGTGGTTGGAGGAGACCAGGACGACGGCGTTACTCGCAGTAAGTCCGGCGAGGTAACCCGGCAGCGGCTTGATTCAAATCCCGCCGACGACACGAATCCCCGGCGTGAAGTCTGGGAAAAAATCTGGACTATGCTGAGGTCTGCGCGGGCCTCAATTCAGTCTGGGCAAGCACTCCCCATTCCCGGATCCTACTGCCAAAGTTGCGTATACGGCGAGCTTTGTCGGCGCCACCGCGACTATGGCGACCTCGACGATCCATTTCAAGACGGAGGGCTGGCATAGCAACATACATCCCTACGGCGGAGCAACGGGCCGTCATTGAGACAGAACAACCGCGGGTCATCGTTGCGGCCAGCGCTGGATCCGGAAAAACCACCACCCTAGGGCATCGGTATGCCCGGCTTACGGAAACGATTCACCCCCATCGCATCCTCGTCGTAACGTTCAATGTCGGCGCGGCTACGGAGATCAAACGACGGATTGTCCAGATCATGCGCGGCGCGGGGCGGGAATCGGACGCGATGGATGCCGAAACGGCGCCAATCCAAACCATCGCGTCGTTCGCTGGCAGTATTCTCCGCGAAAATGCGTTCGCGCTCGGGATCGATCCGCAATTCGAAATGCTGGACGCCGATGCCGCGCCGCTCATGGTTCAGGCCGCCATCCGACGCGCCATTTCCGCCTCGAACCACCTCCCGATCGAATGCCGGCTGTATTTGGAAGCCACCACTCGAGAATCGCGGCAAACCCTGGTCGATGACCCGGAAACCCAAATCGCAGAAATTTTGTCCCGGATCCGAAAAACTCCGAGTAGTCACGAATTTGACGGTGCTCGCGATTACTTTCTGCACCACTACTCCGACCCGGATCGCCTGCAAAACGAGTGGGCTCACCAGTTGCGACGCTCCCTTCCGCCATCTGCCCGCGAATTGATTCCCGAGCTTCCCTACCCGGCCCTTATATCTGCCATCCGAGAGTGGTACCGAGCCCATCCACCGATACCGACTTGGACCAATGCGCAACCCGGAACCGAAGCCGCGGACCTAGCTACCACGGTCGGTGCCGTTACCCTTGCCGTTTCCGCCTGGCAGCGACTGGAAGAACTCTTCGACCAGCATCAGAAATACGATTTCACCGCGGTGGAAGGAATGGCGCTTCGCCTACTCACATCACGGCAACCAGTTTTACGCACGGCGCGCGAATCGATTCAAGCCCGATTTGATCATGTTATTGTCGACGAAGCTCAGGATATCGACCCTCTCCAAGACGCCCTGATCTCCGCCCTAAACGTCGCCAAGGAAATGAGAGTCGGCGATGCCCAGCAAAGCATTTACGGCTTTCGCTTGGCCGATCCTGAGGGATTTTCGGAACGGTCGCACCAGGCCAATTGGCAAAATCTGACCCTTACCACCAATTACCGCAGTCAACCGGCGATTCTGGATTTTGTCAATGCCGGATTCCAGTCCCTCTGGCAAGAGGAATACTCTCCCATGAAGCCGTCGGCACCCGAATCCAATCCTTCTTCGGAAGTGTTCGACTTTGAGACCACGAAACCAGAAATTCCTCGCCCCGCTCCGGTAGAGGCATGGGACGGCGGCCCTAATTTTCTCGACACGATCGTCGCCGGCGTGAAAGATCTCATGGCGCAGGGGGAACCAGGGCGACGAATCGCGATTCTACTGGCAAAGAATTCGCAGGTAACCCAGCTGAGTTACCGACTAGAAAATAGTGGTGTGCGAACTCGAGTGGTCGGCGGTGCCGCCACTTTCTACTCCCGCATGGAAATCCGAGATGTCGCCAATACGCTCCGCGCTTTGGCCGATCCGTCCGATGATTTTTCGCTTTTAGCATCCCTCCACAGCCCTATGGGCAGGCTAAGTCTGGATGCCACGGTGGCATTGGCGCTGGATGAAGACATTTTCGGTCGACTCTCGGATTTCTGCCCCACCGACATCACGGATCGGAATGCCATTGAACACTTTCTGTCGTGGTTCATGCCCCTGTCACGAGCGGCGGGACACCTGCCTGCCTGGGAGGTGATGGCGAAACTGTTCGCGGAATCTCCATTTTTGGAGCGCCTTGCCGCCATGCCAATGGGGGCTCGGGCCGTTGCCAATGTCCGCAAACTACAACTCATGGCGATAAACCAACCTTCGCTGGGTGCCACCGAGTTTGCCGATTCGATTGCGGATATTCAAACCATCCGTCACCAGTCCACCGATGCCGAACCACTGGGTGATACTGGCGACACCGATCGGGTTACGATTCTGACGATCCATCAGGCGAAAGGAGCTGAGTATCCCATCACGATCGTGCCGACTACCGCGCTAAAACTAGTGCAAGTTGCCGAGCGATTAGAGTCCGATTTACGACTTCCCGCCGTAGTAGTGAAACCCGGAAAGGCCAAAGGGGGAGCACTGGCAAGTTTTCTGCAGGCTCGCCGTGAAGAGCGAAACCGAGCCGAAAACTTGCGCCGAATGTACGTCGCCCTCACCCGAGCGCAAGATCGGCTCATCATCGTAAAAGACCCCTCCGCCCCCGATTCGCCGCTTCAACAGTGGTTTAAACCGGGGGGCGTGGCCGTCACGATTCCCATACGCAGCTTACGGACGCCATAACCAGCGTAGCGCGCTCGGCAAGATTGCTTGCTTGTGCGCTCCGCTATGAAAACCGTGCCCAAACGCGAAGGTGTAATCGTAATTCTTGTAGGCCAACGCCTTAGCCATCTGTTGGTTCGCCAGCGGCCAATTGCCAAACGGGTTATCCAAGTCGTTACTGCCGTCTTGCAAGAACACGCGAATCGGCTTGGGATCCGACTTTCGGATAAACGCGGGATAGTCATCGCCTCCCGTCTCGTCTCCGCTTAACTTTGCCAGGTCCACAAAGCTACCGATAAACGACCCGACCCGCATGAACTGGTCTGGGTGGAACCAGGCCGCCGTAAACGCGCAGATGCCACCGCTACTATCTCCCAGAATCCCGCGTCCGGCGGCATCATCCCGCAGGTTGTAATCCTTCTTGATGATCGGCAAAATCTCCTCAATCAGCATCCGACCGTAGTCGCCATTCACCCGGTCGTACTCAAAGGATCGGTTGCCGAAATCACCCGGTTTATCTTTGCTTCCTGGCTCCAGAAACACCCCGATCATTACCGGAACCTGACCCTTTGCAATCAGGTTGTCCAGCGCAATTGAAGTCCCTCCGCGCGTCCACTGGGCATCCTGAAAGAACATCAGCGCCGTCGGCGTCTTCGGGTCGTACTGCTTCGGCACGTAAACCCACCAATTGCGCGTGGTTCCCTTGTAAATATTGGACTTAAACTGCCCCTTATCGATCAAATCACCCTTGGGAAACGCCGGGTTGGGCGACATGTCGGGATCCGGCAAATACGCCTCCAATTGCCGCATTCCGGTCGTCGGCTTCCCGTCGACCTCGAACCAATATCGCAGCCCCGTGTCGTGCGGTACCGTCATCGAACCGGCGAATAGCTTTCCGCCGGCTAATGGCTGCAAGGCAAAATCGATCAGCCCGTCGCCGCTCTTTACGCGAACCTCCTTTGCGGAATCCACCTCCATCGCAAACGCCAGATCCACCCCTGACTGTCTTAGAACGCCCTCCTTTAGATTCCCCTTGAAGTAGCCGCGAAAGTCATTTTCCGAAAGCTGGTTCGCGGTCAGTAGTCGCCGGATATCCAGTGGCGACTGCGGGGCGGCCTGAGGCATATTTGACGCCGAGAAGGCGACCGAAAGCGTAAAGAGCGCGGCAGTGAGCATGGCGCGAGACTATCACAATTTCCCCGCCACAAATCAGACTGCGAATGACTTGAGGCGCGCCAAATCCTGCGCGTGACCATCGTCCTCAGTCGGTGTCTCCAAGAACATCGGCACGTCCTGCAGGGCGGGGTGGTTGATGATCGCCCGAAAAGCGGCTTCGCCGATCTCCCCTTTCCCAATGTTTTCGTGGCGGTCTTTCCGTGAGCCAAGCGGAAACTTTGAATCGTTCAGGTGAATTGCCTGTAGTCGCGATAGTCCAACGATGGAATCAAAGGCAGCCAACGTTTCATTAACTCCCGCCTCCGTCCGGATGTCGTAGCCCGCCGAGTATATGTGGCAGGTATCGAGACAAACTGCCAGTCGTGACGGATCGCCGCACCGTCGGAACAGGTCGGCAATATCTTCGAACCGAACGTTGAGGCTAGAACCCTGTCCCGCCGTTGTCTCCGCGAGCAAGGTCACCGATTCGGGCGTCGTCGCCAAGATCTCCGTGACCGCATCGGCCACTCGCTGGTAGGCGACGTCGCGATCCTGCCCCATTTCGGCGCCCAGGTGACTCACCACCATCGGGATGCCGTATGCCCCGCAGCGCACCATTTCGTCGGTCAGCGTGGATTTGCTCTTTGCCGCGATCTCCTCCGAAACGGCGCACAAGTTCACCAAGTAAGTGTCATGACTCAGCAGCACCGGCACGTGGGTCTCGGCGACCGCGGTCGCTAGCTTCTCCGCTTTCGCCGGATCGGCCGGACTCCCTTTCCACATTCTTGGCGAACTGGTGAACACCTGGATGGCGGTGCAGCCAATCTCTTGGCCTCGACGAACGGCATCGTCCAGCCCTTTTCCGGTCGGCATGTGGGCACCAATGTAGCGTGGGAGAGGCATGGAAGAAGGCTACCCACGCCAGAACCCGATCGCAGTGCCGAAATGGGCCGCTGTACGGTAAAACCACAGGCAGTATGGGTCAGTACTTTGCCGCCTTTAAAGCTTACGACGTCCGGGGAATTGTGCCCTCCGAGCTAAATCCCGAATTGGCGTACAAAGTCGCCCGCGCCTACGCCGATTCCATCCTGCCGAGCCGCGTGTGCATTGGTTACGACATCCGGCTGAGCGGTCCCGAACTCTATGCCGCGATGGCAAAGGGCTTTAACGATGCCGGCGTGGACGTGGTGCACCTGGGCATGGTTGGCACCGAGATGGTGTACTTTGCCACCGCCCACTACGGTTTCGATGGCGGCATCATGATCACCGCCAGCCACAATCCGCCCGAGTACAACGGCCTCAAGATGGTCCGCGCCGAGAGTCGGCCCATCTCCAGCGATACCGGCCTGAACGACATCGAGCGCCGCGCCTTTGAAGAGAAGTGGGAGCGCACCGGATCGGGAACGACCACCGAGCTGAACGTCTATGAAGATTTCACCCAGCACTTGCTCAAGATCGTTCCGCCCAGCGTCCTGAAGCCGCTGAAAGTGCTTGCTGATGCCGGAAATGGCGCCGCCGGAGTTGCGCTGGACCAGCTGATTCCCCACCTTCCACTCAACGTGACACGCCGTCTGTTCGAGCCCGATGGCAACTTCCCGAATGGCGTGCCGAACCCGATTCTGGAAGAGTCGCGCGCCGGTACCGAGGCCGAACTGAAGGCGAACGCCTACGATTTCGGCGTCGCGTGGGATGGCGACTACGACCGTTGCTTCTTCTTCGATGAGCACGGCGCCTTCATCGAAGGCTACTACATCGTTGGCCTCTTGGCGCAGTCCATCTTGGCCGATGGCGGCAAGGAAGGCATTGTTTACGACCCCCGACTGACGTGGAATACGCTCGATATCGTCGAACAGCTGGGCGGTCGCGCGGTTATCTGCAAGAGCGGCCACGCGTTCATCAAAGAGAAGATGCGGGCCGAGGATTGCACCTACGGCGGCGAGATGAGCGCCCACCACTACTTTAAGGCACACTGGTATTGCGATAGCGGCATGATCCCCTTTTTGCTGGTCTCCAAGCTGGTCAGTCAGACCGGGAAGTCGCTGGGCGAGCTGGTCGGTCAGATGATTGCCAACTATCCTTGCAGCGGCGAGATCAATAGCAAGGTGGCCGACGTTCCGGCGACCATCGCCAAGATCGAAGCCATCTACGGCCCTCAGGGCACCATCGACCGCATCGACGGCCTCAGCGTCGATCTCGGCACCTGGCGGTTCAATCTGCGCGGTTCTAACACCGAGCCGGTCATCCGCCTCAACGTAGAAACCCGGGGCGACGCCGCCCTCATGCACGAAAAGACCGAAGAACTCATCGCGCTCATCCGCGCGTGATGAGCCGATCTACTTTTCAGCCTAATCCCTCCCCCGCTTGAAGTGAGTCGCGCGTTTGCGTCTCACTTCATTTGTCACCAGTGTTGTTGATTACCCAAGGGGCAAAACCCAGTACGGTAATTTTACTGGGTTTTGTCCGATAGTTTTGCGGCCCGAGTCGCTACGTTTGGCACATTTTCATGGCTCGGCTCGTCATGTTTGCTACAAGTGTTGATTCTTCATTTGGTGGTTTATTGAGAGAGGTTGGCGGACGGGACGGCGAAATTTTGATGTCTTCGCGATCCCTACTATAAGTGCGAATCCAGGTTCAAATCCGGCGCTTTGGCAACCAGTAGAAATACCGGGTTTTCACAAAACTGTAGGCTTGCCGGGGTTGCCCGGAGTGGTGCCGAGCTGGGCTACACCCTCCCTGTATCCCGACATTGAGGTGAAACCCTACTCATCCACTCCGGAGACCTCATCCTAAAATGTCTTCACCAACGGGGGGCTGACCATCACTTCAATTTTGCGGTGAAGTTTTGACGACTACCACTATCCTAGGCAGTTTATTTCTCAGGGGGAACTATATCGGTCTTGTATGTCCTTCCTTCAAACGCAAACCGAAGCGCGTAGCCCCTTGCGGCTTGAACGGCTAGGACCTTGGCCGCCTCTAGCGATTCGCTCGGAGATTTTAGTTTCGAAAAAATCTCCTGGACCGGAACACCATCCAGAGACAATATTTCAGCTCCATCAAAACGCGCCAAGGGGGAATCCAACCGATGGGCGGAATCCAGGATTAGTTTGCCCTCTTTAACAACGACTTTCCAGTCTAAAATATCGCGCCAGAGGAACAGGCCAGCTTCCTCTTCAGTTCTTGGTATAAATCCTATTTTCTCATCAAAGAAATTGAATAGCACTTTATCACCTAACACACTTGGATTTAGCCTGACCGAATTATCTTTCGGGGACTGGTCTTTGGGAACTGAAAGCATGGCTGTTACGACCGGAATAGAAGTTTCGCCGATTTTCCACGGGCCAGCCACGCCGTCAGGAAGCAGCTGACCTTCTCCTGATACTATTGCAGAAGACCTACGCTTTGCGACCTCATAGAAGTTAAGCAAGTTTTCCGAAGTAGCCGAAATCTTAGAGGACCCTTCCTCGGTGCTGATTGTAGCCGGTACAAAATATTGTCCTAATTGAACGTTTATCTGCGGGACAACTACATCGTTCTTCTTGGAGATAGTCCATTCGGCTTTCGTACCATCTGCTGCAAACCAAGAATCGGCGGCACTCTTTATGTTCGTCACTGCCAATCGGTCATTCCGTTGATCTAATAAGAGATAGGAATCTTTAAACGCGATGCTCCCGAGTATTCCGTCAACGCCCAATCCCAGAAGATTTAAACTCACCTGGTAGTCGTCAATGTTTTTTTTCCATCCTCCAATTGCTAGAACATGATTACTACCCGAAGTACTTAGGAAATCCCTACGTATTAGAATTGCTTGCGAACCAGTAGCGATTAAAAATCTGCCATCCCGGTCGCCAAACTGGGCATTCACAATCCACAGACCTGACGGCCTCTCCGCCTTGACGAAAGCTAACTCCATGCGCGGCACGATGCAGAGGAAGCTAATTAGTAATGGAGACATTAGAACACTCCGGACCAGCCCAATCCGAGGCCGCGCTTGCCTGGTCCCCATGGAATGGTGACTTGGGGTCCCCCTTTCGGGTTTCCGATTGTGATCGTGCCGCTACCGGGCTGTCCTCCAGTAAAAGTGCCACCGGCACTAATCCCGGGGTACTTCAGCGTTGGTGAATAGACCGGCCGTTTGCCTGGCTGGACCGTTACCGAGCCGCCTCCGGTACCACCGCCCGGCAATGGCAAAGGAGGAATCGTTCCGCTAACATCCCCACCTTTCCCAACCGTGATTGGACCGATTGGAATTTCACCCACGTCGTGTGGTGGAATGGGTTTCGGCTCGGGCAATGGAAATGGTTTGGGTTTTGGCGTTATGGATCCGAACGGAGGCCAGCCGGGACGAGGTCCGTACCCAGGAAGGCCAGGATATATTAGACTTGGCACCGGCAAACTGTAATCCTCAAATCCATCTGGATCTATCCATCCCAACGGGTTATTTTCATAATACCCGTACCAGTTACGGCCATCCTTTACTGGATCGCGAGTCAGAAACCTTCCGGTGGACGAATCGTAGTATCGATGCCCGAGGAGTTGCAGACCCGAGTCGGAATCTTCTTGATATCCCTCGCCGCCCACGAAACCGAAGGGCCCCGTCCAGGTGCCACTCAACGCGGCCACATTGCCGAAGGCATCGTACTGGCGAGACGCGATGGAACCTTGTGCGCTTGACGTCTGGCATGTCAGAGAACCCAAACGGTCAGCATGATAAAAC
>Ga0209188_1003762_pt1 | contig 10282 bp, 5 predicted proteins | sample C_130625_EF_Meta_FD_187307 | JGI IMG/M metagenome (GOLD analysis project Ga0209188, IMG submission 187307) | Freshwater microbial communities from Lake Croche, Canada to study carbon cycling - C_130625_EF_MetaG (SPAdes) (version 2) | ecosystem: Environmental > Aquatic > Freshwater > Lake | place...
CTACTACTTTAAACCTGTAATCAAAAATCCCTTTCAATTGTTTTTTCACAAACAAGGCATGGGCGATATCTCCTAAAAATCCAAGTGGTAATTTATAATGTACAATGTCTGTCATTTCTACGCCGCCGTCTACTTCTCTGAAATGATGCTGGTGGTGCCAAAGTGAATAGGGACCAAAGCGCTGCTCATCGATGAAAAACTTTTTATCTTCAACTTGTGTTATTTCTGTCATCCAATAAATTGGAATGCCTAAAACCGGGCTCACTTTGTATTCAATGATTTGTCCGGGATACATTTTTTCTCCATGATGTTTTGAAATGATCTTAAAACCAAGTTGCGAAGGAGTTATTTTTTGAAGGTTTTTCGGACTGCTAAAAAAATCCCAGGCTTCGTCCATGCTGATTTTCAGTAACTGAACGGTTTTGATGCTGTATACTTTGCTCATATAGTTATAACAAGGAAATGGGAAAAAAGTTGGGTGAGGGATTAGTTAGATACTGGATACTGGATACTAGATAATGCCTATAGGTTGTAAACTGCTTATCTAGCATCCAGTATCCAGTATCCAGCATCCAGCATCCAGAATCGAGCATCTAGTCACCATTCTCCCCCCAAACAATTAACTTTGTCCCCATGTCAATTCAAAGCCAAAAACTCCGCGAAAATTACGATAAAGAATATCTTAAACTCAATTCACAGCAACGGTTAGCTGTAGATACCATTGAAGGTCCGGTAATGGTAATTGCAGGCCCGGGAACTGGTAAAACACAAATTCTGGCAAGTCGTATCGGTAAGATATTGTTAGATACAGATGCCGCTCCTGAAAATATTCTTTGTTTAACATACACTGATGCAGGCGTGGTGGCGATGAGAAAAAGACTACTTCAGTTCATCGGTCCTGATGCTTATAAAGTAAACATTTTTACCTTTCATGCTTTTTGTAATGAAATCATCCAAGATAATCTTACGCTGTTTGAAAAAAATACTTTAGACCCAATTTCAGATTTAGAAAAAATTCAGTTGTTCAAAGAGCTCATTGATTCACTTCCTAAAAATCATATTTTAAAAAGATACAGAGGCGATGTGTATTACGAAGCTTATCCATTGCAGGTTTTGTTCAGTGCGATGAAACGAGAAGGCTGGACTCCGGAATTTTTAATACAAAGCATTGATGCTTATCTTAACGAACTGCCGCAAAACGACGCCTTCATATACAAAACCAGCAGAGGCGGACAATACAGCAAAGGCGATCTTAAACCAACTTATCATGATGAAGTTGAAAAGATGGAAAAACTCAGAGCCGCAGTAAATGAGTTTCCGCGCTTTACGGAGATGATGCGAAAAATGAATCGTTATGATTTTGACGATATGATCAATTGGGTATTAAAAGCCTTAAGAGAAAATGCCAATTTGCTCGCCACTTACCAAGAAAAATATCAATACATTCTTGTTGATGAATATCAGGATACTAGCGGTACACAAAATCAATTGGTTCAATTGTTAATTAGTTATTGGGATAAGCCAAATGTATTTGTGGTAGGCGATGACGACCAAAGTATTTATCGATTTCAAGGAGCAAACGTGGAGAACATGCTACACTTTGCCACAACTTATAGCGACGATATTTTGAAAGTAGTGCTCACAAGCAATTACAGATCTGTGCAACCCATTCTCGATACTTCAAAGGCGCTTATTGCAAAAAACAGCGACAGACTTGTAAACCAGATTGATGGTTTGTCGAAAGAACTGCAAGCACAAAATGACAAGATCAAACACCTTACTCATTTACCTATCATTCATGAATATGAAACCATTCGTTATGAAATGATTGGAGTAGTGAAAAAAACAGAAGCATTGCTCGCCGCTGGTGTGGCTCCAGGAAAAATTGGTATTATCTATAAAGAAAATAAATACGGCGAAACCATTTCACAGTATTTCAATTTAATGAACATACCGGTGTACAGTAAACGCCACATGAATGCATTAGAGTTGCCGCTTGTTCAAAAAATTATTAAGATATTAAAATACCTCGCATCCGAACATTATATTCCCAACAGTGGTGATGAAATGCTTTTCCAAATTTTGCATTTTGATTGGTTTGAGATACAACCCATAGAAATTGCAAAAACAAGCATTGAAGTTGCAGACAGGAGATACAAAGAAAATAAAACTTCTATCCGCCAATTGTTGCAGGAAAAAATAAATTCACCTTCAAGAGATTTATTCAGTTCCAATATCAGCGAGCCCATGAAACGAGCTGCTGAAATCATTGAAAATTTAATTGCAGCAGTTCCTAACAACACTTTGCAAATGCTTTTTGAAGCTGTTATCAGAGAAGCTGGTGTTATCAATGCCATCATGACAAGTGCCGATAAACACTGGCAATTACAGGTGCTTACAGCGTTATTTGATTTTATAAAAGATGAAACACATAGAAATCCATTCCTCAGTTTGCAGGAAATGGTGAACTTGATTGAGCTGATGGAAAATGAAAAAATCAGCATTCCGTTGGTGCAAATCAGTGGCTCAGAAAAAGGAGTCAATTTAATGACAGCTCATGGTTCTAAAGGGCTTGAATTCGAATATGTATTTATCGTTGGCACTAATGCTGATGTATGGGAAAAGAAAAGAGCCAATAATCGTGGCTATAAAATTCCTGATACGGTTTTTGCTTCGATTACTTCTGTGAAAGATTTTCAGGAATTGAGAAGATTATTTTACGTAGCTATCACCAGAGCTGAACAACATTTATTTATTTCCTACAGTAAATTTAAAAACGATGGCAAGGAAATAGAACCCACTATGTTCATTGCGGAAATACAAGACACTTATCAGTTGCCGGTAGAAAAAATTAGTTTAGAAACTGATGTCATAGAACAGTTTGCTGCATTGATTTTTGGAGAAGGCGCCGCACCTGAAATTGAAAAAATGGAAGATGATATCATCACCCCAATTCTCGACAGATTTGTGATGAATGTAACCGCGCTCAACAGTTATTTGAAATGTCCTTTAGGTTTTTATTACAATAACTTTATCAGGATTCCTTCTGCAAAAAATGAAGCCACTGAATTTGGTTCTGCTGTACATTTTGCCTTACATCATTTGTTTGATAAAATGACCAATCATCCCAAAAAAGAATTTCCTCCAAAGCAATCGTTCATCGAGCTTTTTGAGTTTTACATGAACAGACATAGAGAAAGTTTTTCTAAAGAACAATTTGAAAGAAGAACAGAGCAAGGACATGAAGTATTGTCAAACTATTACGATACTTACATCCATTCATTCAACAACATAGTCTTGCTTGAACACAGTGTTTCGGGCATTATTGAAAATGTGCCCATAAAGGGGAAACTCGACAAACTTGAATTCGATGGAAAGAACATAAACGTGGTGGATTATAAATCAGGTGATCCGGAAAAAGGATTAGACAAATTGAAAGGCCCTTCTGATAAAGTACCTAACGGTGGCGATTACTGGCGTCAAGCTGTTTTTTATAAAATTTTAATTGATAATAAGCCTGGTAAAGACTGGGTTGCTGTAAGCAGTGAGTTTGATTTTATAGAACCAGATAAAAAGAAAAAATACAGAAAGCAAAAAGTGGTCATAACTCCTGAAGACATTACTACTGTAACTCAACAAATAAAAGATACTTGGAGTAAGATTCAAAACAGAGAATTTTATACCGGTTGTGGTGATGATAATTGTTACTGGTGTCAGTTTGTGAAAACAAATAAAATGGCAATACAACTTCATGAACAGGAAATCGAAGAAGATTAATTTAACCTCGCTGACAATGATTATTTTTGCCACTCACAAATTAAGAATTGATGAGAACTAAGTTATCGGGTATTGTATTCATTATCGTGCTCGCTCATATATACATGTTGTTTACAGGTGGTTGTGCCCAAATCGGTGCGCCTACAGGTGGTCCGAAAGATACACTAGCGCCGGTTTTGGTAAAAGCCTCACCGGAAAATAAAACCATTCAATTTACAGGCAACAAAGTTGTACTTGCTTTTGATGAATACATCGACCTTCAAGATTTACCATCCAATTTATTGATTTCACCTGTTCAGAAATACAGTCCGGTGATTTCATACAATTTAAAAACCATTACTGTAAAATTTAAAGACACACTTTCCCCAAACACTACATATTCATTGAATTTTGGCAATGCTATAAAAGACATCAACGAAGGCAATGTGCTTAAGAATTTTAATTATGTTTTTTCTACAGGAGATTACATTGATTCTTTTGAATTGAAAGGAAAACTGTTGATGGCCGAAACAGGAAAGGTGGATAGTACAATTTTAGTCTTGCTTTACAGAAATTCTCCGGATACAGCAGTACAACATAGAAAGGCTGATTACACGGCAAGATTAAAAGGTGATGGTAGTTTTCAATTCAATTATTTACCTGCTGATCAATTCAGTATTTATGCTTTGAAAGATGGCGATGGTAATAAATATTATAATGCCAAGTCAGAACTTTTTGCCTTTAATAATGAAGCAGTAAATATCACTCGAAACAATCCATCTATATCATTGTTTGCTTACGCAGAAAAAACGGAACCTGCTAAAACTACTTCCGTTTTAGCAGGAGATAAAAAAGGAGGAGATAAGATTTTACGTTTTCAAAATAACATCAACGCAGGAAGACAAGACTTGTTGACAACTCTTGAATTGACTTGTAAAAATCCACTTAAAAAAATTGAAGTTGATTCCATTGTTTTGTGTGATACTTCATTTAAAAAAATAAAAGGATATTCGGTTTCATTCGACAGCACTAGAAGAAAAATTATCATCGAAAATAAATGGCAGCCAGAAAATTTACTGAAACTCATTGTATATAAAAATGGATTTCAGGATTCAACAGGATTAACGATGAGTAAAAACGATACTATCAATTTTATTACAAGAAGTACAAGTGAATATGGTTCTTTGAAATTGAGTTTTAAGAATATTGATTTATCAAAACATCCAGTCATACAATTCATGGAAGGAGAAAGCCTCAAATTAAAATCTGCTGTAACTTCAACTGAATGGTTTAATAAAATGATGTTGCCAGGAGAGTTTGAAGTTCGTATTTTATATGATGAAAACAATAATGGCAAATGGGATGCCGGCGATTATGCTAAAAAATTACAACCTGAAATTACGCTTGCTTTACCTCAAAAAATTTCCATCAAAGCCGATTGGGAAAACGAAAGAGATATTGATTTGAAGTTCTAATAAAATTCGGAATATCTTGATAACTAATTCTGCTTAAATGCTTTTATCTATTAACGACGAGTTATTTTTGCAACATGATTTTTTCATCCACTTTACTGGAAAAAGCCGTTAATGAATTTGCCAAACTTCCCGGTATTGGTAAAAAGACGGCGTTAAGACTGGTATTGCATTTGATCAAACAAGATGAAAAAGAGGTAACGCATTTCAGTGAAACCATTGCTGAAATGAGAAATCAGATTAAGTTTTGTAACCGCTGCCATAATATTTCCGACAAAGAAACCTGTAATATCTGTGCCAATCCTTCACGCAAACAGGATATTATCTGTGTTGTTGAAAATATAAGAGATGTGATTGCCATTGAAAGCACGCAACAGTTTAATGGAACTTTTCATGTGTTGGGTGGTATCATTTCGCCTTTGGATGGCATTGGTCCGGAACAATTGAATATCGAACCTTTAATAAATCGAATTGCAAAAGAGGAGACCAAAGAAATTATTTTCGCCTTAAATCCTAATATACAAGGCGATACTACTATTTACTATATTGGCCGTAAACTAAAAGAAACGCCTGTAAAGATTACCACTATTGCCCGCGGCATTGCCTTTGGCGGCGAGCTGGAATATGCTGATGAAATGACTTTAGCGAAAAGCATCAGCAATCGAATTCCTGTAGAACATTATATTTCTTCCATAAATTGATCTTTATAAGTTTTGATGTAACACAGACTTACATTATCTTTGCGCCCGTTGTAGGTGAGGATTTGTTTATTGTTCAACCCCTGCAATTTGGTAACTAATTGAACTAATAAACTTCTACACTTCTCATTCTGAGGTTTATCAGCTTATCAATTTTACCGACAATCAAATTTGTTTCAAAGGTTCAATATGTTCAATAAGTTCAAAATGTTATTTACTTCGATAACCTTTTGAACCTCTTGAACCTCTCAAATCTTTTGAACTAAAAGAAACTATTAAACCTTAATAATGGTAAAAATTAGAGAAATTCTCAAACAACGTATTCTCATCATTGATGGTGCTATGGGTACCATGATTCAGCGTTACAAATTGGAGGAAGAGGATTATAGAGGCGATCGATTCAAATCATGGCATAAAGATGTAAAAGGCAATAATGATTTATTGAGCATTACACAGCCGGATATTATCATTGCTATTCACAAACAATATTTGGATGCAGGTGCAGATATCATTGAAACCAACACCTTCAGCAGCACAGTAATCGCGCAGGCAGATTATGACATGCAAGAAATCGCTTACGAAATGAATGTGGCTTCTGCCAAATGTGCCCGTACTGCCGCCGACGAGTATACGAAGCAAAATCCCGATAAACCAAGATTTGTTGCAGGTGCTATTGGTCCATTAAATAAGACATTATCGCTTTCGCCTGATGTCAACAATCCTGGTTACAGAGCCGTAACTTTTGATGAAGTGGTGGCTGCTTATGAAGAGCAAGTTAGAGGCTTAGTTGAAGGTGGTGTTGATTTACTTTTAGTAGAAACAATATTCGATACGTTGAATGCCAAAGCAGCCATTTTTGCGATTAAGAATTTCTTCAGCAGTAACAATCTTCCGGAATTGCCAATCATGATTAGCGGTACCATTACAGATGCGAGCGGCAGAACATTAAGTGGACAAACACTTGAAGCGTTTTATGTTTCTTTAGTTCACGCGAATCCATTGAGCATCGGTTTGAATTGTGCATTAGGTGCTAGTGAAATGAGACCTCATATTGAAGAGTTATCGTCTATTGCTAAATGTTATACTTCAGCTTATCCGAATGCCGGATTGCCGAATGCGTTTGGTGAGTATGATGAACAACCTCACGAAACAGCTCATATTGTTGAAGAATGGGCGAAAGAAGGATTTTTAAATATAGTAGGAGGCTGCTGTGGTACCACACCGGATCATATTAAGCATATTGCAGATGAAGTGAGTAAATATAAGCCAAGGGAATTGCCAATATTTGGTTCTTAGTTTAAAAGGTTCAATAAGTTCAAGAGGTTCAAACAACCTTTTGAACTTATTAAACCTCTTGAACCTCTTAAACAATTTAAACATGACACAACACATACAACCTTATCTCCGTCTCAGCGGCCTCGAACCACTCATCGTTCGTCCGGAAACAAATTTTGTGAATGTAGGTGAACGTACCAACGTAACTGGCAGTAAGAAATTTGCCCGATTAATCAGAGAAGGGCTTTACGAAGAAGCATTATCAGTAGCTCGCCAGCAAGTAGAAAGTGGCGCACAGGTAATTGATATTAATATGGATGACGCCTTACTAGATGGCGTTTCAGCGATGACGACCTTTTTAAATCTGGTACAATCAGAGCCTGATATTGCTCGTATTCCGATTATGATTGACAGCAGCAAGTTCGAAATCATCGAAGCCGGATTGAAATGCGTACAAGGAAAATGTATTGTGAATTCCATCTCCATGAAAGAAGGAGAACAGAAATTTATTGAGCAAGCAATTATCTGTAAAAACTTTGGTGCAGCGGTTATTGTGATGGCATTTGATGAAGTGGGACAGGCAGACACAAAAAAAAGAAAAATTGAAATCTGTCACAGGGCGTATAAAATACTTACAGAGCAAGTTGGCCTTGCACCTGAAGACATCATTTTTGATCCCAACATATTTGCAATTGCTACAGGTATTGAAGAACACAACAATTACGCTGTTGATTTCATCGAAGCTACAAGAGAAATAAAAAAATTGATGCCATTGACCAAAGTGAGTGGTGGCGTGAGTAATGTTTCTTTTTCTTTCAGAGGTAATGATCACGTGAGAGAAGCCATCCACAGTGTGTTTCTTTTCCATGCTATTAGAGCAGGTATGGATATGGGAATTGTTAATGCAGGACAATTGGTAATTTTTGATGAGATAGAACCTACCTTAAAGCAGTTATGCGAAGACGTTATCCTCAATAAAAATAATGATGATAACGGCGCTACTGAAAGTTTAATTGCATTTGCAGAAACGGTAAAAGCAAAAGGCAAGGAAATCGTAAAAGATGAAAGCTGGAGAAATGAATCTGTAGAAAAAAGAATGGGGCACGCTTTGGTTCATGGAATTACAGAATACATCGATACTGATACCGAAGAAGCAAGATTGAAATATCCAAAGCCATTGGATGTAATTGAAGGTCCGTTGATGGCCGGAATGAATGTAGTAGGGGATTTGTTCGGCGCAGGAAAAATGTTTTTGCCTCAGGTAGTAAAGAGCGCGCGTGTGATGAAAAAAGCAGTGGCTGTTCTCACGCCTTTTATCGAACAAGAAAAAGCAGATAGAAAATTAAACAATATCGGTGGTGCTGAAGAAAAAGGTCCGGCTAAAATTTTATTAGCCACTGTTAAAGGTGATGTTCATGATATCGGAAAAAACATTGTAGGAGTTGTATTGGGTTGTAATGGCTACGAAATTATCGATTTGGGTGTTATGGTTTCAGCAGATAAAATTTTAACTGAAGCCAAAAAAAATAACGTTGATATTATTGGATTGAGTGGATTGATAACTCCTTCATTGGATGAGATGGTACATATCGCCAAAGAGATGAAGCGATTGAACATGAACATTCCATTGTTAATTGGTGGTGCCACAACCAGCAGAATGCACACAGCTGTTAAGATAGCTCCTGAATATAATGATGGTGTGGTACATGTACTTGACGCGTCACGTAGTGTAACCGTTGCTGGTAGTTTATTGAGTAAAGATCAAAAAGATAATTTCTTAACTGATATTACTAAAGAATACGCACAATTACAAGTTGATTTCGGTAATAAAAAATCAAGCAAACAATTACTGCCATTTGAAGCTGCACAGAAAAAAACGGCTAGTATCAACTGGAATGGTTTTGCTCCCGTGAAGCCCAATTTCACTGAAACCAAACAGTTTGATAACTATTCAATTGCAGAGATTGCTACATACATTGATTGGCAGCCTTTCTTTATTGCCTGGGAAATGCATGGAAAATTCCCAGCTATTCTAACAGATATCGTGATTGGAACAGAAGCCACAAAATTGTATGAAGATGCGCAGGTCTTGTTGAAAAAAATCATTGAAGAAAACTGGCTCTCGGCAAAAGGTGTTTTAGGATTCTGGGAAGTTAATAAAGTGGCACCTGATAGCGTTGTTGTAAAAGATAAAAATATTCAACTTGAATTTTTAAGACAACAAATTAAAAAAGCAGAAGGTCAACCTAATTTATCTTTGGCTGATTTTATTCATCCAAGTCAACCTGATTACATGGGTGCATTTTCTGTAACCATTCAAGGCATTGAAAAACATATCAAAGCTTTTGAAGAGAAGCTTGATGATTACAATAAAATTATTTTACAGGCGCTTGCCGATAGATTAGCAGAAGCTTTTGCAGAATTACTGCATCGCAAAACTAGGACCGAATTTTGGGGTTATGCAAATGATGAGCAACTTTCTAATGAGCAATTGATTAGCGAAGACTATTTGGGCATTCGTCCGGCGCCAGGTTATCCTGCTTGTCCGGATCACACCGAGAAATACAAATTGTTTGAATTGCTTGGTGGTGAAGATGCAACTGGAATTCATCTGACCGAATCATTGGCTATGTATCCTGCTTCATCTGTTTGTGGTTGGTATTTCGCACATCCCGAAAGTAAATATTTTGGAGTTGGCAAAATTGAAAAAGACCAGCTTGAAGATTATGCGCAACGAAAAGGCATGAGTATTGAAGAAGCTACCAGATGGTTAAGACCCATTTTAGAATAAAAGAAAAAAACTCGCTATTCATCTTTAGCGAGTTTTTTTATGGAGTAGACTCATTCAAAATTGAAAGTATCAATTGATCATGCCTTCTAGTTTTTTCTCATTCATGATCGTGATATGACCATCTTTAATATCAATTAATTTTTCGTTTTTGAAATCACTTAATGTTCTGATGAGTGATTCTGTTGCAGTACCTGCAATGTTGGCTAGGTTTTCTCTGCTGATGTCAATTCTGAAATTTTCAGGATTGCCGTTTACATGATATTTATTTTTTAAAGCCATCAACGCATCTG
>Ga0209188_1003764_pt1 | contig 10281 bp, 7 predicted proteins | sample C_130625_EF_Meta_FD_187307 | JGI IMG/M metagenome (GOLD analysis project Ga0209188, IMG submission 187307) | Freshwater microbial communities from Lake Croche, Canada to study carbon cycling - C_130625_EF_MetaG (SPAdes) (version 2) | ecosystem: Environmental > Aquatic > Freshwater > Lake | place...
AATATATAAAGTAAAAGCTCCTAAAATACCAGGAATAAAAACTGATAATTTGGATATTAAAACAATGGCAATAGCAACAATTATGGCAAATAAAATAATTTGACGGAAACGATTATTGAATTGTTGCTCCAACATGGTTCAATAAAGTACAACTAATTAGTCTCTCCAAACAGAATTGCCTTCGCTACAATTAGAACAGATATCAATATTTTTTCTGCTTTTCATTATTTCCGTTCTGAATTGTTTATAGTTGTCGTTTTGCCAAACCGCCTTAAAAGATTGGTTTTTTAAATTCCCCAATTGATGAGTGGCATCTTTATCGAAGCAACACGGCACTACTAGTCCATCCCAAGTAATAACATTAGCATGCCATAATTTCCAGCATTTGTTTGCTAACTTATTTTTTGGTTGATAGGTCCCGTCTGAATTTTTTATGTACCGGCTAAATTTGTTGATAGATGGAATGAGTTGATTGGGATCGTTTTCATAATCATAGACCTGAGCAGTTTTAAATCTTACTTCATCAACTCCAATTTCTTTTGCTAGTTTTTTAATGTCTTCAATTTGATGTTCGTTATGCTTCACCACTAAGAATTGAAAAAACACGAAAGGCTTTTTACTATTCAATTCTTTTTTCCATTTAATAATATTTTTTGTTCCTTCAATAACCTTTTCCAGCTTGCCTCCTACTCTATATTGCTGATAGGTTTCTTGAGTGGTGCCGTCTATGGAAATTATCAATCTGTCTAATCCGCTCTCAACAGTTTTTTTTGCATTCTCATCAGTAAGATAATGAGCATTTGTAGAGGTGGCTGTATAAATATTTTTTGAGGCTGCATATTTTACCATGTTTAAAAAATCTGGATTTAAATAAGGCTCTCCCTGAAAATAAAATATCAAATACAAAATGTGTTGATGAATCTCATCTATGGTTTTGGTAAAAAAACTATCTTCCAACATACCGGTTGGTCTGGAAAAAGCCCTAAGTCCGCTTGGGCATTCGGGACAACGAAGATTACAACTCGTAGTTGGTTCAAATGAAATGGAAACTGGCAAACCCCATTGAACAGGCTTGTTTAATAGCTGGGTTAAATAAAAACTAGATAAAACTTTTATTCCATTCCAAACTCTTGTGAAACTGAGTTTGCTTATTAAATTAATGGTGTCGTTTTTATTAAATCTTGGCATCTCCACAAAATTAGTGCTATTTTAGCCTATTCGAATATTACAGTTTCAATTTAAAATACATTTCTGGTATGGAAGACGATACAAGAGGTTTTCTGATTTTAATAGCTAATACTATTTCAATTGTTCTATTATGGATGATGGCAAACTGCTATATAGGAATTTATTTTGGATTAGGATTTTTTGAAGGAAGTCCCACTTGGAAAAATATTATTTATTATATCTGTTTGATTACAACCTTTTATTTTTTAGTTAAGCACCTCAAAAAAAGATGGAAGTTGTAATTAACTACTGTGATCCGCAATAATATACCAGCGATTTTTTATTTTCTTTAAAAGCAGAGTGAAGTGTCCTTGTAAATCTCCAATTGTTCTCTTTAGATGCCATTTGCCAACAACATGATAGTAGCGACGAGAAAGCTTTTGAATATTAATCAACTTAAAATCTAACTTACCCATTGACGTTGTATCCGGATATCCTTTTTTGTAATTATTCAGTGTGTTTTGCCAACCATATGTCACACCCGATTTTCCAATAAACATTAGCGAATCATTTTGCCAGTATGTTTGCATAAATCCTTCAATATCTCCTTTATTCCAAGAGTCATCTTGAGTTTTTAAAAGCTGAATGATTTCTTTTTTTGTTTTTGATTGAGAAAAAGATTGTGTCGCCAATAATAAACTAAATACTAACAAACAATATATTTTCATAGAAATTAAAAATGATTTTTCGTGGAAGTAATGTTATGTTTTTTCGAGTAGAAATCTTATCTGTTTCCAACAGGCAGTGGCTTGTCTCTTATCAGCATTTCATCTCTATTCGCAATTTCCCAAGCTGTGTGAAAAATCATTTGTGCTCTTTTTTGGTAAAGGGGCCAATTGATTTTTTCTACATCGTCTGTTGGTTGATGATAATCAGCTAATAACATACCATCATAAAAAAACAAAACCGGAACTCCTTTTCTAGCGAAATTATAATGATCGCTTCTGTAATAGATTCTGTTTGGATCTTCCGGATCATCAAATTTATAATCTAATGTAAGTTTTGTATGTTGTTTGTTTGCTTCTTCATTAATAATTGGCAGTTCAGAGCTTAATTTATCATGCCCAACTACATAAACATAATTCAAGGTATCAGATAACTTTCTTTCAGTATCAATTCTTCCAATCATATCTGTGTTTAAATCCACTGATGTATTTTCCAAAGAAAAAACAGGATGATTGCTATAATATTCACTACCCCAAAGTCCTTTTTCTTCGCCACTAACGGTCATGAATACAATCGTTCTTCTTGGACCGTGTCCTTCTTTTTTTGCCTTAGCAAAAGCAGACGCCATTTCGATTACAGCTACGGTGCCGCTTCCGTCATCATCTGCCCCATTATAAACAACTCCATTTTTTTTACCTAAATGATCATAATGAGCACTTAACACAACATATTCATTTTTCTTATCTGTACCCTCTATAATTCCAATAACATTTGAAGCCAAAATGTTTTTTGTTTTTTTGGCAAACAGGTATTCAATTTTTGCAGCTTTTTCTACAGTAATTTCGTTTAGCAAATTTCCTTTATTGGCTGCATCTAAATAATCGTCGAACTGATCTCCTAAAATTTTAGTTGCTAATGAATGACTAATTGAAATACAATTTACTTTTTGGGAAACCTCTTGATTATCTACATAATTCAAATCAGAAAATAAACTTTTCTTTATAATCGTTTCGCTAAAATTGTCTTGTAATAGATTAATATAAATAGCACCAACAGCTCCCTTCAATTTTGCCAACTCCATTTTTTTAGAAAGACCTGATGATGTCCAATCAGATTTTTTTCCTGTTGGATTAATCAAATATTTTTTTCCTTTTTTGGGTTCCCCACTAACAAAAACAACCACTTTACCCGTTACATTTTTATTGATGTAGTCATTATATGCATCATCTTCAATTCCATAACCAACAAAGACAATTGAGTCTGAAGCAAAAACACCTGTAGAATTTAGCGTAACGTTACCAATATAATCAATACCGTATTGTTTAATTTCTCCATTAATAGTTAATGAATCTTTTAAGGCCGTATCCTGATTTAAAGAAAAAAATTGTTGATAGCCATTTAGTTGTTTGGGGGCTTGTAATCCAATTGATTTAAATTGGTTTTCTATATACGCGGATGCTTTCCTTTGGCCAGGTGTACCTGTTTCTCTTCCCTCCATTTCATCGCTGGCAATTATAGTTAAATGCTTTTGCAACTCTTCTATTGATATTACTGATGCATAATTTGAGGATGAAATATTTTGACCAAAAGAAAAGCTTGAAGTCAAAATCATACAGAAAATGAAAAAGGAAAATTTCATAAAAATAAATTTAGTTAATGGCAGGCGATTTTGTTCACTCTGTTTTCATGCCTCCCTCCTTCAAAAGAAGTTTTCATAAAAATGTCAACCATTTCTAATGCTTCTTCAATGCTGATAAATCTGGCAGGCAAACAAATTACATTTGCGTTGTTGTGTTGTCTGGCTAAAGCTGCGATTTCAGTTTTCCAGCAAAGGGCTGCTCGAATATCTTGGTGTTTGTTTGCTGTAATTGCAACTCCGTTAGCGCTTCCGCAAATCAAAATTCCAAATGCAGCTTCCTTATTTTCAACAGCATTTGCAACAGGATGGGCATAATCTGGATAATCAACAGACTCATTGATTAATGTTCCTAAATCAACAAATGAAACATTATGATTTGATAAGAAGTTTTTTATTTGTTCTTTGTAGTCGAAGCCTGCATGGTCTGATCCAATAGCAACAGGCAATGAAGTTGAAAAGTTTTGCATCTTACAAGATAATAATTTAAGCTTAAATTTAATTTTATGTATTAGTTAATTTCTCGGCATTTTCCGCAAATTGTAAAGCATCAATAAACTCCTGCACTTCGCCATTTAAAACCGCATCTAGATTATATACCGTTAAACCAATTCGATGGTCTGTAACTCTTCCCTGTGGATAATTGTAGGTTCTAATTTTAGCGCTTCTATCGCCGGTGCTTACCAAACTTTTTCTTTTTTGTGAAATTGCTTCTTCAGCTTTTCTAACTTCCTCATCATACAATTTTGTACGAAGCATGTCCATCGCTTTTTCTCTGTTTGCCAACTGACTTCTTTCCGTTTGACAAACCACCACAATTCCAGTTGGCTTGTGCGTTAAGAAAACTTTGGTTTCTACTTTATTTACATTTTGTCCGCCCGCACCACCGCTTCGAGCAGTTTCCATTTTCACATCACTTTCTTTTAATTCAAAATCCACTTCTTCTGCTTCAGGCATAACTGCTACCGTAGCTGCACTTGTGTGAACACGTCCGCTTGCTTCTGTATCAGGAACTCTCTGCACACGATGAACACCGCTTTCGAATTTCAAAGTACCATACACATCATCTCCTACTACTTCTAATTGTACTTCTTTATAACCACCTACTGTTCCTTCACTTTCACTGAGCAATGCTGTTTTCCAACCTTTTTTCTCACAATATTTAATGTACATTCTCAACAAGTTTCCAGCAAATAAAGAGGCTTCATCTCCACCCGTACCTGCTCTTACTTCAAGAATCGCATTTTTTTCATCATAAGGATCTTTTGGAATCAATAGATTTCTGATTTGCTTTTCAAGTTGTTCTTTTTGTATTTCTAATGCAGGCAACTCCACTTTTGCCAAATCCCTCATTTCTTCATCATCGGCATTCAATACTTCTCTATTGAAATCTATATTTTCCAATAGTTGAACATATGCATTTCTCACATCCACAATTTTTCCAAGACTCCTATATTCCTTACTCATAGCACTAAATTTTTTATTGTCGGCCACAATATCAGGATTGGTAAGTGCTACACCAAGATTATCAAATTTTGCTTTAATTGCATCCAGTTTATCTAACATACTGTAATTTTAACTTTAATTGGCTCATTTGAACCAAAGCATGCAAATTTACAGTATATCAATCAATCATTTTGTATAGAAAATTAACAGCCGATAAAATTTTTAATGGACAACAGTTTTTACCTGCAAATTCTGTGTTGATTGTAGATCAGAATTATACAATAATTGACATTATCAAGAGTACTGAGGCTGGGGAAGATATTAAGTTTTACGAGGGGATTCTTTCTCCGGGATTTATCAATTGCCACTGTCATGTAGAGCTTTCGCATTTGAAAGGAATGATTCCCAAAGAAACGGGATTAATAGACTTCTTGCTAAGTGTTATGGGCAAAAGAGAAGCAGAAGCAGAAATGATATCCCATGCAATTGAAATGGCAGAGAATGAAATGATTGCAAATGGAATTGTTGCAGTTGGAGATATTTGCAACACGAATTTATCAATTCCACAAAAAAGAAAAGGCAAATTATATTATCATAATTTCATTGAAGCAAGCGGCTTTCCTCTTGAAGTTGCAGATAAAAGATTTGAACAATCTAATTTACTTTTTGAAGAATTTTCAACACTCAATACAAACAACTCAATAGTTCCTCATGCTCCTTATTCCGTATCTCATGTATTACTGCAAAAAATAATTGATTTCAAAAAAAATGCTATTATCAGCATGCATAATCAAGAGGCGAAAGATGAAAATGATTTTTACAGAAGCAAACAAGGTGGCTTTTTAGAATTGTATAAAAAATTAAATATAAATATCGATTTTTTTGAGCCACATAATAAGAGCAGTTTATTAACGCTATTGCCTCATTTTAATGAAGCCCAAAAGCTTTTATTGGTGCATAATTTACATACTACCGAAAGCGATATTTTAAGTGCAAAAGAAAAATATAAAGCGCAATTGGATAATTTGTTTTTTTGTTTGTGTCCAAATGCAAATAATTATATAAGTGGAGATTTCCCTGATGTGAATTTATTTGTTCAACAGCAATGTAATCTTGTAATCGGTACCGATAGTTTAGCTTCCAACGAACACTTATCGATTATGGATGAAATAAATACAATTTTAGAAACCAATTCATCAATCTCAATGGAAGATGCCTTAAAATGGGCGACATTGAACGGCGCAAAGTTCCTCGGTATTGATCAGCAGTATGGAAGTTTTGAAATTGGCAAAAAGCCTGGAATCAATTTAATTAATGAGCAGAGCGTAGAAAAACTATTTTAATCTATCATAATCCACTCAGAATCTGCATTTTTTTTGAATAAATAATAATTGTGTGAAGATGTTGACCCAAAATAAAATATGTTTTATTGCTCTATAAATAAACTAATCTTAATTCAATTCATTCAGTAAGTAATTTTTTGTAATACTTTCTTTTGAAGTTGAAATTAACTCAGGAGCTCCTTCAAATAAAACCTTTCCTCCTCCCTTGCCACCCTCTGGTCCAATATCAATTACATGATCGGCTACCTTTATGATATCAAGATTGTGCTCAATAACTAAAACCGTATTACCTCTTTCAACTAGTTTGTTTAACACATCCAGCAATAATCCTATGTCCTGAAAATGAAGTCCTGTGCTAGGTTCATCTAAAATATAAAATGTTTTTCCGGTGTCTCTTTTTCCTAATTCAGTTGCTAATTTCACTCGCTGAGCTTCGCCTCCACTTAAAGTAACAGCACTTTGACCAAGCGTTATATATCCCAAGCCGACTTCTTGCAGCACTTTTATTTTTCTATAGATGTATGGAACCGCATTAAAAAAATCTACCGCTTCATCTACTGTCATGTTTAAAACATCGCTGATAGATTTTCCTTTGTATCTTATTTCGAGGGTTTCTCTATTGTATCTTTTACCGTTACATTTCTCGCAATGAACCAAAACGTCTGGTAAGAAATTCATTTCAATTACACGCATTCCGCCACCTTCACAAACTTCGCACCTTCCACTTTTCACATTGAATGAAAATCTTCCTGCATTGTATCCTCTAATTTTTGCTTCTGGTACTGATGCAAATAGCGTTCTAATGTCCGTAAAAAATCCACAGTATGTAGCTGGATTGCTTCTTGGCGTTCTGCCTATTGGACTCTGATCTATTTCTATTACTTTATCAATGTGTTCAAGTCCTTTTACAGATTTGTAAGGAAGCGGATTGGTTTTGGAGTGATAACAATGTTGATTTAAAATTGGATACAATGTTTCATTTACTAAAGTAGATTTTCCACTTCCACTCACACCCGATACAACTATAAATTTTGCTAATGGTATTTTTACTGTAACATTTTTAAGATTGTTTCCTGTAGCACCTTCTATTTGAATAAAATGTCCATTACCCTTTCTTCTTTCCTTCGGAACAGGAATGCGTTTCTTTCCGTTTAAATAAAGTGCTGTATCTGAATTAGACTTCAATAATTCTTTTGGCGAACCTTGTGATACAATTTCACCACCATGCTTACCCGCTCTTGGCCCAATGTCGATTAAATAATCAGCAGCCATCATTATATCCTTATCATGCTCTACAACTAAAACACTATTTCCAATATCTCTTAAATTGCATAGTGCGGTAATTAATCGCATGTTATCTCTTTGATGCAATCCAATACTAGGCTCATCTAAAATATAAGTAATGCCTTGTAATTGCGAGCCAATTTGAGTGGCTAATCTAATTCGTTGATACTCTCCACCACTCAAGCTTTTTGAAGGTCTGTACAAAGCAAGGTACGTTAATCCTACATTCATCAAAAACCCTAAGCGCTCTCTGATTTCTTTAAGAATATCTTTGGCTATATTATTTTGTTTTTTTGATAATCTATCTTCAATATTAAAAAACCATTCCGTTAAAACCGACAAATCCAAATCACTTAATTCTGCAATATTTTTATTGTCAATTTTAAACCACTGACTTTCTTTTTTCAATCGCGAACCGTTACATGTATTACATTCTTTTAAGCTCATGAATTTCTCCGCCCAGTCTCTAATTGCCTCGGATGTATTTGTAGAATTAAACCATCTTTTCACTAAATTAACAACGCCTTCGTAATCTTGATATAATGAAGAGGAAGGAAGTGATTCTTCCATCTCTACTTCCAAATAATTTTCGTCTTTTTGTTCGGAACCATACAGCAATAAGTTTAGAGCAGTTGGTGTCAATGTATTGATGGGCTTATCTAAATTTATTTTATTTTTTCTAGCCAAGCTTTGCACTTGTTTGAAAGATTGAGCTTCTCTTATTTCTCCTAAAGGAACAATACCACCCTCATTCACAGACTTTGTATCATCTGGTATGATGGCATTCATATTAATTTGATAGATTGTTCCTAATCCTTTACAGGTTGGGCAAGCACCATAAGGCGAATTAAATGAAAAGGAATTGGGCGAAGGTTCTTCATAACTTATGCCTGTTTCCAAACACATTAATTGTTTGCTGTATTGGGTTATAGAGTTTTCATCATTCACCAATAAAAACAATAAATCTTTTCCCATTTTCAAAGTTTGCTGAATACTTTGACTTAACCTCACTTTCATGTCATCTGTTACTTGTAGTCTGTCTACAATAACTTCTATATCATGAATTTTGTATCGATCTAATTGCATTTTAGCTTTTAAATCTACAACCTCGCCATCAACTCTTACTTTCAAAAAACCTTTCTTTCGAATGTCTTCAAAAAGCTCTCTGTAATGTCCTTTTCTTCCCCTAACTAACGGTGCTAGTAAACTTATTTTTTTATTTTTAAACCGCTCAAATATAGATTCCACAATTTCTTCTTCACTAAACTTTACCATTTTTTTTCCTGTGTTGTAGCTATGAGCCTCCCCTATTTTGGCAAACAACAATCTTAAGAAATCTGAAATTTCTGTAATAGTACCAACTGTACTTCTTGGATTTTTATTTGTGGTTTTTTGTTCAATTGAAATCACAGGTGAAAGTCCTGAAATTTTATCAACATCTGGCCTTTCCATATCACCCATGAATTGACGGGCGTATGCTGAAAAGCTCTCCATGTATCTTCTTTGTCCTTCATTATAAAGAGTATCGAATGCCAATGAAGATTTTCCACTTCCGCTAACACCTGTGAAAACGACTAACTTGTTTTTAGGAATCTTGATGTCAAGATTTTTTAGATTGTGCTCCCTAGCACCTTCTACTTCAATGAATTCTTGATTTTCATCAATTGATTTATTCTTTTTTGGGGGAGTCGCCATTGTTTTTTTATTATCACAAATGTACGCCAAAAAAAAGCCTCTCTTTTTAAAAATATAACTGTTTGTTGAATTTTATTTAATGATTTTTGAAAAAGCTTAAACCATTAAATTGATATGTATTAGAAACTACCGAGATGCTTTAACTTAATTTGATTGAAATCTTATCTTTGCCATCTTATTTTAAGTGGGTTGATTATTAGTTAAAAGTTACAAATAAATTTTAAAAAAGAGTTATGAAAAATTTCTACGTTTTTTTCTTGTTGATTTTTCTATGCAATTGCACCATTGCACAAAATACTTATAAGGAAAATTGTAAACGCTCTCACATTTCAAATAGTACACAAAGGGTAAATTATTTTCAATATCCAACTATGAATAAATACGATATCAAGTATTTGAAATTAGATATTGTAGCAGAAGCCAATAATTATTTTATTTCAGGGAGTTGTTATACTGTTTCTAAAGCCGTTTCAAATGTTGATAGTTTTGTAACAGAATTAAAAAGCAACATGACTGTTGATTCGATTTTTGTTGATGGTGTTAAGAAAACATTCTCTCAATCAAATGATCATGTGATTGTAAAATTAACCCCTTCCATTCCTGCTAATAGTTTATTCTCTGTACTTATTTTTTATAAAGGAACAACAATCAGTAACAGCGGCGTATATGCTGGAACGGCTAGCAACAATACTTTAAGCTATACTGCTACATTATCTGAAAGCTACCAGGCAAGAGAATGGTTCCCCATCAAACAAATTTTAAGCGACAAAATAGATTCTACTGATATTTGGGTTACTACAAGTAACACTAATAAAGTAGGGTCCAATGGAAGTTTGTTAGGAATTGATAATTTGGCTGACAACAAGATTCGTTATCGTTGGCATAGCAATCACCCAATGAATTATTACATGCCAAGCATTGCAGTAGGTAATTATCAGGAATATAAAAATTATGCAAAGCCGGCAGCTATTAGTCCTGATTCGA
>Ga0209188_1003768_pt1 | contig 10275 bp, 8 predicted proteins | sample C_130625_EF_Meta_FD_187307 | JGI IMG/M metagenome (GOLD analysis project Ga0209188, IMG submission 187307) | Freshwater microbial communities from Lake Croche, Canada to study carbon cycling - C_130625_EF_MetaG (SPAdes) (version 2) | ecosystem: Environmental > Aquatic > Freshwater > Lake | place...
AAATATCGCAAAATTATCAAACGCAAAACAATTAATAATTGGACATTACTCTTCCAAATATGAAACTACGCATGATTTTTTAGTTGAAACGAAAGAAGTCTTTAGTAATACAGTTTTGGCAATTGAAGGCTGTTGTTACAAAATTTAATTATGTTGTTTTGAGATGTTGCTTTATTTGTTCGTGTATGCTTTTACTTAGTGGCACTAACGGTAATCTAAGCTCATTCTGAATCAAGCCCAATTCATATAAAAAAGCTTTTACGCCTGCTGGATTATTTTCTGCAAACATTAATTTATAAGCTGGAATTAATTCATCGTTGAGCAGTTTTGCAGCATTAAAATTGAATTGAAGACAATGTTGCACCATTGTACAAAACTTACTAGGAATTGCATTAGCCACAACACTAATCACACCATCCATACCACAAGCCATTTGAGGCAACACCAAATCATCATCACCACTTACCACTAATAAACCATTCGGCCTATCCTTTAATATGTCCATACATTGAACCATATTGTTACCCGCTTCTTTTATTCCAATAATATTTTCAACCTCATGAAAGAGTCTTAAAGTAGTAGTTGCTTCAACATTTCTTCCCGTTCTGGCAGGAACATTATATAGCATAATTGGTTTTGGAGAATGTTTTGTAATTAATTTATAATGTTGAAAAATACCCTCTTGAGAAGGTTTATTGTAGTAAGGACTTGCACTCAAAATAGCAGCTGCATTATCAAGAGGCAAAGTTTCTAAATCATTCAATATACTTCTTGTATCGTTTCCCCCTACACCAATTACGACTGGAACTCTTTGATTAACGTAATTAAAAGTAAATTGAATCAATTCAATTTTTTCTTCTTTGTTGAGCGTTGGTGTTTCGCCAGTAGTTCCCAAAGAAACGACGTATTGAATGCCCCCTTCTATTACATGGTCGATTACTTTTGCTAAAGCATCAAAGTCAATTTGTTGTTTATTATTAAAAGGTGTGATAAGCGCTACACCAGTACCACATAATGCTTTCATCAATTATTAGTTATGATTATTTTGAAAATAAAAAAGTACAAAAGATACCAATGAAAAGATATCCTACTTTTTGTAAAGATAAAATAAATCAGTCATTCAATAGTTTGGAACTGTTTATATAATTTGAATTGGCAGCATAAACAAATAAGCAAGATCCTCCTTTTATTAAGTTAATGATATCCGCTGATTGATTTTGGGGTACAGCAGGACAACCTAGACTTCTTCCTAAATATCCATTTTTATTAATAAAGTCATCGGAAACATATGGGGCACCATGAATAACAATTGAGCGATTTGCAATCTGATAGTTAAATCCTTTTTCAAAACCTGATAAGGCCAATGAATAACCGTGCTTGCCTATATAAGGTGTAGCTGTTTGATAAAAACCAAGGCTGCTTTGAAAACTTGTATTACGATTTGAAAAAGCTGTGGCATATAATAGGCCAGAATGCTGACCATGTGCGACATAAGTTTTCAAGAGTAAGTTTTGATGATTCAAATCTAAAATGAAAAAACGTTTTTGTGAAGAAGGCTTAGTAAAATCAATTATTGAAAGTATGGAGTCATTAATAAGTGAATTATTTGCCTTTAATTTTTCAAACCCTTTAATGGCATAATCAAAAGCCTCTTTACTTAAACCTGCTTGTTGTAAATCAAGTGTATTATACATGATTTGAAAATGATCTGATTCAATTTTTGCAATTGGTTTAATAAATGGGTGATTAAAAGAATGGACTGTGGCAAAAAGATTTGAACAAAAAATTATCAGTAAAAAAACAAGATTTTTAAAGGTGTGTTTAGTTGTAGAAATAATCATTAGGATGTGGATTAGGTTTTAATAAAAACCGAATATACATTCAAAAGATAGCAATGATTAATACAAATTGTTAAATGAATGATGACTAACTCAATAAATAACTTTTTAAATCATTGAATTGAGCATCCATTTTAACGGCTACTTTTTCTTTACTCATCAAATGTTCTATTGCTGAAGGAAGTTTTATTTTTTCAGAAATGACGGGTTCTACCACATCAAAAAACTTTACAGGATGGGCAGTTTCTGCAAAAATTCCAGCATCGAGAGGATGTGATTGCAGATAATTTTCTAAAGCACAATATCCAACAGCGCCATGAGGATCCATTATATATTGATGTTCAGCAAATACTTTTTGTAAGGTTGATTTTGTTTGTTCATCAGAAATACTAACAGCTGAAAAAACAGATTTCAATTTGTTTATATCATTATCAAATAAATGTAAGATTCTTACAAAATTACTTGGGTCGCCAACATCCATAGCATTTGAAATAGTTGGGATAGATTGTTGAGGTTTGTATTCACCTGTTCTAATAAAATCTGGCACAACTTCATTTGCATTACAAGCAGCCAAAAAATGCTTAATGGGTAGTCCTGTTTTTAGGGCTAACAATCCAGCACAAATGTTTCCAAAATTGCCACTAGGTACTGCAATAACAGGTGGATTTTTTTTATCATTCCATTGTTTATAAGCAAGAAAGTAAAAAAACTGTTGTGGCAACCAACGGGCAACATTAATCGAATTCGCAGAAGTAAGAAATAAATTGGATTTTAAATCTTCGTCCATAAATGCAAGTTTCACCATTTTTTGGCAATCGTCAAAAGTGCCATTTACTTCAATTGCTTTGATATTATTACCTAGTGTTGTTAATTGTTTTTCTTGAACTGTACTTACCTTACAAGACGGATATAAGATAACAACTTCCACACCTTCCACATCAAAAAAACCATCGGCTACTGCGCCGCCTGTATCTCCAGAGGTCGCAACGAGCACAGTTACTTTAGCATCTTGATCTTTTACAAAATAACCCAGACATCTACTCATAAAACGTGCGCCAATATCTTTAAATGCCAGTGTGTTTCCATGAAACATTTCAAGCACAGAAATACGTTGCGTTATTGGTACTAAAGGAATAGAAAAATTAATTGTTTGCGTAACAATATCTTGTAAAATAGCTGAGGGTATTGCGTTTCCAACATAAGGGGCAATCACTGAATAAGCTATTTCTTCATTACTATATTGATTTATATTTTTAATAAAATCCAATTCAAGTGCAGGTAAATTAGTTGGGAAATAAAGTCCCTTATCAGGTGCTTGACCATTAATTGTAGCTTGTTTAAAATCTACAATTGGCGATTGATTATGTAAACTAAAATATTGCATGCTGTTTTTTAATTAAATGATTTCAACACCATTTTGCGCGATGGTTGTAACGTAAGATTTGTAATCAATATTTAAATTGTCGTATACTGATTTCATTTTCGATTCTACTTCATAAGCAATTGCCTCGGATTCACTAAGCATGAATAAAGAAGGACCGCTTCCTGAAATACCGCCACCTAGCGCACCTGCATCTAATGCCAGTGATTTAGCCTTATCGAAGCCGGGGATTAACTTGCTTCTTACGGGTTCAACAATAATATCAGTCAAGGATCTGCTGATCAAAGAAAAATCATGATTTAAAAATCCTGTAATTAATCCTGCAACATTTGCCCACTGAGTAACTGCAGATTTTAAAGGAATTTCCTTTGGAAGAATTTCCCGAGCATAAGAAGTTTTTATTTCTATTTGCGGATGAATTATTGTTATAAATAATGGCGGTGTATTTATTTCTATTATATCTAATGAGGCAGTGTCTCTTATGAGAACTAATCCTCCATAAATGCAGGGCGCTAAATTATCGGCATGCCTGGAACCACTCGCTAATACTTCTCCATCCATTGCAAAAGAAACAAGCTGTTGTTTATTAAATGGTTGACTCATTAAATAATTCGCAGCAACTACAACTCCGGCGGCACTTGCTGCACTAGACCCAATACCACTTCCTGGTTTTATTTTTTTCTCTATAATAACTTCAAATCCTTCTTGATAATTTATAGCATTCATAAAGGATTGAAGCGCTACACCAGCAATATTCTTTGTTGGATCTGTTGACAATCCGTATTCATCAATGTGACGAATAGTTATTCCAGGAGTAGATTGTTTTTTTATTTCAATCAAGTCGTAAGGCGCTTCTAATGACATACCCAAAATATCAAAACCACAACAAAGATTAGACAATGTAGCAGGTGATTTTACTTTTATTGAATCCATAATTACAATTTTGTTGCTCTTAAAATATCAGCAAATACACCACTAGCAGTTACTTCTGCGCCTGCACCAGCTCCTTTTATTACTAGTGGTTGATCTTTATATCTGTCTGTATAAAACAATACTACATTATCTTTTCCATACAAATGAAATAAATCATTCTTTGAATCAATGTGCTGTAATCCAACCGTTGCTTTACCTGATTGGTAGCTAGCAACAAATTTCAATTTCTTTCCTGAAAGATTTGCCTCATCAAACAATTTTTTAAAATGCAGTTCATGTTCTTCCATCTTTTGATAAAAATCTTCCACAGATCCCTGCATACATTCAGCTGGCATAAAAGAATGATTCTCTATTTCTTCCATTTCTATATTCTCTCCGGATTCTCTTGCTAATATCATGATTTTTCTCATAACATCAGTACCGCCTAAATCCAATCTAGGATCTGGTTCAGTGTATCCTTCATTTTGTGCTTGTTGTACAACTTCAGCGAATTTTTTAGTGCCATCATAATGATTAAAAACAAAATTCAATGTACCACTTAACACCGCTTCTATTTTATGTATGGCATCACCACTGTGCATCAAATCATTGATGGTACTTATAATTGGCAAGCCCGCACCAACATTAGTTTCGAATAAAAAAGAAGCATTAAATTCTCTAGATAGATCTTTTAATTTTTTGTATTGACTATAATTTGAAGATGCGGCAATTTTATTACATGCTACAACAGATATACTTCTTTCTAACAATTGATCATATATAGAGGCAACAGTTGGATTAGCTGTTATGTCTACAAAAATTGTGTTTCTTAAATTAAGTGCAATAGCTTCATTAATGAAGTTTTTAAAATCAGCTTCTTTTGCATCATTCAATAAGGCTGGCCAATCCTGAAGATTAATACCGGCATCATCAATCAACATTTTTCTGCTATTAATGATTCCCGTTACTCTAATATTTAATCGCAATTTTTCTTGTAAAACAGCATTTTGATTTTTTATCTGTTCCAATAATTTACTGCCTACATTTCCTACTCCAGCTAGGAAAACATTAAGCTGTTTAAATGTAGTTTCAAAAAACTCTTCATGCAATACATTGATTGTCTTCTTTACATCATTTGTACTGATTACAGCAGATATGTTTTTTTCTGAAGATCCTTGTGCTATAGCCCTTACATTGATACCATTTCTGCCCATTGTGCTAAACATTCTACCACTTACTCCAGTATGATTTCTCATGTTCTCACCAACCAATGCAATGATAGATAGATCATGCTCTACTTTCAATGGGTCTACTATTTGCAAATTAATTTCATAAGAAAAAGAATGATTAACTGCATTTACAGCTCTTTCACTTACGGATTTGTCAATAGCAACGGAGATGGAATGTTCTGAGGAACTTTGAGTAATTAATATGACATTAATTTTTTCATTACTCAATGATTCAAATAATCTTCTTGAAAATCCGGGAATGCCAATCATTCCGCTTCCTTCCAATGTAATGAGAGAAATATTATTGATACTGGAAATGCCAGTAACAATATTTACATTTTGTTTGGAATTGATTTCATTTGATATAACTGTTCCAATATCCTCAGGAGCAAATGTATTTTTTATCCAAACCCGAATATTTTTATTCATTACGGGTTGAATAGTTGGCGGATAAATTACTTTAGCACCAAAATGCGAAAGCTCCATGGCTTCTTGATATGAAATTTCAGGAATAATTTTTGCATTACTGGCAAGCCTTGGATCTGCAGTCATCATTCCGCTAACATCTGTCCATATTTCTAAATCATCAGCATGTAATGCGGCCGCAAATATGGCTGCAGTATAATCTGATCCTCCTCTTCCAAAAGTCGTTGTTATACCATTTGAATCAGAAGCAATAAAACCTGGTAGAATAAATAGTTTATGTTGTTGTGTTTTAAAAAAATCATTTACTTGCTGATTTGTTTTTTCAAAATCAACAGCTGCATTATTAAAATTAGAATTAGTAGAAATCAATTCTCTTGAGTCTTTCCATATTGCATTACATTCTTGTTGCAGAAATGCGTGTGCAATTATTTTTGAGGAGAGATATTCACCAAAACTAGCAATCTTATCTTTTGATCTAGGTGTCAATTCTCCTAACATGAATAACCCCTCACATAAATTGAAAATATCTTGAATAGTTTTGTCTACAAATTCACTAATTGTTGAAATGTGCTTTTCATGGATTAATTCTTCGATACATAATTTGTGGCGAGTTTCAATAATTTTCAATTTTTCTCTAAACGAAGTGTTTCCATTAGCAGCTAACATAGCAGCATCTAATAATAAATCTGTTACACCTCCTAAGGCAGAGACAACTACAATTGACTGATCTTTTTTTATAGCTTCACCAGCAATTGCAATAACTTTTTTGATATTTTGAGCGTTGGCAACTGAAGTGCCTCCGAATTTTAAAACCTGCATATAATATAATTTTTAAAAATTGTTAGAAAAAAAAGGGTTCCTTTTTTTGAAGCTACAGCCCATGGATAATATGATAATTTGCAACCCTAACGGGTTGTGGTTGTAGTGGTAGTTGTATACGTTGTAAATAATAAACCTTTATGTGATGCTTTATAATTCATAGTTGGAGCACTAAGATAAAACAGCAGATTTTTAATTCCAAGTGTTTTATAAAAATTAGAAAAAATCAATTATTTAGTTGAAATTAGAGCGGTTTATAGAAACAAACTATTTAAATTTACTATTCGCAAATATCTACAGCATGTACGGCATCGTAAATAAATCATTGGAAGAACTAGTTAAAGCGAATTTTGGAGAAGCTAAATGGCACGACGTTCTTCAATTAAGTGACATTAAAATAGATTACTTTGTTAGCAATGAACCTTATGACGATGAAATCACATACAAAATTGCAATTGCTATAAGCGAGATTATGCAAATGCCTTTACGTGAAGTGCTTTTTGTTTTTGGTGAATGGTGGATCTTAAAAACTACTCAAGAAAAATATGGTGGACTTTTGAGAGCAGGCGGTGAAAACCTGAAAGAGTTTTTAATAAATCTGCCTTCATTTCATAATCATATAATGCTGATGTACCCAAAACTAACACCACCAGAATTTAAAGTAAGCGATATTCAAAATAATAGTATTCACATTCATTATTTTTCAAAACGAGTAGGATTGCAAGAATTTGTTCACGTTCTATTATCTGGATTAGGGAAACTATACAAAGTAGAAACAAGCATACAATTGCTTACATCTCGAGACAATAATAATGATCATGAAATTTTTTCTATTAGTTGGTAATATATGAAATCACAAGATTTTAATTTTAAGGCTGAGGAATTTGAAGAGCTATTCCCATTTTATTTATTGCTTGATGAAAATTTGAAAATTGAGCAAAAGGGGAAATCTATGACAAAGATTTTAAAAGGCTGTAAGAATAAACCCTTCATTGAACATTTTGAAATTGAACGACCCAAAATAAATCTTGAAAACTTTGATTCTTTAGTCCCGTTTAATAATGAATTAATTACAATAAATTCTATCACAAAAAAGAACTTAAAATTTAGAGGTCAACTTTATTTAAAAATAGATTCCAAAAAAATTCTGCTGCTCATTTCTCCCTGGTTTGATAATACAGATACTTTCATTTCATCTGGACTTTTAATAAAAGACTTTGCCGCTCACAATCCTATGATTGATTTGGTTCACATTATGAAAAACCAAGAAATCGTAAATACTGAACTAAAAGAATTACTCGAAAAAATTAACAAACAAAAAAATGACTTATCATTTATCATTAAAGAAAATGAAAAAAATAAGTATTTTCTAGAAGAAAGTAACAGAAGGTACGAGTATGTAAACCAAGCGATAACTGAAGCTATTTGGGATTATGATATTATCAATAAAACCATGTATCATGGTAATGGGTTTAAAAAGATTTTCGGATTTGATAGCATAGTCGATTACAAGACTAAATATGATTGGAGATTTTTTGTACATCCAGAGGATATAGAAAGAGTAAATCAAAAAATCAACAGTTGTTTAATGGGGAAAGAAAACAATTGGACTGATGAATTTAGATTCCTAAAAAAGAATGGAGAATATACTACCATAGTTGACCGAGCTCTTATTATCAGAAATGAGGATGGCAAAGCTATTAGAATGGTGGGCGCTATGAAAGATATTTCTAAACAAAAAAGTGAAGAGCTGCATTTAAAATTATTAGAATCCGTTATCACTCACTTGAATGATAGCGTTGTTATCACGGATGCTTCCAAAGAAAATAAAATAGTGTATGTAAATGATGCATTCACTAAAATGACTGGATATTCTTCTGAAGAATCAATTGGCAAAAATCCTTCAATGCTACAAGGCCCAAAAACTGATAAGGCAGAAATACTGAAAATGAAAAAGGCAATTGTTAATTACGAATCATGTGAAATTACAACCATTAATTACAAAAAAAATGGGAAAGAATTTTGGAACAATTTATCTATTAGTCCTGTTGCAGATGAAAAAGGAAATGTTACACATTGGATTGCAATTGAAAGAGATGTAACAGAAAAAGTTTTTTCAGCAAATGAAATATCCAATCAGAAAAAATTTACAGAAGACATTTTGAACAACATTCCTGCAGATATTGCCGTATTTGATAGCAGTCATAATTATTTGTTTCTAAATCCAAATGCCATCAAGGATGAAGCCACAAGAAAATGGCTAATTGGAAAGAATGACTTTGATTATGCCAAACACAGAGGTTTAAGTAATGAATTAGCGCTTACTAGAAGACAAATCTTTAACACTACAGTGAAAAACAAAACCACTTACGAATGGGTAGATGAACACGAAAAAGATGGCAAGCCAAGATTTGTTTTACGTAAATTTTATCCTTATTTTGAAAATGATATATTGCGTTTTGTAATTGGATACGGTATTGATATCACGGAACTTAAATATGTACAAATCCAACTTAATCAAGCGTTAGAGAATATCCAAAAATCTAATAATGAATTAGAACAATTCGCTTATGTTGCTTCACACGATTTACAAGAACCGCTAAGAATGGTTACAAGTTTTCTTACGCAATTAGAAAAAAAACATAATGACAAATTAGACGAAAAAGCAAAGGAATATATTTTTTATGCAGTAGATGGCGCTAAAAGAATGCGACAAATCATTCTAGATTTACTTGAATTTTCAAGAGTTGGCAAATCGGATGAAGCGTTGAAAGAGATTCAAACAAAAGAACTATCAGAAGAGATATTAATTTTATATCGAAAACAAATACAAGATTTACATGCAGTGGTAACTTTTAATCACTTACCAATAATTAAAAGTTATAAAACCCCGATTAGACAAGTTTTTCAAAATTTAATTGGAAACAGTCTTAAATATCATAAAAAAGATGTTCACCCTATTATTGAAGTTGATATTGAAGATCAAAATAAATTCTGGAAGTTTTCATTTAAAGACAATGGAATAGGTATCAATCCACAATATTTCGATAAGATCTTTACCATATTTCAAAGACTGCATAACAAAGACGAATATTCTGGAACAGGAATTGGATTAGCGATTACAAAAAAAATTATTAATAACTTAGGGGGCGAAATATGGGTTGAATCAAAAGAAAAAGTTGGTACAACATTTTATTTTACATTACCAAAATAAATTTTTACTATGAAGAATAAGATTCATTTATTGTTAGTTGAAGATAATGAAGGGGATATTATCCTTACTAGAGAGGCTTTGGAAAATAGCTCAGTAATTGAAACAATGGAAATTTCAAGAGATGGAAATGCCGCTATTGAATATCTTGAATACGTTTTATTTAATAAAGAAATTCAATTACCAGACATAATCTTATTGGATATTAATTTACCAAAAGTGGATGGGCAAGAAGTTCTTCAATTTATTAAAGAACATGAACAATTAAAACAAATTCCTGTAATCATGCTCAGCACCTCCTCTTCTGAAAAAGACATAGTAACCTCATATAAAAATTATGCAAATTGCTTTATTTCAAAGCCAGTAGAAGTTGACAATTTCATGTCTGTTATTTCAAAGATTGAAGAGTTTTGGTTAAAAACCGCTCTGATACCAAGTAGTAAAAATTAGTTTCATGGT
>Ga0209188_1003776_pt1 | contig 10256 bp, 10 predicted proteins | sample C_130625_EF_Meta_FD_187307 | JGI IMG/M metagenome (GOLD analysis project Ga0209188, IMG submission 187307) | Freshwater microbial communities from Lake Croche, Canada to study carbon cycling - C_130625_EF_MetaG (SPAdes) (version 2) | ecosystem: Environmental > Aquatic > Freshwater > Lake...
CTTGGGCGTCAATTTGAAAAAAACCTGCTTGAATCTTGACCCGTTGTAAATCCAATTGGGGGCTGTTTTGAGCCCCAAGGGAGGTCGATAGACAAAGGCTGATCCAAGCAACACTCAGGCAGTGCATCCAAGACGCCAGGGTTTTAGGTGTATGAGATTGATAGAAGGGGTTTGACATGCAAAATGAAGGGCAATTGAAGTCTTTGAAGTCGGGGTTTGAGGCGGCACACACAAACACCATGGATCATACCTTGTGCTTGAATGGGCGACAAAAAAAGATTCAAAGGCTGGGCGCTTGGTCTTTGGGACGAGCGATGTTCATCGCTCAAGGCGCTTTGCAGCTGCCCGAATCGCCTTGTTCAAGCCAAGCCCTAGGGTCCTTGGCTTGTTAGAATCAAAAGAAAGCTGGGTCAGCATGCGGCATTCCACCGCAGCCTTTATGCTTTGCAGATCACCTTTGGAGTCCTTGCATGTACCAACACGTTCAGATCCCTAGCCAGGGGGAAAAAATCACCGTCAATGCCGACTTTTCATTGAACGTGCCCGATCAGCCCATCGTTGCGTTCATTCAAGGCGATGGTACGGGCTTGGACATCACTCCCGTGATGATCAAAGTGGTGAATGCCGCGGTTCAAAAGGCCTATGCTGGCAGCAAAACCATTCATTGGATGGAAATTTTTGCAGGTGACAAGGCCGCCGAGCTCTATGGCGCTGATGTTTTGTTACCCCAAGAGACCTTGGAGATCATGCGCGAATACGTGATCTCCATCAAAGGCCCCTTGAGTGCACCCACTGCAGGCCACATCCGTTCTCTGAATGTGGCCTTGAGGCAGGAGTTGGACTTGTTTGTCTGTTTGCGTCCTGTTCACTATTTCACCGGTGTGCCTTCGCCTTTGCGGGAGCCAGAGAAAACCAACATGGTGATCTTTCGCGAAAACTCAGAAGACATTTATGCGGGTATCGAGTACGAGGCCGAGAGCGAGAAGGCCAAAAAGTTGATTGATTTTTTGATCCATGAATTGGGCGTGAAGTCGATGCGCTTTCCCAATACCTCGGGTATTGGGATCAAACCCGTCTCCAAAGAGGGCACTGAGCGTTTGGTCAAAAAGGCGATTCAATATGCCATTGACAACGATAAACCCAGTGTGACCCTGGTGCACAAAGGCAACATCATGAAATTCACCGAGGGTGCATTTCGAGATTGGGGTTATGGCTTGGCCGTCAAAGCGTTCGGCGCTGAAATGATTGACGGGGGTCCTTGGTACAAGCTCAAGAACCCCAAGAGTGGCAAGGACATCATCGTCAAAGATGTGCTGACGGATACCTTTTTGCAGCAAATCCTTTTGCGGCCCGTGGAGTTCAGTGTCATTGCGACTTTGAATTTAACGGGGGATTACATCTCCGATGCGCTGGCAGCGCATGTGGGCGGGACCGGCATTGCACCAGGGGCCAACTTATCGGACTGCGTGGCCTGTTTTGAGGCCACCCATGGCACTGCCCCTAAATACGCCGGTAAAGATTATGTCAACCCAGGCTCTTCCATTTTGGCTGCCGAAATGATGCTCAGGCACATGGGTTGGGTCAAGGCGGCGGACTTGATCATGGCTGCTATGCAACAAGCCATTTTGAACAAACGGGTGACCTACGACTTTGCCAGGCTCATGGAGGGCGCAGACCAGGTGAGTTGCTCAGGCTTTGGACAAGTCTTGGTGGACTTGATGTAGGCCGAGTGCCCAAGTGGCCGCTGACAGTCGCCTGTGCTTGTTGACAAAGATCTAGGGCAGCCGACCAAAAGCAGACGCCCTGACACCAACGTTCAGGAGCAAAGGCATAGGACACGATGCCCAGGAGCTACACACCCGTATCAAGCGCGTTTGCGCCGAGTTTTTAAGCCCCCCTTCAGAAACAAGGCCCTGAGCTATTGTTTTTTGGTCATACCGCCCCATCTGTATTCCAAGTCTCTGTCCATTCGGGTTAATTCTTATCTTTTGGATCCTTTTTTTATAGGGCCCTGGTCCATCTCCTTGGGTCGCCAGAAAAAGAGACCTTTTTTTCAGTGCCAACCCGCTCAGAGCCTGAACTTGGATTTAAACTTAAGCACCGAGGAGGTGTGTTGGTGTGGATGAGGCAAATGGATTTTGTAAATTTTTCGCAACAGATAGCACCTGTGCCCGTAGGCTTATGTTGTGACCTATAGAATGCAAGCCATGGCAACAAAAATACCCAATCCAAAAATTCAGACCCCGGATGGCGATGATGGCAATTCTGTGGTGCTCGAGCGGCGTACGCAAAAAACCAAACCGCCTCAAATGTACCAAGTCTTGATGCTCAACGATGATTTCACGCCCATGGAGTTTGTGGTGATGGTGTTGCAGGAATTTTTCAGCAAAGATCGTGAAACGGCGACTCAAATCATGCTAAAAATCCATTTGGATGGTCGAGGTGTGTGTGGCGTGTACAGCAAAGATGTGGCGGCCACCAAGGTGGACCAGGTGCTCGATGCGGCCAACAAGCAAGGTCACCCTTTGCAGTGTGTGAGTGAGCCCATTGAGTTGATGTGAGCGAGTCAGAGTAAACCAAGAAGTTTTTAATTTTTGCAAGCGTAAAGGAACTAGAAATGATTGCCCAGGAACTAGAAGTGAGCTTGCACATGGCCTTTGTTGAGGCTCGGCAACAGCGCCACGAATTCATCACGGTGGAGCACTTGTTGCTCGCCCTTTTGGACAACCCCTCAGCGGCTGAGGTGTTGAGAGCTTGTTCGGCCAATTTGGATGACCTTCGAAAGTCGTTGAGCAACTTCATCAAAGACAACACCCCGCAGGTCTCAGGTAGCGAAGAAGTCGATACCCAACCGACCTTGGGCTTTCAGCGCGTGATTCAACGAGCCATCATGCATGTTCAATCCACGGGCAACGGAAAAAAAGAAGTCACTGGTGCCAATGTGTTGGTGGCCATCTTTGGTGAGAAGGACTCCCACGCGGTCTATTATTTGCACCAGCAAGGCGTCACTCGCTTGGACGTGGTGAACTTCATTGCACATGGCATCAAAAAGACCGACCCTCCAGAGACCGCCAAGCCCCAAGAGGCGACGCCCTCAGAGTCCGATGACGGGGGGGACAAAAACGAGAAGGCCTCTGCCCTTGAGCAGTTCACACAAAACTTGAACCAGTTGGCCAAGGACGGCAAGATCGATCCCCTGATTGGTCGTGAATTTGAGGTGGAACGCGTCATCCAAATTCTTTGTAGAAGACGCAAAAACAACCCCCTTCTTGTGGGCGAGGCAGGGGTCGGTAAAACCGCCATTGCCGAAGGTTTGGCTTGGCGCATCACGCAAAAGGATGTGCCAGAGATTTTGGCCGATTCACAAGTCTACTCCTTGGACATGGGGGCCTTGCTGGCGGGTACCAAGTACCGTGGAGACTTTGAGCAGCGCTTGAAAGGCGTTTTGAAGTCTCTCAAGGACCGTCCCAACGCCGTGCTCTTCATTGATGAGATCCACACCTTGATTGGTGCTGGCGCGGCCTCAGGCGGCACCTTGGATGCGTCCAACCTCTTAAAGCCCGCCTTGAGTTCGGGCCAGCTCAAGTGCATTGGTGCAACCACCTTCACCGAGTACAGGGGTATTTTCGAAAAAGATGCAGCCTTGTCCAGACGCTTTCAAAAGGTCGACGTGGTGGAGCCCTCCATTGAGCAAACCGTGGACATTTTGAAGGGACTGAAGTCAAGGTTCGAAGAGCACCACAATGTCAAATACGCAGTGGCTGCTTTGCAAGCCGCTGCCGAGTTGAGTGCCAAGTACATCAACGACCGACATTTGCCTGACAAGGCCATTGATGTGATCGACGAGGCGGGTGCTGCACAAAGGATCTTGCCTGTTTCCAAGAGAAAGAAGACCATCAGCAAGACAGAGATCGAAGACATCGTGGCCAAAATTGCGCGCATTCCGCCAGCCAATGTCTCCAATGACGACCGCGGCAAGTTGCAAACCTTGGAGCGAGATTTAAAGAGCGTGGTCTTTGGCCAAGACAAAGCTTTGGAGGTCTTGGCCTCGGCTGTGAAAATGGCCAGATCAGGACTGGGCAAGTCAGACAAGCCCATTGGTGCGTTTTTGTTCAGCGGCCCAACGGGCGTTGGCAAGACCGAGGCCGCCAAGCAGTTGGCCTACATCATGGGCATTGAGTTGATCCGTTTTGACATGTCCGAGTACATGGAGCGTCATGCTGTTTCTCGCATGATTGGTGCTCCTCCAGGCTATGTGGGCTTTGATCAAGGTGGACTGCTGACCGAAGCGGTCACCAAAAAGCCCCATTGCGTGCTTTTGCTCGATGAAATTGAAAAGGCGCACCCTGATATCTTCAATGTGCTTTTGCAAGTGATGGATCACGGCACCTTGACCGACAACAATGGGCGCAAAGCGGACTTCAGAAACGTGATCATCATCATGACCACCAACGCCGGTGCAGAGACCATGAACAAGTCCACGATTGGTTTCACCACCAACCGTGAGGCGGGCGATGAGATGGTGGACATCAAGCGCATCTTCACACCTGAATTCAGAAACCGTTTGGATGCGATTGTGAGCTTCAAGTCCCTGGATGAGCAAATCATCATGCGCGTGGTGGACAAGTTCTTGTTGCAGTTGGAGACGCAGTTGGCTGAAAAGCGCGTTGAAGTCACCTTCACGGATAAATTGCGCCAGCACTTGGCCAAGAAAGGCTTTGACCCCTTGATGGGAGCCCGGCCCATGCAACGCTTGATCCAAGACACCATCCGACGTGCCTTGGCCGATGAGTTGCTTTTTGGTCGCTTGATCGATGGCGGACGCTTGAATGTGGATGTGGACGACAAAGGTGAGGTCTTGCTTGACATCACCCCTTTGCCAAAAAAGGACTCCAGAGCGGCCAAGGCCGAACCCACTGAGCCAGAGGAAGCTCAGGCCAGTTAGAAGAAGGGAGAGGGATGCCGCATCAAAACGCCATGCAGGCCCACTGCGTTTTGATGCGCGCCAGAGTCCCCTGATCCCGTCCCATCGGCCCCCTTTATATGGGAGATAGGTCTGCATGGGTTTAAAATCTACGTTTTGAACCAAATCACTAGGAATCAACGTGGCTGGACACAGTAAATGGGCGAACATTCAACACCGCAAGGGTCGTCAAGATGAAAAACGCGGCAAAGTTTGGACGCGGGTGATTCGAGAGATCATGGTCTCTGCCCGTGCGGGCGGCGCTGATTTGGCGACCAACCCCAGGTTGCGTCTGGCCGTGGAGAAGGCCAAGTCGGCCAACATGCCCGCTGACACCATCAAGAGAAACATTGACAAAGCCACGGGGCAACTTGAAGGCGTCAACTACGAAGAAATTCGCTACGAGGGTTATGGCATTGCGGGAGCCGCCATCATCGTCGACACCATGACCGACAACAAAGTCAGAACCGTCGCTGAGGTGCGTCACGCCTTCAGCAAGCACGGGGGCAATCTAGGCACCGAGGGCTCCGTCTCGTTTCAATTCAAACACTGTGGCTTGTTGATGTTCGCCCCTGGCACATCCGAGGACATGGTCATGGAGTGCGCTCTGGAGGCGGGCGCTTTGGATGTGATCAGCTCAGACGACGGGGTGATCGAAGTGATCACCTCAGCTCAAGACTTTGAAGCGGTCAAGGCCGCCTTGGTGTCCAAAGGCTTTGAACCGGAGGTGGCCGAGGTCACGCTTCGTGCAGAAAACTCCGTCTCATTGGGTGCTGACGATCAGTTGAAAATGCAAAAGATTTTGGATGCGCTTGAAGACCTGGACGATGTTCAAGAGGTCTACCACAACGCCGAGATGTAAGCCATGAAGATCTTGGTCATTGGTTCCGGTGGGCGAGAGCACGCTTTGGCTTGGAAATTGGCACAGTCTGCCCGCGTTCAATGTGTGTACGTTGCCCCCGGTAATGGCGGGACAGCCTGTGACCCAAGACTGCAAAACGTGCCCATCACCGATCTGCATGCTTTGTGCGATTGGGCGCATCAAGAGGAGATGGCCTTGACCGTGGTGGGCCCCGAAGGCCCTTTGTCTGAAGGCGTGGTCGATCTCTTTAGGTCACGAGGCATGAGAATTGTAGGCCCCAGCCAAGCCGCCGCTCAACTGGAGAGCTCCAAAGCGTTTTCCAAGGCCTTCATGAAGCGCCACCACATCCCAACGGCAGCGTTTGAGACCTTCAGCGATGCAAGTCTGGCGCACGCGTATGTGGATCAACAGGGTGTGCCGATTGTGATCAAGGCCGATGGCCTGGCCGCTGGCAAAGGGGTGGTGGTGGCCATGAACTTTGAGCAAGCCCACCAAGCGATTGATGACATGCTCCTGAGCGACTCGAGCGTGGTGATGCACAACGAAGGCGGGGCGAGGGTGGTGATTGAGGAGTTTTTGGAGGGCCAAGAAGCCAGTTTCATGGTCCTGTGCAATGGCTTGTCTGCCTTGCCCTTGGCCACCTCACAGGACCACAAACGCTTGTTGGACCATGACCAAGGACCCAACACGGGTGGTATGGGCGCGTATTCCCCCGCACCGATCGTAACACCCCAAATCCATGCCAAAGTCATGCGTGAGATCATTCGCCCCACCTTGCTGGGGATGATGAAAGAGGGGCATCCGTTCACTGGATTTTTGTACGCGGGCTTGATGATCTCTTCAGATGAAGAGGTCAAGACCTTGGAGTTCAACACCAGGCTTGGAGACCCAGAGACGCAGCCGATCATGATGCGTTTAAAGAGCGATTGGGTTGATGTCTTATGGGCCAGCACCGAGCCCAGTGTGCATACAGATGAACGTTCTCGGGAGAAGCATCCCTTGGACGCCGTGGAACTTGAATGGGACAGACGCGTCGCGGTGGGCGTGGTTTTGGCGTCCCATGGCTACCCGCAAGCGGTGAGAAAGGGTGACACGATTGAGCACTTGCCCCAAGAGACAGAGGACTGCATGGTCTTTCATGCGGGAACATCCCAAGCCCAAGACCAACTCCAACCCCATTCCCATTGGACAACCACCGGGGGTCGAGTCCTGTGTGTGAGCGCCCTAGGGGGCACCCTCACCCAAGCGCAGCAACTGGCTTATGAGGCCATCAAGGGCATACAGTTCGATGGCATGCAGTACCGAACGGACATTGGTTGGCGAGCCAAAAAGGTGATTTGATTGGCACACAGCGCTTTCGAATCCTCTTTGCGCGAGCCCCTGAACGATTGCCCAGAGCTTGAGCGTGTGTTTTTTCCGCGAACCCAAAAGACCTGGGCTTTGAGGCTTTTGCAAGCCTTGGGTTGGCGCTTGGTGTTCCATGGCATGCCAGGGCCTTGGGGGGTCGTGGTCGTGTACCCCCATACCAGCAACTGGGATTTCCCGATTGCCATGTTGGCCAAATCGGCCATTGGCATCCAGGCGCGTTTCATGGCCAAGGACTCGTTGTTCAAGTGGCCGGTCTTTGGCGCTTGGCTGAGCGCCTTGGGGGGTCTCGCCATCGATCGATCACAAGCTCGGGGGGTGGTGGCTCAAATGGTGGAACACTTTGCCGCTTGCAAGGCAAGCGGGGAGCTCTTTTGGTTGGGTGTGGCGCCGGAGGGGACCAGGAAATACCAAAGAGGTTGGAAAACTGGTTTTTACCAAATTGCCTACCACAGCGATGTCCCTGTGGTGTTGGTCCGTTTTGACCATTCTCGTAAGCTCATTGAGGTTGATCAGTGCATCCGATTGAGCGGAGACATGGCGATGGATTTTTTAAGAATGGCCCAAGCCTTTGATGGGGTCAAAGGCTTTCATGAAAAGAACGCTTCCCCGATTGTGCCGATGCCCAAGGGTTCTTCATAGCAGCGCTGCTATGGGGAACACCTTGATGGTTTTTCTAAGCTTTTTCAGTTAAAAACAAGCCCATCTATGAGGGACACACGATGAGTGAATCGAATGAGAGCAAGGGTTTCAATGAGACGGTCAAAACTTATTTGATGGGCCTGCAAGCGAGCATCATGCAAGCCATTGAAGCCTTGGACGGGCAAGCGCAGGTGGTCAACGATGTGTGGACCAAGGCGGCCCATGAGCCGCTACAGGGCAATGGCATCACCAAAATCATCGAAGGCGGTCGGATTTTTGAGCGAGCAGGTTGTGGTTTTTCTCATGTTCAAGGCCCCTCCTTGCCACCTTCAGCCACCCAAGCGCGGCCTGAATTGGTCGGGGCCTCTTTTGATGCCATGGGCGTGTCTTTGGTCTTTCATCCCTGGAACCCCTTGGTCCCCACAGTGCACATGAATGTGCGCATGCTCAGCGCCTTGAGCCGTGACAACACCCGTGTGGCTTGGTTTGGAGGAGGCATGGACTTGACGCCTTACTATGGTTTTAGGCAAGATGCGGTGCATTTTCACCAAACCTGCAAAGATGCCTTGAGTCCTTTTGGTGAGACCTTGTACCCAAGGTTCAAGCAGTGGTGTGATGAGTATTTTTTCTTAAAACACCGTCAAGAGGCCAGAGGCATTGGGGGTATCTTTTTTGATGACTTTTATGAGTTCGGCAACGAGGGCAGTTTTGCCATGTTGAGAGCGGTGGGGGATGCTTTTGTCAAGGCCTACTTGCCGATCGTCAAGCGCCACATGGACACCCCCTACACGAAAGAGCAAAGAGCATTTCAGCTCTACCGCAGAGGTCGCTATGTGGAGTTCAATTTGGTTTGGGACCGAGGCACCCATTTTGGCCTACAGTCGGGGGGTCGTACAGAGTCTATTTTGTTGTCCATGCCGCCCTTGGTCTCTTGGTCCTATCAGCACCAAGACCCGGAGGGTTCCCCAGAGAGCGCTTTGATCAAAGAGTTCTTGGTGCCGCAAAACTGGGTGGGTTGAATGTCTGGAGTTGTGTGATCAAACGAGTCGGTATCTTAGGGGGAGCGTATGACCCGCCGCACCTGGCCCATGTGGCCTTGGCTCAATTCGCCTTGGAGGATCTCGAGTTGGATGTCTTGCATGTGGTGCCAACGGGGCATGCTTGGCACAAGATGCGTGCCTTGACCTCTTTCGTGGACCGCATCGCCATGACGCGTTTGGCTTTCACGGGGCACTCGCAAGAGAGGCGCTCTTCTGATAAAATACACGTTGACGATCGTGAAACCCGCAGACTCGGTCCCAGTTACACCATCGATACCCTTCAAGAAATTGAGCTGCTGTACCCCAAAGCCAAGCTCTTTTTGATCATCGGTCAAGATCAGGCAGAGTTGTTTGGCACTTGGAAGGACCATGCGCTCATTGTCCAAAAGGCCCAAGTCGTGATTGCATGTCGAAGCACGGGCTTGGGCACCGCGAGCAGCTCCCCCATCCCCTTAGAGGCGGCGGGTTTAAGGGATGCCGTTTATTTGAAATGCCCTTTGATGCCCATCAGTGCCACCGAGGTGAGAGCATCTATTGAACAAGGTCTCGATGTGAGCCAACTTGTCCCTGAGTTGGTTCTGAACTATATTCAACAACAGGGTCTTTACTCGAACATGTCATGACAGAAGCAGCAGAAAAAAAAGACGTTCAAAAACTTCAGCGCGTCATCGTCGACGCCTTGGAGGACGTCAAAGCGGTCCAAATCGCTGTGTACAACACAGAGCATCTTTCTTCCTTGTTTGAAAGAGTGATCTTGGCAAGCGGGACCTCCAACCGTCAAACCAAGGCTCTGGCCGCCCATGTGAGAGACGAGGTGCGCAAATCGGGTCACGGCAAGCCTCGCATCGAGGGTGAAGAAAACGGAGAGTGGATCATTGTTGACTGTGGTGCGGCCGTGGTGCACATCATGCAACCCAACATCCGCGAGTACTACAATTTGGAAGAGATTTGGGGCGACAAGCCTGTGCGCTTGAAGTTTGGTGCGCCCAAACCGGTTTTTGCCAAGGCCGAGGAGCCCAAGCCCAAGAAAAAAGCGGCCAGTGCGTCCAGCAAAACAAGCAGCAAAACAAGCAGCAAATCGGGCGCGAGCAAGTCCCCCGCAGCTGCTGACAAAAAGGGCGGGGCAAAGCTGTCTGCAGGCTCCAAAGCCAAGCGCCCAAGCAAGGGCAGCACCCGTGGACTTCAGACGCCCGTGGATCCCAAGACCGGGCTCACGGTGCCGGTCAACAACTCACGCCGCGCCATTGACAAACGCCCCTATTTGGCGCAGTTGCCTCAAGCGCTTGATCCCAAAGGGTCGGCGGCGGTGAAGACAAGCAAAAAAACGTCCAGCAGCCCTTCAAAGGCCAGTGCAAAGACAAGTCCAAAGGCAAGTCCAAAGGTC
>Ga0209188_1003780_pt1 | contig 10247 bp, 3 predicted proteins | sample C_130625_EF_Meta_FD_187307 | JGI IMG/M metagenome (GOLD analysis project Ga0209188, IMG submission 187307) | Freshwater microbial communities from Lake Croche, Canada to study carbon cycling - C_130625_EF_MetaG (SPAdes) (version 2) | ecosystem: Environmental > Aquatic > Freshwater > Lake | place...
CCTGGCTGCCACAAGTCAATGTTGGGATCGCTATAGATATACCCGGTGGCACTCAGTGAGCCGTCCCAGGCACCAGTTTTGGTGCCTGCTATTTTTAAACGACTCTGACGTGTGCCGGTTTCTGGAATATAGATAATATCACCAAAGTCATCAACGTTGTCGAATACCAGCACATGCTCATATGCTGTTACAGCCAACTTGGCATAACAGATTGTGGATCCATTCAGTGTTGATATTTTAAAACGATTTCCAGTAACTGCGCTATTGGTTCTTACAATGTTGAAATTGTTATTTTTAATAGGAGCAAAATTTTGATCTAGTATTTTATTGCCGTTGGCGGTGTTTGTAATTTGATCAACAATTACTCCCGCAGTCAACAAGGTCAAGGACGTTGCCACAGGATTTAACACAATTACAGAATTTGTATTCCATCCTTGCTGGCTCCAATACATCAATTCCTTGATGCTGAGTAACCAATTTTGTTCTTGTTGTAAATCTGTATTGTACGTGTTAAATTGGAATCCAATTGCTGTTAAATATCTTTGGTAACTTGTAATAAAATCTGCTACCTGTTGTATGCTAGAAAATACAGTACCGTAAGGAATCACAGACACAGAACCGGCGCCACTTTGGTATATATTAATTGTCAGGCCGTTCACAGTGAGTGCTTGTTTTTTATTGTCGGCAACGCTTGGTACAATGGTAAAGAATGGATTTGTTGGGTCGTAACCGGTCACACTCCAACCAGTTGTGGTTTTTTCAACAATGACTGCGCTGTATACTGCTGAGCCAATTGGCACGGATTTGTTTAGATAGATATTGTAATTGGTGTCTGGAATAATGACACTGCCGCTGGTGCTACCAGGGCTTGTTTGTTCGGCACTCACTGTGATAATTGATTTGTCAGTGAAGCCAGCAACTTTATAGTTTAATTTAATTGCAGTATTGGTAAAATAACTAGTCAATGTGGAGATTGGATCAATACCTGTATTTTTAATATTGTCGGCGATCCAGTTGATATATCCGCTGGTGCGATCTGTGGTACCACTGGTGTTGTTACCGTTAACTGTTAGTAAGTTTGGCGCAATTTTTCTATTAGAGGCATTAGAAAATTGTCCAGTCTGTGGACTGTTAAAGAAACGACTTGTATCCAACTGTGTGGAAAAATATTGTGCTGGACGAAGTAGTGCTATTGTTAATTGCACAGCATATGGGTAGTCACTGCTACGACGCCATGCTATTTCTGCTGGGCTTTGCTGACCTGCAGAAAATGCATCACCGGAAGTGGCCGAGTGATATTTTTTAATCAATGGAATTTGTGTTGGGTCAATCAGGTTGCCTGCTGAGTCTACCGGAATAAATCCGGTTAGCCCCGGGCGAGCAAATCTGCTGTCAGTATACGGAGTACCATCATTCCAAATATAACCTGCTTCTAGATCTTCCCATAGCAATGTATTTCCGCTGGTGTAAGGTCCGTTTCCATAACGACTTTCCCACCACAGTGGTTTGCTACTAAACCCTAACATGATCCACGGAGTCAAGTTGGGAGTATCGGTGTCAAACCAGTAATTGTATACTGCTCTCCACGACCCTTGCAAATTGGATCCATCAATCACATCTGGGAAACTGCCATAGTTCCATGTCCACGTATTATTGACATCGTAAAACTTGTTTGTTGTATAATCAACATTGTTGGTGCCTACCCAGCTCATGAAACTTTGCGAAATTACTTGATTGAATTCGCTTAGACTGTAATCTCCGTTTCTGAATCTACCCGGGATAGTATCATACAAATCAATTTCATTTTTACTGTAGTCGGACTTGATGTTGTTGTATATGCGACGTTCCAATTCTAGTAGATAATCGTCACGGAAGTCCTTGGTATATACACCAGTGTCTTGATTGTATGTGCCAAATGCCGGCGTTATGCTACCGTCATGACCGCGAATGACCATGGTGGGTATTTGATAGGTATTGTCTAGGTACAACTCAGGAACAAATTTTGGGTACAGACCCAGTTTGGTTGGCGTTTCTGGAATGTAGTTGCCATCGGTGTTGCTGTAATCTCTAATGACAATTTGACTTTTGTTTGCCACATCTGCGGCAGTAAATTCTTGAGTAAAGATAATAGTGGGACTAATTTTATTAAAATTGTAGTCCACTCCAACAGTCTGTTGCACACCATTTACATAAACTAACACCGCACGATTGCTTAGTACTGTGTTATCGAATAACGAATTAATTTCGTAGTTTACCTGACGAGCATTCAATACTGTATAGGTCACTGTAGAGAATCCATCGCCCTGCGGGACCATATCACTGTAGTACCAGGGAAAACTAGAATTTTTTAGCGAATTGATATTTTGTAATATTACATCTACACCAACTGATGGGTTGTTGTAATTTATATTTGATGTTGTATTACATAAACTTAAGAATTTATGTTTGAATTTTGTATATTCTTTTTTGGCCAGTGTCACTGCATCAACAAAACTGACTACAGGATCATTTAAGAATGCCAGTGCATAAACCAACGGTGCCGAGTGTTGGCGCAAGGTGCCACCTTGGTCTTTAAGGTAGTTGTCTTGTATTGGAATTGGATTGGCTGGGTTTGACGTGGTATTTTCTATTAGTTTATTGTAGTGTGTTCTAACTTGTCCAAGTGTAATAGATTTAAAGTTTTCATTCAGCGGATTTAAATCTAAATTGTCTGGTACTTCATAATAGGCAATTTTACTTGACTCTGTGCTAAAAATCTTGACATCAATTTTGTCGCCAATGGCCGGCACAGTTGTAAACACTATCGCATGATACACACCATATTCTATTTGTTTGTAATCCATTTCGTTGACCAGCAACGTGTTATTCAAATATACTTTAAGGTGTGGCACTGTTTGCTCGGCCACCGGCAATACATCAATTTGTACAAATGCTGTTTGTACACCATCCAGTTCAATCACATACCCGTCAAAGAATTTTGTAAATACTTGAAATTGTAGTGTAGGTTCAGCAGATGTGGCCCAATTGGTCAGTTTTTCTGTTGTGTCTAGTCCTGTATTTTTAACCAGGTATCCAGTATCAACGCTGATTGATCCAGTATTGGTCACAAACGAATCTGTATCGTAATAGTTGTTAAAAACAATGTCGCCAATGTTGTTAAAAGTTTGATATGTCAGCGGGAATCCCAGTACACTATCATTTGTGCCTGTTCCAACTGCATAGCTAAAGAATCGAGTTCCTGCAAATGTAGTGCCAGGATAGACTGTGGTATCACTGAAGCTGTATCCATCGTTGTCAACAACGTCAAACAACGGAGCTTGATTAACATCAGTTTTTTGCTGACATTGGGTCCAGGCGCTGCCATTAAATGCAAAGGTATATCCTTTATGAGAACCCTTTGTAACCAATACGTTTTGTCCTGGCAGTACCGGATCGGATGCCACCTTGTTCAAGGTCAAATAAGGATTGTTAATAATATTCTGGTACTGTACTTCCCACACTTCGTTTACAATGGCAGTATCAAAGTCTTTGGCAAAAACAACAGTATCACCGTTGACCAGCGGAATACCGTCAATTGATGCTGTTGTTTTACCTTCGTAATCGTTGAACGCATCGGTTGGTGTAGTTATAATATAGCTGATCGAAGTTGTTGCTTGACGACCATAATTAAATAATTGTAAGTTTGGTTCAAATTCAATGATACTACGACGTGCAGAAATATTGTTGCCATAGTCAGCAGTTGTGTTATTGTATGCGGCAGTGGATGTAATTACATCTCGATGAAACCAGCGATTGTATCGAGACCACGGGTTACGATCCTGGCTGGCACGGTTAATAGTAATATAGTCTGGTGATGTGGCAATGTTTTCGCCAAAAGGTTCTGGTACAATTAATTCGTCAACTAACACCAAACTAATGCTGGTACCTACACCATCAACATAGTATTCATTATTAGCGTATGTGCTTGGCGTTACGTATTCGTCGAATGCAATTTTTAAACCATTGGTAAAGATAACACCGTTAGGACTAGTGTAACCAGTTTTTCCAATAATGTCTGCGTCAACATCAAGTGTACTGGTTGAGTTGTCAACCAGTTTTATCTGTCCTGTGAACTTAGGATTACTGCTGTCTTGATAATAGAGATAATCAAGGTTAGCAGTCATAACCGGAACACCTTGGTAGCGTAGATTGTTGTCTAACCAGAACTGGTTACTTGCATACGTTTGTCCAGACGAAATAAAAACTTTTTGTTGAGTTTGAACCTGTGTGTCGGGCACAATCTGTATCACCGAATCAGTTGCACTGATAGGCACAATGTTAAGGCGCCAGATATTTGATCTAGTTGCCTTGGGAATAATTCCTGTGACCGGATTTGCATTTGGATTCAATTTGCCAGTGGCCAAATCTGGTAGGAAAGGATCCGCAGGCGTGGTCCAATCGTCATCTGCAACTTGTCCGCCCACAAACACCACAGTTTTGTTTTGTAGATTATTGTTAATTCCGTCTAATCCTGTTGGAAAATTAGCCAGGAACGTGCTTAACAATTGATTTTGTATGTCAGTGTATTTGAATACAACTGCGGCATCGGTACTGCCAGTAGTCGGTTTAACAATTGGCATATTGACATAAAAGTCCTGTGCCGTTGCCAATGGAACTTTAAATGTAATATCTCCGCTGTCTGTTCCGTTATTGGTTACACCAAATACCTGGCGAGTTGTGACTGTAGAAATGTTGGGATCTTGTCCTGATATACCAGGGCTGGTTTGTAGCCAGAATTTAAAGCCTGGTTGATTGATCTTAAATGTGTATGTGCCGCCACGTGCCAAGGTAAGTTGTGTGTTAGGATGTGGACCTACACCGGTAAAAGTATATCCGCTGACCGGTGTGCTACGTGTTACTTCATAGGTGGCTTGATAAGGCACTTGGTTTGTTGAAAGTGATACCGAAGCAGGACCATGGGGCAACCAAAAGTAATTGTAATAGTTTACAAACTTGTCGTAGTCAAATTGACCATCGTAGTTATAACTGTCCGACGAAAATAATCGTTGATGATTTGTTGTCAGTAATTGATTGCTGCCAGTGTTTATTGCAATGCTGTTTAATAAATCTAAATAGCCGGCAGTAAATTTAACATTTTTATTTTCATCAGTTACTACGACCCCGGCTTCAAGTTGATAATTGGATCTTGATGCAATGGACTCAGGCACATAGTTGTCGCCTAATTTATATGTAGGAGCAAATTTGCGACCGATATATCCGTTAATCGGAGTGTTAACTGCACCGGTATACAGTTGGTCTATGGTGGCACCAAGAAAGCGTCTATTCGTGTCTGTGCGAAAAGCTTCAGGTAAAAAATTAATAGTGTTTTGTAGTGCCATTATTGTGTTGAACCAAAGTTAATACCGTGCATGCCTAGCTGTGCGGCTGTCACTGCTGTTACCACGTCAATATCGTTTACTGTTGCAGCCGATGTGATAATTTCCCACGGTTCAGCATTGATTTGGAAATAATTACCAAATACCAAATTGGTATTACTGGGAACAATGACCACGCTACTGATATTGGGTGCCAGTGTACTGTGTAAATATGCGGCCAATTCGCTGAAATAAAATGTGTCGCCAAAATCCCAGTTACTGGGATCAAAGTAATTGTTAATTGCGGCAATTACCTGTGTTTTAATTTCGTTGTCGGTGATACCCACACTTGGGTTTTTAACTACCTGAAAACGTGCCTGTAGCCCGGCATCGGCCTTGGCACCAAACAACGGTTTAAATACAGCTGGATTATAAATGATTGTGTCGCTGACAGTTTTAAAATTGTTTAGACCAGCATAGTCTAATTCAAGACCACTGCTGGTAGGCGGAATCGGTTCTTTGACCAAGCCAGTTAAATCGCGTAACCAAGAAATATATGCACTAGAATAAGATGATACCAAAATGTATAAATCTAAAATGTTGACTGGCGTTGGATCTATACGACTACGTGCCGGTGCATTATGTTTATATTGGAAATACAGATCTGAACGTGTTGTGTTAGTGCCAACTGCATCTGTGAATAGGTCTGGGTTATCTGGTACGCCTGGCATTTGTGTGTCCGGAAAAGTGACCAACACAACATTTTGATCTATGTAGCCATCGGGTTCAACTTTGCTATTGTAGATTTTCCAGAGAATATCATGTCCCAACGGAACGCCAGGGCTGTTTGGTTTGTCGTTGATTTTTAATACCTTGACAGTGTCGGTAATAGGTAAACCTGTTGTACTATCATATACACTTACTGCTGGATCGTAATAAAAATTAGTAGTACCGTGACTTGCAAAAGAATAGCCCACTTGTTTGTATGTGATAGTGTACAGGCCAGAATTGTAGTCAAATCTCATGCCGTGTTTGGTAGCGTTTGCAATCCAGGCAGATTTGCTACCGATGTCAGCTGGAAGAACATTCTTCCAGGTTTGATTGACCTGGTCATATATCAGCCCAAAATTCAATGTTGACTGAATCTGGCCGGTAATGGTCGGTATCAGTGTCATTGGCAGATCATTCATGTAGGGAGGAATAATACTGTTACGACCAGTGCGGCCGGTGTCGCTCAAGATAGCACCGTCGGGCACCACAGTTGCAAATGTTATTTTGCTCGGTGTGCTAAAATTATTGTTAGGAACCACACTGGATACTGTTGCATATAGATTTAAACTGTCTGTGCCCAGGGTTGGCATGCCAGCAACGTTTGCATGATGACTATCAAAATAATAATTGGGTACCGCAGTAAATTGTAAACTTGCGCCCGGCGCAACATACTGTAAATTACCAGTTACACCTGAGCCAATCTGTAATGTGTTCCCTGTGACAACATTGGCAAGGTATCCCCAGCTGGTTGATGTGCTGTACCCAGTTCTATGGAACACTACATTGCCGCCTAACGCTGTACTGGTACTGTATCGAGGATATTTGCTGTAATAGTAATTACGCATTTCTGTGCTGTCTATGGCCGGAATCACTTGGTTGTATATAGCAGAATAAATGTCGTTGCTGGTTAGAAAACTAAAACTGCTACTGCTGGTAGACGTGTTGGCTGTCAGTATACCATCGTCTCCAAAAATATTTGTTGAGCTGTAGCTACCAGTTGGATCAATGGCATCAAGGTATAAACTCACACCCGAACTTGTGCGATTGATTGCCTTGATCTTTTGAATACTTGTATAATTGGTTTTAGGAAAAATATTGTAGTCTTCGCCAGTGACCATACGATTCTGCGTGTAGTATTGCTGTGGCGCCGACGTTTTGATACTGGTTGAGCTGGGAGCCGCATTGGCATTGGTCACTGTGTATTTTAAACTGGCAGTAACAGTCAATGTTTCTAACGTGTTGTTTTTACTGACATAGGTAAATCCAATTTGTACACTCGCTAGGTCATCTGGACTTATTGCAAATGTTGTTCCGTTGCTGGTGCGATAGTAAAATATAAACGATCCTTGTGGAATGTTGGCAAATGATCCGTCACCGAATACCAAATTCACCTGGTCGTTGTTTAGTGTGTTGACCTGATACAAATTCTTGTCAGTTAGATTGTTAAACACCACGTTGGTTCCTGGCAGCGCCGGAACTGGTTTCCATTTGGTTTGTGGACCACCGTTGACATTCAGACTGTACAGCCACTGGTCCGAATTGGTAATATGGTTTGTGGCAATTGATATAAAATTGTTGGGAATAGCATTGGTAATGTCAAAATTGGTTGCACTCAGTGAGCCCTGTTTAAAAAGTGTAAAGAAGCCGGTGTTGTTGCTGCCATTGCCGTTGTTGTCGTTGCGATAAAGAATGTTAAACTGTCCAGCCTTGGTAGGATCGTCTTGATAAAGATAGCTTTCACCCATGCTGGTAGCACTCACAGCTTCGAAGCTGGTTGGAACTCCCTGGATGGGAACTGAGAATCCTGCAACCGGCAAAGTGTTGGGATTTAGAGAAATACTGTATTCATCAGTCTGAATATTGTTGATCTTTTGACTATTTCCGGGTTTTCCAATATTTTGACTGGTGACCAGGCTGGCATTGATAATGGCTGTAAATTGCTCTAGCCAGTTGTCGTTTGTCAGGTCATTCCAATGTATTGTGGCATTGGACAAGTTGATGCCTGCACTGTCAATTACATTTTCTGTTGTTTTAACTGCATCAAATTTTAACAGTCCCGACGCCGCTGTTGTGCGACTGGGATTGTAACTCAGCATACGTGCCAATTTTAAAATACTGTCACGTCGTTGTGCAGTATCAATAAAGTTTTCGCGGGCATTTAGATCGGTCCGGAAGGCAAGACTTTGTCCCAAGAAAGCAATCATGTCAATCAAAGCTAGATATTCGCTGGATTCTAGGAAGTCGTTGAATGTTTCAGGATAGTAAACCTTGATGTAGTTGATCATACTGTTGCGTAGAGTTTCAAAGTCGTAGCTTGTGAAGTCTGCGTTAGTAAACGATTGGTACACCTTAGTCCAGTCCTGCTGGACTAATAAACTGGTTTGACGTGTGGTTTGTGCCATATTTTATTTGCCTATATTACCTATATCAAGTATTTATCAGGCGGAATAATATGGTCAGTTAATTCGGGGATTAAGAAGTAGTCAGTGTTTGACTGTTTTTGTCAAAGTTTAAAGAAATCATTTCTGATTGATCTGTTGGCACATACGACAGGGTCAGTTGCACAAGCAATCCGGTATCTTGTGCAGTGACAGCAATTTGTCCCACACGCAGTCTTGGATCGTAGCTGACAATTTTTGTGATGTCTTGAGTGATTATATCTTGTGTGCCTTCGTCTAAAGGTTCAAACAGCATATCCCAAATAATAGTGCCAAAGGTGGGTTGCATCAGCTTCTGTCCTTTTTTCAGACTGAAGTAGTTGAGTAAGTCTTGTTTGGCCAGCTCGTAGTCGGTCAAAGTGTATTTCTTTGAGCTGGTACGTGTGCTGAATCCGCGATATGTTATGGCCATATTGTATTTATCGACTCAAAATTGTGATAGCGTAACGTCCGCTGTTGTAGGAGTTTGTGCCGTTGCCCACACCCGAGTAACGCCAGGCATACGCACCGGTACCCGATAGCTGTGTCACAGTTGGCTTTGATCCAATGCCCAAGGTCCAGCCTGTATAAATCATGCCAGCAACAACATCGCCGGCATCGGTATCCTGTATGCTGTTATTTGCTACCAAACCATTGTATAGGTCATATACAGCCTGGTATGCCAAATGTTCCTGTGCGGCGTTGCTGGATAAGAAACTGTACAAACTTGTGATATTGTAATCATTTGAACCAGATTGCCAACAAGTGGCATAGTTTACACAATCTGTTCCGTAGTGCTGATTGGATCCTACAGCAAGCAGTCCAAAATATTCTAATGCTTGTGTGCTAAACTGATATCTTCCCAGTCTATTATCTGTGCCTACTAGAGTATAATCCCAGGCGCTTTTGTCATATGCAATTTGAGCTATTAAATTTTGAACTTCGGCATTGGACAATCTATATATGCTGGATGTGGCCGGCATTGGCACCGGTGCATCTGCACGACCCAGCCAGCTGACCGGCAACGGATTTAGTATTCCTTGTTTACTTGCTTGTTGTGGTCCAATATTTTGTAACATATTATCTTAGAATAAACTTGCCGCGGCTGAGTATCCACCACTGTTTGCGGCCATCTGCGTTATGCCAGCGGCCATTTGTAACTTGCCGTTGCCCATTGCTGTACGATCCCATGGTTCGTGTGTTGGAACAATAGCACAGGTTGAAGTTACTTTTGTGGCTCCAGAAATCCATTGTTTACCAACAACTGATGTGTCAGGTAACATGTTTGGTATTGGCGGAAGACTTGGAACTGGCGGCAATGGCGGTGCGGCCTTGGCACAATTCAATGACAGTACTGATCCATCAATGGCCATTATTCCCATTGCGCCAATTGACATTGCGGCGCCAGCACTTATACTTGTTGCGCCAACTGCGCTCATTTTTAATACAGCACCAGATGACACACTTACTGCACCAATTGCACTTACACTAACTAGACCATTTGCTTTTACTGATGTGGCCAACATTGAACTGGTACTCAATGTGCCAACCGAGTTAATGCTGATACTTGGAATAATACCTGCGGCCGCGGCCAGCTTGTTTGGGCCAGCCACACTATTGATGTTTGGTATTGCATCTATTTTGATATGTGGCGCACACATAGTGATATTGGTGTCACTGTGCATGTTGATTGGGCCACTGCTAC